>WBZX01001477.1_pt1 | contig 17628 bp, 19 predicted proteins | sample 5204211 | NCBI WGS metagenome assembly WBZX01 (sample SAMN12344362, study PRJNA552823) | activated sludge metagenome | biome: Activated sludge suspended growth; feature: Nitrification reactor; material: Wastewater; isolation source: activated sludge from nitrification reactor of wastewater... | reverse complement strand
ATGGCACAGGGACAGTTTATCTCCGAGGTCCACCTGGCTGGTAAAGCCAACGTCTGCATTCTTGGACATGAAGTGGCGGAAACCTTATTCCCTTACGAAGACCCGATGAACAAAGCTATCCGCATCGATGGCAACCACTACTACCGCATCATCGGTGTGACTGAACCACGCGGCGCGAGCAAGCCGGGCATGGGCGAACTCCGTGACTACGACAAGGAAATCTACATCCCCTTCGATACCGACAAGGCCCGCAATGGCAGCATCATCATGACCATGAAGGCAGGCAGCTTCCAGGCCGAGAAGCTGGAGTTGAGCCAGATTACTGTCAGTGTGGATAAGCTCGAGAATGTCAAAAGCACTGCTGAAATAATCAATTGTCTGCTCGAACAATACCACCCGCAGAAGGACTATGCGGTCACAGTGCCTCTTGATCTATTGGAGAAAGCAGAACGCACCCAGCGTATTTTCTCATTGGTGTTAGGTGCTATCGCTTCCATCTCACTGGTCGTTGGTGGTATCGGCATCATGAACATCATGCTGGCGACCGTCACCGAACGTACCCGCGAGATTGGTATCCGTCGTGCCCTCGGTGCCAAGCGCGGTGACATCACCGCACAGTTCCTGGCGGAAAGCATCGTCCTGACCAGCTTGGGTGGCCTCGTCGGAGTAGCCTTGGGAGTGAGTGGTTCGCTGAGCGTGACCCATTTCTTTGAACTGCCCACGATCATCACCAGTTGGTCAGCCATCGTCGCCTTCGGCGTCTCGGTCTTGGTCGGTCTGGTGTTCGGCATCTACCCCGCCCAACGTGCCGCCAAGATGGATCCCATCGAAGCTTTGCGACATGAATAGCCTGACTCCCCTCTCCCTGGGAGGAGAGGAAATCTCCGTGCCCAATCCATGAGCAGCGCATGAAAAAAGTGCACCACTTGGGTGCACTTTCTGAGCAAGTGGCTGCACACTTAGTTGAGTTCAATTTCCTGCGCTAGTTGGAGATCAAAACGAGGATGACGATGATAGCGGACGATAGCACTGTCGCAGAATTGAACATCTTTGAGTGGCAGCGTCTCGCCATCCCGGTGGATTCGACAAGTCGCAGGGACGTGGAAGATGATATAGTCCCCCGGTTCACGGCCAAACCGTAGCTGGAGGAAACCATCTTTGTCTTGCACCTTTTCCACATTGCCCTGCAACTCAGAGGTTTTCACCTGTCTGTGCTGTGGCGTGGATGCAGATGCAGCACGATGCGAATGTCCATCGACCAAGGTAGCCCGTACCATACTCACCTCCTTCGAACATGAGAGAACAGAACTGATGCTTTACAGTGCAACCACTGTGCCAGTGACTCAAATGCTCAGGTTTTGTGGCGAGTAGTTATCGACCAAGAATACGTTCGAGCTGAAGACGGACACTGTCGGTATCGGGGTAGACCCGTGGATCAAAAAATCCCTGCGGCACAGGAACGGGTGATAGCTCAAAGACATCCTCTTCTCCGGGAACCTTGAGCAAAGGCAAGAGCATAGGCGTGCGATCTATCTTCAGGTTCGCTGGCCAATCCTTGATACGGATTGTTTTGGGGGTTGGCTTCTGATGAAAAGCGAAGAGCGTATCCTTCACTACCTTAGTGATGGCTACCGTCACATGGGGTTGGCCTGGGTTCACATTCCCCACTACGACAAAGTTGGCAAAATGTATCTGTGGGGCGGAGACTACAATCGGATCAGCAGCAGTCTTCACCAGATAGACCAGCCAGGCTGTCCAGCACAGGGCCACGATAGCAGAGAGGGCGAAGAGGGTACGTGCTCGCTGCATGCCAATCCCTGGTGTTGGAGTACCGCCTTCAGGCGGTCTGCTGGTATCTCGCAATCGCTTGCCGCCTGAAGGCGGTACTCCAGCGTAGCCGTGTATTCTAGCTACTAGTCTGAAGAATTCAGCAGGAAAACCCAGTCCCTCTTGCCAGAGAAGCGGTTTGTCTTATGGTAACTAGCCATAGGTAATCTGACCGGAATGTAACTATGTCTATCGACAAGAGCTTGAAACGAAAGAGTGGCATCGTCCAGGTGCGTAGCGTGCTCACCCGCGTGGAACGTATCACCAAGATGAAGGAAACCGACAAGTGGGTGGAAGGCATGAGCCCCTACGGTATCCCCAAGACCCGCGTCCAGAAGGTGATGCTGAAGAAGCCTAAGAAGGCCAAGGCCGCTGAAGGCGAAGAAGCAGCAGCAGCCCCCGCAGCCGGTGGCAAAGCCGCCGCTGCCGCAGCCCCCAAGAAGGACGAGAAGAAGAAGTAGTCTCTACTCTGCAACATTTGAACAAGCGGCATGAACACCTCATGCCGCTTGTTTCGTTGATGTCTGTGCCACGCTACATTTTATTCTGTCATGAAGCAGCATGGATGTGAACCCCATTCGCTGCAAACCATCTGTATATAGGTGAACTCCTCTCCCTTCGGATGCACCCATGTCCCTCCCCGATGCTGACTTCCTGCATGCCTTCGAGAGTTGCACGCTCCCAGCCACTTCGTGGACCCACATCGCCCACGTTCGCCTGGCTTGGCTCAAGCTTGCCCAGCATCCCTACGAAGCAGCACTGAAGAGCGTTCGACGAGGCATCCAGAGTTACAACAACGCCGTCCTCAAGAAAGAAGGGGCCTACCATGAGACCATCACGGTAGCCTTCATGCGATTGGTGAACGAAGCCAAACGGAATGGCGTGAAGCACTTTGCTGACCTCGAAGGCAAGTATCCAGCGCTACTGGATCGCAGGCTGTCAGCAATCCTCGAACACTATTCCCGAGACCGGTTGTTCAGTGCCGAAGCCCGGGCAGACTATATTGAACCAGATTTGAAGCCTTTGCCACCTGTTCGCTGATAGAATAGGTGATTACTGATCCACAGCTAACAAGCGTCCTGGCTTAGCATGGTCTGCGGCTCGGCAGGAGCCTCGCCCTCCCATCACTCACAGGTCGTTGATTGTATACTCAGCACTCAGGACTTTTTGCATTGCTTTACCGTATCCGCATCATCGCTGGCGACCTTCGTGGCCGCAAGATTGAAGTCAAGCTCGACCCCAAGCTCAGGCCCATGTCCGACCGGGCTCGCGGGGCGCTCTTCAATATTCTCGTCAACGATATCCCCGACCGACCGTTCTACGACATCTTCGCAGGCAGCGGAGCAGTAGGCCTCGAAGCCCTGAGCCGTGGGGCCAAGATGGCGACCTTCATCGAGAAGGATGGCCTCTCGGTGCAGGCCATCCTCAAGCATGCCAAGACGTTCGGTGTCAATGATCGAACTCGCGTGTTGCAGGTTGATGCGTACCGCTGGATTGAAAAAGGGGCCTTCCCGAAGGAACCTACCAACTACTTCCTCGGTCCACCTTATACCGATATCAAGGAACACCTCGGCTCGATCCAGTGGATGGTCACCGAGATTCGCACCAAGGTGGCACCCGGGTCTGTAGTTGTTCTGCAGACCGATGATGATTACGATGCAGGACTGCTCCCTGAACCTGAGCAATGGGATGTACGGAGGTATGGCCGCAATCAACTCGCCATTTGGAGACACGACGACGGCCATGCAGCAGTTCGCCCTGCAGACGGTGAAGAAACTGCGTGATGCGGGTTTCAGTGCCCTCTATGCCGGGGGCTGCGTTCGCGACATGCTCCTCGGCCAACATCCACACGATTACGATGTCGCCACCGATGCCAGTCCGCAGCAGGTACAGCAACTGTTCCGCCGTTCGCTCGCCATCGGTGCCCAGTTCGGCGTCATCGAAGTGCTCAGCAGAGAGCCAGGCATCCACGTCCAGGTGGCTACCTTCCGTAGCGATGGCCACTATAGCGATGGCCGTCATCCCGACTCTGTGAAGTATGGCACTGCAGTGGAAGATGCCCAGCGCCGCGACTTCACCATCAACGGCCTCTTCTACGATCCACTCGACGAGAAGGTCATCGACTACGTTGGTGGTCAGGCTGATCTGCACAAGAAGATCGTGCGAGCGATTGGGCAACCCCAGAAGCGTATCGAAGAAGACAAGCTTCGCATGCTACGGGCCGTCCGCTTCGTATCTCGATTGGGCTTCGAGTTGGATAGTCAGACAGCAGATGCAATCCGTTCGATGCGACACGATATCGTCCAAGTCAGTGTCGAGCGTATCACCGATGAACTCAAGAAGATGTTGGTCCACCCAGCCCGATGCCTGGCTGCATCGTGGCTCAGCAGGCTGGAACTGCTGCCGGTACTGATGCCCCGGTTGAGCAAGACTGCTGAGCATTATCAACTGTTGGCACAGCTACCAACGCCTTGCAGTTACCCGCTTGCCTGGTCATCGCTGCTCGTCGAACTACAACGCATCAACCAAGGCGAAATACCGCTCACTCGTCAGGAAGTGCAGGCCCACTACGGCCGCAGCTTCAAGCTCTCCCTCGCAGAGATCGATCACATCCTCTACCTCATCGGCGGGCTACCTCAGCTGCAGCAGGCTGAGCAGTTACCCTGGTCTACCCTCAAACCATTGCTCGCCCATGCCCATCGGGATGATCTGCTGATCCTGCTCGAAGCTGCCTGCACTGCCTGGGGCTGGAGCCGTGCTGGCCTCAACTATTGCCGCGAGCGGTTGGGAGTCTGGGCACAGGATCAGCTTGAACCAAGTGTCCTGGTCACGGGGGAAGATGTAGCGAGCCTGGGGGTACCCAAGGGGCCTGCTTACAAAACCCTGCTGACAGCAATTCGCGATGCCCAGCTCAATGAACAAGTGACTGATCGTGAGTCAGCTCTTTCGCTGCTGAAGCAGCTAGCTGCTACAATGGAAGGAGTGCCTAAGGGTTCGAAATGACGCAACTCACATTGCCTACCTGCCCAGACTAGTGATCCTCAACGTACTTCAACAGCTCGAACTTGCTACGATCATACACAATACGCAGGATCTGTATTTCCAAGCTGCTCGGTAATCGAAACGCCACAAAATGACGAGGCTGCATGACGCGTTCAGATTTCTGAGTCACACTCTTTCTGCTGTGTTTGATGTGATAGAAGTAGATGCCTTGATGGAGATCATTCCTGGGAATCACAACAGGTCGCGTTGCATCTTCAGCCAGGTCATCGAATGACTGCATGATTAACGCATGGTATCGTTTGCAAGCTCTCGCTCCGAATCGTCGAACCGATAATTTCAATGCAGCAAGAAGATCATTTGAAGCTGCATCAGTAACAAGAATCGAACGCATGACAGCTACTTACTGACTTTGGTTTTGAGCGCTTTTTTCAGGATGCGGTCGCCATATGATTTCAGGTCAGCACGTGACTTGAGCACAACACCTCGCCCCGCGTCTGCATCGTCTATACCCACCTGTATCATTTTCTTCAGTGTTTCAGTTTGGCGTCTTTCTTTTAGCAGCAAATCCAGTCCAGCCAAGAGTACTTCACTTTCATCGCGGTACCGCCCTGCCTTAACCTCTTCGGCAATGAATTTCTGCTGCTTGGCTGTGACATCAATTTGCTTGACAGGCATGGTTGTTCCTCAATTGCAGCCTCTATTTTACTCAACTACGATGTTCCATGCCAGAGAACTCTCACTCATGGTGAGAGCACTTATGCAAATGTCGGGTCACAGGATCAGCTTGAACCAAGTGTCCTGGTAACGGGTGAAGATGTGGCGAGTCTCGGTGTACCCAAGGGGCCTGCTTACAAAACCCTGCTGACAGCGATTCGCGATGCCCAGCTCAATGAACAAGTGACTGATCGTGAGTCAGCTCTTTCGCTGCTGAAGCAGCTAGCTGCTACAATGGAAGGAGTGCCTAAGGGTTCGGAATGAAGTCGCTGAAAGGCCATTTATTGCTTGCTTCGACGTTGTTGGAGGACCCCAACTTCGCCAAGTCGGTCGTGCTGATTTTCGATCATACCGAAGAAGGGGCGGCTGGGGTGATCCTCAACCGCCCTTCGACTGTCACCATCGCCCACATCTGCGACAAGGTATTCGATTTCCCCTCAGTATGGGAAAAGCCCCTCAACATCGGTGGCCCTGTTTCCGGCCCTCTCGCTGCGGCCCACACCATCAAAGAACTTGCTGACATGGAAGTGATGCCCGGCATCTACGGTGCCTTGCAGCCTGACAATATCAAGCAACTGATCCGCAAGCAGCAGGAACCCACTTTCTTCCTCCTCAACTACGCCGGCTGGGGCCCCGGCCAACTCGAAAGCGAACTCGAAGAAGATTCCTGGATCATCACCCCCGCCCGCGAAGAGCATCTCTTCTGGACCGAAGAGAAATCTCTCTGGGAAAAGTGCATGGAAGAACAGGAAGGCCTGCAGACACTGCAGAAGACGCTGGGGATACGCAACCCGCCCAGAGATCCATCACTTAACTGATACCAGCCCGCCGCGCTAGCAAGGTAAGACCGCGCGATGGCAAGACTTTCTACTTGGCGAAGGATATTGACGTACCCCTGTCGCAAGACATTCCCTCGCTAGCGCGTCGGGCTGGTATCATTGGGTTGAAATCTCATCCCTCCTGTCATCACGGCAGAGTGTGAAGACTACTATCCTCGTGGGTGGAACTTCTGGTGGATCGCCTGCAGGCGGGCGCGATCCACATGTGTGTAGTGCTGGGTGGTGGCGATGTTGGCGTGGCCCAGCAGTTCCTGCACCACACGAAGATCAGCTCCGCCTTCCAGTAAATGGGTGGCGAAGCTGTGGCGGAGGGTGTGGGGGGAGACTTTGCCAGTGATGCCGGACCGACGGGCATACTTGCGGATGATGCGCCAGAGTTCGATGCGGGTAAGCGGTTTGCCATGCCTGCTGACGAAGAGGTGAGTGATGCCTGACGATTTGGTGACCAGTTGCGGTCGTAACTCCTTCATGTAGGCTTCAAGGGCAGCGATAGCTGGTTTGCCCAACGGGACCATGCGTTGCTTGCTGCCCTTACCAGTACAGCGGCAGAAGCCCTGGTTCAGGTAGAGATCGTTGAGCGAGATGCCTGCCACTTCGGAAGCACGGGCACCGCTGGCGTAGAAGGTTTCGAGGATAGCCCGGTCGCGGAGGTAATATTTGTCGTCAGCGATGGGTGCGGTCAGCAGTTTGGTTACACTCTTGGAACCAAGCACGCTCGGCAGCCGTTCCCACAGAGTAGGGCTGCTGAGCAAGTCAACCGCATTGGTTCCGGCGCGACCTTCGAGTTTCAGGAAGCGGTAGAACATCTTGAGGGCTACGAGATGCCTGGCGATGCTCGGTGGGGCCAAGTCGCAGGGTGAACGCAGGTGGCTGACGTATTGACTGAACGAGGCGAGGTTGATCTGCAGATGGTCTTTCTGCTTGCTGGCTGCAAACCATTCCGCGAAGCGATCCAGATCTCGGCCGTAAGCTTGCAGGGTGTTGTTGGAAAGCCCACGCTCCGCCTTCAGGTATTGACGGAAGGCAGTGATATCGTCGTGCAGGTCCGCAAGGGCCATGGTGCTTGCTCAACAGAATGGTGCGTATCCACCACATCGTCCTCAACCCATCGGCTTCTGCAGTAATTGTGGCTACTCGCTTCGCAGTGCCTGCATCAACCAGCGGAGTTCCTCATCTACTTCGCTCTCCTCTTCGACGGTTCGGCAAATCTCCTGGCGGAGCAGCATGCCAAAGCGTTCGCGCATGCGATGGACCGCCACCTTGATGGCGCTCTCGCTCACTTTCAGTTCGCTGGCCAGTTCGCTGTAGGGCTTGCCTGCCCCAGTCAGCAGGGGATGCAGTGCTTCCCAGACGTTGGTCTTGCCCCGATCGACATATTCGGTGCGGAGGGTTTCCAGGGTTTGATCCAGCAGCTTGAGGGCAAAGCGACGTTCAAACAGTCTCTCAGCTGTCATGTTGTCGATGGGTTCCCGTTGATAGACGGACTCGGCGTACACGAAGTCGAGTGATTCGAGCAACTTGCCTCCACCTCGCTTCTGGGCCTGCTGCTTTTCCACTTCGTGGCCGATGTAGTGCTGCAGCGCGGTGAGGAGGAAGGTTCTGAACCGTCCACGATCAGGATCAGCCTGCAGGATGGCATCCTTTTCGAGGAGGTGAGTGAAGTAGCCTTGCACGTGGTCGGCGGCGTTATCGGGTTGTTGACCGCGACGACGGAGGAAGCAGTAGAGAGGTTCCCAGTAGAGGCTGTAGAGTTCCGCCAGCGCTGCCCGGGCGGCCAGGTTTGATCTGGCACCAGCACGGCGAACCAGGCTCCAGCGGGTCGATTCAAAGAGAGGCATCCCGGAATCTTACACAAAATCGAAGTGACCCTGTAACCTTCTTCTGCTTTTCCGGTAGACGTGGTACGCTCTGTTTCAGAAGGGTTCACATGTCGAACACATTATCTTGTCCACATTGTCATCAGCCACTACCCGCGAATGCTCCGTGGGGGTTGTGCCCGGTTTGTCTGGTGCAGCAGGTCCATCAGCAGAATGATCCCTCGGTATCGACTTCGGGCTATGCAGGTGTGGACGAGCCACTTTTGCAAGACCTGGCCGAGCATTTCCCGCAGCTCGAAATACTGGGGTTGATCGGCAAAGGGGGTATGGGCGCGGTCTATCATGCCAGGCAGCGGAACCTGAACCGGCAGGTGGCCCTCAAGTTGTTGCCCTTGGCCGATGGACAGGACCCTGCCTTCGTCGAACGCTTCAGCCGGGAAGCCCAAGCATTGGCCAAGCTCAACCATCCGCACATCGTAGCCATCTATGATGTAGGCCAGACGAAGAGCTATTTCTACTTTCTGATGGAGTACGTCGCTGGTGCGAACCTGCGACAGGTGTTACAAGCTGGCAAGCTCTCGCCTACTGAGGCGTTGCAGATCGTTCCACAGATTTGTGATGCCTTGCAGTATGCCCATAGCCAGGGAGTGGTGCATCGGGACATCAAGCCGGAGAACATCCTGCTCGATCAAGCCGGGCAGATCAAGATCGCTGACTTCGGTCTGGCCAAGTTCCATGCTGACCAGACGCCAGGCTTCACCCTCACCGGTACCAACCAGGTGATGGGCACCTATCACTACATGGCTCCTGAGCAAATGGAGAAGCCCAGGAGTGTTGACCACCGGGCCGACATCTATTCGCTGGGTGTGGTCTTCTACGAACTACTGACGGGTGAGTTGCCTTTGGGCCGCTTTGCTCCGCCATCACGAAAGGTTCAGATTGATGTCAGGCTGGATGAAGTAGTACTGCGGGCTTTAGAAAAGGAGCCTGAGCTGCGATATCAGAAGGTGAGCGAATTGAAGAGTGAAGTGGAGACGATGCAGAGGGTTCAGGAAGATGAGTTAGCGAAATCCCGAGCAGCCCAAATTCAATCAGTAGAAGTTGCACAACCTCCCAGTCTGCCTGTACAGACTGTCAACCAGAACTGGTGGCGGGATTTGAGCTCGTGGTCTATCGCCCTGTGCATGCTGGGGGGCTTGTTGTTAGGTACCACAGAGATCATTTACTCCAGTAACCAACAGCTTGTGAGCAGCACCTCGTCTTTCCTGCAGTTGTCATCCAGTGATCAACAGCTTTGGCTGCAAATAGTACCAACTACCAGTTTCAATGAATTAAATACACCCACGACGAATGTCATCTTTCTGCTGTTTGGCTGCTCGTTGATACAAATGGTGCTGCTTTTCTTCCGCAATAACAACGCTCTTCCCAATGTCCTGCGGGTGTTATCGTTGTTCCTGACAGTAGTCTTGGGCATCTATGTTGTCAAAGAGTTGTTATTCGTTCGAAATGTCAGTACGGTATTTTCCTACTACCTGATACCAGGGTGTCTAATTGCCTGGCTCCTAAGCTGCATGTTTCCCAAAAAGCTGCCGAACCTGCTGAGCATGCTGGTACTTGTCGGCACCGGCATGCTGATATGGACTCATCTTTTACAGGACGACGTAATAGGCAGAAGTACGTTACTCTTTGACCAAACCTTTCAGAATAGTCCGCAACTGAAGCTGGTAACCGATAGTGTAACTCAGTTGAAGAGCATCAAGCACGACTATCTGGCACTCATGGAAGCCGGATTCCGTACTATCAGAGGCATTGGGCTTTGTGTTTGTATCGGTTTGTTTGTCATCGCTTTGATCGAACTGGGCTTTTTTATTGAAGGACAATATGCACCGGATGCGCCCGTAATAAAACCTGACGTGAACGTACTGAAAGCAACGCTTCGCGAACAATCGCATCAGATACGGGATCAACGTGCCAAGCGGGGCGTGCAGGATTGGCTCAAATTCCCTGTTACCTGGGCTGCGATTGCTTGTTGGTGCGGCATCCTCCTCTTCGACTCCGGGTGGATTACCACCACGATTCGCAAGAGCGACTACGTCCAGATCATCAACGATACTCATACTTTCCAGAACATGTCTGTCAACGATAAGAACCGCTGGCTGGATGCATTTCGTGCTATTGATGCAGCCAAGTCGAGAACTCATCTGCCTACGATAGGCTTTGAAAATGGACAGTTGATCCTGTTCATGCTGATCGCCTGCTTCGTAAGTCAACTTGTTCTTCACTACATGCCACTCGATAGTTTCCTGCTTGTACTGCTTCGGAATATCAGCGGTCTTGGAGTGCTCGTCTTTGCAGGTATCATGATGTATCAGTTGATAACCAGTCATGATGTCGACAAGAAGTTTACCCGTTTCCTGTTACCCGGTTCACTGGGGATATGGCTCATCACGACGATGTTGCCTTACCGCTTCTCGCATCTGCTGCGTATTGTTTTTCTGCTGGGAACCAGTGTCGTCATTGCGATCATCTGCACCACCATGGAAGAATCGTTGCCTGCAAGCGACAAGTATCTCGATCCAGCGATTCTCACGTTGCTGCAATCCACGCCCCCACCAGCCAATGATCCAGCAGTCCTTCTCGTCTGGAAGAAAGAACTCCTCAGCATCATTGAGACACGGATCAGTTCAACCAGTTTAATCTTTGCTCTGATTGCTGGTGTCCTTTTCATGATCGGGCTCTTGGAACTGGGCATCTACCTATGGAAGATGCATCAGGCAGGATGGCCCATCGTGTTGCCTTTCATTCGTATCCGTACCCAGTGGCTCTATACCGGACTCTGCATGCTGGGGATAAGTTCTCTGGCGATGCCTTGGCTGCTATTGATTCTCAAATCTGGGGACATTCACTTCAACTTTCAGGATAGTGGTGGACGAAGCGTGATGATCGGCGAGAGCCAACTGCAGACCGTCTTTCATGGAGGCGAATGGAAGAACAGCTTCGTGCGCTGGGAACAGTGGGGTTATCTACAGGGGAATGATCTGCTCTGCTATGGGGTTGCGTTGTGCTTTGTCATCATCCTGGCTTGCCGCTGGGTGTTCAGTGTTTCTGCCCGTTACAAGCTGGCGAGTGCCTTGGTTCCGCTTGTCTTCTCACTCATCAGCCTGATTCTTATTGTCATGGTGATGTCAACACCGCAGATTCCACTGCTCAAAGGCGATGTAGCCTTCGCCGACATCGAGCATGGCTTCACGAAGTACATTGGGATGAACAGCCCAGACTTCAAGAAGCACTTCTACCAGAACCTGATGTACAAGTTCCCTGGCCCCGGGCTGATTGCATCCTGCCTGGCGACGTTCGGAATGTTGCTGCTTTCGCTCCGTGATCTGCGATGCTGGCTGATGGATCAGCACAAGCCTGACGACCAGGAAGGGAGTATGGAAACCGTCATGGTTCCGTAACAAGCATCACTCCCCAAGCGTGCTGGCGTATACAATACTGGTATCATCTGTCCGGATACCACACATGGATGCACCAGCACCTTTCTCCCCTCGACCACCTCTGTCGGTCGAGAACTACGTTGATCAAATCAAACGCACCGCGGATAAGTTCCTTGACGATAAGACGAGCCGGGGCGATGTCAAACTCGTTGCTACTGCAGTCAAGGAACTCCGTTACTCGCTTAAAGTCTTTGCCCCCTATCGACATCGGCACAAGGTAACGGTGTTCGGTTCAGCCCGTACGCCAGCAGATCATCCCAGCTATGAGCAGGCAGAAGAGTTTGCGAAAAAGATGGCTGAGCGGCAATACATGGTGATTACCGGTGCAGCGCACGGCATCATGGAAGCAGGACATGTGGGGGCGGGCAAGGAGCAGAGCATCGGCGTGAATATCCTTCTGCCTTTCGAGCAAGCTGCCAACCGCATCATTGTGGGTGACGAGAAACTGGTGCATCTGAAGTACTTCTTCACCCGCAAGCTGATGCTGGTGAAGGAATCGCAGGCGGTCGCTGTCTTCCCGGGTGGCTTCGGTACTCACGATGAACTGTTTGAAATCCTGACCCTGATGCAGACGGGCAAGAACCCGCTCATCCCCGTCGTCCTGATGGAAGAACCCAACGGCGACTACTGGCATCTCTGGCTTCGCTTCGTGACTGAAGTGCTGTTGCCTCGAGGCTACATCTGTCCGTGGGATTTGTCGCTGTTCCGTATCACCCAGAGTGTGAACGAAGCGGCGGACATCATCCAGAACTTCTATCGCACCTACCACAGCATGCGCTACGTGGGCGATCACCTGATCATGCGACTCAAACGCCAGCTCAGGGAGAGCGAAATGACCATGCTCCGCGATCGCTTCTCGGATGTGCTTAAATCAGGCACCTTCGAGCAAACGAAGGCCCACGAAGCAGAACATCAGGAAACCCACATCGCCGATCTCCCTCGGCTCACGTTTGTCTTCAACAGACAACGACTCGGCCGATTGAGGCAGATGATTGATGTGATTAATGCCAGCTAGTTGTTGGTGGATGGTTGTTTGTTGTTGGTTAAGAACACAAACTCTACTTATCCATCCCCGCATAGACTGACTTCTGAAAGTCAGCCCAGAACGTCGAGTTGCCCCAAGGCCAGAGCTGGGTCATGACTACTGCAACCAGCTTCTTCTGCGGATCGACCCAGAAGTAGGTGTGATACATGCCACCCCAGGAATAGGAACCGGGTGTTGGTACGGTCGTCTTGGTGTAGATGCCAAACCCGTAGCCAAACTTGTCTCCGTGGTGGTTGGCGAAAGCACAATTCAGTGGTCCGATCTGGTTGGTGGTCATCTCGCGAACGGTGCTGGCTTTCAGGATTCGTACGCCATCGAGTTCACCTTCGTTGAGCATCATCTGCAGGAAGCGGGCGTAGTCGCTGGCAGTAGAAACCAGTCCTGCTCCACCACTGAAGTATTTCATGGGAGAAAGTGATCGCTTGGGTGAAATGGTGTTATTACCACTGGTGAACGGGTCGCTGGGAATCGGCTCCGCTTTCGAGTTGCCTGCACGGTGGTGGTGTGCCACCAACCGCTGGGCCTTCTCTGCGGGCACGACGAAGCTGGTATCAACCATCTTGAGTGGTGCGAACAGTCGTTCAGCCAGGAAGCGGTCGAACGATTGGCCGGAGGCTACCTCGACGACACGTCCCAGAACATCAGTGTTCATGCCATAGGTCCAGGCTGCACCGGGCTGATGCACGAGGGGAATGCTGGCCACCCCTTTGGTGTTGTTCTCAAGAGTCGGGTCTTCGGGGCTTAAGCCATCGGCCAGCTTGGCTTTCACGAACTCAGACTGCAGCGATGCTGGTGGATTGAGGCCGTAGGCAATGCCTGAGGTATGGGTCAGCAGGTCACGGACGGTGACAGGTCGTGTTGGAGCAAGCAAACCCTCCTTGGTTTTCACCATCTGTTCGACGAACTCGGGGATGTATTTCGAGACGGGATCATCCAGCTTCACCTTACCTTCGTCCACCAGCATCATGATGGCCACGCTGGTGATGGGCTTGCTCATGGATGCAATGCGAAACAGAGCATTGGTCTTCAAGGGCACATCTGGACTGGCATTCCCCTGTGCTTCCACGATGAGTGGCTTACCAGCCTGGGCAACGTAGACCACTGCACCGGGGATGGTGCCCTTAGCGATGGCAGCACTGATGCAGTCGCGGATCGGTTGGGCATTGATATCAGACTGGGCCAGCAGAGGGGTGGCGAGAAGCAGCAAGCAGTACAGAGACACGCATCGTTTCATGATGTTGCCCGGTGAGAGTTGGAATAACGATGCTATGTTAGGAGCGTTTGGGCTTGAGGGTAAGCTGTGTGATGAGTGGGTTCGTCGGCTTATTCTGAGACGGACATCCACAAGTGTTGCCACAACTGCCTGCACGCCAGCTGCGAAAGACGCGTAACAGCTGGCGAAGCAGATAGGCCAGTGCCACGAGAATGATCGCCAGGGTGAGGATCAGTTGGCTGTCCATCAGTCAGCTCCCCCGAGCCAGCTTGCTACCTGGTAGGTGATGAAGGCTGCAACGTAGGCGAGCACAGTCATGTAGACGAACGTGATGATAGGCCAGATCCAGCCGTTGCTCTCACGGGCGATGACCGCCAGGGTGGAAGCACATTGGCAGCAGAGGGCGAAGAAGACCATGATCGAGAGTGCAGTAGCCAGATTGAAGAGCTTCCGGTGAGGTTCACCTTCCCAGGTGGTTTCCTGCAACTGCTTGCCCAGTGTTTCGGTCTTTTCATTTTCCACTTCGCCGACATCGAAGAGTATGCCTAACACTCCGACCATGACTTCACGAGCAGGGAAGCTGGCGAGGGCAGCGGTGCCGATACGCCAATCCCAACCGAGCGGCTTGAAGACGGGTTCCATGGCATGGCCCAAGCGGCCGAGATAAGAGCCGCGTTTCCACTCGCCTTGCAGCTTCTTCATCTGGTCTTCGATCTTCTCGACGTCAGCTTCTTTCTTGGCCTTCTGTGCTTCGTCCTTCTTCTCTGCCAGTGCTTCCAGTTGCAGGTCGTACCGTTCATCATTGGGATTGGTGCGGGGGAAGTAGAGGAGTGCCCAGACCAGGATCATGCTGGCGAGGATAAAGGTTCCAGCCCGGCGAACAAAGGCCCAGGCTCGCTCCATCATGCGGTGCAGTACCGACCACAGCGAAGGCCAGCGATAGGGGGGAAGTTCCATCAGGAACAAAGGCGTTTCGCCACGTAGCAAAGTGCGTTTGAAGAACCATGCCACCAGCGGGGCAATGATAATGCCCAGTAGATAGAGACCAAAGAGGACCACACCAGGCAATACTTTGCCAAGGGCAGTGTTGAGGGGAACGAAAGCAGCAATGAGCAGAGCATAGACCGGAAGCCGGGCCGAGCAACTCATGAGCGGAGCAACGATCATCGTCGCGAGTCGGTCGCGCCTGTCTTCAATCACACGAGTAGCCATGATGCCGGGGATGGCACAAGCGAATGACGAGAGCAGGGGAATGAATGACTTTCCACTTAGTCCACACTTCGACATGATCTTGTCCATCAGGAAGGCAGCCCGGGCCATGTAGCCACAGTCTTCGAGGATGCACAAGAAGAAGAACAGGATCAGGATTTGTGGCAGGAACGTGATAACTCCACCGACGCCAGCAAAGATGCCATCCTGAATCAGGCTCTTGAGTGGGCCAGTGGATAGTCCGCTGGTCGTCCATTCCCCCAGCGTCTTGATGCCTTGGTCGAGCAGTTCCTTGGCTGGTTCTGCACCAATAAAGATCGACTGGAAGATGACAAAGAGTATGCCCAGAAAGATGAGCAGGCCCCAGATACGATGAGTGATGATCCGGTCGAAGCGGGCACTTTGGTCTTTCGTAGCTGAGCCGGTTTGTTGAGTGACCGATTGCAAAGCTTGGCGCAGGAAGCCGTAGCGGGTACGAGCTTCGATCTGTGGTACGCTGCACTTGGCTTCATCGAGTCGTTGACGGGCGCTTCGCAGATCTTCCGCCAGCGATGGAGTGTTTGCCAGCAGTCGTTGTTCGATGGCTCCATCACGATCAATAAGTAGTCGAGCGATCAGTGCAGGTGGAACAGCTTTGCCGAGCTTGTTGCTGAGTTGTTGTGCTTCCTGCTGAAATGCAGCGGGGAAGATCACTGGCGATGATTGCAGGTGCAGCGTCTGAACCAGTACTTGCTTGAGATCATCAAGACCAACTTTCTTGTGAGCTTCGATGCTGATGACGGGCACACCGAGAGCCTTGGAACAGGCACCTATGTCGATGGTCTTCCCCTGAGACCGTGCCATGTCCATCATGTTGGCTGCAACGATCACCGGGATTCCCAGTTCCATCAATTGTGTGGTGAGGAATGTGTGTCGTTCGAGATTCGAGGCATCCACGATGTTGAGGATGAGATCAGGCTTGTTCTCACCGGGCTGTTGCCCCAGCAGCAGATCGACAGTGACCAGTTCATCCGGACTGCGTGCAGCCAGGCTGTAGGTGCCGGGCAGATCGATCAAGCGAATAAGGGTTTCACCAACGCGAAAGCTACCTTCCTTCTTCTCTACGGTAACGCCAGGGTAGTTGCCCACCTTCTGGTTGAGGCCCGAGAGGGCATTGAAGAGAGTGGTCTTGCCAGTGTTGGGGTTGCCAACGAGAGCAACAATGATGGTGCGGGCAGGGCTTGTGAGGCGAGCGCTCATGAGCGAATCACCTCCACTTCGATGCGGGCGGCCTCTGATTTCCTCAGGCTGAGTACGCCGTGGCGAAGTTGTATTTCGAGCGGGTCGCCAAGGGGCGCCACGCCGATGACCTGGACAGTATCTCCTTCGAGCAGGCCCAGTTCATAGAGCCTTTGTGTGAGATGATCCTTGCCAGCGATACTGGTAATGGTGGCAGGTTGGCCGATGGGCAAATCAGACAGAAGCAGCACGGGCAGACTCGGTGAGTGGCCTGACATAGATGCAGTTGGACGGATCGGTACGCAGGCAAAGGCGACAATGGCCTAGTTCAAACATGCAGGTCGTGCCAGGGGCCACCATGCGAAGCTGGGCTCCATGATGTACACCTAGATCAGCCATACGAGCAACCCATGAAGGATCACCGATGACATCGGCAACCTCTGCATGTTCATTCGATTGCAGGCATTCAAGGGGCAGCATTGGGTAAGCCTAAAATGCTATTGAGACTCAATCTCATTTAACACATATAGTGTAGGTGTAGTATCGGGTTACGTCAAGGAATTATCGTTTACATTTTTGTCAATGATCCAGCCGATACCTCTAACGCATATGCTCTGCGATCACTTTCCGCAGTTCCTCCATATCTTCTTGATTCAGCACGTCCCCTTGCATCGCCTTGGCTATACCCAGCATGGCACGATTGAAAAGATTCTGCAGGTCCGATTTAAATACCTTGACTGCTTCCAGGGGAGCAGAGGCATTCTGAGGTTCCTTTGCATAGTCTTCCATTTTCTTTTTGGCAGCCATGATAGTATCACGTTTGCCTGACTCAATAGCCACACACATTTCAGTCATGATGTCCAGTGACTTCTTCATTTGCGCTTCGCCACTGCTGTTGCCACCACAGCCAGCCAGGCAACTCAGAATGACCAACGAGAAAAATGATAGCAACAAACGCATGATCCACCCGAAAGATAAGAACTCAAGTCAGACACGACTGCATAGTACACATCGTTCCAGCAGATGCAAGAAACAAGGGAGTATCTGGAGAAACGGATTCCTACCTGCTTTGTGGTGCTTTTTGTACAATATGCAGCACTAGTTACAGAATAACCACTAGGTCACTTTTACTACGAGGACACACACATGGCTCAGCCAGTACCCCCTCCACCACCTCCCAAAAGCATGGGCTTGCTGCCCTGGTTCCTGATTTTCATCCTCGCTGTTGGAGTTCTAGGCTACTTCC
>WBZX01000895.1_pt1 | contig 17639 bp, 11 predicted proteins | sample 5204211 | NCBI WGS metagenome assembly WBZX01 (sample SAMN12344362, study PRJNA552823) | activated sludge metagenome | biome: Activated sludge suspended growth; feature: Nitrification reactor; material: Wastewater; isolation source: activated sludge from nitrification reactor of wastewater... | reverse complement strand
CCTCGCCCTCCCAGGCCATGCCGAAGTGGCCCAGGCACAGCAACGCGCCGCCGGCCACGACCGCCTTGCGCATGCCCAGCAGGCGATCGGCCACCAGACCCCCGGCCACCGGCAGCGCGTAGGCGAGGCCGCCGTAGGTGCCGATCAGCAAGTAGCCGCGGGTGTCGTCGAAGCCGTGGTACTTCGTGATGTAGAAGAACAGCAGCGCCTTCATCCCGTAGAACGAGAAGCGCTCCCACAGCTCGGTGAAGAAGCAGTAGTAGAGGCCGCGGGGGTGGCCGAACAACCGTGCGCCCGGCTCGTGTGGGGTCGTTGCGGTCACGGGGATGGCGAACTCGCGCGCGTGCGAGTGTCGCATCGAGCGATGCGCCGCGTCGACCTCGTACGGTCGCCGGCGAGAACCGTAGTACCCTGGTCGATGCTGCGCCTCTGGCAGCGGCGAGCCGCGACATGACCGCAAGCACCTGGGACGACGACACGCTGGATCGGTTTCGGAAGGTGGGCGACCCGCTGGCCGACGACGTCGTGCGCGACATCTTCGACAGCGGCCAGGTGGACGCCGTGCGGCAGCTGCTGCGCCACCTCGTGCGCAACGATCATCCGCTGGTGGTGCCGCCCGATCGCACGCTGCCGCCAGAGCTGCTCGCCCACGTCGAGCGCTACTTCGCGGCCAGCGACGCCGCGCTGCCCAGTCTCGACAGCGCGCAGATCGACGCGGGCGAGCGCATGTTCGAGCTGCACGGCCCCGAGGTGCTGATGTGCTTGGGCTGTTACTCGCTGCCGGCCTCGTACACCGCGCGCAAGGGCGTGCAGGTGCTGGCGCAGACAGGCCGGCTCGAGTCCGACCCCAAACGGCGCCTGATCGAGACCACGCAGATGGTGGTCGACGTCATGAGTGAGGGCGGACTCTCGCTCGGCGCCGACGCGCGCACCCACGGCGAGGGCGTCCGCGCGGCCCAGAAGGTTCGTCTCATGCACGCGGCGGTGCGACGCATGATCCTGCACCACCACGGCGAGGCCTGGCTCGCGCAGTGGGACGTGCCGATCAATCAAGAAGATCTCGCGGGCACGCTGATGACCTTCACGCAGGTCGTGCTGGACGGGCTCGATCGACTGGGCGCCGAGCTCACCCCGCCGCAGCGCAGCGCGTATCTGTATGCCTGGAGCGCGGTGGCGCGCATCGTCGGTGTCGATGATGCGCTGATCCCCGCCGACCTCGCGGCCGCGCGGGTCCTGACCGACCGCATCAAGGCGCGGCAGTCGGCCCGCAGCGAGGCCGGCGACGTGATGGCCGCCGCGCTGCTCACGATGATGCGCAACGAGCTGCGGCTGGGCTGGCTGCGGGGTCTGCCACCCACGCTGATGCGCTTCTTCCTGCGGCAGGACGCGCGCTACCTCGCGATCCCGCGGCGCGACTGGACCGCGGTGTTGGTGGCGGCCATCCACGGCATGACGCGCGTGCTCGATCGGGTCGTCGGATCCAATCGCGTGTCGCGGAGTCTCTATCGCAACTTCACGCGACGCCTGCTGTCCGAGTTGCTCACCGTCGAGGTCGGGCCCACGCGGCCCAACTTCGACATCCCCGATCACCTCGCGCGGCGCTGGCAGCTGCCGGCGCGGAGCTGACCCGTGCACCCGCTGTACGCCAACGAGTCGTTCGCCGGCATCGACCCGATCGCGTTCGACCTGTGGGCGTGGTTCAACGTGGTCGGCGCCCTGGGCTGCGTGTGCTGGGTCATCGCCTACGTCGCGATCATCCGCCGCTCGCGACGCGACCGCGCCAACGGCCTGCCGATGACCGCGGTCGGCTTGAACTTCTCGTGGGAGCTGCTGGCGTCGCTGTTCCTGCCCAATCCGGTCGCGCTGTGGCACGCGTTCGATCGCATCTGGCTGCTGGTCGACGTGGTGATCGTGGCACAGACGCTGCGCTACGGCCCCCCGCTGCAGCGGCTCGAGCTGGTGCGGCGGCACTTCATCGCCGCGTTCGCGCTCGTGTTCGTGCTCGGCTTCGTCGGGCAGTGCACCTTTGCGCTCGACTATCCCGATCGTCTGGGCCTGGTCGCGGCGTTCATGATCAACCTCGTGATGAGCGTGCTGTTCGTGGTCATGGCGCTCGAGCGGCGGGACGACCCCCGCGGCCTGTCGACCACCGGCGCGTGGTTCAAGATGCTGGGCACGCTGGGCACGTCGATCGAGTGCCACGTGGTCGTGCGTCTCATCGATCCCGAGCTCGGCGGGCTCGGCTTCCTGACGTTCTTGTCGGTCGCGATCTTCGGCTTCGACTGCGCCTACATCGCGTTGGTGACGAGCGCCAATCGCCGTCACCCCCGCGTGACGTGATCGACGTCCTGATCGGCCGCTGGGTCGAGCGCGGCGACGTCGAGTCGCGCGCGTGCGAGCGCGGCCTGGTGGCTCGCGCCGCAGCGATCGCACAGCTCGCGCGCGCGCTCGAGGTGGCCGCGGCCAGCCTCACTGTGGGGACCGCGCAGCTGACCGAGCTCAAGCTCGGCCTGCGCCTGGCAGAAGCGCAGCGCGTGGCGCTTCGCGGCCACCAACGCCTGCTCGAGTCCCGAGGTGGCTGCCGTCACGTCGCCCTCGATGGCCGCGAGCCGAGCCCCGAACAGCAGCGCGGGTGCCTCTCCGACCGGGTGCTTGCGCGCCCAGGCCGTCATCTGCGTCAGGTGGGCGCGGGCCTCGGACCAGACCTCGGGTGTGCCGAGCCCCCGCGCCGCGACGACCAACGCCTCGGCCGGTCCCACCAGTACCTGTCCGCACGGCGGCGGGATTGCGATGCGCCGCACCTGCACGTAGCGCCGCGTCGCGACGGCGGCCTCGAGCGCCGCCGCGGGCTCGCCCGCGACCGTCGTGATGAAGCACCGCGCCGCGAGCACGAAGGCCTCACCCAGCAGGTACTGCGCGCCGCTGCGCGCCGCGGTGGAGTCGAGCAGCGCGCTGGCCTCGGACGCGCGACCCATCATGGCCAGCGCGTGGGCCTGCCCGCACGCGAACGAGTGCTCGTGCTCGGGTGAGTGCAGCGTCAGCAGCTCGCTGGCGCGGCAGTAGTGCGCCAGCATGGCTTGGAAGTTGCCGAGGTAGTACTCGCACTGGCCGTGGAAGCCCTCGGCGAGCGCGAGGCCGAGCTGGTATCCGGCGCGTTCCGCCGCCGCGTAGCCGTCCTCCACCAGCGCACGGCAGCGGCCCAGGTCGCCGCCGCCGAGGCGATAGGAGCACTCCATCTGCAGCGCCTCGACCAGCGCGATGGCGTCGTCGCGCTCGACGGCGGCCGCGCTCGCCCGCGCAAAGTAGCGATCGGCGAGCTTCGGCATGCCCATGTACGAGGCCGAGTAGCCCATCACCGCGAGCGCGTAGGCCCCGGGTCGACCGGCGCGCTCCGAGAGGTTGGCGGCGAGGAGGCTCCACGCGAAGATGCGCAGCACGTCGCCGCTGTAGGTCGAGAGATTGGCGAGGCGACCGGCCGCGCGGGCGGCCTCGTCCATCGCGGCGCGGCGGCTGGGGTTGCGTACGACCAGCCGACCCGGCCACGCCAGCAGCAGCAGCTGCAGCAGCGACAGCCGCAGCAACAGCCAGCTCCAGCCCAGCCGGCTGCTCGGCACGCGTCGGCCGTAGGTCTCGACGGCCGCGCCGAGCCCCGCGACGGCGCGCGAGAGGTCGCCGAGCACGTAGTGGGCCTCGCCGAGCATGCGATGCCATCGCATGAGCTGCAGACGATCCGAGCTGCCGTGGCCGTGGAGCTCGAGCGCGCGCGCGAGTAGACGCGCGGCGTCGCGGTGGGCACCGTTGTCGAGCGCGAGCTCGCCGGCGAGGCCGGAGAAGTGGGCCTCGGCCGCGAGATCGCCGGCTTCGCGGAAGTGGTGGGCCAGCGCCGGCGCGTGGCCAGGATCGTCGCCTTGGCGCGCCCGCAGGGCCTCGCCGACGCGGCGGTGCAGGACGCGTCGACGCTCGTCCGAGAGCTCCGACAGCACGTACTCGCGCAGCTTGTCGTGGCGGAAGCGCGGACCCTCGCTGCCAACGTCGATCACCGTGGCGGCGGTGACGTGGGCGACGAAGCGATCGAGGTCCGCGGTCGGCTCCAGTCGTGCGAGCAGCCCGAGATCGAGCGCCCGCCCTGCGACCGCGGCGAGCTCGAGCAGCGGCCGCGCCCACGGGGCCACCCGCTCGATGCGTCGCCGCATCATGCGACGCACGCCGCCGGCGTCGACCACCTCGGGCAGCGGCATGTCGGCGATCGCGGTCAGCGTGCCGGCCTCCTCGGCGAGGAACCGCACCACCTCGACGGCGAGCAGCGGGTTGCCCTCGCTCTCGCGCTGCAGCAGGCGCACCAGCTCGTCGCGCCGGCCGCCGGTCACGCTGCGCGCGAGCTGTTCGATCGCTGCGGCGCCGAGCGGCTGCAGTGACATGACCTTGGCGCCCGCGACCTGACCCGGCAGCGACTCGGCCTCGTCGTTGCGGTAGCTGGCGATGACGAGCACCGGCAGGGAGGCCAGCTGCGGCGTCAAGTGATCGAGCAGATCGATGGCTTCGCTGCCGGCCCACTGCACGTCGTCGAGCAGCACCACCAGCGGGGTCTGCATCGCCCGCAACGACCACACCACCGCCCGCAACAGCCGCTGCTGATTGCTCTGGGCGTCGAGCTCGGGCGCGTGCTTGTGGGTGCGTCCGCGTAGCTGATCGATGTCGGGCACCACCGGTGCCAGCACCGACGCCGCGACCTCGTCGGCGCCGCACAGCGCGAGCACGCGGAACAGCTCGCGCCAGATCTCGTGGGGGCGACCGCCGTCGGCGCGGGCCTGCCCGCGCACGACCAGGGCTCCGCGGGCGATGGCCTCGGCGCGCAGCTCGTCGAGCAGACGCGACTTGCCGACACCGCTCTCGCCGCCCACCAGCCAGGTCTCGCCGGCGCCGTCGCAGCTGCGACGCAGCGCGTGCACCAGCGCGGTCCACTCGGCGTCGCGCCCGGCGAAGCCGACGGTCTGCAGCGCGGACTCGCGGGTCTCGACCGTCTCGAGCGCGAGCGTGCCGCGGGTGGTCTGCACGAGCGCACGCAGGGCCAGCTCGGCGGATCCGAACCGCAGCGCGGGGTCGGCTTGCAGCATCCGCCGCAGCCACGTGGCCAGCTCGGGCTCGAGCGCGCCGAGCTGCAGGTCTCGTCCGGCGAGGGTCGCGTCGACGACGCTGCCGGGATCGTCGGCCTCTTGCGGCCGCTGGCCGGTGAAGAGCTCGAGCGCGAGCATGCCGACGCCGTACAGATCGCACTGCGGCGTGCGCTGCTCACCGAGCAGCACCTCGGGCGCGAGGTAGCCGGCGTCTTGCGTGGGCGTCTCACCGCCCAGGCACGGTACGAGGTCACGCAGCTTCACCTGCGTGTCGAGCACGTCGACGGCGGTCGGTGACAGCGCGCCGTGCACGAGGCCGCGGCGGTGGAGCGCGTCGACGGCGCGCAGCAGCTGCGCCACCATCGAGACCGCGATCGCATGGGGACGATCGGTCCCTGTGCCGGGCCAGTCGACCGCCGCATCGGCGTGTTCGCACGCGAGGTAGCCCTCGCCGCCCTCGCGCCCGTGGTCGAGCACCTGCACGAGGTTGGGGTGTCGCAGGCCCGCCAGCGTCCGCAGGCGCTCGCGCTGGTGGTCGTCGTCGTCGTCGGACGCGAAGCGGTGCAGCGCCACCAGCCGTCGCGTCAGGCGATCGCGCGCGATGCTCGGCCCCCGACGCCCGGGCTCGTCGCGCAGCTCGTAGCGCCGCGCGAACAGGGGGCCGGTGGGGCCGACGGGGTCGGAGACCTCGAGCTGCGCCCGCTCGCGGCCCAGGCGCGACAGCACGTCGAGCAGCTCGCCCATCGAGGCGAAGCGCTGCTCCGGCAGCACGCTCAGCCCACGCTTGAGCACGCGCACCAGCCAGCCGGGCACCTGGCGATCCTCGGGTGGACGACGTAGATCGCCGCTCATCACCCGCGTGGCGATCGCGGCCGCGCCGGTGCCACCGAAGGGGCGCTGCCCGAACAGCGCCTCCCACAGCGCGACGCAGAACGCGAACTGATCGGTGCGGTGATCGATCGCGAGGCCCCGCCACTGCTCGGGGGCCATGTACGCCGGCGTGCCCATCACCGCGCCGCTCAGGGTCAAGCGCTCGATGTCGTCGGGCGACGCCAGCTGCGGGCTGTCGGGGGTGAGCTCGGCGTCGACGTCGATGCGGCGCGCGAGCCCGAAGTCGAGCACGCGCACGCGGCCGTCGTCGCCGACCAAGACGTTGTCGGGCTTGAAGTCGCGGTGGATGATGCCCGCGGCGTGGGCGGCAGCGAGGCCGGCGCCGGCGTCGGCGAAGCGCTCGAGCACGCCCCGCCAGGTGCGCGGGCGATGCCGCAGCCATCGACGGAGGTTCAGACCCTGCACCAGCTCCATCGCGATGAAGACGTGCTCGTCGAGCGTGCCGACGTCGTAGATGGTGATGACGTTGGGATGCGAGAGCTTCGCCATCGCGCGGGCCTCTCGCAGCAGACGCGCGCGTGCCGGCGCGGCATCGGCCCCGCGGGCGCGCAGCAGCTTGATCGCGACCTCGCGGTCGAGCTCGGCGTCGTAGGCCGCGAACACCACGCCCATGCCGCCCTCGCCGAGCTTGCGGCGCACCTCGAAGCGGCCGATCGACGTTGGGATCTCGGGGCCGGGCGCGTCACCGTCACCGCCGTCGTCGGAGACGTCGAGCCGGGTGAGACGTCCGGTCAGTTCCACGGCCGCGGCATCATCCCATGGCCCGCGGTCCCGTGCACCAAGCTGGCGTGCACCAAGCTGGCGTGCACGCGGGCGGTCGCGCGACCGGCGTAGCGCGCTCGCGGGGGCGCGACTACGACAGCCGCAGGCCCACCGGCAGGCTGTCGCCGAACATCCGTCCGCGGTCGCCCTCGGACAGCACTGCACCACGCAGGACCAGCTCGATCCACGCCGCGGGCACCTTCACCTTCACGAGCCGCTCGGCGACCTCGGCTCGCAGCGGTGCAGGTAGATCGCGACGGCCATCGCCCGTGCAGCGCGCGATCGAGGCCAACGCGAACGTCGCGCCTTCGGCGGTCGCGAGATCGAGTGCGAGCAGTCGCTGCACCCACATCTGCGCGACCGCAGGATCGACGACCTGGATGTCCTCGCCGTCGCCGCCGGTCTCGCTCGACAGCGGCACGCGGGCGCCCACGCGGCCGAGCGGCCAGTACGAGCCGAGCTTGTCGGCGCGCTGCAGCAGGCGCTCGCCGAGTGCGACCTTGTCGACCGCCGCGATGCGATCGAGCGTGGCCGCGAGCTGCAGCATCTCGATGGGCCCGTGCTTGTGCGGCCCTGGAGGTGGCGCGGCATCGGCGTCGCGCAGCAACCACGGGCGCAGCACGTCGAACGCCGCGCGCTGTCTCGCGCTCGACAGCCCCGCGGCGATGCGACGCCACAGGATCCACCACTCGGCCCAGTTGGCCTTGCTGCGATGGTGCGGACCGTCGTCGAACCACGGCAACATGCGATCGATGCGCGCGTCGTCGCCGTCCATGCCGAAGCCTGGGCGGAGACACCAGCCCAGCACGCGCATCCAGTTGAGCTCGTGGGCCTCGCTGCGTTCGCGGGTCGGGGCCAGCTCGAGGCAGCGATCGGCGAGCGCGCGGCAGGTCGCCGCCGACCACGTACCGCGGGGACCGAGCAGGGCCTCGATCGCGCCCCGCACCTGCTTTGGCGCAGCGGCGTCGTTGCCCTGCAGTGCGCGCTCGAGCCGTTCGCGGCCCTGGGGCAGCTGCGGCGCCACCGGTGCGTCGTTGGCGGTCGTCGCGACCGAGGTCTCGTCGGCGCTCGGCGCCGGGCGATGCAACGCGAAGTCCAGTCGCCAGCGTCGCGGCGGCAGCGTGACGGTGACGAGATCGATCTCGAGCGCACCGGTGTCGCCGATGCTCGTGCGCAGCGTGACCGGCACGCTGCGGTGATCGGCACCGGCGGTGGGGTCGCGCAGCACGGTGGTGAGCGCCGGCAGCGGCTCGAGCTCGTCGTCGAGCGCGACCACGGTGCCGGGGGCGTCGACGCGATCGCCGGTGTAGCCGAACAGCGGGAACGCGACCGGGCGATCGAGCACCAGCTCGAAGGTCCGATCGGGCACGGCAGCGTTGCCGCCGGGCTCCATCGCGCGTGGGGCCACACACAGCGCCTGCTTGCCGTCGCGGCCGTCGACGCCGATGTAGTAGGCGCGGGCCGTGCCACCACCGATGGCTTGCCCGAGGCCACGGCGCGCGAGGATCGAGCGCACCGCACCGTGGGCGACCGCGAGATCCAGCGAGGTGTGCTCGAGCAGCGTGACCGGCTCGGCGCCCCACCAGCTCGACAGCACTTCGCACAGGCGCTGCACCAGCGCGGGCGCGTTGAAGACGCCGCCGTTGAGCAGCACGCGATCGGGGCGCGGCAGGCCGCCCTCGACGTGGGCACCGGCGGCCGCGGCCGCGGCGGCGTGGCGGCGCAAGAAGGTGCACACGTGCCGCACGATCGCGGTGTCGCTGGTGAACGGCAGGCCCAGGGTCGTGAGGCCGGCGCGACCGACCCGCGCGGCCTGCTGGTCGCGATCGCTGCGCGGCACGAAGCCGTCGAGCAGCACCGCGACGGCCTCGTCGCGCTCGAGCGTGATCGACTTGCTGCCGGCGACCAGACGCGAGCCGCGGCTGGGCATGGTGAGGGTCGCCTGCGCGGGCGGCTCGGCGCCGAGCAGGCGCTCCTTGGCGACGCGGGCCGACTGCACCAACGCCGACCACGTGGTCGCGTCCTCGGGGCGCTCGAGCCCGGCCTTGCCGAGGGCGAACATCGCGAGCGCGGCATCCATGTTGTCGCCGCCGAGCATGAGGTGGCCACCGACCGCGATGCGCTCGATGCGGGCGCCTTCGTCGTCGCGGTCGCGCACGCGCAGCAGCGTGAGGTCGGTGGTGCCGCCGCCGACGTCGATCACGAGGATCAGCTTGGCGTCGCCTAGGCGCGCGTCGACGTCGTGCTCGTGCGCGCCGAGCCAGTCGTAGAAGGCCGCCTGCGGCTCCTCGAGCAGCCGCACCTCGCCGAGCCCGGCCTCGCGTGCGGCCGCGGCCGTCAGCTCGCGCGCACCCTCGTCGAACGACGCCGGCACCGTCACCACCACGTCCTGGCGATCGAGCGGCGCGTCCGAGTGCTCGTGATCCCATGCCGCACGCAGGTGGGCGAGGTACTCGACCTGCGCCGTGTAGGGCGAGACGTGGGGCAGCGACTCGGGGGCGTTCCACGGCAGGATCGGCGCGCGACGATCGACGCCGCCGTGGCACACCCAGCTCTTGGCCGAGGCCACCAGGCGCGCGGGGACCTTGGCGCCCAAGCGGCGCGCGGCCTCGCCGACGACGTGATCCGGCTGCGCCCACGGCAGCGCGCGATCGGCCGCGGTGAGCTCCTCGGCCGCGGGCAGGTAGAGGAAGGAGGGCAACAGCGGCGCTGCGGCCAGCTCACCGGGGGCGACCAGCTGCGGGATCGCCATCAATCGCACGTGCGGCCGGTCGAGTCGGGCGTACGCCAGCGCGCAGTGGGTGGTGCCGAGATCGATGCCGACCGCGTGGGTGGCAGTGGGGGTCGTCGCGTCGTCCACGTCCGTCCGCGCCAAGCAGTAGCACGGGTCACGTGCGGCCCTCAAAGGCCGGCGCGCGAAAGCGGCGTCAGCTGCCGCGCACGTCGAAGCTGAGCCGCCACCGCCGCGCTGCGCCGCCGTGCTCGACCGCGGCGAGATCGAGCGTGCCGACCTCGGTCACGCGGGTCTGCAGGCGGACCTGCACGATCTCCTCGGGGGCGTCCTCGGCGGCGGGCAGCGTGGTCTCGATGGGTGACAGCTCGACCAGCTCGCCAGGGGGCACCACCGCGCCGACGCGATCGTCTTTGCGGGTCGAGGAGCCGAAGAAGCGGAAGGTGACCTCCTCGCCGACCACCAGCGCGAACAGCTGCGGCAGCTCGCATGCGCTGCCCTCCTCCATGCCGAAGGGCGCCACGCAGACCGCGTCGATGCGCGGCGGCACGCCGGGCACCGCCAGCTCGACGCGCTCGATGCCGACGTAGTAGCTCTGCACGGTGCCACCTTTGATGCGCACGCCGCCGTGGCGACGCACCTGCGCGTAGTGGGCGGCACCACGGCAGACCGCGAGGTCGGCATCGGTGCCGGCGAGCACCTTCGGCGCGGGCGCGCCGGCAGCGGACAACCACGCCGTGAGCACCTCGACGATGCGCGCGCGCACGGTCGACGCCCGCGTGACGCCGCCGTTGAAGAGGATCGCGGTCGGGTGCACGAAGCTGCCCTCGCTCGCGGCCGCGCCGCGGGCGAGGAACGCCGCGAGGTGGCGCGTGATCGCGGCGTCGCTGGGGTAGGGCAGGCCGACGGTCTGCAGACCCACGCGCCGTGGCACCTGCGGCCTCGCGGTGGCGTCGACCAGGGGCAGGAAGCCCTCCAGCACGATCGCGTCGATCTGCGCGCGCGTCACGGTCGCGCGCACGGTGTTGCCGATGAGCCGACTGCTGCGGCCAGCGATCGCGATCTCGGCCTCGCGCAGCGCAGGATCGCCGAGCAGTGATTCCTTGGCACCACGACAGGCGTGGGTCAGCGCGCGCATCTGCCACTCGTCGATCGCGGTGCCGTCCTGCTCGAGCTGGGCCCGCACGGCGTGGGCCAGCGCGAGGTCGATGTTGTCGCCGCCCAGCAGGATGTGATCACCGACTGCGATGCGTTCGAGCGCGAGCACGCCGTCGTCCTCGCGCACGGCGATCAGCGAGAAGTCGGTGGTGCCACCGCCGATGTCGACCACCAAGACCACGTCGCCGACCGTGAGCTGCGTACGCCAGCCGTCGCCGTGCTGCGCGAGCCAGTCGTACATCGCCGCCTGCGGCTCCTCGAGCAGGGTCGGGGCCTCGAAGCCGGCCAGCATCGCGGCCTGCACGGTGAGCTCGCGCGCGACCGCGTCGAACGAGGCCGGCACCGTGAGCACCACGTCCTGCTCCTCGAGCGGCGTGTCGGGGTGGGCCTGCTCCCACGCCGCGCGCAGGTGACCGAGGTAGCGCGCGGCGGCCTGCACCGGTGAGCACTTGGGCACCTCGTCGGGGGCTTGCCACGGCAGGATCTCGCCCTGTCGATCGACACCCGCGTGGGACAGCCAGCTCTTCGCCGAGGCGACCAGGCGCGCGGGCGTGGTCGCGCCCTGGCTGCGCGCGAAGCTGCCGACCACGTCGCGTGCCTGCGGGTACCACGGCAGCGCGAGCGCACCGGCGGCGAACTGCTCGGGGGCGGGCACGAACAGGAACGACGGCAGCAGCGGCTGGGCCGCGAGCTCGCCAGCCGCGACCACTTGGGGGATCGGCAGCGCCTGCGGCGGGCCGTCGCCGGTCGCCCAGGCCAGCGCGCAGTTGGTGGTGCCGAGGTCGATGCCAACCGCGAGGACGTCGTCGCTCATCACGCCGACAGCTCGACTTCCGCGGGCGCGATGACCCGCGCGTCATGACCTGCGGTGGCGCTCGGCAGGGTGACCGCCTTTGCCCACCAGCCGTGGTGCGCGAGCGTGCCCTTGAACGGGGGCGCACCGACCACGTTGCCGGTCACGCGCACGCGCGCAGCGTCGTAGCCGGCCGGCAGCTCGATCGCGGCGCCCTCGTCTTCGCTGCGCACCGGCGCGATCTCGACGATGCCCGCGAGCGCCCGCTTGCAGCCGTCGTGGACCACCCGTGCGGCCGCGCCGATGTCGGCATCACGCAGGCCCGAGATGTCCTCCTCGAGGAAGTCGACGAAGCGACCCTCGCGCTGCAGCGCGGCGAGCAGCTGCAGCGCCGCGGTGGCATCGGGGCCGCGCACGACCTCGGCCTCCTTCACCGGCACGGGCGCGGGGGCGGGTGCCGGCGGCAGTGCGTCGGCGCGGTCCAGGCCGTGCACGCGCGCCGCGAAGCTGCCGTCGAAGAGCACGCGCCACGGCAGCACGAAGGCCAGCCACAGGCGCGCGAGAAATCCGATCGGTTCCACGTCATTCATCGCGATCGGCTGAGTTGATAGCGCACTTTTGCCGGCGACGGACCGAGGGTGCGTCGGTCGGCTCGGCCGGCCGCGGGCACCGGCTCGCGGGCCGTCTACGCGCCGATCGCCGCCAGCACGGTCGCGCGGTCGGTCTCGTCGTCGACGCGGTGGTGGTCCACGCGGGCGCCGCAGCTCGGGCAGCCCGCGGTCGCGCTCGCATCGGCGAAGGCGCCGCAGCGCACGCACACCGTGAACGGCAGCGGGCGCTCGCGCACGCGCACCGCGAGCTCGACCAAGTCGGCCTCCGGTGACTCGCGTCGCACGCCGGTGCGCAGCCGCGACAGCCCCGCGAGCACCAGCAACGCCGCGCACACGATCCAGATGATCGGCAGCTGCCGCACGCGCGGCGACGCCTCGAGCCGCGCGAGCCAGGGATCGAACAGCCCCAGCGCGAACATCAGCGCGAGCACGCCGATCGCGATCAGCAGGGCGCCCATCATGCGCTGGCGCGTCATCGTGCCCGTAGGGTGCCGCATTCTCGCGGCCGACGCGAATCCCACCGGTGGCCGCACGTCGCGCTGGCGCCTGGGCCGGCCCGCCGCGAGCCTGCGCCGCCGCGGTCACGTCGCAAGCACGCGACGGCGCCGCGGCGCGTGTCGCCATCCGTGCAGCGTCACCCCACCGTGCACGCCCCCGCTCCACTCACGTCGGTCAGCGGCGTGCACACCGGCGTCTCCCCTGCACACGCGGGCGTGTCCACATCACACACCGCCGTGCAGCAGCTCGCCGGATCCGCACACCCAGCGACGGTGTCGGCGGCCATGCACACGAAGCCGCCCGTGCAGCCGAGTCGATGATCGCACGGGACGCCCTGCTCGGCAGGCGCGGCGAACTCTGCCGGCAGACAGACCGGCGGTGCGCCGTCCGTCACCACGCAGGCCGAGCCTGTGCCGCACGCGGGCTCGAGCGGATCGCAGGTCGGCGTGCACGCGACGACGATGCCGCTGAAGCCTCGGAAGCAGACCTCGGCGTCGCCGCACTGCGGGTTCGCCTCGGTGCCGTAGCACGGCGCGGCGCACGTGCCTTCGAGCGTCACCGGATCGACGCCCCAGCAGTACGAACCGAGCTCGCAATCGTCGAAGCCACTCCACGGCCCCTGCTGCACCGTGCACGTCCCACCCGGCGCCACCGCATCCGGCGCGACCGGGGAGCAGCGTGTCGACATGCACGACGACGTCGGATCGCCGCTGCCGTCGGCGACCCACGGCACACACTTCTCGCCGTCGTTGCAGTCCTGCGCCCAGACATCGCACTGCGACAGCGAAGAACAGGCGCTGGGTCCTTGATCGGGGACCAGCAGGAAGCCGCTCCCGTCCTCGGAGGCATCGCCGCTGCTCGAGCTGTCGGCCGCCGTGCTCGTCGAGCTGCTCGGTCCGCCGCTCTCCGACGCGCTCGCGCTGCCGGTCGCGCTCGACGACGGACCGCCCTCACTCGCGCCGCTGTCGGCCGAACCCGAACCCGACCCGGCGCCCGGCGACGGCCCGCACGCGAGTGACGCGAGCAACCCGATCATCCCGATGATTCGTCTGCCTCCTTGCATCCCCGTCACGAGACTACGGAGACGGTCATAGGAATGCAAGCTCGCACATCATGAATGTTGGATTCCGGCCCATGGTGTGCGCCTGCGCTCGCCGCGACGCCGATCGCCCGCACGCGCCATCGGCCGAGGGTACGCTCCCCACGGTTGCACGACGCGATCGCCTCGATGTGCGCCCGGCTGTCCCGGCGTTTCGGCGGACCTCCGTGGCAGCTCTGGTTGCTCGTGTGTCTGTGCCGCCAGCGCGCGCGGCAGACGTGGTTGGTCGAGCTCGCCGCGTCGCTGCACCACGCGAGCGGAGCCGTGCCGGGGCATCCCCACTGGCGCGCGAGCTTCCACGGCGTCGGCCTGCGTCTCGATGGGCCCGACGGCGAGAGCATCGACATGGACTTCGGCGAGCAGGCCCCGCGCGTGATCGATGCGTGGTTCTTCGCGACCCGCGTCGCAGGCTTCACGAGCGCGCGCGTGCCGGAGGCAGAGCTGCGCCGCTGGCTCCCGGGTGCTGGGCTGGTGAAGGCGGGCGTCGAACACCTCCACCAACAGGGGTTCGTCGCGCGCGTCACCGAGCAGCGCTTCTCGCTGTGTGACGAACTCGAGGCCATGCACGTCGAGGTCGCACGGCTGGCGTGGGATGGCGTCGAGCCGTCCCAACGGCACGCGTTGGCGGGTCTCGATCGGTCGACGGGCCCATCGGGCGCTGCCCACGTCGAGTGGGCCTTGGGGTTGCTGCGCGATCGGGCGCGCGCGCGCGGCTTGGTCGACGACGTTGCGCGCCTGGTCCCCCGCGAGCGCTTGGCACAGGCTGCGAGTCGACTCGTCGGTCCGCCCGACCACGTCTCGGCGGCGCTGCTGGCAGTGGCAGGCGAGCACGCGATCGACCTCGATCTGCCAGCGCGACGAGTGCTCCGCGCGCTCGATCCAGCGCAGCACCATCCCTTCATCGCGTGCGCGGTCGCCCGCCATCTGCTCGATCGCGCGGTCGCCGTGGCCGAGGCCCTCGAGGTCGTCCGCAGCTTCGCCGCCGTCGAGCAGGTTGCGGGCTACCTCGGCAACCCGATGCTCGACGAGCTCTCGTTCCTGCTGCTCGAGCACGCCCCCGACGATGCGCCGGCGATCGTTCGCCGGGCGCTGCGCGGCAGCCCGATGTGCGCCGAGCGGACCTCGATGCTGCTGGCATGCATCGACCAGCCGTGGTGCCATCACGAGCTCGCCGCCGTGCTCGGCGATCCGGCGCTCGACGTCGCAGTACGGCGTCGCGCAGCACGAGCGCTCGCGGCCTGCTCCGGTGAGCTCGCGGCCATGCGCGCGCGAGCGCTGACCCCCGCCGCACCGGTGCACGACGACACGAAGCTCGGATTCTCGTGGGAGGAGGTCGATGCAGACATGCTCGAGCGCGAGCCGTTCGAGCTGCCCGAGGAGCTCCGCACGCTGGCCGCGCGCATCCGCATGCAGCCGCAGGTGCCGGATCGTTGGCGACGCTAGCTGGATCCGCGGTGCCCCGTCAGCGGACCACCAGCGCGTCGCACGAGCCGGCGCTGGCACAGGTCCAGTCGCAGTTGCCGCTGCCGCAGTGCAGGTTCGTCGCGTCGCAGGCCGAGGCGCCTTCGCAGTGCAGCTCGACGTCGAGCCCCGCGGCGACCGAGGTGCCGGCGCAGGCCGATCGGCCGTCGCAGGCGATCGCGAGCGCGTAGCCCTCGGGTCCCGCGATCGAGGCGCTCGTGCACGCGCGATCGCCCTCGCAGGCGACCCTGCAGTCCATGCCCGGCGGACACACGATCGCGTCGGACTCGCAGCTCGAGCCCGGGCCGCAGTCGATGCGACAGACGCCGGCCTCGCAGCGGTCGCACGCCTCGGGGCACGCGCTCGCGCGATGCATGCCGCCGGTGGACCCGCCCGCTGCGCACGCGTCGAGTTCGTCGGCGGCGACGGGGCGATCGAAGACCCGCGCGCAGCTCGTCAGCGAGGCGAGGCCGAGGACGAAGGACACGAGGCGGGTGCGGCTGGACATTGCAGGCCCGCTTTCGGCCTGCGTGGGGCGGGCTGTAGCCGATGGCGGACGCCCGTGGCGCGGGTGGGGTCCCGCGATGGGCCGGCCGCGGGGGCTCCGCCGCCTCGCCGGGCCACGCGCCCAGTTGCGGTACGATGGCCACCGCCATGGGCGATCCCCCCGCGCCGCAGGGCCGCCCCCCGGCCGCCGACGCCGTCGCGGGTGTGGCCACCACCGTGGACGCGGTCGACGCTTCGTGGAGCCCGCCGGAGCTCGAGTTCGGGCCCGTGGGTCATGACCTCGAGCGCGAGCATGCGCGCGCGAAGCTGCGGTCGCAGCTGTTCCAGATCGAGGCCGATCCGGTTCGCATCGGTCGCTTCCCGATCCTCGGTCGGCTCGGTCAGGGCGGCATGGGTGCGGTGTTCTCCGCGTTCGACGAGGAGCTCGACCGGCGCATCGCGGTGAAGGTGATGCTGTCGAGCGCGGCCGCGGGCACGCAGGGGCGCGAACGCATGCGTCGCGAGGCGCAGGCCATGGCTCGGCTCTCGCATCCGAACATCGTCGCGGTGCACGAGGTCGGCGTGGCCGAGGATCAGGTCTTCATCGCGATGGAGTTCGTGCGCGGCGTCAGCCTCGACGCGTGGCTGTCGCAGCAGCCGCGCCCGTGGCGGGCGGTGCTCGAGGTGTTCGTGCAGGCCGGACGCGGGCTCGCGGCGGCCCACGCCGCCGGCCTCGTGCACCGCGACTTCAAGCCCAGCAACGTGATGGTCGGCGACGATGGCCAGATCAAGATCCTCGACTTCGGACTCGCACGCGCGACCGAGGACCGCACCGACGACGAGCACCCGCGACCCGTCTCGTCCGCCACGAACGACGCGCAGACCGCCCCGCTCACCCGACCCGGCATGATCGCGGGCACACCCGCGTTCATGGCCCCCGAGCAGCACCTCGGCGAGGGCGCGAGCGCGGCCAGCGATCAGTTCAGCTTCTGCGTCGCGCTCTACGGCGGCCTGTTCGGTGCCCCGCCGTTCGCGGCGCGCAACCTCGCGGGGCTGGTGGCTGCGGTCTGCGACGGCACGCCCGAGCCGCCGCCGCGCGACACCGAGGTGCCCGCGTGGGTGCGGCGCGCGGTCATGCAGGGGCTCGCGCGCGCACCGGAGCGTCGGCATCCGTCGATGGTCGCGCTGCTCGATGCGCTCGGTGCCGACCCCAGCGCGCGCCGTCGACGGTGGCTGCTCGCCGGCCTGGCTGCGGCGGTCGTGGTCGCGGGCGGCTTCGGCATCGCACGCATGGCGGCGGCCGAGCCCTGTCCCGACGGGCGCAGCGAGCTGCGCGGCGCCTGGGACGACGAGCGTCGTGCGCGGGTGGGCGCGGCGCTGCGGGCGGGGGCGAGCCACGGCGAAGCGACGTGGGCGCGTGTCGAGCCGGCGCTCGACGCCTACGCACAGGCGTGGGTCGAGGCCCGCGAGCACGCCTGCCACGCGTTGCACGAGGGGGCGGTGTCGGAGCCGCTGCACGATCGCGGGGTCGCGTGTCTGTCGCGGGGGCGCACCGCCCTCGATGCGCTCGTGGAGGTGTTCGAGCGCGCCGACGCGACCACGGTCGAGAAGGCCGTGACAGCGGTCGCGGGCCTGCCCGCGCTCGCGCGCTGCGACGACGCCGACGCGTTGCTCGCCGAGATCGCGCCGCCCGATGCCGCAATCGTCGACGAGGTCGCCGCGCTCTCCGAGTCGCTCGCCCGCGCGCGCGCGGTGGAGGACGCAGGTCGCGTGGCGACCAGCGTGTCGGCGGCCGATGGCGTGCTGGTCGAGGCCGAGCGCCTGGGCTACCCACCGCTGGTGGCGCAGGCGCTGCTGCGTCGCGGCAGCGGGGAGCTCATCGCCGGACAGGCGACCGAGGCCGACGACGATCTCGGGCGTGCGGCGTGGGGCGCCGTGGCGGCGGGCGACGACGCGGTCGCGGCCGAGGCGGCCGCGCGGCGCATCTTCGTGCGCAGCGAGCTGTTGGGGCGGCCGGCGGATGCGTTGGTCGAGC
>WBZX01001476.1_pt1 | contig 17640 bp, 12 predicted proteins | sample 5204211 | NCBI WGS metagenome assembly WBZX01 (sample SAMN12344362, study PRJNA552823) | activated sludge metagenome | biome: Activated sludge suspended growth; feature: Nitrification reactor; material: Wastewater; isolation source: activated sludge from nitrification reactor of wastewater... | reverse complement strand
GGTGGGCAAGACCTACAAGAAGGGCGAAGTCGCCGGCGTGGTCGAGTCGGTCAAGGCCGCCGCCGACCTGTACATGCCCGTCGAGGGCGAGGTGGTCGAGGTCAACGAGGCGCTGCGCGCCGACCCCTCGCTGGCCAACAGCGACCCGATGGGCCAGGGCTGGTTCTTCAAGGTCCATGTCACGCACATGGAGCAGTTCGACGAGCTGATGGACCCGCCGTCCTACGACAAGCTGCTCAAGTCGCTCTGATCCCGGCCATCTGCCGGTCCCCCACGCCGCTGCGCCTTCGCCCCATGCTCAAGCCCGCCACCCAGCCGCTGCCCGCGCTGGAACTCGCCACCGAGTTCCGCGCCCGCCACATCGGTCCGCACGAAAGCGACGAACCCCACATGCTGTCGGTGATCGGCGCCGCGTCGCGGCGTGCGCTCATCGACGCGGTGATGCCTCGCGCGATCGCCCGGGCACGGCCGATGGACCTGCCCGTTCCGGTGTCCGAGGCGCAGGCGCTGGACGAGCTGCGCGGCATCGCGGCCCGCAACCGCGTCATGCGCAGCTACATCGGCCAGGGGTATCACGACACCCACACGCCGGGCGTCATCCTGCGCAACATCCTCGAGAACCCGGCCTGGTACACCGCCTACACGCCCTACCAGGCCGAGATCTCCCAGGGCCGGCTGGAGGCACTGGTCAACTTCCAGACCATGGTCTGCGACCTGACGGGCATGGCCATCGCCAACGCGTCGATGCTCGACGAGGCCACCGCCGCGGCCGAGGCGATGACCCTGGCGCGACGCAGCGTGCGCAACCCGAGCAACGTGTTCATCGTGGCCGGCGACTGCCATCCGCAGACGATCGAAGTGGTCCGCACGCGGGCCGAGCCGCTGGGCATCGACGTGCGCGTGGGCGTCGCGCCGCAGCTGATGGACGAGCTTGACTACTTCGGCGTGCTGGCGCAGTACCCGTCCACGTCGGGGCTGATCCATGACCTGAAGCCGCATGTGACCAAGGCACATGGCAAGTCGGCGGCCTTCATCGTGGCGGCCGACCTGCTGGCGCTCACGCTGCTGGTGCCGCCGGGCGAGTTCGGCGCCGACATCGTGGTCGGCAACTCACAGCGCTTCGGCGTGCCGATGGGTGGCGGCGGACCGCACGCCGCCTTCCTGGCCTGCCGCGACGAGTTCAAGCGCTCGATGCCCGGCCGGCTGGTCGGCGTCAGCGTGGACACGCACGGCGACCCGGCCTACCGCCTGGCCCTGCAGACGCGCGAGCAGCACATCCGGCGCGAGAAGGCCACGTCCAACATCTGCACCGCGCAGGTGCTGCTGGCGGTGATCGCCAGCATGTATGCCGTCTACCACGGGCCCGCCGGCCTCACGCGCATCGCGCAGCGCGTGGCCAGCTACACCGCGATGCTCGCCGACGGGCTGAAGTCGCTCGGGCTGCAGGTGGTCACGCCGCAGGCCTTCGACACCCTCACCGTGGCCACGGGCGAGCGCACCGAAGAGGTGATGGGCCGTGCGCTGGCCGCCGGCGCCAACCTGCGGCGCCTGTCCGCGCAGCATGTGTCGGTGGCGCTGGACGAGACCACGACGCGCGCCGACGTGCAGGCGCTGTGGTCCTGGTTCGCGCCCGCGGGCGCGGCGCTGCCGCAGGTGTCGGCCTACGAGGCGGGCATCGAGCCGATGATCCCGCTGGCCCTGCGCCGCACCAGCGCCTTCCTCACGCATCCGGTGTTCAACGCGCATCACAGCGAGACCGAGATGCTGCGCTACCTGCGCCGCCTGGCCGACAAGGATCTCGCGCTCGACCGCACGATGATCCCGCTGGGCTCGTGCACGATGAAGCTCAACGCCACGTCCGAGATGATCCCCGTGACCTGGCCTGAGTTCGCGCGCATCCATCCGTTCGCGCCGGCCGACCAGCGCCAGGGCTACGCCCTGCTCGACGAGCAGCTGCGCGCCTGGCTGTGCCAGGCCACCGGCTATGCCGGCGTCAGCCTGCAGCCCAATGCCGGCTCGCAGGGCGAGTACGCCGGGCTGCTGGCGATCCGCGGCTGGCAGGCCGCGCGCGGCCAGGGACAGCGCAAGGTGTGCCTGATCCCCGAGTCGGCGCACGGCACCAACCCGGCGTCGGCCCAGATGGTGGGCATGAGCGTCGTGGTCGTGAAATGCGACGCCCTGGGCAACGTCGACATGGCCGACCTGCGCGCCAAGTGCGAGACCCACTCGGACGCGCTGGCCGCGATCATGATCACCTACCCGTCCACCTACGGCGTGTTCGACCCGCAGGTGCGCGAGCTGTGCGCGCTGGTGCATTCGCACGGCGGCCGCGTCTACGTGGACGGCGCCAACATGAATGCGCTGGTGGGCCTGGCCGCGCCGGGCGAATTCGGCGGCGACGTGAGCCACCTCAACCTGCACAAGACCTTCTGCATCCCGCACGGCGGCGGCGGGCCGGGCGTGGGCCCGGTGTGCGTCGTCGACGACCTGGTGCCCTTCCTGCCCGGCCATGCCACCGGCAGCGGACTCGACAGCGCCGTGGGCGCGGTGTCCGCCGCGCCGCTGGGCAATGCCGGCGTGCTGCCGATCTCTTGGATGTACGTGCGCATGATGGGCGCCGACGGCCTGACCGCCGCCACCGAGGCGGCGATCCTGTCGGCCAACTACGTGGCGGCACGGCTGGCGGACCATTACGACATCCGCTTCAGCGGCGAGGTGCCGGGTCTGAAGGGCGGCGGCGTGGCGCACGAGTGCATCCTCGACCTGCGCCCGCTGAAGGACAGCTCCGGCGTCTCCGCCGAGGACGTGGCCAAGCGCCTGATCGATTACGGCTTCCACGCGCCGACGCTGTCCTTCCCGGTGCCCGGCACGCTGATGGTGGAACCCACCGAAAGCGAGCCTCGCGCCGAGCTGGACCGGTTCTGCGACGCGATGATCGCCATCCGCGACGAGATCCGCGCCGTCGAGCAGGGTCGCTGGCCGCAGGACGACAACCCTCTCAAGCACGCGCCGCACACGGCCGCGTCGCTGTTGGTCACCGACTGGCCGCATCCTTACACGCGCGAGCAGGCGGCCTACCCGGTGGCCGCGCTGCGCGGCAGCAAGTACTGGTGCCCGGTCGGCCGCGTCGACAACGTGCATGGCGACCGCAACCTGTTCTGCAGCTGCATTCCGGTGGCCGACTACGCCTGACCGGGGCCGGCCGCTGGTGTTAATGCGCCGTTAAGGCGTTAAGCTGCGGGGCATGAACGCCCCGTCGCTGCTGCTGGCCGAGGACGACGCCGTGCTGGCCGACGCGCTGGTCACGCAGCTGACGCTGGCCGGCTTTCGCGTCGAGCATGCACCCAACGGCGCGGTGGCCGAGTTCCTGCTGATGCGCCAGCCGTTCGACGCGGCGGTGCTCGACCTCGGCCTGCCGCTGGTCGACGGCCTGTCGGTGCTCAAGCGCGTGCGCGTGGCCAAGCCGGCCCTGCCGGTGCTGATCCTCACCGCGCAGGACGGTCTGGACAGCCGTGTCGCCGGCTTCCAGGCCGGCGCCGACGACTACCTCACCAAGCCCTTCGACTTTCCCGAGCTGGAGTTGCGGCTGCGCGCGCTGCTGCGCCGCAGCCGGCCGGCCGACGCGGGCGGCAGCCAGCTTGGCGGTCTGGTGCTCGACCACGACGCGCGCCGGGCTTCGGTGCATGGCGTGGCGGTGGACCTGAGCCCGCGCGAGTGGCTGCTGCTCGACCTGCTGCTGGCCCAGCAGGGCAAGGTGGTGGGCAAGGAGCGCATCGCCCAGGCCTGGAGCGTGGAAGCCGGCGAGGCCGGGTCCACCGAGGTGTACATCCACCGCCTGCGGCGCAAGCTCGAAGGCTCGGGCCTGGCGATCCGCACCGTGCGCGGCCTGGGCTACCTGCTCGAGCCCGGCACCGCCTGACGCCGCCGCAATGCCGGCTTCCGCGCTGCAACGCTGGATCGGCAGGCTGCCGGACGTGGTTCCGGGCGCGCGGTCGCTGCATCGCCAGCTGCTGCTGTGGCTGCTGCTGCCGCAACTGGTGCTGTGGATCGTCGGGGCCTTCGTCACGTTCAACGTGGCGCAGCGCTACGCCGACCGCGCGGTGGACGCAAGCCTGTCGCAGGCCACGCGGGCCCTCGCGCGCCAGGTCAAGCCGGTGGGCAGCGGCCTGTTCATCGACTTCCCCCGCGCTGCGCAGGACGTGCTCGAGGCCGATCCGCGCGACCCGTTCTACTACATGGTGAGCACGCCGCCGGGTCAGTTCATCCTGGGCTACCGACAGATGCCGCCGCCGCCCGCCAGCGTGGCGCCGAGGCTCGAAGAGACCGTTTTCTACGACGCCACGATGGGCGGCGCCGACGGCGTCACGCTGCTGCGGGTGCGGGTGGCCGCCCTGCTGCTGGGCTACGGCGACGACGATGCGCCGCGCCAGACCATGCTGGTGCAGGTGGCGCGCAGTTCGGCCAACCGCGAGGAGCTGGCGCGTCGCATCCTGGTGGACACCGTGCTGCCGCTGTCGGCGCTGATCCTGCTGATGACCATGATCGTCTGGGCCGGCATCCGCGCCGGCCTGGCACCTCTGGCACGGCTGCGCCTGCTGGTGGAAGGACGCGCCCCCAACGACCTGGCGCCGATCCGCCTGGACGAGGCGCCTCCGGAAGTGCGCGCACTGGCGCGCGCCATCAACGAGCTGCTGGCCGCCGTGCAGCACAGCCTGGTGGCGCAGCGCCGCTTCATCAACGACGCGGCGCACCAACTGCGCACGCCGTTGGCCGGCCTGAAAAGCCAGACCGAGCTGGCCCTGGCCGACGCGGCCGACCCGGCCCAGCGAGCCCGCCTTCAACGCGTGCACGACAGCGCCACGCGCAGCGCCCACCTGGTGTCGCAGCTGCTGGTGCTGGCCCGGGCCGAACCCGAGTCCGGGTCGGCACTGGGGCGCACGCGCTTCGACCTGCGCGCCCTGGCGCGCGAACTCAGCGCCGAGTGGGTGCCGCGCGCCCTGGCCGCGGGCGTGGACCTGGGCTTCGACGACGAAGGCGACGGCAGCCCCTGCCCCGTCGACGGCACGCCGCTGCTGCTGCGCGAGGCGCTGGCCAACCTGGTGGACAACGCGATCCGCTATGCCGGCCGCGGCGCGAGCGTGACGGTGCGGGTGGCCACCGCGCCGGGTGGGCGCGCCCGCGTCGAGGTCGAGGACAACGGCCCGGGCGTGCCGGACGCCGAGCGCGAGCGCGTGTTCGAGCGCTTCGTGCGCGGCGAGAGCCCGGCCGCGACCGGCCAGGGCGACGGCTGCGGCCTCGGCCTGGCCATCGTGCGCGAGGTGGTGCAGCGGCACGGCGGCTCGGTGTGGCTGGAGCCGGTGGCGCCGCGCGGCGTCCGGGCCTGCATCGACCTTCCCCTGGCGCCTCCGCAGGGTTAACACCGAGTTTTCAATTCTTTAACGAAACATTAAAGTTCGGCCGTCGCAGCGGTTCAGGTTTCTTGACGCCGCCTGAAGCGACCGTCACGAACACGCACAGGAGACCGTCGATGACCCCGATCCGTTCGAGCCTCAAGCCCCTCGTCCTCGCCCTGGCCCTGGGCGGCCTCGCGGGCGCCGCCCAGGCGGGCGAAGTGGAAGTGCTGCACTGGTGGACCAGCGGCGGCGAGGCCAAGGCCGCCTCGGCCCTGAAGGCCAGCATGCAGGCCAAGGGCCACACCTGGAAGGACTTCGCCGTGGCCGGCGGCGGTGGCGACGCGGCCATGACGGTGCTGAAGAGCCGCGTCGTCGCGGGCAACGCCCCGGCCGCGGCCCAGATCAAGGGCCCGTCGCTGCAGGAGTGGGCCCGCGAAGGCGTTCTGGCCAACCTGGACGGCACGGCCAAAGCCGAGAAGTGGGACGAAGTGCTGCCCAAGGTCGTCGCCGATGTCATGAAGTTCAAGGGCAGCTACATCGCCGTGCCGGTGAACGTGCACCGCGTGAACTGGCTGTGGGCCAACCCGGCGGCGTTCCAGAAGGCCGGCGCCAAGGTGCCGACCAACTGGGACGAGTTCTTCACCGCCGCCGAGGCCCTGAAGAAGGCCGGCATCACGCCGGTGGCGCATGGCGGCCAGAACTGGCAGGACTTCACCACCTTCGAGGCAGTGGCCCTCGGCGTGGGCGGCGCCGACTTCTACAAGAAGGCGCTGGTGCAGCTCGACCCGGCCAGCGTGTCCAGCCCGACGATGGAAAAGGTGCTGTCCACCTTCAAGCGCATCAAGGGCTACACCGACAAGAACGCCCCCGGCCGCGACTGGAACCTGGCCACCGCGATGGTCATCAAGGGCGAGGCCGGCATGCAGATCATGGGCGACTGGGCCAAGGGCGAGTTCCTGGCCGCGGGCAAGGTGCCGGGCAAGGACTTCACCTGCGTGGCCACGCCGGGCAGCGCCAATGCCTACACCTTCAACGTCGACTCGTTCGCGATGTTCAAGCTCAAGAACGACGCCAACATCAAGGCGCAGAACGACCTGGCCGCCGCGATCATGGGCCCCGAGTTCCAGGAGGTGTTCAACCTCAACAAGGGCTCGATCCCGGTGCGCCTGAACATGAAGATGGACAAGTTCGACGACTGCGCCAGGACCTCGAGCAAGGACTTCGTGGCCACCGCCAAGTCGGGCGCGCTGGTGCCGTCCATCGCGCACGGCATGGCCGTGCCGTCGGCCACCGAAGGCGCGATCAAGGACGTCGTCAGCCAGTTCTGGAACGACGACAAGATGGACGCCAAGGCCGCCATGGCCAAGCTGGCATCCGCGGCCAAGACGAAGTAATCAGGCAGCGGGGCCGCCATGCAACGCAACGCCTGGCTGCCCAAGCTGGTGGTCGCGCCGAGCTTCGTGCTCGGCCTGGCCTTCGTCTACGGCCTGATGGCGTGGAACGGATACCTCTCGGTGTCCGCTTCCCGCCTGCTGCCGAACTACGAGTTCGTCGGCATCGAGCAGTACCTGCGGCTGTGGGAGAGCGAGCGCTTTCGCGTCGCGCTGACCAACATGGCCGTGTTCGGCGGCCTGTTCATCGGCGGCGCGATGGGCATCGGCCTGCTGCTGGCCGTGCTGCTGGACCAGAAGATCCGCGCCGAGGGCGTGCTGCGCACGGTCTACCTGTACCCGATGGCGCTGAGCTTCATCGTCACCGGCACGGCCTGGAAGTGGATCCTCAATCCCGGCCTGGGGCTCGAGAACGTGATGCACCGCTGGGGCTTCGAGAGCTTCACCTTCGACTGGCTGGTCAACCCGGACCGCGCCATCTACTGCGTGGCCATCGCCGGCGTGTGGCAGAGCGCGGGCTTCGTCATGGCGCTGTTCCTGGCCGGCCTGCGCGGCGTGGACGACTCCATCATCAAGGCGGCGCAGGTCGACGGCGCGAGCCTGCCACGCATCTACTGGCGCATCGTGCTGCCCTGCCTGCGGCCGGTGTTCTTCTCCACGCTGATGATCGTCAGCCACCTGGCGATCAAGAGCTTCGACCTCGTGATGGCGCTCACCGCCGGCGGCCCTGGGTTTTCCACCGACCTGCCGGCCACCTACATGTACGCGATGGCCTTCACGCGGGGCCAGATCGGCCAGGGCGCCGCTGCCGCCACGGTGATGCTGGCCACCATCGCGGCCATCGTCGTGCCCTACCTGTACAGCGAGCTGAGGACGAAGAAGTGAGCCGCTTCGCCTGGCACCGTGCGCTGCTGTGGACCGTGCTGCTGCTGTTCGCCGCGTGGTTCCTGCTGCCGCTGTACGTGATGGTGTCCACGTCGCTGAAGGACATGGACCAGGTGCGCGCCGGCCACCTGCTGTCCCTGCCCACGTCCCCCTCCTTCGACGCCTGGGCCAAGGCCTGGGGCACGGCCTGCACCGGCGTGGACTGCGGCGGACTGCGGCCGTTCTTCATGAACTCGGTGCTGATGGTGGTGCCAGCGGTGCTGGTGTCCACCGCCATCGGCGCGCTCAACGGCTACGTGCTGTCGAAGTGGCGCTTCCGCGGCAGCGAGACGCTGTTCGCGCTGCTGCTGTTCGGCGTGTTCATGCCGATGCAGGTGGTGCTGCTGCCGATGAGCCAGGTGCTGGGCTGGATGGGCATCGCCAGCTCGATCTGGGGCCTGATCCTGGTCCACGTGATCGCGGGCCTGCCGTCGACCACCCTGTTCTTCCGCAACTACTACGTCGGCGTGCCCGACGAGCTGGTGCGCGCGGCCACCATCGACGGCGCCGGGTTCTGGCAGATCTTCTGGCGCATCGTGCTGCCACTGTCCACGCCGATCATGATGGTCACCCTGATCTGGCAGTTCACCAACATCTGGAACGACTTCCTCTACGGCGTGGTGTTCTCCGGCGCCGACAGCAAGCCGGTCACGGTGGGCCTGAACAATCTGGCCAACACGTCCAGCTCGGTCAAGGAATACAACGTCGACATGGCCGCGGCGATGATCGCCGGGCTGCCCACGCTGCTGGTCTACGTGCTGGCAGGCAAGTACTTCGTGCGCGGGCTGACCGCGGGAGCGGTCAAGGGATGAGTGCGCTGAACATCCGTAACGTGCGCAAGGTGTTCGGCAAGACCACCGTGCTCGACGACATCCACCTGCAGGCCAGTGCCGGCGAGTTCATCATCCTGGTGGGTGCGTCGGGCTGCGGCAAGTCGACCCTGCTCAACATGATCGCCGGTCTGGACGTACCCACTTCGGGCAGCATCCACATCGGCGAGCGCGACGTGACGCACCTGGCCAGCAAGGACCGCGACATCGCGATGGTGTTCCAGAGCTACGCGCTCTACCCGACCATGACCGTGGCCGGCAACATCGCCTTCGGCCTGGAGATGCGCAAGGTGCCCAGGGCCGAGCGCGACAAGGCGATCGCCCGCGTGGCGAAGATGCTGCAGATCGAGCACCTGCTGGACCGCAAGCCGGCCCAGCTGTCCGGCGGCCAGCGCCAGCGCGTGGCCATGGGCCGCGCCCTGGCGCGCGACCCGAAGCTGTTCCTGTTCGACGAGCCGCTGTCCAACCTGGACGCCAAGCTGCGCGTGGAGATGCGCGCCGAGATCAAGCTGCTGCACCAGCGCACGCGCACCAGCACCGTGTACGTCACGCACGACCAGGTCGAGGCGATGACGCTGGGCGACCGCATCGCGGTGATGCGCGGCGGCCGCATCGAGCAGTTCGACACGCCCGAGGCCATCTACGGCCGGCCGGCCACGCGCTACGTCGCCGAGTTCATCGGCTCGCCCGCGATGAACTTCATCGCCGTCGATCGGCGCGAGGGCGCGCTGTGCAGCGCGTCGGTGGTGCTGGCCATGACCGAGGCGCAGCGCGTGGCAGTGGACGCCAGCCGTGCCGACAAGCTGCTCTACGGAATCCGCCCGGAGTCGCTGTCGCTGTCGGGGCATGGTCTGCCGGGGTCGGTGCGCATGGTCGAGCCCACGGGCCCGGACACCTACATGCTGATCGACACCGAGCTGGGCGTGCTCACCGCGCGCCTGCCCGGCACGCCCACGCACCGCCCCGGCGACCACGTGCTGGTGTCCTGGCCGGCGGCGCAATCGCACCTGTTCGACGCCGCGACGGAGCGCCGCGTCGGTTGACGGCTCAACGCAGCGAGTACGCCACCGCCGCCTTCATTCCCGACAGGGGTTCGATCAGCGACATCAGCGGCTCCAGCTCGCGGTAGCGCGTGGCCACCCGCGTGGCATAGGCGAAGAAGCGCGGCAGGTCGGCCGCGTACCTGGGCTTGCCGTCGCGGTGCTTCAGGCGGCAGAAGATGCCCAGCACCTTGAGATGCCGCTGCAGACCGATCCACTCGATGTCGCGCCAGAACGTGCCGAAGTCGTCGCCCACCGGCAGCCCGGCGCGGCGCGCCTGCTCCCAGTAGCGCACCGCCCAGTCGATCTCGCGCTCCTCGTCCCAGCTCCAGAACGCGTCACGCAGCAGCGACGCCACGTCGTAGGCGATCGGACCGCAGGCCGCGTCCTGGAAATCGAGGATGGCCGGGTTGGGGTCGGCCACCATCAGGTTGCGCGGCATCCAGTCGCGGTGCACTGCCACGCGGGGCTGGGCCAGGGCCGCGGCCACGAGCGCGTCGCTGACGCGCTGCCAGGTGCGGCGCTCCCCATCGCCCCAGGTCACGCCGTGTTCGCGCACGACGCACCAGTCCGGGAACAGTTGCAGCTCGGAGCGCAGCTTGGTCTCGTCGTAGGGCGGCAGCACGTCGCCGGGCACGTGCAGCTGCCAGCGCACCAGCGCCGCGATCGCGTCGCGCATGAGCTGATCCGCCTGCCGCGGGCTGGCGTCGGCGAACGCGTCGAGGTAGAGGGTGCGGCCCAGGTCCGTCAGCAGCAGGAAGCCTTGCGCCTCGTCCGCGGCCAGCACCTGCGGCCCGTGCAGGCCCGCGCGCTGCATCAGGCCGGCCACTTTCACGAACGGCCGCACGTCCTCCTGGGGCGGCGGCGCGTCCATCACGATCAGACTGTCGTGCACGCGGCTGTCGAGCCGAAGGTAGCGGCGAAAGCTCGCGTCGGCCGACGCCGGGCAAAGCGAGCCGGGCATGAGCCCGAGGGGAGCGATCAAGGGCGCCAGCCAGCGCTCGAAGGCGTCGCGACGCTGCGGATCGGCCCATTCGACCGGGGCATTCGGCGTGTGTGAGGCGGTCATGGATAATTTTCATTCTACAAATCGAACTTCGGCACCCCGGCCGAGCTCGCTCCGCCCTTGAAGCCGAACCGTCACCCCCTGGCGCTGGCCGCCGCGATGCTCGTGGTGCCGGCGGCCGCTTTCGGGCAAGCCGCCGCGCCGCGTGACGCGGCCGACGACCGCAACGCGCCGCTGGTGCTGGAGGCCGGCGACCTGAAGGGCCGGCCCGACATCGACTTCGAGGCCAGCGGCAACGTGCGCCTGCAGCGGGGCCGCCTGCAGCTTCGCACCGACCGTCTTCGCTACGACCATGTGGCCGACCTCGTTCACGCGCGGGGCCAGGTGCGCATCGACACCGCCGGAGGAGACTGGTTCTCGGGCCCCGAGCTGTCGCTGACCCTGGGGCGCTTCGAAGGCTGGTTCCTGCAGCCCGAGTACTACTTCGCCAGAACCCAGGCCGGGGGCCGGGCGCAGCGCATCGACTTCCTCGGCTCCGACCGCGCCCAGCTCACCGGCGCCGACTACACCAGCTGTTCGCGCGAAGGCGACGGCGTCCCGGCCTGGCTGATGACCACCGACCGGGTGCGGCTGGACTTCGAAGCCAACGAAGGCATCGCCGAGGGCGCCGTGCTGCGCTTCATGGGCGTGCCGATACTTGCCGCGCCGGTGCTGAGCTTTCCGCTCAACGACGAGCGCAAGTCGGGCTGGCTGCCGCCGTCGATCAACATCGACAACAAGAGCGGCCTCGAGCTGGCCGTGCCCTGGTACTGGAACATCGCGCCGCAGCGCGACGCCACGCTCACGCCGATCCTGTACTCGCGCCGCGGGCTCGGCCAGGACACCGAGTTCCGCTATCTCGCGCCGGCGCATCGGGGCGACGTGCAATGGCACTGGCTGCCGTTCGACCGCGTCACCGGCGATGCCCGCCACGGCCTGCAATGGCGCCAGCAGGGCTCGCTGGGCACTGATGCCGGCGACGCCGGCGTGCGCTGGCGCCACGAGGGTCAGCGCGCGTCCGACGACGCCTACTGGAAGGACTTCCCGCGGGCCTTGCGCTCGGTGACGCCGCGCCTGCTGCCGCTGGCCGGCGAATTGGAGCGCGACCTGCCGCTGGGCGCATTTGCCACCACGCTCTACGGGCGGGTGCAGTACTGGCAGGTGCTGCAGGACACCGACCCGCAGGCCGGCATCGAGGCACCGTACCACCGCGCTCCCCAGCTCGGATGGCGTGGCCAGGGCAGGCCCTGGAACGACGGCCCGGACCTGGACTTCCAGGCCGAGGTCAACCGCTTCGAGCTCACCTCGTCCACCACCGGGCCGACCCGTCCCGACGGGCTGCGCGCCCACGTACTGGCCAGCATGAGTAGAAGCTGGCGCACGCCGGGGGCCTGGGTCACGCCAAGGCTGTCCTTGAACCTGGCGCACTACCGCACCGATGCGCCGATGACCGACGGCCGGCGCAGCGCGTCGCGGTCGATCCCGAGTTTCAGCCTCGACGGCGGCCTGCTCTTCGAGCGTGCGACCACGTTCGGCAGCCGCGCGTTCACCCAGACGCTCGAGCCGCGCATGCTGTACGTGCGCACACCCTACCGGGCACAGGACTCGCTGCCCCTGTTCGACTCGGCAGCCAAGGACTTCAACACGATCTCCGTGTTCACCGACAACGCCTTCTCGGGCGTGGACCGTGTCTCCGACGCGCACCAGGTGACCGCCGGCGTGACCACCCGGATGATCGACGGCGCCACAGGCGCCGAAGCGTTGCGCCTGGGCGTGGCGCAGCGCTACCTGCTGCGCGACCAGCGCGTCACGCCCGACGGCGTGCCGCTGACTCAGCGCTTCTCGGACATCCTGCTGGTGGGCAGCGCCCACCTGTCGCCGCGCTGGACCTTCGATGCCGGCGTGCAGTACAGCCCGCAGATCGACCGCACCACGCGTTCGGTGCTGGGCGCGCGTTACTCGCCCGGCGCCCTGCGCACGCTGTCGGCGACCTACCGCCTCACGCGCGGTGCGAGCGAGCAGCTCGACCTCGGCTGGCAGTGGCCGGTGTACCGAGGCACTGCCAGTGCCTCGGGCACCGGCGCCTGCCGCGGCACGCTGTACGGCGTGGGCCGCATCAATTACTCGATGAAGGACAGCCGCATCACCGATTCGCTGGCCGGCTTCGAGTACGACGCCGGCTGCTGGATCGCCCGCGCCGTGGCCGAGCGCGTGTCCACCGGCCGCACCGAAGCGACCACCCGGCTGCTGCTGCAACTCGAACTGGTAGGCCTGTCGCGTCTGGGATCGAACCCCCTGGCGGTCTTGAAGGACAATATCCCCGGTTACACCCTGCTGCGTGAAGACAGCAGCGATCCGCCCTTGCGCACCTACGTGAGCGACGGCGCAAGCGCCCAACCCGCCCGATGAACCAAATCGTCCGACTCTTCGCGGCCCTGGTGGCCGTTCTTGCCGGGGCCGCGGCTCCTGCCCAGACAGGTTCCACCCCGCCCCCGCTGCGGCCGGGCGACTACATCGCCGCCGTCATCAACCAGGAACTGGTCACCGCCTTCGAGCTGAACCAGCGCATGGGGTTGGCGAGCGAGGACGCGCGTCGGCGCAACCAGCGCCTGCCTCCGGCAGCCGAGTTCCGCTCCATGGTCCTGGAGTCGCTGATCGAGGAGCGCGCCATCCTCAGTCACGCCCGCGACAGCGGCGTGCGCGTCGACGACGCCGAGATCGACCGCGCCGTGGCGGTGATCGCGGCGCAGAACCAGCTCACGCTCGTGCAGCTGCGCGCCCGACTCGTGCAGGACGGCCAGGACCTCGCTCGCTTTCGCGCCAACCTGCGCGACCAGCTCCTGATCGAGCGCGTGCGTGAACGCGAGGTGGCGCAACGCATCCGCATCACCGACGGCGAGATCGACAGCTTCATCGAGAAGCAGCGCGGCTCGTCGGCCGGCGAGGTGCAGTACAACATCGCGCAGATCCTGATCAAGCTGCCGGACAACCCCACCGACTCGGTCGTGGCCGAGCGCAGGGCGCGAGCCGATCAGGCGGCGGCCCGCGTTCGAGCGGGCGAGGACTTCGCCGCCGTCGCACGGCAGCTCTCGGAAGACAACAATCGCGAGCGCGGCGGAGAGATCGGCCTGCTGCCGGCCGATCGGCTGCCCGACATCTTCCTGGAGACCGTGCGGCCGCTGAAGGATGGCGAAGTCGCACCGGCGCTGCTGCGCACCGGTGCGGGCTTTCATCTGCTCAAGCTGGTCGAACGGTCCGAAGGGGGCGCGCTGCGGGTGACCCAGACGCGCGCCCGTCACATCCTGCTTCGCCCTTCCGAGCAGTTGCCCGAAGCCGCCGTGCAACAGCGCCTGGCGGACTTCAAGCGCCAGATCATCGCCGGCACGCGCCGCTTCGAGGACCTGGCGCGCGAACATTCACTCGACGGCTCTGCGTCCCAGGGGGGAGACCTGGGATGGGCGTCGCCGGGGCAGTTCGTGCCCGAGTTCGAGGCCGGCATGAATCCGTTGCCCTTGGGCGGCGTGTCCGACCCCGTCACCACCCGCTTCGGCGTGCACCTGATTCAAGTGATGGAACGCCGTGTGGTGGCGCCGGACACCAAGCAGCTGCGCGACCAGGCGCGTGCCGCGCTGCGCGAGCGCAAGTTCGACGAGGCCTACGTCGACTGGCTGCGCGAGGTGCGGGGCCGCGCCTACGTCGAGTTCCGCGAAGCACCGCAGTGACCAGCCGGCGCTTCGCTTGAGCCGACACCAGCCCAGGAAGCGCTTCGGCCAGCATTTCCTGGTCGACACCGCCGTACTCGACTCGATCGTCGGCGCGATCGACCCTCGGCCTGGCCAGCCCCTGGTCGAGATCGGCCCCGGCCTCGGCGCCCTCACCCGTCCGCTGCTGGAGCGCTGCGAACGCCTCACCGTGGTCGAGCTCGACCGGGACCTCGCGGCCCGGTTGCGGCGCAACGCGGCCCTGGACGTGATCGAGGCCGACGTGCTGACGGTCGACTTCGCCGCCCTGGCCGGGTCGCGTGGCGCGCGGTTGCGCGTGGTCGGCAACCTGCCCTACAACATCTCCACGCCGATCCTGTTCCACCTGCTGGCGGCCGCGTCGCATATCGAAGACCAGCACTTCATGCTGCAACGCGAGGTCGTGGACCGCATGGCCGCGGCGCCCGGCAACAAGGACTACGGCCGCCTGTCGGTGATGCTGCAATGGCGCTATCACGTCGAGCCCTTGTTCGAGGTCCCGCCCGAAGCCTTCGATCCCCCGCCCCGGGTCGATTCGGCCGTGGTGCGAATGGTGCCCTGGCCGGCCCGGGCCGACGTGGCCCCGGACCGGCTCGGGGCGCTGGTGGCCAGCGCGTTCTCACAGCGCCGCAAGCTGCTGCGCCACAGCCTGGGCCGCTGGCTCGAGGCTCAGGGCTACGCCGGCGGCTTCGACCTGCAGCGCCGTGCCGAGGAGGTGCCCGTGGAGGAGTTCCTGGCGCTGGCCCGCGCCCTTCCGCCGGCGCGAATTGACGGCGTCTAGCCGCCCTGTTCCACCGATAAGCCCGGCCCGTTCGGTCCAAACTGGTGCAGCGACCCCCGACCCCGGTCGGGCCTGCCCACGAAGGAACCGCGACGTGAACTCTTTCCTGCAACTGCTGATGGCGCCGGGCGTGATGCTGATGCGCCGTTGGCGCCTGCCCGCCAAGCTGATGCTGCTGTTCGTGGCGGCCCTGGTACCCACCGCCTGGCTCGGCTGGAAGCCCCAGGCCTGGACCGGTGCGGCCGTCGGCGTCGGCGTCTTCGCCTACCTGATGCTGTCCTTCCTGCGCGCCAGCACCGGCTCGATGCGCGCGGTCGGGCGCAGCCTGGCCGTGCTGGCGGACGGCAACCTGTCCACGGAGGTCGAGGTGCGCGGTCGCGACGAGTTCGCCGACATGGGCCGCGAGCTCGACCGCATGACCACATCCCTGTCGGCCATGGTGGCGGCGGTGCGCAACGACGCCAGCCTGGTCGGCACGGCCGGCGAGCGTCTTGCCAGCGCCAACCGCGGCCTGGCCGACCGCACGCTGGAACAGGCGTCGAGCCTGAAGCAGACCACCGTGACCGTGCGCGACGTGCGCGACACCGTGGCCCGCAATGCCGACGCGGCGCGCGAGGCCGACGGCCTGATGGCCGATCTGCGCCGCGTGGCGGAGTCCGGCGGCGGTGCCATGACGGCGGCCGTGGACACCATGGCCCGCATCGAGGCCGGCGCCGGCCAGGTGGCCGAGATCGTCGCCACCATCGACGCCATCGCATTTCAGACGAACCTGCTGGCGCTGAACGCGGCCGTGGAAGCGGCGCGCGCAGGCGACCAGGGCAAGGGGTTCGCGGTGGTCGCCGGCGAAGTGCGCCAGTTGGCGCAACGAGCCGCGGCCTCGGCCGGCGAGATCCGGTCGCTGATCGCCAAGTCGCGCGAGGAGGCGGGCGAAGGCGCACGCCGCGTGCGGGCGATCGAAAAGGAAATGACCCGCCTGGTCAGCGGCGTGCGCGAGGTGGGCGACCGGTTGCGCGGCATCGCGCAGGCCAGCCAGCACCAGACCAGCAGCCTGACGCAGGTGACCGAGGCCGTGGGCAGCCTGGATCACATCACCCAGGGCAACACCAGCGCGGTGGAGTCGGCCAGTGCCACGGCCCAGGGCCTGCTGCACCGGTCGCGCAGCCTGTCCTCGGCGGTGTCTCACATGAAGTTGCGCCAGGGCACCGCCGACGAGGCAAAGCACCTGGTCGAGGAAGCCTCGGCCCTGGTCGCTCGCGCCGGCTGGGCCCAGGCCCTGATCGAGTTGCACGACGACGGCAACACGTATTCGGACCGCGATCTCTATGTGTTCGCCTTCGACCGCCAGGGCATCTACCGGGCCTTCAGCTCCAACACCGGCAAGATCGGCCAGCCTCTGGCCAGCGTGCCAGGCCTGGACGCCGCCAAGCTGGTGGCCGATGCCTGGGCGACGGTGGACCGCGACGGCGATGGCTGGGTCGACTACGACATCGTCAATCCGACCAACGGAGCGGTGACGCCGAAGACGTCCTACGTCAAGGGCATCAACCGCGACCTGCTGCTGGGATGCGGCGTGTATCGCAACATCGGCTCGGCTCCGGCGTCCGCATCGGCGCCCAGGGCGGCGCAAGCACTGGCGGCCTGACGGCCTCGGGCACGGCCCTTCCGGCCGGAGGGCGGACCCGCGCCGCCCTTCAAGCGGCCATGGGCACGAGAAAGTCCCGGCTGATGCCCACGCCGAGATCGCCCACGCGGTCGAGGAACTGCGTCAGGTAGGCATGCAGGCCGGTGGCCAGGATCTCGTCGATGCGGCCGTACTGCAGGTCGCTCTGCAGCCGGCCGGCGCGGCGCAGTGTCTCGCCGCTCTGCGCATTGGCCACGTACTGCAGGTTCGTCATCAGCGCGTTCATGCAGGCTGCCAGCGACCGCGGCATGTCAGGGCGCAGGATGAGCAGTTCGGCCACCTTGTCGGGCCGGATCACGTTGCGGTACACCTTGCGGTAGACCTCGAAGCCGGACACGGAGCGCAGCACCGCGCTCCAGTGATAGAAGTCGATCTCGAGGTTGTCACGACCCTGCTGCTGCGTCTGCGCCGCGCCGTGACCGAAGTAGTCGCCGGCCAGGCTCTGGAACTTGACGTCGAGCAGGCGCGCCGTGTTGTCCGCACGCTCGAGGAAGGTGCCCAGGCGCAGGAAGTGCAGCGCCTCGTCCTGAAGCATCGTGCCCACGGTGACGCCGCGCGACAGGTGCGAGCGGAACTTGACCCACTCGAACAGCGTGCTCGGGTCGCGCTGGAAGTCGTTGCGCGAAAGCAGCCGGTTGAACTCGAGCCAGGTCTGGTTGGTGGTCTCCCAGACCTCCGTGGTCAGCGCGCCGCGCACCGCGCGTGCGTTCTCGCGCGCCGCCGACAGGCAGCACACGATCGACGACAGGTTGTCGGCGTCGCGGACCATGAAGTCCATGACATTGCGCCCGTCGCAGGCCGGGTAGCGCTCGTTG
>WBZX01001475.1_pt1 | contig 17645 bp, 19 predicted proteins | sample 5204211 | NCBI WGS metagenome assembly WBZX01 (sample SAMN12344362, study PRJNA552823) | activated sludge metagenome | biome: Activated sludge suspended growth; feature: Nitrification reactor; material: Wastewater; isolation source: activated sludge from nitrification reactor of wastewater... | reverse complement strand
GGCGCGCTACGCGGCGGGCGATGCGGCCGCGCGCATGCGCCAGGTGCTGGGCGAGGGCTTCGAATCGCAGGCGATCGCGGTCGAGGCGGCGGCGGGCGCGCTGCGCGTGTCCGGCTGGGTGATCCGGCCGGCGGCGGCCACCGCAAGCCGCGACGGCCAGCATCTGTTCGTCAACGGCCGCTACGTACGCGACAAGCTCATCATCCACGCGCTGAAGGAAGCCTACCGCGACGTGCTGCATCACCAGCTCAATCCGGCGTATTGCCTCTTCATCGACATCCCGCCGGACACGGTGGACGTGAACGTGCATCCGGCCAAGACCGAGATCCGTTTCCGCGACAGCCGCGGCGTGCACCAGTTCCTGTTCCATGCGGTCGAGCGCGTGCTGTCGGCGCCCGCCCAGCCGCAAGCGGCAGCAGTGCCGCCGCCGGCTTCCAGCGTCGCACCGCGGCAGACCGCGATGCCGTTGCAGGTCAACGAGGCGTTGGCGCTGTACGCGCCGCTGGCGGCGCCTGGATCGGGCGACGCCTTGCCTGTCGAGGATCGTGGCGCCTGGCAGGGGCTGGCGAAGGCGGACGCGCCGGCTTCCCTGCCGGAGGCGGGCCCGGCAGACGCCCCGCCGCTCGGCTATGCGCTGGGGCAGCTGCACGGCGTGTATGTCCTGGCGCAGAATGCCCAGGGGCTGGTGCTGGTGGACATGCATGCGGCGCACGAACGGGTGGTCTACGAGAAGCTGAAGACAGCGCTGGATGCGCGTGCGGTGCCCGCGCAGACCCTGCTGATCCCCGTCGCGCTCACGGCCGACGCACGCGACGTCGCCGAACTCGGCCCGCATGTCGACAACCTGCGGGCCATCGGCTTCGAACTCTCGATCACGTCCCCGACCTCGGTGGCGGTGCGCGCCGTGCCCTGGCTCCTGAAGGATGCCGACCCGGTCGAACTCACGCGCAGCCTGATGCACGAAGTGGCCGAGTTCGGCGTTGCAAGGCTGCTCGCCGAACGCCGCAACGAACTGCTCGCCACGCTGGCCTGCCACGGCGCGGTACGCGCCAACCGGCATCTCACGCTGCCGGAAATGAATGCGCTGCTGCGCGAGATGGAAGCGACCGAGCGGGCAGGGCAGTGCAACCACGGCCGACCGACCTGGTTCCAGATCAGCCTGAAGGAACTCGACGCGATGTTCATGCGGGGGCGCTGAACGCCTCGGCTATAATTCCGACTTGTTTACTCAAGTATTGCAGGGTGCAACATGAACGAACGCAAGACCATCCCCATCCAGGAAATCAACGAAACCAGCAACTGTGCCGGTTCCGAGCCCTATGCCCTGATGGTGCTGGGCGATTCCATGCTGCCCGAGTTCGAGGAGGGCGAGATCATCGTGGTGGAGCCTTCCGGACTGGTGAAGGATGGTTCCTACGTGGTCGCCTACGTCAACGACGAATACATCTTCAGGCAGATCGTGCAGCACGACGACGGCTGGATGCTGAAGCCGCTGAATCCCCTGTATCCCAATATCCCCATTGCCGACATCGCTGCAGCCAAGGGGGTGGTGATCATGAAGAAGCGGCCCGGCAAGCGCAGCGAACAGAAGCGCTATGTCTGACGGGCCTCATTAATCAGATTTATTGATGGATGCATTAACCCAGTAAATATATTAGTTGACTAATTCACTCAGGTAATTAGACTGAAATCCTGTTCAACCGCAGTGACAACAGGAGAGAACCATGAGTGGATTGATTGCAAACTTCCCGTCCGACGGCGTGGTGACCGTCAACCGGGTCATTCTGAAGCCGGCGTACACGGTGGACGACCTGCAGGAGCGCGTCGCCTTCCTGTGCGAGAACGTCAAGACCTACCATTCCGACACCGGCTTCGTCGGCGGCTTCGTCGCCCTGAACTCGGGTGCGGTGTCGAACGAAGGGTCGACCATCGGCCAGGCCGTCGAAAGCCCGATGAAAGGCAAGGAGGCGCTGATCGTGACCTTCTGGACCTCGTTCGAGAACCACGAACGGTCGCATCGTTCCGACACCTTCCAGCCGCTGTTCCAGCAGGTGCTGGAACTCTGCGAGAACGGCAACGAGGAAATTGCCTACGAAATGCTGTGGTCCGGCAAGGCCTACAGCGCCGATGAAATCGAAGCGGCGCGAAAGGCCAAGGCGCAGTACGCGAAGGCCGCCTGAGACGAAGCAGGCAACCTGGGGGAACGGCGGGGCGACCCGCCGTTTTCTTTTTTGCGGCATGCGCATGGGCAGGCTGCGGCATAATCCAGCGCCATGTCCGCCATTTCGCCGCCTGTCATTTTTCTCATGGGCCCGACCGCCTCGGGCAAGACCGCGCTGGCGGTACACCTGGCAGCGCATTTTCCCGTGGACCTCGTCAGCGTCGATTCGGCCCTGGTGTACCGCGGCATGGACATCGGTACCGCCAAGCCCGACGCCGCGACGCTGGCGCGCGCGCCGCATCGCCTGCTGGATATACGCGACCCGACCGAAACGTATTCCGCCGCTGCATTTCGAGCCGACGCCCTGCAGGCGATGGCGGAAATCGCGGCAAGCGGCCGCGTGCCCTTGCTGGTGGGCGGAACCATGCTGTACTTCCGTGCGTTGCTGCAGGGTCTGGACGACCTGCCGCGCGCCGACGTGGCGGTGCGCGCGGAACTCGATGCGGCCGCCAGGGCACGTGGCTGGCCCGCGCTGCATGCCGAACTCGCTGCCGTCGACCCGGCGACCGCGGCACGCTTGGCACCGAACGATGCCCAGCGCATCGGACGCGCGCTGGAGATTTTCCGCCTGAGCGGGCAGCCGATGTCGTTACAGCTCGCGCAGGCGTCGAGCCGGCTGCCTTACGACGTGCTGCAACTCGCCCTCATCCCTTCGGACCGCTCCGTATTGCATCGTCGTATCGCCGAGCGTTTCGACGCCATGCTGGCCGACGGCCTGCTCGACGAAGTGACGCGTCTGCGCGCGCAGCATGCCCTGAATCCCGACCTGCCCGCGATGCGTGCGGTGGGCTACCGGCAGGCCTGGGCGTATCTCGAAGGGGCGATCGACGAAACGGCCTTGCGCGAGCAGGGCATTGCCGCGACGCGCCAGCTCGCCAAGCGCCAGCTTACCTGGCTGCGTTCCTGGCCCGACGCGGTGACGCTGGACTGCCTGGCGGACGACGTGACGCAGCAGGCGGTCCAGCGCGTGCGCGATTTCCTCAATCGTTCGTAGTCGAAACCACCTGCGCGTTCGCACGGCCACGGCGAAAGCGCAGTTCCACCTGCTCGCCTGGCGTGAGCGCGGCGGCATCCTGGACCACGCTGCCGTCGGCGCGTCGTACCAGGCTGTAGCCGCGCGCCAGCACCCGTTCCGGGTCGAGGTGCGCAAGACTGGCGGCGCAGCGGTCCAGGGTCAGGCTACGGCGCGCGAGGTCGGCGTGATGCGCACGCCGCAGTCGCGCCGCGCGTTCGGCGAGTCCCTGCGCCTGTATGCGCAGGGACTGCGCCGGGCTGACGAGGCGCTGTTCCAGCGATTGCAGCCGCGTAGCCGCCTGCAGGCGGCCCAGCCGTGAACCCTGCTGCAGACGCAGCGCGGTCCGATCGAGCTGCACGCGCTGCCGCTGCAGATGTTCGGCCGGATGCAGCAGTCGGCGCGCCAGATAGTCGAGCCGCTGCGCCGCATCCTGGCGTGCGCGGTCGACGTGGCGGGACAGCTGGCGCGCGTGCGCATCGAGTTGTGCGATGAGTTCGCTGCGCAGGGGGCTGGCGAGTTCGGCTGCGGCCGTGGGCGTGGGTGCACGCAGGTCGGCGGCGAAATCGGCCAGGCTGAAATCGGTCTCGTGCCCCACGCCGGCAACGACGGGCATGGGGCTGGCGGCGATCGCGCGCGCCACGGTTTCGTCGTTGAAGGCCCACAGATCCTCGAGCGAGCCGCCGCCGCGGCAGACCAGCAGCACGTCGCATTCCCGGCGCGCGCCGGCACTGCGGATGGCCTGTGCGATCTGCGCACCGGCGTCCTCGCCCTGTACGGGCGTGGGGTACAGGATGACGGCGATACCCGGCATGCGGCGGGACAGCGCAGTCAGGACGTCGCGCAGGGCGGCCGCCCTGGGCGAGGTCACCACGCCGATGACACGCGGGAAACGCGGCAGGGGGCGTTTCCTGGCCGCATCGAACAGGCCTTCGGCTTCGAGTCTGGCCTTGAGCTTGAGGAATGCCTCATACAGGCGCCCCGCGCCGGCACGGCGGACGGCCTCGACGCCGAGCTGGAATTCCCCGCGCGCCTCGTAAAGCGAGGGCAGAGCGCGGATCTCGATGTGGTCGCCATTCGCCGGCGTGAAGTCGACGAACTGGTTGCGCCCGCGGAACATGACGCAGCGTACCTGTGCCTGCGCATCCTTGAGCGAAAAATACCAGTGCCCGGAGGCGGCACGCATGAAATTGGAGACTTCGCCCTCGACCCAGAGGAGCGGCAGCTGCGATTCGAGCGCGCGCCGCGCCATGCGATTGAGCTCGCTGACGGTGAGTACGGGCAGGGCGGGCGTGTCGTCGGGCAGGTCCATGGGCGCGAGGATAACGGGTCCGCCGGAACGATTCATGCACAGTCGCCAAACTTTCATAAAAAAATCCCATGTCGCCCTATTGACGATGCGGAGAAATTCATAACCTATTGATATATATGGATAATGGTTAACTGGTCACTTTTTGGGCCATTTGCCTTTTTCCTTTGTGGGCAGGCGTTTAGGCCAATCCATGGCAGCTTTCTCACAGACTTATCCACATCAATTGTGGAGAAGTCGCCTGCATGCCGGCGCGAAGCCGCATTTGCAATGCGGGCTTGCCGAAACGGGCGCGCGGGCGCTACATTTCGTTTGTTTCGTATCCGGGGAGTGGTATCCAGTGCTTGCCATCATCGAGGCGGCCGGCTGGCCGATCTGGCCGCTGATCCTGGCGTCGGTCATCGCCGTCGCCATCATCATCGAACGCAGCTACAGCCTGCGCGCGCAGGAAGTCGTACCGGCCAACCTGCTGCTGGAAACCATCAAGGCCTACCAGGATCGCGGCGTGACGCAGGATCTGGTCACCCGGCTGGCGGACGGCTCGCCGCTGGGGCGCATCTTCGCCACGGCCCTGAAGAACGCCCACTACTCGCGCGAAATCATGAAAGAGTCGATCGAGGAATCCGGTCGTGCGGTGACGCAGGAACTCGACCGCTTCCTGACTTCGCTCGGCACCATCGCCAGCATGGCGCCGTTGCTCGGCCTGTTCGGCACGGTGGTCGGCATGATCGAAATCTTCGGTGCGCAGACCGCAGGCGGCACCAATCCCGCAGAACTGGCGCACGGCATCTCGATCGCGCTCTACAACACCGCATTCGGTCTCATCGTCGCGATCCCCACGATGGCGTTCTACCGCCATTTCCGCCGCAAGGTCGAGGCGCTGGTGGTGGACATGGAACAGCAGGCGATCAAGCTGGTGGAAATCGTCCACGGCGAGCGGAAGTAAGATGAATTTCAGACGCGGTCGCCGTGAGGATTATCCGGAAATCAACCTGATTCCGTTCATCGACATCCTGCTCGTCATCGTGATCTTCCTCGCGGTGACCACCACCTACGCGCACTTCGCCGAACTCAAGATCAACCTGCCCACCAGCAGTGCCGAACAGACGCCGAACCCGCCCAAGCAGATCGAGGTCGGCGTGGCCGAGAACGGGCGCTACCAGATCGACAGCGCCGCGCTGGGCGATGCCAATGTCGAGCAGCTCGCGACGGCGCTGAAGAACGCCGCCGCCGGCCAGCAAGATCCCGTTGTCGTGATCAATGCCGATGCATGGGCAACGCATCAATCCGTGGTGAACGTGATGGAAGCGGCGCGGCGTGTCGGCCTTTCCCGCATCACCTTCGCCACGCAGACCGCCCCCGCGCCCTAAAGTCCCATGTCGCGGCTCGCGCATTTCTGGGCGCGCACCGGCGTGCTCACGGTGCTGCTGCTGCCGCTTTCCGGACTCTTCGCCCTGCTGTCGGGCTTGCGCCGACTGGCCTATCGCCGCGGCTGGCGGCCTGCGGTCAACGTCGGCGTGCCGGTCCTCGTCGTCGGCAACATCACGGCGGGCGGAAGCGGCAAGACGCCGCTGACGATCTGGCTGGTTGACCACCTGCGCGCGCGCGGCCTGCGACCGGGCGTGGTCAGCCGCGGCTACGGCGGGGATGCGCGGGGCTGCGTCGTGCTTGCGCAGACCAGCCAGCCTGCCGAAGTCGGCGACGAACCGTTGCTGATCCATCTCAAGACGGGTGCCCCGGTGGTGGTCGGCCGCGACCGTGTTGCCGCCGCGCGCACACTGCTGGCCCGCCATCCGGGAATCGACGTCATCGTCTCCGACGACGGACTCCAGCATTACCGCCTGCATCGCGATCTCGAACTCGCGGTGATCGATGCGGCAGCCGGGCTGGGCAACGGCTGGCCGCTGCCGGCCGGGCCCCTGCGCGAACCCGCAAGCCGGCTGCGTGAAGTCGATGCGGTGCTGCAGGTGGTGCGGGGCAGCGCGCCGCCGCGCCGTTTCGAAGGGCTCGCGACCTGGCGCGTCGATACGGCGCCGGGGCCGGCCTACCGGCTGCAGGCGCCCGACGAAGTGCGCACGCTTGCCGACCTGCCGCGGCACGCCTGGCTGGCCGTCACCGGTATCGGACGGCCGCAGGGCTACTTCGACATGCTGACCCGCGCCGGGCTGCGAATCGACCCCCGGGCCTATCCCGACCACCATGCCTTTCGTCCTGGCGAACTTCCCGCCGATCGGCCCGTGCTGATGACCGAGAAAGACGCGGTAAAATGTCGTCCGTTCGCGGGAACGCAGTGGTGGGCGGTGGCACTCGACCTCGCCCCCGAGGCAGGATTCGCCGGCTGGCTGGATGCACAAATAACGACGATGACCCCACAGCCTGGCGCGCACATAGGGAGGATAGGCAATGCGGGGTAGTGATTGGGGCGACCGACGTCACCCATGTCGCTGGGAGGAAGCATCCGAGGACACCGGATTCTGGGTGCCCGACCGTTCCGAGATCGTCACGCAGTTCTTCACCCGCTACCTGTTCTTTTCGCTGGCGGTGATCTATTTCTCCACGCTAGAAAGCGTGCGGCCGGTTTTTTTCAGCATCGAGCAGCTGCTGCTCGCGCTGGGCGTCTATTTCGTGCTCAACAGCTGGTTTTTCCAACTGGCGCTGAAGCGGGTCACGCTGATGCGCATCCGCAGTGCCATGACCGCCGATCTGCTCATCGTCACGCTGTGCGTGCTGCACGACCCCAACCCCATTCCACCCTCCGCGCTGGCCTTCCTGATGGTGCTGCTCGGCAACGGCATGCGCTACGGCATGCGCCTGTTCGCCGAAGTGCTCGGCGGCGCGCTCCTGGGGATGGCGATCGCCTTTGCGCTGCGCTACCGGCTCGGCGGATTCGACGTGGGGGCGGGCGACGTGTTCTTCGGGGTGTTCTGGGTCACGCTGGCCCTGTACGCCTACATCCTGATGGGGCGCATCGAAGGCCAGCGCCGACAACTCGACTACCGCAGCCGTTTCGACGCGCTCACCGGACTGTTGAACCGACACGGCCTGCTGGCGGCCGCCGATCACGTATTCGACAAGGCCGACACCAGCCTGCCGGCGACCGTGCTGTTCGCCGACCTCAACCAGTTCAAGGCGGTCAATGACCGCTACGGGCACGGCGTCGGCGACCGCGTCCTCTCCGAATTCGCGCAGATTTTCAGCGAGTCGGCCGAAATGGGCGTGTGCGGGCGCTGGGGCGGCGACGAATTCGTCGCGATCCTGCCGATGCGCGACGAAGCGACGGTCCGGCAGATTTTCGAACGCATCGGAGCCCGCACCGAAGCCTGGAGCCAGAGCAATGGGCTGCCGATGGCGGTCAGCCTCGGCGTGGCCCATGCGCCCCGCGATGGCCACGATCTGATCACGCTGCTCGCGGTGGCGGACATCCATCTCTACCAAAGCAAGGCGAGCCAGCCCGCAGTCAGGGATATGGCGCCGCTCTACAGGAACCTGGCCAATGAACCCGAAGCTACTTGAAATCCTCGTCTGTCCCGTGTGCAAGGGACCGCTCGAATGGAGGAAATCCGCGCACGAACTGGTGTGCCACGCCTGCCGCATCGCCTATCCCATACGCGACGACATTCCGGTGATGCTGCCGGAAGAGGCGCGTGCCCTCGCACCCGGGGAAATCCGTCCCAGCTGACATGCATTTCCGCGTCGTCATCCCTGCGCGCTACGCGTCCAGTCGCCTGCCCGGCAAGCCGCTCGCCGACATCGGCGGCAGGCCCATGGTGCTGCACGTGCTCGATCGTGCGCTGGCGGCGGGGGCCGGGTCGGTCGTCGTCGCCACCGACGATATACGCGTGCGCGATGCCGTCGAGGCGGCCGGCCACCCGGCACTGATGACCTCGCCCGACCACCAGTCGGGCACCGAGCGCCTGGTCGAAGTGGCCGAGATCCTCGGCTGGCCGGACGATGCGCTGGTCGTCAACGTGCAGGGCGACGAGCCGCTGATCGATCCTGCGCTCATCCGCGAGGCCGCGCGCCAGCTGGTGCTGCACGAAGACGCGGTGATGGCGACCCTGGCGCACCCGATCCACGACCATGCCGATTTCACGAATCCCAACGTGGTCAAGGTCGTCGTCGACGAAGCGGGCTATGCCGTCTATTTCAGCCGTGCGCCCATTCCCTGGCCGCGCGACGCCTTTGCCGCCGGGCAGCCCATGCCGCACGAACTCGGCGCGCTGCGGCATATCGGCCTGTATGCCTACCGGGCAGGGTTCCTGCGCACCTATGCCGGGTTGGCGGCCTCGCCGCTGGAACGTCATGAGATGCTCGAACAATTGCGCGTTCTCTGGCACGGCTACCGCATCAGCCTCGGCGTCACGGCAGTCGCACCGGCGCCCGGCGTCGACACGCCGGAAGACCTGGCGCGGGTTCGCGCCCTGCTAGCAGCCTCTTGAATCCCTGAATAAAATTTTTTGAGTGTTGCCAGCCCTCGCCTTGGCTTAGGCTATTGGAGTTTTTTTAATCCAAATATCGAGAGGGAGACTGCAATGCGTTTGATCCTGTTGGGCGGCCCTGGCGCCGGCAAAGGCACCCAGGCCAACTACATCAAGGAAAAGTACGGGATTCCCCAGATCTCGACCGGCGACATGCTGCGCGCACAGATCAAGGCCGGCACCGAGCTGGGCATGAAGGCCAAGGCCATCATGGACGCGGGCGGCCTGGTTTCCGACGACATCATCATCGGCATGGTCAAGGCGCGTCTCGCCGAGCCCGACTGCAAGGCAGGCTACCTGTTCGACGGCTTCCCCCGCACCATCCCGCAGGCCGAGGCGATGAAGGCCGCCGGCGTGCCCATCGACTACGTGGTCGAGATCGACGTCGCCGACGAGGAAATCGTCAAGCGCATGTCCGGCCGTCGCGTCCACGTGGCGTCGGGTCGCACCTATCACGTCGTGTTCAATCCGCCCAAGGTGGCCGGCAAGGACGACGCGACCGGCGAGGATCTGATCCAGCGCGACGACGACAAGGAAGAAACCGTGAAGAAGCGCCTCGACGTGTACCACGCGCAGACCGAGCCGCTGGTGAAGTACTACGGCGACTGGGCGGCGCGCGGCGAAGCCGGTGCCCCCAAATACGTGAAGATCGCCGGTGTCGGCAAGGTCGAGGAAATCCGCGACGCGGTCTTCAAGGCACTGGGGTGATTCCGGGGCAGCGCTGAGCATGCCGGCCACGATCAAGCCCATGACCGACACCGAACGCTGGATCGTCTCCGGCGCGGTGAAGGAGCGTTACGGTCGCGCGCTTGAGATCCAGGATGTCGAAACCGAAATCCGCCTGCATGTCGACGACCGCGAACTGGCGCTGTGTCCCGGCTTCTACTGGGCCGACGACTCCGGCTGCCATTTCGTGCTGTCGAAGACCGGCGACGGACGCTATCGGAGCATGTTCTTCTGGCGCATCCGCGACCGTTTTTCCACGGGGCGCGAGGAATACGACGACATCGGCGACTGCGTGACCACACTGCTCAAAATGCAGGCCGACGAAGTCGCCCGCCGGGCGACCGAATCGGCAAGCTTCGACCCGAGCAAGATTCCGGGCGTGGCCCGCGACACCGGCAGTGCCGACATTCCCGGCGCCGCCAACGACTGAATATCCGCCAGCGCCCGTCGCTGGCTTTTTGTTTTCCGGTACGACATAGCAAACTTCTAGGAGACTGAAACATGGCGAAAAAAATGAACGCCTTCTACGCGCAGTCCGGCGGCGTCACCGCCGTCATCAACGCCTCGGCCTGCGGCGTGATCGAAACCGCGCGCAAGCACAAGGACAAGATCGGCAAGGTCTACGCCGGCCGCAACGGCATCATCGGCGCGCTGACCGAAGACCTGATCGACACCACCAAGGAATCCGCCGCTGCCATCGCCGCGCTGCGTTCCACGCCGTCGGGCGGCTTCGGTTCCTGCCGCTTCAAGCTCAAGTCGCTGGAAGCCAACAAGCGCGAGTATGAGCGCCTGATCGAAGTGTTCAAGGCGCACAACATCGGCTATTTCTTCTACAACGGCGGCGGCGATTCGGCCGACACCTGCTTCAAGGTCTCGCAGCTGTCCGAGGCGATGGGCTACCCGATCCAGGCGATCCACGTGCCGAAGACCGTCGACAACGACCTGCCGATCACCGACTGCTGCCCCGGCTTCGGCTCGGTCGCCAAGTACATCGCCGTCTCCACGCTCGAAGCCAGTTTCGACGTGCGTTCGATGGCCAAGACCTCGACCAAGGTCTTCGTCATCGAGGTCATGGGACGCCACGCCGGCTGGATCGCCGCTGCCGGCGGGCTGGTGGAAGACCAGGGCATTCCGGTCGTCATCCTGTTCCCGGAAATCGAATTCGACCAGAAGAAGTTCCTCGCGCTCGTCGACAAGAAGGTCAAGGAATTCGGCTTCTGCACCGTCGTCGTTTCCGAAGGCTGCCATTATCCCGACGGCAAGTTCCTCGCCGAGCAAGGCACCCGCGACGCCTTCGGCCACGCCCAGCTGGGTGGTGCCGCACCGGTGGTCGCCAACATGATCAAGGACGCGCTCGGCCACAAGTTCCACTGGGCCGTCGCCGACTACCTGCAGCGCGCCGCGCGCCATATCGCGTCGAAGACCGACGTGAAGCAGGCCTACGAACTCGGCAAGAAGGCCGTAGAACTGGCGATCAAGGGCCACAATTCGGTCATGCCCACCGTCGACCGTCTCTCCGACAAGCCCTACAGGTACAAGATCGGCATGGCGCCGCTGTCCAAGGTGGCCAACGTCGAGAAGTTCATGCCGCGCGACTTCATCAGCAAGGACGGCTTCGGCATCACCGACAAGTGCAAGCGGTATCTCACGCCGCTGATCCAGGGCGAGGACTATCCGAAATACAAGGACGGCCTGCCGGTGTACGTGACGCTGAAGAACGTGGCGGTGGCGAAGAAGCTGCCGACGTTCAAGCTTTGAGAAAGCGGTGAGTGGCGGTGCGAGAGTGAAAGGCCGGACACCACGTTGCGAGACGCCGGCGCCGGCTTTCCCACTCACGACTCGCCACTCACGACCCCCGACGCATCCATGACACTCGAACGCGCTAGACAGTTGCTCAAGGTACAGGCCGACTTCGGCGGCTTCTACAACGGCAATTCGGCCAAGCTGATCCTGTCCGAGGTTCAACGCGAACACGGGCAGGCGGCAGTCGACGCGTGCATCCGCGATCTCCGGCTCGACGAGATCTTCGGGTTCGAGCCCGGCACGCGGTTCGAGGGCGGTCTCGCAATGGGCAAGAAGCAGTGAACGGACGGTGGCGCGAGCTGCCGTTTTTTTTTATATAACGAAGGAGACTCAACAATGAACGAAGGCTTGCTGTTCGCCCTCGTGGCCGCGGTGCTCGCACTGCTCTACGGGATTGTGTCCATCAAGTGGATTCTGGGCCTGACCACGGGCAACGACCGCATGCGGGAAATCGCGGCGGCCGTGCAGGAAGGCGCATCCGCTTATCTGAACCGTCAATACACCACCATCGGGATCGTCGGCGCGATCCTGCTCGTCGCCATCTTCGTCTCGCTGGGCTGGCAAACCGCGGTCGGCTTCGCGCTGGGCGCCTTCCTCTCCGGCCTCACCGGCTACATCGGCATGAACGTCTCCGTGCGTGCCAACGTGCGCACCGCACAGGCCGCTTCGCAAGGCCTCAACGCCGCGCTCAACGTCGCCTTCAAGGGCGGCGCCATCACCGGCATGCTGGTGGTGGGCCTCGGCCTGCTCGGCGTCGCCGGCTACTACGCCGTGCTGACCCTGGTGCTGGGCGAGACCACCGAACATGCTACGCATGCTCTGGTCGGCCTGGCCTTCGGCGGCTCGCTGATCTCCATCTTCGCGCGTCTGGGCGGCGGCATCTTCACCAAGGGGGCCGACGTCGGCGCCGACCTGGTGGGCAAGGTCGAAGCCGGCATTCCGGAAGACGATCCGCGCAACCCGGCGGTGATCGCCGACAACGTGGGCGACAACGTCGGCGACTGCGCCGGCATGGCCGCCGACCTGTTCGAGACCTACGCCGTGACCATCATCGCCACCATGCTGCTGGGCGGCCTCCTGATCACCGGCTCGCCCGAAGCCGTGATCTACCCGCTGGTGCTGGGCGGCTTCTCCATCGTCGCCTCCATCGTCGGCACCTATTTCGTCAAGGCCCGCGAAGGCGGCAAGATCATGAACGCGCTGTATCGCGGCCTGATCGTGTCGGGCGTGCTGGCGGCCGTGGCCTTCTATCCGATCACCAACTGGATGATGGGCGAGGGCGTCATGATCGGCGGCGAACTGGTGAGCTCGATGAACCTGTACCTCGCCACGCTCATCGGCCTGGGCCTGACCGCGGCCATGGTGTGGATCACCGAGTACTACACCGCGACCGAGTTCGCGCCGGTGCGCCACATCGCGCAGGCTTCCACCACCGGCCACGGCACCAACGTCATCGCCGGCCTCGGCGTGTCGATGAAGTCGACCGCCGCGCCGGTGCTCGCCGTGTGCGCAGCGATCTGGGGTGCCTACGCGCTGGCCGGCCTCTACGGCATCGCCATCGCCGCCACCTCCATGCTGTCGATGGCGGGCATCATCGTTGCCCTCGACGCCTACGGCCCCATCACCGACAACGCCGGCGGTATCGCCGAAATGGCCGAACTGCCGGATGCCATCCGCAACATCACCGACCCCCTCGACGCCGTGGGCAACACCACCAAGGCCGTCACCAAGGGTTACGCCATCGGTTCGGCCGGCCTCGCCGCGCTGGTGCTGTTCGCCGACTACACCCATGCACTGACTTCGCATGGCAATTCTGCCCTCACGTTCGACCTGTCCAACCACATGGTCATCATCGGCCTGTTCATCGGCGGCATGGTGCCCTACCTGTTCGGCGCCATGGGCATGGAAGCGGTCGGCCGCGCCGCCGGTTCCATCGTGGTCGAGGTGCGTCGCCAGTTCAAGGAAATTCCCGGCATCATGGAAGGCAAGGCCAAGCCCGAGTACGGTACCTGCGTCGACATGCTGACCAAGGCCGCGATCAAGGAAATGATCGTGCCCTCGCTGCTGCCGGTCGCCGTGCCCGTCATCGTCGGCCTCACCCTCGGCGCGCAGGCGCTCGGCGGCGTGCTGGTCGGCACCATCATCACCGGCATCTTCGTGGCCATCTCGATGACCACCGGCGGCGGCGCATGGGACAACGCCAAGAAGTACATCGAGGAAGGCAACCACGGCGGCAAGGGCTCGGAAGCGCACAAGGCCGCCGTCACCGGCGACACCGTGGGCGATCCCTACAAGGACACCGCCGGCCCGGCCGTCAACCCGCTCATCAAGATCATCAACATCGTGGCGCTGCTCATCGTGCCGCTGATCGGCTGAGCGAAATTGCGTTAAGCTTGCCTCCGGGGCACGGCCCCGGAGGACAAGTTTGCCCATATCAACCAGGAGGAATACATGGCTAAGAATGTTGGAGGAGCGGATCGCGTGATTCGTGCAGTGGCCGGCATCGGACTGATCGGCTACGCGATGTCCAATCTGCCCGGTGCGGAAAACTGGATGGTGCCGGCCGGCGTCGTCGGATTCGTCCTGTTGCTGACGGCGATTTTCGGATTCTGCCCGGCCTACCTGCCGTTCGGCATCAAGACCTGCAAGGCAAAATAAACCTTTGCCGTCACAGGCAGTCTGTACAGTGCGCCCGCCGGGCGCACTTTTTTTCGGGGGTCCCCATGCGTTTTGCCGCTCTTCTGCTCGCCCTCGGCCTGGCGGGTGCCGCCCACGCCGGCGGCATCGAGCGCCTCAAGGCTTTCGTGTCCGGTGCCCGCACCGCCGAAGCCGACTTTACCCAGACCGTTGCCGATCGCAGCGGCCGCGTCACCCAGCAGGCCAGCGGCCGCATGGCCTTTTCCCGCCCGGGTAAATTCCGCTGGGACTACACGGCCCCCTACGAACAACTTATCGTCGGCGACGGCGCCAGGCTGTGGCTGTACGACGCCGACCTCGACCAGGTCACCGTCAAGCCGCTCGGCGACGTCGTCGCCGGCACCCCCGCGGCCCTGCTGGCCGGCGACAACGCCATCGAGAAATACTTCAGCCTGAAGGACGCGGGTGAATCCGGCGGCCTGGAATGGCTGGAGGCCACGCCGAAAGGCAGCGACAGCAGCTTCGAACGCATCCGCATGGGCTTCCGCGGCGACGTCCTCGCGCAGATGGAATTGTTCGACCATTTTGGCCAGCGCACCACGCTCAAGCTGACCAGGTTCGCGCGCAACCCGAGCCTGCCTGCCGCCCGCTTCAGGTTCACGCCGCCGAAGGGGGCGGATGTGGTCGGGGAGTGAGGGGGGGAGTGGTAAGCGGTAAGCGGGGAGCGGTAAGCGGGGAGTGGTAAGCGGGGAGTGGTAAGCGGGGAGTGGTAAGCGGGGAGTGGTTTGGGAGTCGTGCGCTCACGCACACAGTGGGATAATCCCCTCATGTGCCCTCAGGACCTGTTTGCAAGCGATTTCGACCCTGCCGAACCGGCGCGCGATCCGCATGCGCCCCTGGCCGAGCGCCTGCGTCCGCACACGCTGGCCGACGTCGTCGGACAGACGCATCTGCTCGGGCCGGGCAAGCCGCTGCGCCTGGCCTTCGATTCGGGCAAGCTGCATTCGATGATCCTGTGGGGGCCGCCGGGGGTGGGCAAGACCACCCTGGCCCGGCTCACCGCACAGGCCTTCGGCGCCGACTTCATCGCGATTTCCGCCGTGCTCTCCGGCGTCAAGGACATCCGCGAGGCGGTCGAACGCGCGCGCATGAACCAGCGGGCGGGCCGGGCAACCATCCTCTTCGTCGACGAGGTCCACCGCTTCAACAAGGCGCAGCAGGACGCCTTCCTGCCGCACGTCGAATCCGGACTCTTCACCTTCATCGGCGCGACCACCGAGAATCCCTCGTTCGAAGTCGTCGGCGCGCTGCTGTCGCGTGCCCAGGTCTACGTGCTGAAGTCGCTCACGCCCGACGAACTCGGCCAGCTGATGCAGCGCGCGCTGGCCGAGCTGCCTGACCTGAAGCTGGGCGAGGGCGTGGACAGGCTGCTGGCCGCCTACGCCGACGGCGACGCCCGCAAGCTCCTCAACCTGCTGGAACAGCTCGACACGGCGGCGCGCACGGCGCAGGCGAAGGAAGTCGACGCCGCCTTCGTCGAGAACGCGCTCGCGCAATCGCTGCGTCGCTTCGACAAGGGCGGCGAAGCCTTCTACGACCAGATCTCCGCGCTGCACAAGAGCGTGCGCGGCAGCGATCCGGATGCCTCGCTGTACTGGCTGGTGCGCATGCTCGACGGCGGCGCCGATCCGCGCTACCTCGGCCGGCGGCTGATCCGCATGGCGAGCGAGGACATTGGCCTGGCCGATCCGCGTGCGCTGCGGCTGGCGCTCGACGCGGTCGAGACCTACGAGCGCCTCGGCTCGCCCGAAGGCGAGCTGGCGCTGGCCGAGGCCTGCCTCTATCTGGCCTGCGCGCCGAAGAGCAATGCGGCCTACGTGGCCTACAACGCGGCCCGTGCCTTCGTGCAGGAGAACCCGTCCAGCGATGTGCCCATCCACCTGCGCAATGCGCCGACGAAGCTGATGAAGGAACTGGGCTACGGCCGCGCCTACCGCTATGCGCACGACGAGCCCGAAGCCTACGCCGCCGGCGAGCGCTACTTTCCAGACGACCTCCAGGAACAGGCGTTCTACGCGCCGACCCCGCGCGGTCTCGAAGGCAGGATCGCAGAGAAACTCGCGCATCTGCGCAAGCTTGACGAGGCGGCCGAAGGGGAATAAGGGCCGGCCGACAGCCGGATGCGTGTGCCCTGCGGTACCAGGACTACGCCCGACAGCAACGCTGCATGCCGGACCAGCCAGGCAAGAAGACATCCTGTATCCTTCGCTGCGCCGCCTGCCTGATGCGGGTTTCGCGCGTCGCATGCGGGAAGGATTTTTCCGTTCGGGCGCACTACGCCGGTACATGAACACCCCTGAGAAATCATGTTTCCTCATCGTCACAAGCGTCTCGTTGCCTGGCTCGATCCGGGCAGCAAGTTACCCTGGTGGGCAGGCGTCGCGCTCGCTGGGCTGGCCTACTTTGGTCTGGAAAACCTGTCCGTCCCGGCGGGACCGGATGGCGCACAGCCTGCCATGCTGGCGGTGGGGCGCTATCTGCTGACTGCCGTTTTCCTCGCCGTGGCGCTACGGTCCGCCTACGGCAAGCTGCGGCGTCGCCGCTCGCACATCGCGGCGTCGGGCAGGCCCGGTGCGGGTGCGCTCGATGCGATGAGCCGGCAGCAGTTCGAGACACTGCTGAGCGAGGCTTACAGGCGCAAGGGCTATGCCGTCAGCGCGACCGGCAACGGCAGTCCGGATGGCGGGGTGGATCTGTCGCTCAGGAAGGGCGACGCGCACATTCTGGTGTATTGCCGGCAGTGGCGAGCGCTGCAGGTCGGCGTGAACAGCGTGCGCGAGCTCCATGGCCTGATGACGGCGCGCGACGCGAACGCCGGCGTCGTGGTGACGGCGGGCGTGTTCACCGCGGAAGCCCGCGCCTTTGCCCGCGACAGGCAGATCGAACTGATGGCGGGCAAGGCACTGCAGGACCTGGTTCGCGGCGTGACGGTGCCCGGCCGGATTTTCCGCCTGCGGGACCCGCTCAGCGTGCTGACCAACGGGGCGCCGTTCTGCCCGCAGTGCCAGAGCCGCATGGTGAAACGCAAGGCGAGGAGCGGGTCGCATGCGGGCAAGGTGGTCTGGAGCTGCAGCCGCTATCCTGACTGCAGGGGGACGCGTCCGCTATGACGCGGCCGGCCGGGCCCGGGTGGCCAGCAGGTCTTCCCATTCCCCGATCGGTACCGGCCGTCCGAACAGATAGCCCTGGTAGGCGAGGCAGCCGTTCTCGAACAGGAAGTCGCGCTGCGCCTGGGTCTCGACGCCTTCCGCGATCACGTCCAAGCCCAGCGATTGGCTCATGGCGAGGATGGCGCGCACGATGGCGGCGTCGTTGGCATCGCCCGGAATGTCGCGCACGAAGGACTGGTCGATCTTGATCTGGCCCAGCGGCAGGCGCTTGAGGTAGGACAGCGAGGAA
>WBZX01001474.1_pt1 | contig 17660 bp, 15 predicted proteins | sample 5204211 | NCBI WGS metagenome assembly WBZX01 (sample SAMN12344362, study PRJNA552823) | activated sludge metagenome | biome: Activated sludge suspended growth; feature: Nitrification reactor; material: Wastewater; isolation source: activated sludge from nitrification reactor of wastewater... | reverse complement strand
AAGCGAAAGCAAGAAGCTGGTCGGGATGACTGATGACCTTAAAAAGGTGATTATCGGTCAGGACGAAGCCATTGTCAAGGTTTCCAAAGCCATTCAACGTAACAGGGTCGGCCTTAAAGATCCGACCAAGCCAATTGGCTCATTTATTTTCCTCGGCCCGACGGGTGTTGGAAAAACGGAACTGGCCAAGGCACTTGCTCGGTACCTGTTTGATACCGAAGATGCCCTGATCAGGATTGACATGAGTGAATACATGGAAAAATTCTCGATCAGCCGGCTCATCGGTGCTCCTCCGGGATACGTTGGATATGAAGAAGGTGGCCAGCTCACAGAAAAGGTGCGTCGCAAGCCATATAGTGTCGTCCTCCTCGATGAAATCGAAAAAGCCCACCCGGATGTATATAATATCCTGCTGCAGGTATTGGATGACGGTCAACTTACAGACGGTCTGGGACGCAAGGTTGATTTCAAGAATACACTCATCATCATGACCTCCAATATTGGGGTACGTCAACTGAAGGATTTTGGCCAGGGTGTTGGTTTTGCTACCAAGGCAAGGCAGGAAGCTGCCGAGGACCTGACAAAGTCAGTGATCCAGAGTGCCCTGAAGAGAACATTTAGCCCTGAATTCCTCAACAGGATCGATGATGTGGTCATCTTCAACAGCCTTGATCGCGAGCATATCCACAAGATCATCGATATCACCCTGACTGACCTTTATAAGCGAATGGCCACCATGGGCTATATCCTTCAACTGACCACAGATGCCAAGGATTTCGTTGCCGAGAAGGGATTTGATCCCCAGTTTGGCGCACGCCCCCTGCACAGGGCCATTCAGAAGTACATTGAAGATCCATTGGCTGAGTTCATTCTGAATGAAAGTCCTGTGGAGGGAAGCCACCTTGTCGCCAACCTCAACAAGGACGCCCAGGAACTGGTGATCAGCCAGCTGATTATGGAAAAAGAAAATACTTGACAATTTCACAATCCTTAATCTTAGTTTTGTCTCCCGGACTATCACCCGGGAGGTGCCGATCTTTAATTACCTTTGGTACTCAACCAGATATGTTCAATCAAAAGGAACAGCGCCATTGCTATTCCTCTATCCTTAAACTAAAGCACTGATCATTGGCTAAACGATTTCCATCTAATTACCCCCCTTCAAAACCAGACGAAAACAAATTTCAAATCAATGGAGATATCCGAGTGCCTGAAATACGGCTCGTCGGAGACAACCTCGATGATGTCAGCAAGGTAGCCGGCAGAGAAATTGAGCCCGGCATCTACCCTACCAGGACAGTTCGCAACTGGGCTGAAGATATGGGCCAGGACCTGGTCATGATCTCCCCAAATGCCGACCCACCGGTCTGCCGGATCATTGAATTCAACAAGTTCCTCTACAATAAGAGGAAAAAGGAAAAGGAAATCAAGGCCAATACCTCCAAAACCGTTATCAAGGAAATCCGCTTCGGACCCAATACAGATGAGCATGACTTTGAATTTAAGGTCAAGCATGCCCAGAAATTCCTCGAAGAAGGGTCAAAAGTCAAATCCTATGTCCATTTCCGGGGCAGGACCATCGTATTCAAGGAGCGGGGAGAGCTCCTCCTCCTCAAAATGCTAAAGGAACTCGAGGAATACGGTGCTGCGGAGAGCCTGCCGAAAATGGAAGGCCGGCGGATGATCGTGATGATCGCCCCGAAAAAGAAAAAGTAATCTTCTCACCCCCATCCTAGGAAATTTAGGATAGATTGCTATCTTTGCGTTCCTTTTGAATAAAAATCTATAGGCCATGCCAAAGATGAAGACCCATAGCAGCGCGAAAAAGCGTTTTAAAATTACCGGTTCCGGTAAGGTTAAACGCTTTCAGGCCAATAAATCCCACCGCCTGCGCAATAGGGACAAGAATACAAAACTGCGCCTCACCGGCTCAACCCTGGTCAGCAATGCTGATGAGGCAAGAGTAAAGAGGATGTTGTGCCAGTAAGCGGATTTTAAGAATACCCATTCATAACTGTCTGCCAGGCCCAAAGCGGTGTAAAAGCCCCCTGTCAGATTAAATTGAAAAAAAATGCCTAGATCAGTAAACGCGGTTGCCTCCCGGAAAAGAAGGAAAAAAGTATTAAAGGCCACAAGAGGCTTTTTTGGTGCACGTAAAAACGTATACACAGTTGCAAAGAATGCCCTTGACAAAGCTATGGGCTATGCTTATGATCACCGTAAGCTCAAGAAACGTGCTTTCCGCAGGTTATGGATTGCCCGTATCAATGCAGCTGCCAGAATGAATGGCACGACCTATTCACAACTGGTCAACAAGCTCAACAAAGCCAATATTGCACTCAATCGCAAGACTCTCGCGGATCTGGCCTTGAATCATCCTGAAGCATTTAAGGCTGTCCTTCAGGCAGCAGGATAAATAAATTATTCCGGCAAGTCTCTCACCCTTTCTAGAACTGGAATAGTTTACGACCCAATTTGGAGTAACCTCAGGATTGGGTTTTTTTATGCCCGGCATCCAGATTCTTCCTATTTGCGCATTGCTTCTACAGGGTCAAGCCTCGCTGCCTGCCAGGCAGGGATGAGCCCGGATAGCACCCCTATGACCAGAGAAAGGATCAGCGCAATAAGCACATTTCCCCAGGAGAGATAGATATCATAATGAAACGCTGCGGTGGCAATCTTCAGTAATCCGAAGACAATAAGCAAACCAATGATTGCTCCTACCAGGCACAATACGATAGATTCAATCAGAAACTCAAGCAAAATGATGATTGGCCTGGCCCCAAGCGCCTTCTTTATCCCAATGATACTCGTCCGCTCCTTGACCGAGACAAACATGATATTGGCCACACTAAACATACCTACCAGGATAGAAAATCCACCAATAAAAATCCCCACCACATTCATGGTACTGAAGATAGGCTCGAGCAAATTGGTAAACATGGACAACTGATTGACTGCAAAATTTTCAGTCTCCCTTGGCTTTATTTTTCTGGCACTTCGAAGAATACCTGTAATCTCATCCCGCATATCATCTAGATTGACCCCGGCCTTTGCCTTTACATTCAGGGAGGTTCCCCAACTGTATTTGGATCGCACATTGATCAGTTTCTTGGCTGTATTGAAGCTAACCAGGGCGGCTTCATCAAATTGAAAAATGTTGATCAGCGTAGCCCCCTCTTTCTTGAGGACCCCAATCACTTGAAAATCCAAACCCTTGATATTGACTTCCTTGCCAATTGGATCGATCGATCCAAACAGATTCTCCGCTAGCGTAGATCCAAGCACAACTTTATTTGTACCGTTCGCTGCCTCAAATGGCGTCATAAATCTCCCCTGCTCAAATTCCAGGTTGAATATATCCGTATAATCCTCTGTGACCCCTGCCATATAAGCGCCTTCAACACTATTTGACCCGAACTTGATGATCCTGCCGGGAATAAATACTGAGAAACTTGCCTTATCAGAAAGCTTGGATTTCTTCTTTATGATCTCAAGATCTGCAATGTCTGGCTGAGGCCGCTTCTGATATTTCCACCAATTCTGACTGGGATCTTCATTCCAGGGCATCTTGTCAATATACAGGACATCATTTCCAAGTTTTTCAAAACTTGCGTTTACATTTTCCTTAAGGGAATCAACAGCAGACAGGACAGAAATAATACAGATAATCCCTATACTGATACCTGTCAGGGAAAGGAAACTTCTGAGTTTATTGGCAGATAGCTGTTGGAAAGCCTGCACAATACTTTCATATATGAGCTTGAAAAACATCTGTGTCAAAAATATTGATTCCCGCAGTTTCTGCTATCAGTTATTCGATTAAGCCTCCCCGATGGACGACAGGTTGGGGCGACTCATGCGTTTTAAGCCAAAATATGTGCTTACCCGCACAAAATAAGCCAATTACATCTTGCATTTTGCGTCCCGTTAATATTATCTTTGCCGTCCAATTTTTTTATCCAACCGCCTTATGCGTACCAAACTATCCCAGTTTTCCTTTGACCTTCCGGAAAAACTCATCGCCAAATATCCCGCCAAAGAAAGAGATGAATCCCGAATGATGGTGATCAACCGGAAGACAGGACTCATGGAAAATAAAACCTTCAAGGATATCCTCGAATACTTCGATGACGGAGATTGCATGGTCTTCAACAACACCAAGGTGTTTCCCGCACGCCTGTATGGTAAAAAAGAGAAAACAGACGCCGAAATTGAAGTATTCCTCTTACGTGAATTAAATGCCAAAGCCAGGCTCTGGGACGTATTGGTTGACCCTGCAAGGAAGATAAGAGTGGGCAACAAGCTCTATTTCCTGGATAAAAAAGGAAATGAAATACTGGTTGCCGAAGTGGTTGACAACACCACCTCCAGAGGCAGAACAATTAGGTTCCTCTTTGACGGAACAGATGAGGAGTTCAGTTCCCTGCTCAGGTCACAAGGACAAACACCTCTCCCAAAATACATCAACCGCAAAGCCGAAGAACAGGATAAAGAGCGCTACCAGACAATCTATGCCAAGGAAGAGGGCGCTGTGGCTGCACCTACGGCAGGACTTCATTTTACAAGGGAACTCATGAAGCGCCTCGAAATAAAAGGCGTAAACTTCGCAGAACTTACTTTGCACGTTGGATTGGGCACTTTCAGGAGCATCGATGTGGAAGATTTGTCTAAGCACAAGATGGATGCTGAATATTTCAGGATTACAGATGAAACTTCTGAGATCGTCAATGCCTCTAAAAAGGCAGGCCATAAAGTATGTGTGGTAGGCACCACCTCTATGCGTGCTATCGAATCGGCTGTTTCTGCCTCCGGCTTGCTCAAGCCTGCTGAAGGCTGGACCAATAAGTTTATATTTCCACCTTATGACTTCAGCTTGCCTGATGCTATGGTGACCAACTTCCACATGCCCAAATCCAGCCTGTTGATCATGGTTTGTGCCTTTGGCGGATATGAACTGATCATGGATGCCTATAAGAAAGCGATCAAGGACAAGTACCGCTTCTATACCTACGGAGACGCCATGCTGATCATTTGATCTGAATGGCTAAGTATTGATTTCATGCCCTTTGTTTCCCGGCACTTAGGGTGCAATCATGGCATGTGAATATGCCTTACCGACAACAAACCCTGGTATTTTGATGCCCCTGGTTGGTTCAACTTATGGCATACTTCCGTCCGGGGAATAATCAAAATGTGTAACAAGCTGATTTTTAAATAGATATATTCCTGATTTTAGTTAAAAAAAACAGGACTTTTCATGACGCAGCTGTGTAGATTTTTTACTTTTGCAGCAAATTGCGCCGGGGGAACTTGACTGGCTCAGGTAACGTTACTGGCAACAGCATTTATATTTTTTTTTCATTTAATAGGCAACCGTTTCATGTATTGGACACTTGAATTAGCTCATCATCTTGAAGAAGCACCATGGCCAGCAACCCGTGATGAATTGATCGATTATGCCATCCGCTCAGGTGCTCCCCTGGAAGTGATCGAAAACCTGCAGGAGATGGAAGACGAAGGCGAACTCTTTGAGAGCATTGAAGACATCTGGCCAGACTATCCACGCAAGGATGACTTTCTCTTTAATGAGGACGAATATTGACCTCATTTTACAAATCAAAAACACAAATCCGTAAAAGCCTTGCAAGGAAATGTTCCTGCGAGGCTTTTCCTTTTTCATAAATTTCGTTTACGTTTGTAGGCCAGCATGCAATCAGGACATCGGAAAATCATCATTGCTATTGACGGGTATTCTTCCTGTGGCAAAAGCACTTTGGCCAGGGCTCTGGCCAAACGGCTTGGCTATGTGCATATAGATACAGGCGCCATGTACAGGGCAGTGACTTACTATATCCTGCGTCAGCATATTGACATCACAGATGCCGAGGAAATAGCCCAGGCCCTCAAGAAAATATCAATTCAACTCACCTTCGAAAATGACAACCAGGTCACATGGCTCAATCATGAGAATGTTGAAGAAGCTATCCGTGAACCCCACATCAATGAATTCGTTAGCAATGTCTCTGCACTTTCGGCTGTTCGCTCCGCCATGGTTGCCCAACAAAGACGGATGGGCCTGGAGAAGGGCATCGTCATGGATGGAAGGGATATCGGCACGGTGGTGTTCCCCGAAGCTGACCTTAAATTATTCCTCATAGCCGACACAGAAGTAAGGGTCGAAAGGCGTTGGATGGAATTACAGGCCAAAGGAATAAATATCAACAGAGAGGATGTCAGGGCAAATCTGCTGCTGAGGGATCAGATAGATTCCACACGCGATGATTCTCCTCTCCGGCAAAGTAAGGATGCCACGGTGATTGACACCAGCTATCTCACCCCAAAGGAACAATTGCAGATCGCACTGGATCTTACGAGGTCGGTCATTGGTACTGTTGCCTCTGAGGAAGAGACCATCCAGTAAGGAGGGTCACATGGCCATCTCTATTCCTTTCCAATTCGAACAGGAACCATACATTCTGTCTTGATCCATCCTTGATCAAGGTTGAGCAGGCTGACCTTGCTCCAATTTCCGATTTGATCTGTTATCATTACTTTTTCCCCGGGGGAGAGTATGCGGGCTAGCGGGCTATCATCTGCCGGTGCCTGCCTGATCTCACATCTTCCACTGATGATAGCTTCATTTTCCCTGTATATTTCCAGATAGCTCAGCACCCCTGTCAGCGCCAACAATAGTCCCGCGGCAAACACCACCCATGTAGATCGGTTGATCACCACATGGCCTGCAGGCTGTCTTTTTAACTTCAACAGAAAGTGGATGAGCCCACCAGTCAAGAAAAACAAACTTAATATAGCCCAGTAGCCCGGACGTATCAAAGCAAGAAACTTTTTATACCAGGTTGCAATAAAAAAAGGCTCCACGGGAATAGTGGCATCTTCAATCTTCTTTCGTTCAGCCACGATGGCCTGGGTGATCACGCTGTTGCCGGGCTGCAGCCTGAGGGCCTGCTCATAGGCCAGCATTGCTCCCGGAACATTATTTAAACGGGATTGTGCCATGCCTATATTAAAATAAGTACCCGCAGATACATCACCGGCCGCAGCCATCTGATGCCAGATTGCCAATGCTTCAGTGTATTGCTTGTTTTGGAAATACACTTCAGCCTGATCACCTGAATTTGCTCCGACACCTGCAACCGCTGACGCAAATAAAACCAAAACAGCGATCACAGTAATACTTACTTGTCTGATACTTTTCATTCCAACAAATCATTTAGACTATGAGGACGGGATGGTGCTCTCCACCTGAATCCTTCAAGCCTTAGGGTATCGTGTTTAGCCTCTCCCATTGGCATCATGCTTGATGAGTTTTCTCCAAAATACTTGAGGACATCAATCTGTCCTTCCAGAAATGTAAAATACATTTTGCTGCAGATGGTCTTGTTGACCCCTATAAATGCATTGTGATCATCCCTTGTATAGTAAACAGATTCAGCATTGCCGGTGACCCACATATCCTTGATCGCATTGCTTTCAAACAGGGCCAGGATTTCCTTCCCCTTGATCTGGTCATAGTATGTACCGTACAATTCAGAGATGATAATAGCTTTCTGTGTCAGCACGATATCATTGATCTGGTTATTCCGGATAGACATCGTTATACTATCAGCACTAAACTGCGTCGTGTCACTCCATAACACCGGATCACCAAAAAAACTAAAAAGGCTGTCCGTATCATTAAAGACCAGTGAATCCGCTAGCCCCTGCATATCTGATTTAAATAACCTAACATCATGGTATGCCGTGATCAGCCTGACCGTATCCCCTGTGATGGAATCAATTTGGTTTTGCATGTTGAGGGTATCCGCCGCGATATACAATGTGTCTGCATCTACGATGGTAAAAAACAAGGCTCGCTTTTGACCATAGGCCAATACATATTCAGTCTGCTGGGACATATGCAGGGTATCTGTTATGATACCAACATTCCTTACGGTATCCCGCCATATTACATCCCCGCTGAACGTTCCAATCCCTGTTTCCTGGTCAAAAGTGGAATGGTCAGATTCGAGGATCATACCTCCATCACGTATCTCACCTCTTCCAATGGTGGACACCTGGTTGGTCTTCTCGTTATAGAATATTTCAGGGCTGTTGATCTTGCGTGTATTGTCTGTATATTTTGCAGGTCCACCCTTGATCCAGGTCTCCCCAGTCTTTTCAAGGTATCGAAGAGAGGTGCCGTCAATATGCCTGTCATTTTCCACTACTTTTACATTGCCTAGCATCAGCACTTCTCCATCTGCCGATGCATATCTTATCGTATCTGCAGTTGCCTTTTTCTGATCACCTGCATATTGGGCATTCTTGTTAAACTCAGCTGTTTCATTCTCAAGATTGTAATATCCGGATTCACAATAGATCTTGGCAGAGGGTGTATAAATATTTGTAGGACCGGTAAAAAAAACTGTGGAGAGCGGGCCTGAATATCTCATCGAATCAGCAGCCAGGTTAAACTCCGGATGCAGGACAACAACACTATCCCTGAATACGACTTCCTCCCTGTCTGCATAATAAATGCCCTGTCGCGAAGACACCTGCAGGTCCTTATCGATCATGACGCCTCCAAGTGAATACTCGCCATATCGTTCCCCAAGGTGATAGGTGAGGTTCCTGGTCCATAGTTGTTTGGAGCCCTGGTCCAGCACGACGTCACCGATCAATACGGCTTGGTCCGTATCCTTAAAGTAATACAGTGTATCTGTAAACACGTTGAGGGAATCGCCTTGTTGAATCACTACATCACCATAGGCATAAACCCGGTTTTCACCAAAGATGACGGCTGAATCCGCATAGATAAAGGTACTGTCGACCCTCAATTGCAGACCCTGGGATATCCACTTTATAGCTTCAATGCCTTCCTTGTCTTCGATGAGCTTGCCAAAGTGATCGATGATGATAGATGTAGTATCACCGGCATCCTCTGCCGGCGGCCTCGTTGCAGGCTTGACCTGCCCGGCCAGATATGACGAAATCAATACCATCAGGCAGGACACAAAGGCTCTCCTTAAAACTCCGGGTTTCATATCCACGTATGTAAACGATTTGGGCTTCCTTCCTGTTGCGACAAAAATCAACGGAGCCTGTCCATTGATTTGACCAGTTTATCATCTTTCCGGATAAAATAGTTGGCCAATGCAGTAAAAAGGATTGCCCCACCTGGCAGGAAGACTCCAGCCTGGTCCTCCACATGGACCGTACTATCCATCATAGGGGCCTGATTGGTAAATAGGAGGAAAGCCGCAAGTGGAAGCAATATGGCCATGGAGATGACCACGTAGCCGAGCTTCAGTTGTAAAGGACGATTCTTAAATACAAATATGGCTATGATCGCTAATGTTATACCCAATAGGGTAAGGCCCATGAGGGCAAGATGATCAGTGATATCATAGACATTGTCTGCCAGAAACTGAGCAGTGGGTTTATCACTGACCGCCAGCGGCAGCATAAACAATCCGCCAAAAGAAGCGGCGGCAAGGAGTAAAAAAATGGATTGAATTCGTTGGATCATACTCAGAATTTGTCTTTCCTACACTTGTCAGGCTATTTCCACTATTCCTGATAGCCATCCGGCCCGACGTTTCACTCATCTGTCATTGAGGTGACAGCAGGCGAAGCATTGAAACTATTCAACTTTTCAAGCGGACCTCGTCCGCCGTAGCTCGCTACATTGAATATAATCCATCATCCTCAATTGTCTTTTGCTCTCCTTCGCACTTAACTGTCGTTAAGGCTACGGCGAGCGAAGGCGGAGAGTTAGGGATTCGAACCCTAGAGACCCTTTTGGAGCCTACACACTTTCCAGGCGTGCGCCTTCGACCACTCGGCCAACTCTCCATATATCAACCCATAGCCACATTAGCAAGGGTAAGTTTTTTGAAACCTATGCTCTCTTTAGAAACAGGCCTCCCTAAAACGGAGTGCAAATTTAATCCTTCTTTCCATATACAGCCTCTGCATTGTCAGAAGTAATTCTGGCTAACTCGGCAAGCTCCATTCCCAGTATCTCTGTAATCCTCTGCGCCACCAATAAAATATATGCCGGCTCATTACGCTTTCCCCGGTTTGGAACAGGAGCTAGGTAAGGGGCGTCTGTCTCTAAAACAATCATATTCAATGGGATATGAGGCAATAATGCATCAAGCCCTGCCTTTTTAAAGGTCACTACACCACCGATTCCAACTTTAAATCCCAATTGCCCGATTTGTTTCACTTGGTCAGGTTCACCTCCAAAACAATGAAATATGCCCCTTAAGAAACCATTCTGGTGACGTGAAACAATCTCAATAGTAAGGTCTAATGACTCGCGGGAGTGAATGATAACCGGTAGATTATACGTTTTAGCCCAACCAATTTGTCGTTCGAAAGCCAATATCTGCTCCTCCTTATATGCTTTATCCCAATACAGATCAATACCCGTCTCCCCCACTCCAACATAGGCACCGGATGCAATTTCCATTTCCATTCGATCCAGGATGGATTGGTAATCAGGTTTGACTGAACAAGGATGCAGGCCCATCATCGGCATGCAATGATCCGGATACTTACCAGCCAGCTCCAACATCCCTGGAATACTCTCAAGGTCTATATTGGGCATCATTAGCTTCTTGACACCAGCTTTCAGCGCCCGCTCCACCATCAGATCGCGATCCAAGGCAAACTCTTCCGCATAAATGTGGCAATGGGTATCGATCCAGCTATATTGTGAGGTTTCCATTAATATTACAGTTCTATGCGGGCGAAAAAACAAAAATACTACGTGGTTTGGCAAGGCCATCATCCGGGGATTTATAATTCCTGGGAAAAGTGCAATGCGGAGGTTAAAAATTTTCCCGGAGCGGTCTACAAATCATTTGAATCTAAAGAAGAGGCAGAAGATGCTTTTCGTCATGGGGTCGAACGTAAGCCGCGCACTATTCAGCCGAAAACGCAGAACGTAACTGCGCCACGCGGCGGCATCATCTATGATAGCATCAGTGTAGATGCTGCATGCAGCGGCAATCCCGGACTCATGGAATACCGGGGTGTTCAGACTGCGGATAAGACAGAAATATTCCATTACGGGCCGGCCAGGGATGGCACAAACAATATTGGAGAATTTCTCGCCCTGGTTCATGCCCTAGCCCTGCTACAAAAACGAAACGAACACACTACACCAATATATTCAGACTCAAAAACTGCTATCGCCTGGGTAAAAAGGAAAAAGGCAAACACCCAGCTTAAACCAAGCCGGCACAATGCAGAATTGTTTGATATGATCCGTCGCGCAGAGAAATGGCTCAAGGAAAATACATGGAAAAACCCCATCCTGAAATGGGAGACCGAAATCTGGGGCGAAATTCCAGCAGACTTCGGCAGGAAATAACAACCCTTGACGACTGAGCGCTATACTTTTGAAAATCGCATTGGATGATCGATATCAATCTCCCCCTTCTTGATCTTTTCAAGTTTACGATTGATCATCCGTCGCTTTAGCGGTTTCATGCGATCTATAAAAAGGATGCCTTCGATGTGATCATATTCATGCTGGATCACTCTTGCATTGATCCCTTCAAAGGTCTCGGTATGCTCGACCCAGTTTTCGTCCAGGTAACGAAGATGTATCACTGGTCTACGCTCGATATCTGCATGGATATCCGGTATACTCAGGCACCCCTCCTCATACATCCAGAGATCCCCTGATTCATCCAGCATCTGGGCATTGATAAATGCCTTCTTAAACCCCTTGAAATTCTTTTCCGGCTTTTCTAACTGGATGCTATCTACTACAAAAAGCCTTATGTCCCTGCCAATCTGAGGGGCTGCCAACCCTACACCATGGGCACTATACATGGTCTCGTACATATCCTCTATAAGCGATGGCAGCTCTTTATAATCGGGCTCAATGGGTTGGGCTACTTTGCGCAGCACGGCCTGGCCATAGGCATAAATCGGAAGAATCATATATGTCCTAAATATTCCTGTAAAATTAAAATAGCGCTTGTTCTGTCCAACAATGCTTTATCCTCACGCTGATGCTTCTTGAGCCCACTCCGGCTCATAATCTCCCTGGCATGCACAGAAGTGTTACGTTCATCATGCAAGGTCACCGGGATGGCAGGGAAAGCCTTCTTTAAATCTGCAATAAACTTATCAAGTTTTTCCTTAAATCGCTTGTCCCCCCAGGCACCCTCGACAAAGGGATAACCCACAATGATTTCATCAAGTTCCTCACGCCGGCCATAGGAGATGATAAAATCAAGCACTCCTGTTGTCTCCTGGGTATCAAGCCCCTGCACGATGATCTGGCTGGGATCAGTCACCGAAATGCCGGTTCGCTTCGAGCCAAAATCAATACCCATTTTCCTACCCATAATCCTGTAAAGATAGGGGCATCCCCGAATATCGGAAACCTTGCCCGGATTGGATGCCCTACAAAAAAAAAAGAACCCCCTCCACTTTCGCGGAGAGGGGTCCCATCCCAAAAACAGTAATTCTTATTTGTTGATGCTTATCCTATCAGAGGATCAACATCTTCTTAGTAGCAGTATAACCCTGGAACTGAACCTGGTAGTAGATCATTCCCTGGGCAGCAATCTGATCTTTGCTGATTTCTACCTTATTCAGGCCTTTAACCCCTGTGAAGGTTTGATTGAACAGTTGTTTTCCTGTCAGGTCAAACATCGTCAGCACCACATTACCACCTTCAGGAAGGACATATCCGATCTGTGTGGTATTCGTGAATGGGTTAGGTTCATTCTGAAGCAATGCGAAGTCAAAGTTGTCTTCAGCACCACGGAAGGTCAAGCCAAGATCCATGATATCACTTTCTGTAGTGTAAGCCTCAGCTTGCGTTGGATTAGAAACCATAGAGATAGCTTCACTCAACTTAGCTGCACTTCCGGCTTTAAGGACCAGTGTAAACAATGGTTTGCTGTTATCCACATTCAGACCTTCTGCCTTGTTCCAGCTAGAAGTCAGGGTGTGGTTTTGCAACCAGCCAAAGTTATCTTCAGTTACATCCATTGCGCCTGCTTTCACATCCACCAGTTGCAGATCCTGACCCAGGTCAAATGTAAACTGCATTCCAGCTAATGATTTTCCGGCAGCCGCATAAACTGGCATCTCAAAAGTCTCACCAGCAGCTATGCTACGGTCATCGATCATGAGATCAAACTGTTGGCCTGAACCTCTCGGAACAATACTAGATGCATTTGCCTTTACAGTATTGTTTACATCACCCACTTTGATACCAAAGAAGTCAGCATGGTTTACACCCAGTGATAATGGATTGAGGATATGGTTCTCAGGCCACTCCTGCATCCAAGGATTGTATGGATCAGGGAATGAATAGGTCTTATCCACAAACCTCCAGCTTGAATTGTTTGGCAGTTCAGAATAGATACCCAATATCAGTTTCCTGAGCTCTATAAGGTCAATCGCTGTGATAGACTCAGAGTTGTTTGCGTCAGCAGCCAACATCTTGTATGGACTTGTAAGATCCTTGATACCTAAGAGGTGCTTCTGGATCTCTACAAGGTCAAGCGTGGATACACCGTTCTTGTAGTCATTGTTCTTAGCCGGGCTGATGGAGTAATGACCACCTACTGGCATTGCAGGGAATGTATAGGTTCCGGATTGGTTAGTACTGATAGGCAACAATGAAGAGCCATCTATCTGTACTTGTACATCCAGGACATTGTCAGCCGTTTCTGTACTGACATTACCCGTAATCGTACCTGTCAGGTTGCCATCTTCCGGACAAACATCAAAGTGGTCTTCTACGATAATATAGGTCTCGCAAAAAGCCTGGTTGCCCAGAGCATCTGTTACATAAAGATTAACAGGTACCTGGCCCTGACCTACATCATCACAAGTAAATGTAAGGCTCTTGACATTGACATCTGGAGCTAATGAGAATTCAAATGGGAAGTTGCATGGATGATAGCTGCTCGCATTGAAATCTGAAGCCCATATCGTGATCATACCAGTGTCTTCAAAACCATCACCATCGGTATCCACAGGCATCAGGTCAGTGGATAATCCATGGATACATACAGGTACCGGAGCCTTACATGATCTGAGGTTCAATAATTGCTCACGAACAGTACGGTTACCGCAACGATCTTCAAAGGAATAGATGATCCTGTGGTTACCCAATGGGTATGTAGCAGAAGCATTTATCTTTCCGCCAATATTACTGAATGGACCCCAATCGATATCACCGTCATTGCCTAGGTCAACTGCATAAGACCATTGAAGCAAGTCGGTCGGAGTACAATCATCTGTAGCGGTCTGAACGAGATCTAATGGTATACCACCGCAATCAAAGTCATTGCAACGGTCTATAGTAGGCTGATCAGTTTCAAACTCAGGGCCAAATTGGTTGACCACCTTGATCACCTGAACATGTTCCCAGTAATTGACACCGTTTACTATACCATGATATTGCTCATAAAGGCACCACTCAATCACCTTCCAGGTACGGAGGATCTTGAAGCATGCGCCATCTACGATCGGGAATACGACATCTTCATGTGTTACACCAATCAGGTCGCAGGCATCTTCAGAGATGATTGGCTCGCTATATGGATATGGCAGGTCTTCAGGCTCTGTTCCTTCAGCACACTCCACACCGTGATAGTCTTCCGGCCAATCGATAGATTCAGTAGTGACAGGATCGAAATTTGTGATCGTTATGCGCTGGGTACACTGATCGTAACCATTAGAATCTTCAGCTCTCCAGAATCTGTCGATATAGCCTACGCCGCAGTTATTGATGTGTGGATCGTTTGTGACGGTGATTTCAGCGTCACAATTGTCACGCCACAGTCCATCTGTACCGCACACATAGCCGTTTTGCTGGTAGTAATTTGTAGGATCATAGATGCACCATTGCTGAACATCATGCTGATCTGCTACCACATCACCAAAATCACTCAGGTCATTCAGGTCGAGTGGATAGTCACAACTGATGGTAATGTTACTTGGGCAGGTAATAACTGGCTTGATCTTGTCCTGGACGATTACTTCAACCATACAGTAATTAACATTTCCTGATGCGTCTTTGACTTCCAGCTCCACCATAATCGGTTCTGTCCCTGCATCACAACAAGCAAACGGAACCTTCGGACGATGCACTGTGCCATGATCTCTGCTGTCGATGATGTTGTTTGGTGTTTCATCTATACCACCACCTTCAGTGGTCCAGTCAATCTCGAAGCATGCATCCATCCTGCGAGCCCTGAAAGTAACCCCTGAGCAGGCATCATAACTACCGTCATCAAACACTGAAGCATCGACGAGAGTCAACCCGGAAGGTCCACCCAAGGTAAGTGATACAACAGTATGTTGATCGCAAACCGGAACCGGCGGTGTTAAATCCTGAACAGTGATATTCAATGTGCACTGCGAGGAATTGTAGCATTGGTCATAAGCTGTATACGTGATCAGATTTACACCAACTGGAAGTGTCGCATAAAAACCTCCGTTTGTGTTGGCAAATCCACCTGGGTAAGCTACAGTAACCTTGGAAACGGTACCGCAATTGTCGGATACGACTGCTGCAGGCATCCATATGGCTGCAGTACAATTCTGCCCTGTAGTAGTGTGTGAGAAACTGGCGGGGCAGGTGATCGTTGGCCCCTGGTTATCTACGATTTCTATAATCTGAACATATAGGGTATCGGTTTCCCCTGTGCAATGCCATTCTCTGACAGTCCAAACCCGCATGATTTTCCTTACACATCCTACCATTGGGAAAACCAGGTCCTCATAGGTTGTCAGCGCATTGCAAAAGCCAATAAAATCAGGATATATAGGCGTACCATCAATAGAAGGCACACCTGTCCCTGGATGATAACCGTCATCTAACGGATCAGGGATACCATCATCGTTGGCATCCGCCCAATCTTCATCGCATTCCAGCTCGGTGTTATTGATGACCACTAAGGAGTCCGGAAAATCAATGTCCGCATAATCAATGCGCGTGAGATAAATAGTCATTTCACAAGGAAGTGATTCATTACCGGAATCATCCCGTGCGATGTAAGTCCTTGTAATCTGCTTGATATACTGAGGATCACAAAGTAATTCAGCCTCTTCGTTGACAAGGATGATCTCAGGAGTAGCATCACAATTGTCAGCCGCTACCGGACCATCATAGTTGTACAGGTCAAGGCATGAAATGGTCATGTCTGAACATTCAATCGTGGGCTTCATCTTGTCCTGGACTGTGATGTAAGACCAGCAACTGTTGCCGGAGATTTCATCACGTACACTGGCGATGAGTGTCATCCCAATTTCGGCGTGTGTGACCACCGGACTAGTTGGAATGGTATCACCATTGAGTGTATAGACATACACGACAAAATCACCACCTACGCATTGGGTGGTCTCCCCAATCATTGCAACCGTTACTTCAGCGGTGCAGTCTGCACCTAAGGAAACCTGAGCGCCATGGCAACCTAGCGAGCAATTAGTCTGGCCATAAGCCGGAATTTGCCATGTGAGCGTCAGAAGTAGTAAGCTCGCTGACAGGGATTGGGACAAAAGTCTTGAATACTGTTTGAGACGTTTACGCACACCATCCCTGAGAGAAACAGAAATGTCCGTTTTCTTCATGAGATCTTAGTTTTAGTTAAAAAAAAATAGTTAAGCCTATATTGAAAGAGCACGGCTAAAGGCTGTACATCTCTGGCAATAGCAATTTGTGTGATCGGTGGCTGGATGCAGAAATGCCGCATTCCGCCATCTAGGCTTATTATCGTTCAGGAAGGTCAGGTGGTCAGGTAAAGCAATTTTTCCCCGGTTCTAATATGGAATAAATTGTAACCTGTACTATTATCTAAATCAGCATGTAACAGATTAGAAAAATCTTTAATGCCAGTACAAATATAGATTAGTGATAATGTGATGTAATACCCCGAAAAAGGTATTTTTTATATTAATAAGATACATTATCTGTATTTGGCTCATTTTCTTATATTTATATAGATATAAAAATATTAACTATAACAAATTTATTATCAGGGGATAAAAAAAACCCCCTCATAGAGGGGGTTTTCCCAAAAAGTAACGTCGAAAGGTCGATTGAAAGACCCTGCGTCTCAAAAAAACTAATCGTTTGTAAAGCTCATTTTGTGCGTAAAACTGGCATTCGGTGTATATAAGGTATAGTAATATACCCCGGCTGCACCTAAATCCCGGTTCCGTATGGTAATCTCATTGATTCCGGTAGTACCATTGGCCTCCCTTGACAATATCTGTCTGCCAGTAAGGTCATGGATCACCAGGGTTACCTTTTCTTCCCTTGGCAGGGCATATCGTATGATGGTATGGTCACTGAATGGATTCGGGATATTCTGGAACAACTGGTACTCATTTGAAGCCACAATTTCCTGGCTTTCAGATGACAATGTCACAGGGCGTACGGTCACACCTCCATCTGCAACCTCATAGGCTTCAGGGGTAACCGCCGATGGTATGATCTCCACGATATCTGCAGTTATATTATTTCCAGGGATGGAGAGCACCACTTTTCCACTCAGCTCTTCCTCAGTACCTGACGACCAGCTCACATTGATAGTCCTTGTATCCGGATTGTAAAACCACTGGTCATCTGTCAGCAGCGCAGAACTTACATCTTTCAGTTGCCCGGC
>WBZX01001473.1_pt1 | contig 17664 bp, 16 predicted proteins | sample 5204211 | NCBI WGS metagenome assembly WBZX01 (sample SAMN12344362, study PRJNA552823) | activated sludge metagenome | biome: Activated sludge suspended growth; feature: Nitrification reactor; material: Wastewater; isolation source: activated sludge from nitrification reactor of wastewater... | reverse complement strand
GACTTTTTCAATAAATTAACAATTACTATTCACGAGGAAATGACTAAGAAGTTTCCAGAAGAACAGTACAGCAATTTTCATTGGTACCAAATGATTGAAATCCTTGCAGATGGTAATGTTGACAAGGAAATCCCAATATTCTTTGAACTATATGATAAACACAAAACCCCGAGTAAATCCGACACATAACACCGCCTACTCGCCAGCAGGGATTTTTACATTGACAAAGTAGATCGTATCTTCAAGATTCAACCAGGGTCCAGCTTTTCGGTATTCTTCCTGCCGGCGAGTAGCCTTTGTCGTTACCGGAAACCCTATTGACGACCGTGCTGACATCAAGTAAACGAGCTTTGAACTCACATTTGACGACAACAGGACAGCAACCGGCACCACTTCTAAAGCCAACGCAGGGAAATAAATTTTTCAAAATAGCCACTGCACAAAAGTTCTTTGCCTACCCACATTGCATACATTTGCTTGCCGCCCCACCCACAAAGCCGACCCAAGCGGCAGTCAAAAGGGTGCAATCACCCAACGCTTTACAAATAGATTTCAGACAACCACCACTGTTTATTAGGCTTTTAGAACGAGTAAATGCTGAAGGGAACTTTTGAGATAAAACTCTACCTTTGTGACTGAAAAATAATAATGGCACAAATACCCTTTAAAGTTTCTGCGAGAACCGCAAGGTTAATTGGGAGAGAGAATATCGCTACTTCCAAGGGTGCTATTATTGAACTTGTTAAAAACGGTTATGATGCTGATAGCAAAGTCAGCATCGTATTTTTTGACAATAAATATTCAACGGTAAGTTCAGAACTTTCACAACAGAACTACAACGACCTTATTTCAAAGGGCATAAATCAAGAAACCATTGACAACTTGTATGATCCGAATGAAGGGTCGTATTTTTTGAAGGTGGGGATTACCGAAGAACGAACAGCGGAATTCAAAAAAAGTATCAATCGCTTTTCATCCCTTTACATTATTGATGCAGGCGAAGGCATGACTCAAAAAATTATCAGAGACCACTGGATGACCATTGGCACTGATAACAAAGCATATAATGTCTTTACGCAATCAGGTAGAGTAAAAGCAGGGGCAAAAGGGATTGGACGATTTGCGTTAGACAAACTTGGAAACAAGTGTGAGATGATTACTGTATTTAATCCTGCAAATCACGAAAAGGATGTTGATGAAAATGGTAATGAAACAAATAATGACGGTTACATCTGGAAAGTGAACTGGGAAGACTTTGAAGGCGAGTTTAAAACTATTGACAGAGTAAATGCAGAACTGAATGGCTTTAATACGAATTCACTCAAAGACGAAATTTTAAATAGAGTTCCCGAAATTGATTTGGCTAAAGTCAATTCTGAAAAAGATTTCCAATACGGAACAATATTGAAAATTTCTGAGCTACGTGAAAATTGGGAGGACTATTTTGTTGACGAAGTTTATTCTGACTTGGAAGTTTTAGTTCCGCCAAAAGAGAGTGGCGAGTTTGAAATTTATCTTTTCAGTTCATTACTCCCTGAAAAATATGGTGAAGTTCTAGGTTCTCTTTGCGATGACTTTGATTACAAACTGACAGCAGTTGCAGATGAAAACCAAAATGTCAAGATAACTGTTTATCGCAGGGAATACGATATTGAACTTATTCCACCTGATTTTTTTAATCGTGAAGCGATGAAAGAATTCCCTTATACTCAATCTGATTTTACGAAGGGAGTTTGGGCAAAAGACACGACATTTTCCAAGTTGTTGCCTGGATATTCTGCAAGAGACAAAGACAATATTTTTAATAACATTGGTGTGTTTGACTTTTCATTTTACTTTCTAAAAAGAACTTTTAGCACACCAGATGCAAATAGATTTTTCTATAGAAAATTCCAATCAAACAACCGTAAGGATTGGTTAAACAAGTTTGGTGGAGTGAAATTGTTCAGAGACAATTTCAGGGTAAGACCATACGGTGAAGTTAATGATGTTGCTTTTGATTGGTTAGGTTTAGGAAATAGAAAAGCTGCAAGTCCAGCAGGTGTTGCCAAAGAAGAAGGTGGCTACAGAGTGGAACCTGAAAATGTAGCGGGAGCAGTTAAAATATCTCGTTTGACTAATGTGAATTTTGAGGACAAATCAAGCAGAGAAGGTTTACAGGAAAATACAACTTTTCAAATCTTTAAAACTCTTATTGCTTCAATCATAAATGTTTTTGAAAATGACAGAGCATATATTGCAAGGGAAATGTCAATGTATGATGAAATCAAATTTGGTCCTGAACGGGACAGGAAAAAAGCTGAAGCACTTGCAAAAAAGATTTTGGCTGATAGTCGTGCCAAGGCAATAGCAGCAAGTAATAACCCCGATAACTCTAATGCAAATTCGGAGCAGCCATCACATGACGAACAAGAAAAAGAAATTTTAGCATTTGAAATTGAAAAAAAGGAAGAAGAAATTGAGAAGCTAAAAGAAGAACAAAAAGTTTTGAGAGGTTTGGCAAGTAGTGGAATTGTTTTGGCATCATTCAGTCACGACTTAAGTAAGCTGAATAATGTTCTAAGTTCAAGAGTTGACAAACTCAAAAACCTCTTCACAGAGAAAGTTTTAGAATCAGAATACAATGATGTAGAAGAAAGAAAAAATCCTTACGCACAACTTGAGAAAATGCGTAAGCAAGATATGAAAATGCAGAACTGGCTGAACTTTTCTTTAGGAGCAGCAAGAAAAGATAAGAGAAAACGAAAGCAATTATTTCTCAAGAATTATTTCAGCGAGTTTAAAAACGACTGGTTGACTGTTACAGAGAATAGGGGAATTGAACTTGATGTTTCAAAAATTGCAGACATTGATTTACGTGTTTTTGAAATTGACATTGACAGCATATTTAACAACCTACTTGTAAATTCAATTGATGCTTTCAATCTCTCAACTATAAATAGGCAGAGACAAATTTCAATTTCAGTTACCGACAATTCAAAAGAAATAGTAATTGACTACTATGATAACGGTCCGGGTTTGTCAAAAGATATTGAGAAGCCTGAAGTAATTTTTGAGCCGTTATTTACTACAAAACGAAATGCCATAACTGGTGAGGAGGAAGGAACAGGTTTAGGTTTATGGATTGTGAAATCAATTGTTGAAGAAAATGATGGAACAGTCAAACTTCTTTTCCCAACTGAAGGATTTGGAATAAGAACAACATTCCCGATAAAATATAAAAGAACCTAAAGCATGTATAAAATCGTTTTTATTGATGAACAAGCCGATGACATTGGAGACTTCAAAGATTATGTTGATGCAATAAACAGCAACGAAAAGTTTGAAGTAATTGGCGAGTTTCCACAGGAGGAACTTGACGAAATGCTTCAAATAATTTTTAAGCACAATCCAGATGCCGTCGTAACTGATTTTATGTTGAATGAATACAAGGAATCGATTAAATATAATGTACCATACAATGGTGTTCAGTTGGTTCAGGAAATACTTTCCATTAGACAGTCCTTCCCTTGTTTCGTGATGACTTCGTTTGATGATAATGCAATAAAAGCAAGCGATGATGTAAATCTTGTTTACATAAAGGACATTCTTCACGGTTCAGAAAAAATAACCAATGCTAAAGCGAATTTTCTTGAAAGAATAGAAAGCCAAATCATCCACTACAAAACAAAAATTAATAACGCAGAAAAGGAATTGTATCGCTTACTTGAATTAAGAAATGCAGAAAAGGCAACCATTGAAGACGAGGAAATTATAATTCGATTAGACCACTTTCTTGAAACAAGCATTGACAAACGGAATGCAATACCAGAGGAATACAAATCATTATCCAATACAAAACGTCTTGCGGAAATTATTTCTAAGGTTGATGAACTTTTAAAAAAAGTTGAAAGGAGAGATGTCGAATAATTTCAGAAATAACGCCCCAGTCAGAACTTTCACGGGAACTGAAACTAACTACCGAAAGTATAAACCTCATTTGGCGAAGGACTTTTTTAGACGTTGCGGTTATACAGATTGTCCTGATTTTTGGTTCGGTGGAAAGAATAATTTTCACATTGACCATTTTATACCATGGAAGAATTACCCAAAGAAACCAAATCTTAAAACAGATTACGCTAACCTTGTTTATGCTTGTTCTTATGTGAACATTATTAAGTCAAATGATGAAGGAGATTACATTGACCCTTGTGATGTTGACTTCAATAAGCACTTCTCCCGCGATAATGTTGGCAATATAATTCCGAACCCAAAATCAAAGCCAGCTAACTACATGTATGGCAAGTTGAAACTCTTCATGAAGAGATATCAAGTAATATGGATGCTTGATAACCTTTATTCGAAAATGCAAGCCCTTAAAAAAGTTATTGAGGCTTCACCCAAAGGTAAACACAGAGACAGTTTACTTATAACGCAAGGAGAGTTAGGAAATTTAATGATTGAGTATTTAGAGTATTTGAAGTTAGAGCAATGAGAAACAAAAAAAATACCGGCTCATTCTATACCCCAAAAAGCATTGCTAACTTTTTGGTGAGTTATCTCTCTGATAAACTTGCGGACAAGGAGAATATTTCTGTTTTAGAGCCAAGTGCTGGTGATGGAATTTTCGTAAAGACAATTTACAATAACGCAACTCTTACAAACAGTATAAAGAAATTAATTGCCGTTGAACAGAGCAAGAGAGAGTTGAACAAGATTGCTAAAGAAGTAAAACAGAAATCTTTTTCCGCAATTCATTCTGACTTCTTGGAATTTCAATATGAGAATAAGCAAAAGTTCACACTGGTAGTTGGTAATCCGCCATACATCAGAAAGAATTTAATCAAGCCAAATCAGATTGAACATTGCAAGTCAATTCATCAGAGCGCAAACCTTGCTGACACAAAACCGAAAAACATCTGGACTGCATTTTTAGTTCGCTGCATTGAGTTCACTGCTGATGATGGAATTCTTGCTTTTGTTCTTCCTTCGGAATTGCTTCAAGTAAAGTTTGCAGCAGAACTTCGTGAGTTGATTATAAAAGAGTTTGAGAGAGTTGAGATATTTACTTTCAATGAATTGCTTTTCAAAGATTGCAAAGGACAAGACACTTTGATTCTGATTGGGGAAAGGAAGTCAAACGACAAAGGAGTATTCTATTGCAACATTGATAAACTCGCAGACCTTGAAGGAAGAAAATTCTCACTTGCGCAGAATATTAAAATCAAAGAATCAAAGTGGACACATCACCATCTTGAAACTGAAGAAATTGAATTACTTGAAAAACTGAAAATGCAACTGCAATCTGTAAATGATTATTGTAGTTCAAAAGCAGGAATTGTAACTGCTGCAAATGATTATTTTATTGTTGACACAAAAACTGTTGACAAGTATTCACTTCACGATTTCGTGAAACCAATAATTCAGAAAGGTATTTTTGTGAATGGAAGTGTGGAGTTAAGCGAAGAGGAATTTCAGATGTTGATTGACAAATCTAAGCCAACATACTTGATTGCAATTGACAAGCAGACACAAATTAGAAGTAATGCCAAGTTTTGGAAATACAAGCAAATCGGTGAGGAGAGAAATCTTCATAAGCGTTACAAAACTTCAATCCGTGAAAAGTGGTTTCATGTTCCGAATGTTGGTACTGAACCCGAAGCATTTTTCTTTAAACGCTGTAATGAATATCCGAAGTTAATTAAGAACACGGCAAAGGTTTTAGCGACAGACAGTGCCTACACAATTATGATGAAAGACGGCTTTGAAATTGAAAATTTGATTTACTCCTTCTACAATTCACTGACTCTTGCTTTTGCTGAACTGAATGGCAGATATTACGGTGGTGGAGTATTAGAATTGACACCAAACGAATTTAAAAATTTACCGGTTCCTTACTTGGCAATAAATTCCAACCAGTTCGAAAATTATGTTTCAACTTTCAAAGCAAAGAATTCTATCAAAGAAATTTGCAGACTAAATGACAGAGTAATTCTAAAATCGGTTGACAGAAATTTAAGTGATGACAACATTGACAAAATCTATAGCATTCGAGAGAAACTTTATTTGAGAAGGATAAAAACCAATTAGCCAACGTAAAAAAAATACACTCTTCAAAATCGCACAATGTCTACGCTGAGACCAAAACTTTTAAGGAAGTATTATTTCTCCCACCCAAATAGAATTATATCCCTTGCCTCTTTTTTGAAAAATTTATTCACGCTAACACACGGACTTAGTCGTAACTCGACCATGACAACGTTTAGTCTAAATTGCTTCGTGGACAGTTTTTGCAAACTTGACACAATTCTGCTTCGGGCACACAGAAGGGCATCCGGTTTCAAGGGCTTTACGAAAGTGGCGGTTCAGTGGTTAATTGAACATTTGTGCTTCGTATCAATTATTGTGCTGGTTGACAGTTTTGTGCTTCATATTCGCCACCTTCGCAAAGCCCGAAACCGTTAGGCGGCATTAAAGGATTTTCCCAGGTCATTGGAATTTATTACTTATCTTTGGCGTTAGTAACGTTATACGGCTGTAAATGATCAAATCCTTTGCTGACAATGAATCAGAGAAAATCTGGCATGGAATCAGGTCAAGTAAGTTGCCTTTGTCCATTCAACAAGTGGCAAGGAGAAAGCTGCGGATGATCAATAATGCTCAGGACCTAAACGATCTTAGAATTCCTCCGGCAAATCACCTGGAAAAGCTTTCAGGGACACTTTCCGGATATCACAGCATCAGGATCAATCAGCATTGGAGAATCATTTTTAATTGGAAAGATGGCAATGCCGGTAATGTAGCTATAATTGATTACCACTAGACTAAAGCAAATCATGAGCAAACTGAAAAACATCCATCCCGGCGAGGTACTCAAAGAAGAGTTTCTGGATCCTCTGGGCATTTCCGCATATAGGCTGTCTAAGGATACATTTATTCCACAGACCCGTATCAGTGAAATCCTAAAGGGGAGAAGAAGGGTCACTGCTGATAGTGCATTGCGATTCGCAAAGTATTTTGGCACTTCCGCTAAGTTCTGGCTGGGGCTACAGGATGATTACGATCTAGAGGAGGAAGGTATAAACAAAAAAAGTGAGTTAGACGAAATCCCAAAGATCAATACCAACGCAGCATAACATCGGCTTCACACAATGGCGAATACGACTAGCTTTATTGCTTTCTTCCTTGATCCAGATTTTGTTATCTTAACGTTGAAAACGTGGGTCGCCAAGACGTTTAGCATGGGATATAGGTAACTTAAAATAGTTCATCATGAAGTCATTAATCTTATGTCTTTTATATATTAGCACATCCAGTCTGTATTCTCAAGACTATTTGAATCATTCAGCGAAGTGGACTGAGATCCATGCTTACGGAGGAGCAGGCAATCCCTACATTACCTCTGAGGTATACACTATTTACTTGACCGGTGATACTATGATAAACAGTATGCTTTATTACACCGTTTTAAAGTCGGGTACAAAAACCACGAGGAATTGGGTTGAAAATACCATAGTTGAGGTAGTTCCAATAAGTATTTCTTTGGCCCCTCTGAGAGAAGATGGAGGAGTTTTCTATACCTATCAGGCTGCGTTAGATAAAGATGAGGTACTACACAATTTCAATTTGTCAGTAGGTGATACAGCGATTTATACATGTCATTTGCCCCAGGTTGTTGTAAAGATAGACACCATTTATATTGGCAATATGGCTAGAAAACAATTTCATTTTGTGAATTTTTCAGGAGGAGGAACCAGCACATTGATTGAAGGAGTTGGTTGTTCGCATGGTTTATATGAACATCCTTGTAATCCATACATTGTAATCGAAGAAGGAAGTAGATTGCAATGTTATAGTTTTGATGATCAATATTGCCAACTAGATGATGATGTTGATTGCGGCAATGCAACATTAGTTGACTGGGAGAAGGATGATAGTTCCCGGATTTTGTTGTTTCCAAATCCCTGCCAAAATTATGTTGACATTCAGTTTATAAATTATCCAATTGGAAGGACTGAAATTCAAATTATTAATGCTGAGGGTAGGCTATTTGCGAGGACAGAAATCCTCCAACCTATTGGTATTAATAGAATTAATCTAGATGATTTACCTTCAGGCCTTTATTTTGTACACTTATTAATTGGAAATATTAATGAGTTTCGTAAAATATGGATCTCAAAATAAACTGCCTACATCCCTGTTCGTTAGCTGTAAGTTTACCAATCTATCGGGGAGACAGGCCAGACAAATTTTATAAGCGACAAATATTTATACACCAGATTGGACAATAATATTCAGCAAAAACTATACGGACTCGACCATTTGCGTGCATTAGCCATAGGGTTTGTTTTCTTTTTTCATTATTTCATTTTAAGCGGTGGCCAACCTCAATGGTTGCCGGACGTTGCAAGGTTTGGCTGGACAGGTGTGGATTTATTCTTTGTGTTGAGTGGTTTCCTGATTTCCTCACAGCTTTTTACACAGATCAGTCAGGGACAGGTTATTTCTTTCAGGCAATTTTTCCTGAAGCGATTTTTTAGAATTGTCCCGGCATTCCTGGTTACGATTGGACTGTATTTTTTCCTTCCTTTTTTCCGTGAAAAGGAAAGTTTGCCGCCATTATGGAAGTTCCTAACCTTTACACAAAATCTTGGGCTAAACCTGAAGGATTTTGGGACCTTTTCTCACGCATGGTCACTTTGTGTGGAAGAACATTTCTATTTATTCCTGCCACTAATCCTGATTTTGCTGCAATCTACGAATACCATAAGAAGATCTTATTGGCTGCTAATCGCCCTGTTTCTATTTGGTTTTGCGGTTAGAATATACAGCTATGACCAATTTTATCTTCCAGGAATTGAAGATGAAAGTAGCTACGTGTACTGGTACAAATACATTTATTACCCAACATACAATCGTTTAGATGGACTCCTGGTTGGTGTTTCCATAGCGGCGATTTATCGGTTTTTGCCCAATGTATGGAACAGGATAGCAAAGTATGGAAACCTTCTTATTCTCCTGAGCTTAGTCGTTTTGACCTGGGCCTATTTTCTTTGTTACGACCAAAGGACATTCAACGCATCTGTTTTTGGGTTTCCACTGATAGCCATTGGATTTGGATTCATGGTAGTTGGTGCAGTAAGCCCTTCAAGTTTTTTATACAAATGGAATTCAGGAATGACCACGTTTATGGCCGCCCTTTCCTATGCTGTCTACCTGACACACAAAGGCGTTATTCACATGACACATCAACTATTTGCTGACGTTAAAGTGGACAGTAACCTGATGTTCTTAATATGTATGTTAACCTGTATTGCTTTCGCCTATGCATTACACGTGACCATTGAAAAACCCTTCATGAAATTGCGGCATAGGGTAGTTGACAGGAAGTAAAACTTTTCGTTTTACGGATTATGACTCATACTGCAAAAGCTTAAAATGAAACAGCAGTGGTTCAATGGAACTTGAGTAATATTATCTGCTTGTATACTAAGATTCCGCGCCTGAACGCAATACCCCAAATCCGAACCAGATAGGTGGTTAGACACCATTTCAAAATATTGGTATATTTTTATCACAGGCATGAACAAGATCCTCCTCACCCCCCTTCTCTTTTATTGCTCCTTCTTCATGCTGGCATCCTGTGCCACCACAAGATATGACACAAAGAGCGTGGTGGTAAAGGGACCCGAAACAAACTATATTTCAGTACGTGAAGTGTCAGTGGGGGATTGGCTTACCTATGTGGTGACCACGAGTTTTACAGGGGATAAGAAGGTCAGCTTGGGAGGTCATTACGATAGGGTCCTTTCAAAGTTGCCGGCATTGGGGCCCGAGAGATGGGACAATTATACCTTTAATGCATTTCTCAGGAAAAGCCAGGACAACATATCGGTGGACTTTTACAATGAGTGTAAGGCACATGGCATAAAGCTAACCGTGGCCAAGACCGCCTGGGATACTATCCGGAAGTTTGAATTGATGGATTTGCCCGTTGCGGGCATTACTTACGAACAGGCGATGAGGTATGTCCGGTACAAACAGGATATATCGAATGCCTGTGGGTTTTCTCCAAAGGACACATTTCGGTATGAGTGTTTTCTGCCCACGCCGGAGCAATTTGATTCCGCTCAGACTATCCTGGATAGCGTAAACCGCCTGGGATGCAGTATGTTTAACTATAAAGGGTCCCTATGCGCTGATTGCCCGGGTGGAAAGGAGATGATAGCCAATCCTGTAAGCAGCAGGACCGGAATGGAGCCTACCTCTGTATGGGGTTACTTTCCTGACAAGCGCGGATTAAAGAACTTTAATGGCAATGTTGCAGAAATGACATCGGTAAAAGGAATAGCCGTGGGGGGAAGTTGCGTCCATTATGCAGCTGAAGCTTTTCCTGGCAAGAGACAAACATATACAGGCTCTGCTGGCTGGCTTGGGCTTAGGATTTGGTTCAGGAGAGTGACTATTACACCATGAGGCAAATGATGTATATCCTCACACTCACCATCGATTCGACTATAGACGTTTACAAAGACATCTAACTTCATGTCAAAGTATGCATAAACCTACCCACCTGCTGACCGTTTGCCTCTGGTCCATTTGCTTCTCCATGAATGCGTGTTCAATGCACCAGGGCGATAAGCCAAACGCATCGATGGTCAAGTCTGATCTTGCCCAATCTGCATGGCAAAATGATACTGCTTCTACGGTCGATAGTATGCCTCTAAAGAAGGATGAGCTAGCTAAGGTGTATACTCAGGCCATTGCCGCATTTATAAAGGGGGCATACCAACACGGCAAGACCACCTTCGATACCTTGTATTTTGGGAAGCATGTGTACGGACAGCCTGATGATTTTCCGGATATACAACTGCCGGAGGCGATAGAACATGTTCAAGTCAGGCTTGTGACTCCCGAAATGGGACAACAATTGCAGGCTGAACGAAGATCGCTGGTGTATGTCAATATGATGGGATGGATAGATACAAAGCGGGCTGAGTTTATACTGGTTGTGTTTTCTAATGGCGCGGCCCACCAGTATGATTATTACATCAATTATAATCACGATCCTGCCACGACTCTATTTGAACTGGACACGATAGCGTTTGAAGATTACGCTCACCTCAAAGGCCAGCAACCTGAGCGCTTGATCATTTATGCTGGTGGTAAGTATATCGAGGATAAATAAGGTGTAGGTTCCGTTTATTTTGCGCAGGCTAAAGTAAGGTATTACCTTCAGGCATATGATCAGTCGAGTATTTATCTTTCTCCTTTCCTTAGCACCCACTTTTGGTTTTGCACAGGCACTGACCATGGCGCAGACAGATTCCCTGATAGCCGGTATCAAAGCAACCGTAAACGAAAACTATGTCCTGACAACCAATGCAAAACTTGTTGGAGAGACACTCCTGGCCAGTGATTATTACGGGATCGAAACCATCGATTCGTTAGTGAACAAGTTAAATGCTGACTTTTATCGCATCGTCAATGACAAACACCTCTTTATCCAGTATCGCCCTGCCGTAGCTGAAAACCTGGCCAATCACAAGAATATCTACAAGGCGCAGGATAAGAAGGAACGGCGTGAACATTTTGGATTTGGGAAGGTACAATTCTATGAAAGTAATATCGGATACTTTAAGCTGGACTACTTTGCAGATGCAACTCATGCCAGGAAATATGTGTTGGGCTATATGCACCGCCTTAGGAAGACTACTGCCTTGATTATAGATCTCAGGGACAATCTGGGAGGAAGCGGCTCTATGATCGAACTCCTTGCAGGAATATTCCTTGAAGAAAATGAACCAGGTATCTTAAAGATAAACTACCATTCCGGAAAGGTTATGACCATGAAAGGAGCCCCGGTAAAGGCATCAAAGAAGTATGTGCCACAATCAGTTTATCTCCTGACAAGTGACCATACTTTCAGCGCCGGTGAAGCATTTGCCTTGATCATGAAAAACAGAGGCAGGGCAATACTAGTAGGCGACACAACTGCCGGAGCAGGTAATGTAGCAGGACCTTACGCCATCAATAATCAATTCGTCCTGACTGTTCCGGTCGGCGTTATTGTCGACCCAATGACCAATTTGGGCTGGGAGCATACTGGCGTAGTGCCTAATATCAATATTGACCCCTCAGAGGCTTTGGATGCAGCCTTTAGAGCCATTGCCAGGGCGAGGGACAGATTAAATGGAACTTCACAGAACTAAATTCATGGTCAGTAGATTGTGGTTCCAATTTTTGAAATCTAATTTTAAAGACCAATGTTGGAAGATCCGATAGCAATAATAGAGATGTACCAGCAATACATTTCCCTCTATCAGGGAGAGGTAGAGCGGCAAGCCATGTTCATGGACTTTGTAGCGCACACCGCATTTGATGATCTCTACAACAGGAAAAACTTTGAGGGTCACATTACCGCCAGTGCGATCATCATAGCCCATGATGAGCCTCAGATGTTATTGTTGCATCACAAATCTCTGGACCGGTGGCTTCAACCGGGAGGACATGTCGATTATACCGATGATTCGGTCCTGGCTGCTGCCTTTAGGGAGGCGCATGAAGAAACAAATATCGCACACGATGACCTTCAATTGATTTCACCGGGCTTTTCTGAACACATACCTTTTGATTTGGACTCCCATTACATCCCTGCCAATCCAGCTAAATTCGAAGACCAGCACTATCACCATGATGTCCGGTTCCTCTTCAGGTATAGGGGGAGCAGGGATATAGCTATTAACCAATCGGAATCGAGAAATTTCCGTTGGGTGGACTTTGGTGAATTGTCGCAGGACAAGACCTTTGCCATGCTGGTGGAGAAAATCGGACGTTTGAATATTTATTGAGGGCGCCTCTGATAACTTCTAAAGGGCAAAATATTAAGGTTGATGGTCGTTACATTGCAAGCATTACTTTTAGATTCCGTTATTTTTATACGTGAGTTTCATTTTACAGAAATGATTCCCGGTATTCTGTTTTTATTGCTCTTTTATCTGTCATTTACGCTCCTGATATCCTGGGATCAAAGGAAATTGAATAGGATCCAGATCGTTGAGTTGGGGCTGCAGGAGGAGCAGGGTATTCATATCAAGGTATTTGCGGAAACGCATTTCAAGATAGACGAGAGATATTATTTCACACACAAAGCCACGCTCCATATCCGTGATGACTTCATTTATATAGGGCCCCGACGTGGAGATTGGTATTCTGCTTACTATAGATTTCATCTGCCTATCCTTTTTGCCAGGGTGCCTGAAGGAGTAAAGGCTCGTACTAAGATCAATAATGTATATGCTCCGATTTCCATTCAACCCGGCGACGGAGATTTAGTGGAGATTGTATTTAGAGAGGTTGCGGACCACTATGCGGAAACGAGTCTGTATATCGAATGCTGCAATCCAAAGGACTATGAAAAACTGAGGCCTCACTTTTTTTCATCAGCAGGTTGAAGGAATGATCATTCTGGTGTATCTACCTGATCAGGAATTGTTCAGGTTTAGCTAAGTTTGCCCCTTGATACAGGCTTGAGAGCGTTGTCTGATAATATATAACCTATGTCAATATCAAGTGAAGAAGAATTAGCCGGCATGCAAAAGGTGAGTGAAGCTGTGGCCTGCACCTTAAGGGAGATGAGAAACTATGCGCAACCCGGGATGACGACAAAGCAAATTGATAATTACGGCGCTTCCGTATTGGCAGATTTTGGTGCAAAGTCAGCCCCATTGCTGACCTATCGCTTTCCGGGATGCACCTGCATCAGTGTCAACAATGAGGTGTGCCATGGCATCCCCACAGACCATACCTTACTCAGGGAAAGCGATCTGGTCAACATAGATGTCTCTGCCGAACTCAATGGCTTTTGGTCTGACAACGGAGGCTCATTTGTCCTGGGCGAAGATGTCCACCATCACCAGAAGCTCATCGATGCCTCAAAGGAGATCCTGCACAAGGCAATATTCAACATCAGGGGCGGTGTGCGCATTTCAGATATCGGACACCTGATAGAAACGGAAGCAAAGAAGCGGGGATACAAGGTCATCAAGAATCTCGCTGGGCACGGCATAGGCAGAAGCCTGCATGAAGAACCAAGCGATATCGCCAATTACAAAGACCGGTATACTCTGACCAGATTTAAGAGGAACTCCGTGGTGGCCATCGAAACATTTATCTCCACCTCCTCCACCTATGCCGAAACATTAAAAGATGGCTGGACCATGGTCGGTAACAGAGGTGGATATGTTGCACAGCACGAACATACCATTGTAGTCACGGATGGCAAGCCAATCGTCCTGACTGAAATGAATGGAATATGGTCATGAAGGTGATGGGGAGATTTTGGTGAGCGGAGTAGACGACAGATACTGCTGGGGTCGTTTCGGCTCCGCTCAACGACCCCAAATGGGTATCCTACAAATCAGACTTGTTGTTTCGGCTCCGCTCAACAACAAGCCTGATTCAACATAATATCTTGTCAGATACTATGTATCCACTATGAATATTATTGGTAAAAATTGTCGTTGAGCGGAGCCGAAACGACAATTTTTACCATGTGGATACCCAGAGGAGATACCCCGGTCGTTGAGCGGAGCCGAAACGAACGGTATTTGCTTGGAGCAGCCAAGACAAGGGTTTATAGGTTTATGGTTTGAGTAGGCTAGGGACAGCAGACCTTCCATTTGCTAAACTTCGACTCCGCTCAGCATAATGCAGCTCAGCAAACTGCTGGATTGGTTTGAGTGGCGTAAAGATCGATGTTATACACCTGTTAAATGTCATATGTGATGGTTGAGTAGCTGATAGTTATTCTATTTTTACGCTATTGCATCTTAGTTTATTTGAAAGTTTACCGATATGACCAATACCTTATTAACCAAATGGAGTATACTGATCCTGACAGCCTTGGTTATTCCTCAACATTCCTTTGCTCAGGAAATATTGAGCGAGGAATTACGATTTGAAGTACGTAAAGTCGATCCACCTCTTTCCCTCACCCAGCAGCAGGTAGAAGAGGCCCAGCGGCTTGCTGATCTCAACAATGAAACCAATGAGTTGGATCTCTATTTTAAGCCCTCCTGGATACGATCTTTTGTATCTGTAGAAATAGTCGCCACACACCAGGGTAAGCAACTAAAGGAAATGGGTAGAAATGATATTCTCACAAGGGGTCAAAAAGAGATCATACAGAATGCTGATGCAGGCACGCCCATTGCAGTGCACATCCAATATCTTCCAGAGAATACATTGAGCCACAATGATGTCAAGACCCTTGATTTTGAAGTGAATGTAAAGCCATTACGGGATGCAATATATTCAGGTGGACATCAAAAATTAATGGACTACCTGGCAAGCAATGCCGTCGATAGAATCCCTGGGGGAAGTTTCCTGCCTGCAGATTTTGCAGCGGTTCAATTTACGATCAATGAATCAGGAAAAGTCGTCGATGCACATGTATTTGAATCAGGATTTCAGCTCCATCCTCATGACAAGGCGAATGCCATCCTCCTGGAAGCTGTCCGTCAAATGCCATCATGGGAGCCTGCTGAATTTTGTAAGGGTACTACGATAAGCCAAAATTATGTCTTCGTGGTAGGTAATCTGGAAAGCTGCCTCAACAACCTTATATCTTTCAGGTAGGCTTTTCGATAGAAAAGTTTGGTCAACTCCGCTTGCCTTTCCCGTTCCACGGTAACCGTTTCGTATAACGGGTGCGATAACCATTGGGCTGCTGAGGTTTTCGACTCCTATCACCGCATGGATTTCTCAGATATATTGAAAAGGTAATTTGCGCCTGGCGGCTGGAGTGCTAAGTGCGTAATTTCAAATCTGTGCTAATCCTTTTTAAAATGCATCTGGGTAATTAACGTTCCATTGCCACCTATTTCCAAAGGCAACCCATGCGCTTTTGCCGGGAGGCCCCAGCTCCAAATAACTTTTGAGGTTTGAGCAGGAATATAGGGAAGGGTATATAGCGGCATTCAAAAATGTAATAAATTGTAGCTATAAAACCCATAAAGAGCCTATGAAACAACTTACCTTGATCTGTACCGGATGCATCCTGCTGCTCAGTGCATGCTCATCCAGCATATCCACCTCCATAAGCAGGCATTATCCTCCTATCGATTACCGCGAGGAGGTAGTAGTGATCGGCCTCAAAGACCCTATGCCGACCAACGCAGAGGAAATCGGAACGGTGAAAATCGGGGACAGCGGATTTTCGACCGATTGCGGTTGGGATGTTGCCATCTCAAAAGCCATCAATGAAGCCCGAAAGAATGGGGGAAATGCCATTAAGATCATAAAGCATACTCCACCCAACATGGGCAGTACATGCCACCGGATCACAGCCCTTATATTGAGGACATCCTCAATGAAATCAATGTAATAAGACCATGTGGGATAACTGCTTTTACAAAATAAAATAGCAACCAATTAACCTTAGCATATGCAAATCAAGAAGTTAAATATCATTGCGTTTTTTTTATTGAGCGGAATGACTGCCCCGATGCACGCCCAGGACCTGATTGTAACTGCCCAGGGGGATTCACTCAATAGCAAGATCACAAAGGTTGAGCCTGACTATGTCTACTTTAGCATCAATAAAGATGGAGGAGTGCTGAATACGTTGCTGCCTATGGCAGAGGTCAGATATTACAAGTACAACTACTATGCAACCTCCGCGCTTCCTGCCGATGCGGGTGTCGATGGTCCTAAAGATTTTCCACGATTGCGGCTGGCCATCAATGGTGGCTGGAGTTACAGGCTGGCCAAGGTTGCAGGTAATCTTTCTTCCACCCAACAGGATTATATCAAGGGACTGAAGTCCGGATATTCCTACGGTGCAGAGATCGCCTATTACTGGTCCAAAAAAGCAGGTATCGGAGCCAAGTATGATGTCTTCAGATCAAAGAATGAGTTGGAGGATGTATCAGGGCAGGCTGTAGTCCTCAGTGATGATGTTTCGATCAGTTTTATCGGACCCTACTATGGTTCGCGTTTCCTCACGGCCAACAAGAAGAACAGTTTTGTGATGAACCTCGGGCTTGGCTATGTCGGATACAATGACAAGGCCTTCTTCGGATCAGATTACGAGCTTACCGGTGGTACAGCGGGCCTGTTGTTGGATGTTGGCTATGACATCGGACTTTCCAAGAGCTTTGCATTGGGATTCCAGGTGTCCTTTATCGGCGGCACCCTGACACAATATAAGATTGACGACGGGTTCAATACAACAACTATTGAGCTGGATGAGGATGAGTATGAGGGATTGGCAAGGATTAATTTGTCGGTTGGATTGAGATTAATTAAATGAAAAATGAAGAAAGAAAAGTGAAAAATAATTGTTTGCACGGACGTGTGTGAGTTGCGACCTACTGATTGATGCAAAAGCATGGAAAGTGAAAGTGGTGGTTTGGTTCGACCTGCTTTACGACTCCTTTTGCTGGCAGTAAACTGGTTAAATACCTTTTGATGTTTATGATCTATTCAAGTTATATTATTAAAATTATGCGAAACGCTATCCTGACTCTTTTTATGGCCGCAATTATCGTGGTAAGCCCTGCAGCGCAAGTACCAGACAGCACGCAGCTCTTTATCGATGCTATAGAGAAATCTCTGGAATATCAGTATGGGGTTATAGAGCTTGCATCTGGTAATGCCACGATCCATGTACCTGAAGGCTTC
>WBZX01001472.1_pt1 | contig 17687 bp, 12 predicted proteins | sample 5204211 | NCBI WGS metagenome assembly WBZX01 (sample SAMN12344362, study PRJNA552823) | activated sludge metagenome | biome: Activated sludge suspended growth; feature: Nitrification reactor; material: Wastewater; isolation source: activated sludge from nitrification reactor of wastewater... | reverse complement strand
CCGACAGCGTGGCCGAGTGCATCGTTCACTGCCTTGAAACGATCGAGATCGAGCAGCATCAAGGCAAATGGATGCTCGTGTCGGTTCGCCCCAGCCAGCACCTGATTGACGCGGTCGGTGAGCAGCGTGCGATTGGGCAGGTCGGTGAGATGGTCGAAGTACGCCAGATGATGGATGCGAGCCTCGTTTTCGACGGCGTCGGTCACATCCTGGCCGACACCCAGAACGGAGACGACTTGTTCGCTGGCATCGAATTCGGGCACCAGGCGAATATTGGAGACGCGGGCATGTCCATTGATATTTTGCCAGTACATGTTGAAAGTGTGGTTCTTTCCGCTGGAAAGCACAGACATGATCTGTTTTTCGTAGTCAACGCCCGAGTCTCCGCCGGGAAATTCGGAAGGTTTCTTGCCGAGCAGGTTTTCTGCTGCGGTTTCGTAGTGCTCCAGCGCGCGCTGATTGATAAAAATACGGCGGCAGTCCTTATCGTAGCGCACCACAAGGTTGGGCGAGTTTTCGACAAGAGATCGAAGTTCGTGTTCTATCTTGACGGCAGCCGTGATGTCCCGGGCGTAGCCGACACTCCCGACGACTTTGCCATCGATTCTCAAGGCGGATTTGTAGGATTCGATCCAGTAGTAATCCCCATTGGCATCCTTGATGGAAGTAACCTTGCCGATGGGCGCGTCGTGCTGCATGGCCTCGCGATCGCCTGCGACATATTCCTCGGCCTGTTCGGGTGGAAAGAAATCAAAATCCGTTTTTCCTTCCAGTTCCTTCGTCGTCTGCGCGCCGACAACTTTGGCATAGGCACTGTTGGCTGTCAGTAATCGACTGCCGGTATCCTTGAGCCAAACCATGAATGGAAAATTGTCCAGCAGCGTTTGCAGGTAAAGCATGCGCTGGGCAAGATCGATCTCGGCCTGTCGCTGTTCGCTGATATTCACGCCCAACGCAAGCAGGCTGGTGATTTTGCCGTCGGCATCATGCTCGGCTACGACGTGGATGGTATGGGCGTGCAAATGATCGTCTTCGTCTCGCCATTCCAGCAGCATATGATCCGGTCGGCCTGTTTCCAGTACTCGCCGTAACCGTGATTTGTATTCGTCCGGAGACAGGTTGGCAGGTCGCCAGAGCTCGTCCGGCGTCGTGTCCTGTGCCTGTCCTGGCTTGATTCGGTTGAAATGGTCATAGGCCGGATTGGTGAGGATGCGGCGATAATTGGTATCGTAACGGACTACGGAGTCCGGCAGGTTCTCGACCAGAGACCTGAATTTCTGTTCGCTTGCCCGCAAGGCGGCATCGGCTTGATAGCGTTCCGAAATATCCCGGACAATCGCCAGGCTGTAGCCCTCGCCTTCGTACTGTACGTAATTTGAAAATACTTCGACCGGGATCACGCGGCCATCTTTTGCTCGCTGCTCGATCTGGAGGGTTTGTGTTCCGGTGGATTTAAGCTGCTGCCAGTAGCGGCCCCACCATGCAGGGTCTGGTGCAATGGCAATATCATCTACTGCCAGTTGCAGGATTTCTTCGACCGAATACCCCAGCATCTTGCTCGCACCGGCATTGGCATAGCAGTATCGCGCTTGCGCATCCACCAGGTAGATCGCCTCACGCACATTGTTCAATGCAAAATTGAACAGTGTAGGGGTGAGTGCAATCGTGTGGCGAAGCTCTTTTGCCATATGCTTTTTTGCGTGATTTATATGAAGTCGAGTCGCATACCAGCGTATCGTGCCATCTTTTGTGGCATAAGCCAAGATTGCCATGAAAAGTCGGCTCGCGGAGCAGAACGGCTTGCTGGCATAATATCCAGCATGAATGGCACGCGCATATTGGTATCGATCCCGGCACAGACGTTAATCCTGTTTGACGGGGATGGGAGCGAAGTGGCGGCGTATCGCATCTCGACGGCATTGAGCGGCGCAGGTGAACGCAAGGGCAGCAACCGCACGCCGCGCGGGACGCACATTGTACGCGCCAGGATTGGGGCTGGGCAACCTGCAAATGCGGTGTTTGTCGGCCGACGGCCAACGGGGGAAATCTGGTCGCCCGAACTGGCGGCGCAATATCCGCAGCGCGACTGGATACTCACCCGCATTCTCTGGCTGTCCGGTTGCGAAGTCGGGTTTAACCGTCTTGGCGATTGCGATACCATGCAACGTTATATCTATATCCACGGCACGCCGGACACCGAGCCCATGGGGGTGTCGTTGTCGCACGGGTGTATCCGCATGCGCAATGCGGATGTGCTGGATTTGTACGAGCGGGTCCCGGTTGGCACTCCTGTGCTGATTCTGGATTCGCATGAGATTGCGCGGCCATAACACAGGAGACCATGATGAGCACTTCGATGGAAATGAGACCGCCCCTGCCGCCATTTACACTGGAAACGGCCATGCAGAAGGTGCGGATGGCTGAGGATGCATGGAACAGCCGCGACCCGGAGCGCGTGGTGTTGGTGTACACCGAGGACACGCAGTGGCGCAACCGGGCGGAATTCCCGGCAGGTCGGGCGGAGGTCAAGCAGTTCCTGCAGCGCAAATGGGCGAAGGAGCTGGATTATCGGCTGATCAAGGAGTTGTGGTGCACGGCGGACAATCGCATTGCGGTGCGTTTTGCCTATGAATGGCACGACGATTCCGGGCACTGGTTCCGCAGCTACGGCAACGAGAACTGGGAATTCAACGAATACGGATTGATGCAGCGGCGTTTTGCCAGCATCAACGATATGCCGATCAAGCCGGAGCAGCGCTTGTTCCACTGGCCGCTCGGCAGGCGGCCCGACGATCACCCCGGCTTGACCGAACTCGGGCTGTAAACGCTGACAGAAGGGCGACGGCGGAAGCGCTAATCCGGTGCGGTATATGACACCGCGACGACCTCGTATTCCCCTTCACCACCCGGCGTGTTGACCCTGACCGTATCGCCTTCCGCCTTGCCTAGCAGAGCCTTGGCCATAGGCGAAATCCAGCTGATGTAACCCTTGGGCAGATCGAGCTCGTCCTGGCCGACGATGCGGTAGGTGTGTTCTTCGTCGGTGGCAAGGTTGTACAGCGTGACCCAGGCGCCAAAGAACACCTTTTCCAGCCCCTGTTGCCGTGCCGGGTCGACGACTTCGGCGAGGTCCATGCGTTTCATGAGAAATTTCAGGCGTGAGTCGATCTGCCGCAGGCGGCGCTTGCCGTAGATGTAGTCGGCGTTCTCGCTGCGGTCGCCGTTGGAAGCGGCCCATGAAACGTCGGCAACCACTTTGGGTCGCTCGACCTTGTAGAGTTGGTCGAATTCTGCCTTGAGGCGGGCATAGCCTTCGGGAGTGATGTAGTTCTTGTAATCTGCCATGCCCGGATTTTAACGCAATTGTTGCGGCCATCCGGCTAAAATGGCGCTATGTCAGATACCTTGCCCCCGCTGGTTTTATGTTCCACCAACCGCCTCGCACAAAGCATTCGGCAAGGATATGACCGGGCACAGGTCGATCAAGGTTTGACGGTATGGCAGCCCTTGCAGGCGATGACGCTTGCACAGTGGCTGGACGACCTGACCGGTACTGCCATGCTGACGGGCGAGATTGCGGTCGATCTCGCGCCGCGCATCGTGCTCGACGGCATACAGGAGCGTATCCTGTGGGAACGTGTGATCACCAACTTGCTGGCTGATGACAATCTCGCGCCGTTGTTCGATATCGGCGGCATGGCGCGTGCGGCGATCGAGGCCAACCGGCTGTTGCTGGCGTGGAATGTTGCCACGCCAAGCGGCGACATGACAGAAGAGACCCGCCAGTTTTTGCGTTGGCGCAAAGATTTCCAATTGCTGTGCAAACAGAATGCGTGGCTGGAGCAAAGCCGTTTTTTCGATTGGCAGATCGAGCATCTGGCGCAGGGTGCAGGGCGCTTGCCGACCGAAATTCATCTGGCGGGGTTCGATCGGACCAGCCCGCAGGAGCAGCGCCTGCTCGACACCCTGGTCGCGCGCGGTACGATCATCAGCCCCTGGCGTCACCACCTGCCGCAAATCGGCCGTGCCATCAAAACCGGGCTGACCGATCAGGATGCCGAATGCCGCGCTGCCGTCGCCTGGTGTCGGCAACAGCTGGCAGACAACCCGCAGGCACGCATCGGCCTCGTAGTGCCGGAGCTGGCCGAACTGCGCGAAAAGCTCGTCAATCTGCTCGACGACAACCTGCATCCCGCAACCATCAACGCGGCCGAGGCCGAAACGCCGCGCTGCTACGATTTTTCGCTGGGCGCGGCATTGGCCGGGCAGCCGCTGGTAAGCATGGCTTTGCGCCTGATGCGGCTGGCTGCCGGGCATCAGCAGTTGACCCAGCAGGATATTTCGGCGCTGCTGCTATCGCCCTATTGGTCGTCCGATGTGTTCGAGGCCGATGCTCGTGCCCAGCTCGATGCGCTGATGCGCTCTACGCTGCCATCCACGCTGACGCTGGATCGACTGGTCAAGTTCGTGCAAAAGCACCAGTCACGCGGATTAAGCTTGGGTCAGCTGGCAGACCATCTGCAAGCCATGTTACTGCTCATCCAGTCGTGGCTTGGGCGGCAATTGCCATCCGCATGGATAGCCGCCTGGCAAGCCTTGCTGCAAGCCGCACAATGGCCTGGAGAGCGTGGCCTATCCAGCCACGAGTTTCAGGTGAGGCAGGCGCTGAACCGGCTGCTGGAGCAGCAATCGCGGCTGGATGCCTTGCTCGGGCCGATCCCGGCGACGGAGGCATTGCGTTACCTTGAGCAATCCTGCCGGGAGCAAATTTTCCAGCCGCAGACCGAGGGTTATCCGAAAATCCTGGTCATGGGGATGCTCGAATCGGTGGCCGAACCGCTTGCCGCCCTGTGGGTGATGGGCATGAACGATCATCTCTGGCCGCCGCCAGCACGCCCCAATCCGCTGTTGCCCGCGCAGGACCAGCGCAGTGCCGGTGCGCCCAATGCCGACAGCCGCATTCAGGCGCAGTTTGCCCGCAGCATTCATCACCGCTTGCTGCATAGTGCGCCCAATGTCGTGTTTTCGTATGCGCACAAGGACGGCGAGCGCGAGTTGCGTCCCAGCCCCTTGCTGGCCGATATCGGCGAAATGGAAACGGAGCCTGCCCTGGCACTCACCATGGCGGAACAACTGGCGCAACCCGCGCCTATGGAATGGCGGCAAGATGATCAGGCACCGCCGGTTAGCCCCGGCGAAAAAATCAGCGGCGGTACTGGATTGCTCAAAACTCAGGCTATTTGCCCGGCCTGGGCCTATTACCGCTATCGTTTGGGCGCCCGCGCGCTGGACGAGCCGGTCGATGGGCTGGATGCCATGGGGCGCGGCAACCTGCTGCATGCCGCCATGCAACATTTCTGGCAGGGCCGTGATTCGGACGATCTGCAGGCTATGGACGAAACCACCTTGCAACTTGCTATCCGGATCGCCGTGGAGCGGGGGACGCAGGCCTACAACGAGAAACTGGAAGAACCGTTGCCGTCGCGATTCCTGGCGCTGGAACAGCAGCGTCTGCAACGCCTGCTGGGCGTATGGCTGCCGCTGGAGAAAAACCGCGAATCTTTTACCGTGGAACACTGCGAGCAACGCGTGCAACTCGACCTTGGCGGCATCACCGTTGATCTCACCATCGACCGGGTAGACCGCCTGCCTGACGGACGGCTGGTGGTGCTGGATTACAAAACCGGCAGCAACGTCAGCCACAAAAGCTGGGCCGATAACCGCATGACCGAACCGCAACTGCCGATCTACGCGGCGATGGCGTTCTCGGGTAATGAGGTGGCTGCTGTCTGTTTTGCCAAGGTGCGTATCGAGGAACAGAAATTCATCGGCATCGCCGCGTCGGAAGCGTTATTGCCCGGAGTCGAGGCATTGCAGGGAGCCCGCAAGTTGTTCGACGAAACGCAGTTTCCCGACTGGCCTGCCCTCATCCAACACTGGCAGGTCAGCATCGCGGCGATAGTCGAGGAAATCCGTACCGGTGACGCAGCAACCCGGTTTGCCGATGAAAACGACCTGCGCGATTGCGAATTGAAACCCCTGCTGCGCTTGCCGGAGCGCAAGTTACAGATGGAGCGGGGTGCCGACGTGGATCACTAGTCTGCGGCAATTACCCGGTTACGTCCCGCGTGTTTGGCGCTATACAAGGCGGCATCGGCACGTTTGACGACTTCTTCCGAAGTTTGCTGGTTCTTGCGCTGCGCAACTCCGGCGCTGAAGGTAATCAGCGTGCGTTCGTTGTTGTGCATGAAGAAATTCTTGGTCAGTTCCCGCTGTACGCGGGTCATCACGGTCACGGCTTCCGCCTGGTCGGTGGTCGGCAGGATGATGACGAACTCCTCGCCGCCGTAGCGAGCCAATACATCGGTTGGGCGCAGTGCCGATTTGACTACCTTGGCCAGATGCACCAGGGCTTCGTCCCCAGCATCGTGGCCCAGCGTGTCGTTGAGTTTCTTGAAGTGGTCGATATCTAGCAGAGCCACGCTGATGGGCGTGCCGCTGCGTTCGGAGCGGCTGAATTCGCGCTCGAATGCTTCGTCCATGCCGCGCCGGTTAAGGGCGCCGGTGAGGTAGTCCTGATGTGCTGCGGCGCTCATCTGTTGCAGTTCGTCGGTCAGCTCCTGGATGCGTTTTTCTGCCTGATCCACTTCGCTTTTTGATTGTTTGAAATTCTCGTGCGCGCGCAAGGCGTCCAGTTGCATGGTTTTGGTGTCGCGCATGAGTCCATCGAGAATCACGTTAAGCTCGGCGATGTCTTCGGTCGAGGCGATCTTCTGCTGGTAATTTTCGATCTTGTTGTGGAAGTCGCCCGTACTTTCGGTCATCTCGGACAACCGCTCGATAAAACTTGCGGCCATCTGCTTGAGCGTATCCTTGGCTTCCATCAGGCCATGCTTGAGCTTGCCCTGCTTGAAAATCAGTTCCTTGAGGCTGCTTTCGGCGTCGTAGAGCAGTTCGATGTCCAGCGGTTTGGAGATGATGTCGCGAATCATCGTGGTCTGGCCGTGCAGCCACTCGTCATCCACCACCAGTTCGCTCATATTGTCCACCAGCAGGCGCAGCAGTTGCAGCAGTTCTTCGTGCAGACGGAACTGTGCATTGCTGTTCATTTCCAGCTGGTACCAGAATGCCTTGAAGTTTTCTCCCAGCTTTTGCACGTCTTTTTCGGTCTGTGCCTGTCGCGCCTGCGTGAGCAGATCTTCAGTCTGGCGTACCAGTTCTGGCACATATTTCAATTGCGATACCAGCCCGAACTCCAGGGTGCGGATGAGCAGGTCACGCCAGAGCGAGGCAGTGACCGAGGCTTGTACCGGCAACTCAGTCGTCTTGGCAGTGGTCGCGGGCGCCTGGGTTGTAGCGGGTTCTGCGGTTGTCGCTGGCGGTGCATCCGTCAGTGCCTCCTGCGGCATGCCGCCGCTCTTCCATGATGCAACCAGTCCAGCGAGTTTTTCCGCCAGTACATCGCTATCCGAGCTGAAGTTGGCCAGCACACGCTCCATGCCATCCTTTTTCTTGCTGACGCTCATGCCCGGGCGACTGAATTCCATTTCGCGTACCAGTTCGCGCACGATCTCGGCCCATGATGCGGTCCCGGCACCGGCAGGCAGCAGTTGCCGCAGGAGTTTTTCTACCGATTTCCAGTCGGTCCTCGCATTGGCTTGCTGCAACTCGGCGGCGAGTCGGGAAAATTTCGGCCGTTGACGCCCGGCTTCCTTCAATAGTTTTTCCAGAATTTGTGCAAGGTCTTCGGATTTGAACCCGGCGATTTCGTCGTAAACCTTGTGAAAATTTTCGGGATTCGGCGCAATTTTGCGCTGTGCCAGCGTTTTAAGCGTCTGGCGGGCGATGTCGGTGGGGGTCTGGTTTTGTTCCATGGTCAACGCAGTGTGAATCGGGTTGTTTCAGGTTAGAATTCTTTAACCCAGATAATCCATTAGGGCACGAGATGATGGCGAGGCAGGTTACGAGACAGTTTTGTCGGTTGGGAGAAGTCCATAGCTTGGTCTATGGACGCCGAGCAAGCGGCGAAAATGGCCGCAAACTGACCGCCGGCAATCGCGTAGGCTCGAAGAGCCGACTAATGGATTATCTGGGTTTAATGATTGTTAATCAAGCCATGTCTGTAAGCAAGCAAATTATCCTGCTGACGGTTGCGGGATTGCTGATTTTACCGAGTTTTACCGTGACGGCGGGCGAATGGCAATCCATGGACGAAGTCACAGCGACGGTCGAGCGCTTTGTACAGGAAAACACGGCAGATGTCGCGGGTGAAGTGGCTATCAGCGTCACACGACCGGACACACGGTTACGGCTGGGTCGCTGCGACAAGCTGGAAACCTGGCTGCCCAATGGCAACCGGCTGTGGGGTCGTGCCAGTGTTGGTGTGCGTTGCCATAACCCGGCGTGGTCGTTCTATGTGCCGGTGATGGTCAAGGTTGTCGGCAGTGCGCTGGTGGCGACCCGGACCATAGGCAGCGGCCAGATAATTGATATGCCCGATGTTCAACTGCAGCAGCGCGACCTCACTCAGTACCCTGGAGGCCTGTTCACCCGACCAGAGCAGGTGATCGGCAAAACCGCAGTCAGCGTGATTCGTGCGACAAGCTTGTTGCGGCCGGAGATGGTGCGTTCCCCGCTGGCGATCAGGCAGGGGCAGCCGGTGATTCTGGTCGCTCAGGGTGCCGGATTCAAAGTCAGCTCCGAAGGGCAGGCCATGGGCAATGCCGCCATCGGTCAGGTGGTTCCGGTCAAAACGCGTTCCGGCCAGACGATCAAGGGCATTGCCAAGGGCGAGGGGGTGGTAGAGGTGTATTTTTAGCTATCAGCTAAAACCGCTGCCTATTTGATTTGGCTGACAGCTGAGCACCGATAGCTGACCGCTTATCTCACCCATACGATTTCACCAGCCTTCATGTCCGGCACCAGCACGGTTTTTCCATCGGTAGCGATCGTGATGTCTGCCGCGGCCTTGAAACCATCCTTGACGAACTTGAGTTCGCCGTCTTTTTTCAGCGTGAACAAGCGGCCAGTTTTCCAGTCGCTGATCCATAGCGTGCCATTGCGGTCGCGCGCGATGCCGTCACCGCCGCCAAAGCCTTCAGCAACCTGGGTCATGCGGCCGGTTTTAAGCGTAATGCGGTAGAGGATGCCGGAAACGAAATCGACCATCAGCAAGTCGTTGCCATCCGGTAGCAGGCCATTCGGGGCGAGTACGCGCTTGTCTTCGGTGCTGCTGACGATGTTGCTGACCTTGCCGTCGGGTGCGATACGGAAAACGGCGCCGCCCTTGCCTTGCAAGTCACCGCTATCGGAAACGTAGATGTTGCCGGCCTTATCCGTGGTCAGGTCGTTGAGGAACTGCGGTTTTGCAGGAAATGCGTCTGCTGCGACAAACACCGCCCACTTGCCGTTTTTTTCCACCTTGAGGATACGGGTCTTGTCGGCGACGTAAAGTGCACCCTTGCTGTAGGCCAGGCCCTTGGGGTCGTCCATGCCTTCGGCAAAAATCTTGCGCTTGCCGCCTTCGATGACGCTGATCTTGCCATCGCCATCCTTGCCGAATTCGGCAATTTCGGAGACGTAGATTTTGCCATCCGGCGCCACCAGCACCGATTCAGGTGTTTCGACGCCGGTCACGGTCTTGACGATCTTGACCTCGGCTTGCGCAAGTGTGCTTGCGCCCAATAGGGCGATAGCGGCAATCAGGGATTTGATGCGGAATTTCATAAAAGCTCCAGAAAGTTGACAGTGATCATGGTTTGCCGGGGATCATGCCCACCATTTCGCAGGGCATGTGGGTGAAATCCGATTGCATGGCTTGTTGCAGCCCGGCCTGTAAGGTGGCATCGGCCGGGTATTGCCTGGCGATGTCTTGCATTGCGTTCTCGAATGCCAACTGGGCATCGGTATCGCTGAATGTCGAATTGATGGGTGCGGTACGCTGCCCGGTGGCGTTGAGCGAGCCCAGCAGCTTGCCATCGCCAGTGTAGAAGCGCAGCTTGACCTTGGCGTAATAGCGATCTGGTACCGGGTTGTAGTAAAGCTGCGGGCTGATGGTCGCGATCACGTCGGCGGCCTTGTTACCTTCGCATATGCCGACACTTTTGAACAAGGGCGCCAGCGTTTTCTGCGCTGCAGCCATTGCTGCGGGGCCGGTCACCACCCATTTGCTGAAATAGGGCTTCATGCCCAGATAGGCTTCCTGGCTGTACTCATGCGGATTGATATACAGCAGCAGGCTTTGCTGTTCTGCCGCAGTTGCCGAACCGGCAAGCAGCAGTGCCAGCATCGAAATCAGCGTTTTCATTTACGAACTCCTCTATGGATAATGCGAAAAACGATTCCGGCGCGATCGTCCGAGATGTAGAGCGCGCCGTCCGGCCCGAACATCACGTCTACCGGTCGCCCCCAGGCCGTATGATCGTCTAGCCAGCCGGTGGCAAAATCGCTGACGTCCACTGGGTTACCATTACTGAATTTTACTCGCACAACCTTGTATCCGGCAGGTGTGGCGCGGTTCCATGAGCCGTGCAAGGCGACTAGTGCGTCTCCCTGATACTCATCTGGAAAAGTCGTAGTGTCGACAAATGTCATGCCGATGGGAGTGGAGTGGGCCGGGAGCATGAATGCAGGCGTTTGCATGTTTTTACAGGCTCCGGCCGCACCGGTAAAGTTTGGGTCGATTTCCTTGTTACCCCAGCAATACGGCCAGCCGTAATTGGCGCCGCCTTCAATCCTGTTCAGGTGTTCGGGCGGGATATTGTCGTCGGGCTGGCCGTTTTTCCTGCTTGCGCGCATGTCGGCGCCGTTGTTGGTCGCGTACATAACCTTTGTGCCAGGCTGCCAGGCAAACCCTTGAGTGTTGCGCAAGCCTGTTGCCCAGATGGCACCGTTCTTTCCCGCAGGTTTGCCGTCTCTGGTGTAACGCTGAATCGTCGCTCGTGCCGGGTCGGTTTCAGCGCAGACATTGCAGCTCGAACCGACATTCAGGTACAGAAAGCCGTCCGGGCCGAGCTTGAGTGACTTCATGGTGTGCCCGCCGCTGGGCAGCCTGGGAATGAAGGTCTGGGGGCGGCCGTTTATCAGCCGGACAACACCGTCCTGGTTGGCAACCAGCAGCTTGTCATCGACAAATGCCAGCCCCTGCGGAGCATTGAGCCGGTCGGCCACGGTAATCACTTCATCGGCCTGACCATCGCGATTGCGGTCAGGCAGCATAACGACTCGATTCTGGCCGCCGAGGGAGAGGTAGATGTTGCCATCAGGGCCGACGGTCATGAACCGTGGGCCTGTGAAGTAATCAGCTCCGCCCGGAGGCAGGCGCGCAAATACGTTGGCTTGGAATCCTGGGGGCAGGCGCAGTGTCGTTGCAGGGTCGGCGGGCAAGGGACTTACCGATGGCAAGTCGGCATGTGCGAGGCTGCAAAATAGAAGCAGAACCCGGCCCGTAATCCATCGTTGCCGGGTTAGCTTAATACATCGCTCCATATGTTCTTTGCCCAGTAGTGTGCATAGTTACCTTCCTGCTCGCTGGGTTTTTCCGATACCCCGCCGCCTTCGACAGAGAGCATGATTTTCCTGGCAGCGTCATATCGATAGACATTGGCAACGTGCATGGCGAGTTTGTCTGTCACGAAACTGTAGCAGGTATTGGCAAAAACCGGTTGGGGATCAGGCGATTCGCCTTGCAACAGAGAGACTATCGCAGATGCGCATACCTTGGCTTGCGAGGTTGCTATGTGGGCGGATTTTGGCAATGCGGCCGAAACCGAATCGCCGACGATGTGTACGCCGGGCAGGATTGTTGATTCGTAGGTCAGGAAATCGACCTCGCACCAGCGCTTGTCGATGTTTGCCGCCCCAGCCAGTTGCGCTACTTTGCCTGCGCGTTGTGGCGGAATGACGTTGAGCACGTCGGCCTTGACGGTTTCGAATTCGGTCTTGACTGTACGGCCGGCAACATCGACTTCGACAACCTGGCTATCGGGCCGGTATTCCACCATGCCGGGGTAAAGATCCGCCCAGGCCTTGGTGAACAGGCTTTTTTTCGAAATGATTTCGGCATTGGCATCCAGCACGATGATTTTCGACTTCGGCTTGGCCTGACTGAGGTAAAACGCCACCTGACTGACGCGCTCGTAAGGACCGGGCGGGCAGCGGAAGGGCGCTTTTGGGATGCTGATTACGAAGACGTCGCCATCGATCATGTCTTCTAACTGGCGGCGCAAATTCACTGTCTGTGGGCCGGCTTTCCAGCCATGCGGGATCGCTTTCTGCGCAACCGCGCTTTCAAGCATGGGCAATTTATCCCACATGAAGTCAATGCCGGGGGCGATGACGAGACGGTCGTAGGGGAGTTTGTCACCGCTTTCGACATGAATCTTGCGCCGGGTTGCATCGATGCCAGTGACTTCCTCGTGCAAACGCTTGATCCCGTAGCGATCCAGCCCGGAAAAACCGAAAGTGAGATCGCCGATCTGTCTGCTGCCACCTAATACCAGATTGCTTAGCGGGCAAGATATGAAGGTGGTATTTTTCTCGACGAGGATGATCTCGAGTTCCTCGCCACCCCACAGCCGCAGGTACTTGGCGGCTGTCGCACCGGCGTAACCGCCGCCGATGATCATAACGCGCCCTTTGGCCGGGCTCGCGTGTGCCAGGCTGGGGAGTGCACCTAACGCTGTGCTGGCGCCGAGGAGCTTGAGAAATTCACGGCGTTGCATCATTACAAGTTACCCAGCGGTTTTGGCTGGCTTGCCATCGTGCGGGGGGTTGCAGCAAAGTAGGAAGCCAGAGCATCGATTTCATCATCCGTCAGCCCTTTTGCGTGATGGTGCATGACGGTCGATACCCTGTCTCCGCTACGGAAAGACTTCATTTGCAACTTGAAATGATCTGCATCCAGTCCGGCCAGTACCGGAGTGCCGCCAACACTGTTGCCGTTGCTGCCGTGGCAGGCGGCGCAAGACGCGGCAAGCACCCGCAGATGGTTGCCGACGTCTGCTGCTGCAGCTGCCGAGAACAGCAGTAGCGGAACCGCTAAAAGCTGAGCACAGGCGGCTGGCAGCTTATTAGAAGCACTTCTCTTCCTGACAGCCATCGTTCTTGCCGCCATGTTTTTTCAGCAAATCAGCCGCCTGAGTGCGCCCCATGTCGTCTGCCATGCGTAGTACCGAGACCCCTCCCTTCATTTTAATGTTGGGGTCTGCACCTTTCTGCAACAGCAATTCCAGCAATTGCAGATCGTTATCATAGGTGGCGTGCGCAACGGCTGTCATCTTGGTGATTGGATGCTTGTAGTTGAGGTCTGCACCACGGTCGATCAGTAGTTTTACGATCTCGGTCTGGTGTTTGACAGCGGCGGAAAGCAGCGGTGACCAGGCAAAGAAAGTGTCGTTTGGCTTGACCGCACCGGAGTCGAGATATTTCTTGACGACAGCGACATTGCCTTCAACGACGGCAGAGCTGAACTCGACCTGTTCGTCGTCGGTGAGTGCCCATGCCATGCTTGGCAATGCTAATGCAGCTACCAGAATCCATGCCTTGATTTTCAATTGCGATCTCCTGTTGTGTCGTGTTTGAAGGTGTTAAATGCGTGCGAACACGCCTTTGTTAACCAATAAATTTCCGTGCATTGCGGAACATCCGCATCCACGGCCCATCTTCCTGCCATCCGTCCGGGTGCCACGAGTGCTGCACGGCGCGGAAAACCCGCTCCGGATGCGGCATCATGATACTGAAACGGCCATCTCCCGTGGTCAGTCCGGTAATCCCGCGCGGCGAACCGTTCGGGTTGAGCGGATAGGTTTCGGTTGGTTGACCAGCATTATCCACGTAACGCACGCTGACCAGCTTACGCTGCAACGCGAATTCGACCGCAGCTTCTCCAGAAAATTCCGCAAAACCTTCACCATGGGCCACGGCAATCGGCATCCGGCTGCCTGCCATGTCGGCAAAGAAGATCGACGGCGATTCCAATATTTCGACCATGGCGAAGCGTGCCTCGAATTGTTCCGACTTGTTGCGAACGAAATGTGGCCAGTGATCGGCCCCCGGAATGATGCTATGAAGGTTGCTCATCATCTGGCAGCCGTTGCATACGCCCAGTGCAAAAGAGTCGTTGCGCTGGAAGAACGCGGAAAACTCGTCACGGGCACGCGGGTTGAACAGGATGGACTTGGCCCAGCCTTCGCCAGCGCCCAGCACATCGCCGTAGGAAAAACCACCGCAAGCGACCAGGCCAGCGAAATCCTTGAGGCTGATACGGCCGGAGATGACGTCGCTCATGTGTACATCGATGGCTTCAAAACCGGCACGGTCGAAGGCTGCGGCCATCTCCACTTGACCGTTAACGCCCTGTTCGCGCAGTACCGCCATGCGCGGGCGCTTGCCGCTGGCAATATAGGGTGCGGCGATATCTGCGTTGATATCGAAAGTGAGATGCGCGTGCAGACCGGTATCGCTACCGTCCAGAATCCGGTTGTGCTCCTGCTTGGCGCAATCCGGGTTATCGCGCATGGTTTGCATACGCCAGGTGGTTTCAGACCAGTGCCGTTGCAGAATCATGCGGCGCTCGCCGTACACCTCATGCCCACCGCAATCGAAGCGTACATGGTCATCGTCGGCCAGGGTGCCGATGTCGTGTACGCAGTCCCTCAACCCGGTTTGGGCGAATGCAGACAGTATTGCGCTGGCATCACTTGCCCTGACTTGCAGCACGGCACCCAGTTCTTCATTGTACAAGGCTGCCGCAACGCCGTTGGCGGCTATGGCGTCCAGGCTGACTTCCAGCCCGCAGTGTCCGGCGAAGGCCATTTCGCACAGGGTGACGAACAGGCCGCCATCGGATCGGTCGTGATAGGCCAGTAGCTTGCCGTCGTTGTTGAGCGCTTGCACGGTCGAGAAAAATGCCTTGAGCCTGGCCGGGTCGTCGACATCCGGTGCGACATCGCCCGTCTGCCCGTATCCCTGGGCCAGTGCCGAGCCGCCCAGCCGGTTCTTGCCTGCGCCCAGATCCACCAGGATCAGGCGGGTTGCACCGAGGTCGGTGCGTAGTTGCGGGGTCAGCGTCTTGCGGGCATCGGGTACCGGCGCGAACGCAGTGACCACCAGCGAAATCGGCGCGGTGACGGCTTTTTTGTCGCGGCCGTCATCCCATACGGTTTTCATCGACATCGAATCCTTGCCTACCGGGATGCTGATGCCGAGTTGCGGGCATAGCTCCATGCCGACCGCACGCACCGTGTCATAAAGCGCGGCATCTTCGCCCGGATGCCCGGCTGGAGCCATCCAGTTGGCTGATAGCTTGATATCGCCGATGTCGGCCACGTAGGTGGCAGCCAGATTGGTGATGGCTTCGCCGATGGCCATGCGGCCGGAAGCCGATGCATCGATCAGCGCCAGTGGTGCCTTTTCACCGATGGCGAAGGCTTCGCCGTGACAGGTTTGATACCCGGCCAGCGTGACTGCAACGTCCGCCACCGGCGTTTGCCATGGGCCCACCATCTGATCTCTGGCTACCAGGCCGGTCACCGAACGGTCGCCGATGGTGATGAGGAACGTCTTGTCGGCGACGCCGGGCAGGTTGAGCACGCGGCGAGCGGCTTCTTCCAGGTCAATCTTGCTGCTGTCGAACGGCGCTGGCTTGCGTTCGACGTGGGCCACGTCGCGTGTCATCCTGGGCGGCTTACCCAGCAATACCGACAGATCCATGTCTACCGGCTTGTTGCCGAAATGGCTGTCCTCGACCGTCAAATGGCGTTCTTCGGTTGCCTGGCCGACGACGGCGTAAGGGCAGCGCTCGCGTTCGCAGATAGCCTTGAAGGTCTCCAGCGATTCCGGGGGAACGGCGAGCACATAGCGCTCCTGCGCCTCGTTGCACCAGAGTTCCTTGGGCGACATGCCCGGGGCTTCGTTATGCACGTCGCGTAGATTGAAGATTGCACCACGCTCGGCATCGTTGACTAGTTCCGGGAATGCATTGGACAAGCCGCCCGCGCCGACATCATGAATCGCGAGAATCGGGTTGGCGTCGCCTAGCTGCCAGCAGCGGTCGATGACTTCCTGCGCACGGCGTTCCAGTTCCGGGTTGCCGCGCTGTACCGAGTCGAAATCCAGGTTTTCGGCGTTGGCGCCGGTGTCCATGCTCGATGCTGCGCCTCCGCCCAGGCCGATCAGCATGGCCGGACCGCCCAATTGAATCAGGTAGGCGCCGGGCGTGATGCGGTGCTTTTTCGAGTGTCTGGCCGAAATGTTGCCGATGCCGCCCGCGAGCATGATGGGCTTGTGGTAGCCGCGCATCTCTTTGGCGTTGCCCGGGCCTGCGCTTTCGATTTCCAGCGTGCGGAAATATCCGGCGATGTTGGGGCGGCCGAATTCGTTATTGTACGCAGCGCCGCCCAGCGGGCCGTCGATCATGATCTGCAAGGCAGAAGCGATGCGCCCCGGCTTGCCGTAATTACCCTCCCAGGGTTGCTGGAAGCCGGGAATGTTGAGGTTGGAAACCGAAAAACCGGTCAAGCCAGCCTTGGGCTTGGAGGCTGTGCCGGTTGCGCCTTCGTCGCGAATCTCGCCGCCCGCGCCGGTGGCGGCACCGGCAAACGGCGAAATCGCTGTCGGGTGGTTGTGCGTTTCGACTTTCATCAAGAAGTGCATCTCGTCTTCCGTGTAGCCGTACTGGCCATTTTTTGGATAGAAACGCTGCGTCTTCTCGCCCTGCACAATGGAGGCGTTGTCGGAATATGCCACCACGGTTTTGCCGGGATTGAGCTGGTGGGTGTTGCGGATCATTGCAAATAACGACTTGTCTTGCTTTACGCCGTCGATCACCCAGTCGGCATTGAAAATCTTGTGACGGCAGTGTTCGGAATTGGCCTGTGCGAACATCATCAGTTCGACATCGGTCGGATTGCGGCCGATGCGGGTGAAATTCTCCACCAGGTAATCCACTTCATCGGGCGAGAGCGCCAGGCCCATCGCGTTGTTGGCCGCATCCAGCGCGGTTTTGCCGCCACCCAGGATGTCCACGGTGGCAAGCGGTGCAGGTTCTGCGATCTGGAACAAACGTTCTGCAGCGTCCAGGTTGGCGAACACGGCTTCAGTCATGCGGTCGTGGATCAGCGGCCTGAGTGCCTGTTTTTCGGCATCGGTCAGCGGTGCGCCGTCGCTGGTGCTGACGGAATAAGCCACGCCACGCTCCAGTCGGCTGACCGCCTGAAGCCCGCAGTGCTGCGCGATATCGGTTGCGCGTGACGACCATGGCGAAATCGTGCCTGGTCGTGGTGTGACCAGAAACAGCTCGCCTTGCGGTTTTTCCTCAACCATTTTTGGGCCGTAGGTCAGGATTTTTTGCAACGTATCGCTTTCCTGCGCGGTCAGCTCGCGCGAGGTCTGCGCAAAATGCCAGAACTCGGCATAAATGTGCGAAACGCGCGGCGCGGCGGTTTTCAGCGCAGCAAGGATTTTATCGAGACGGAAAGGGGGGAGGGCGGCACTGCCACGAATACGAAGCATGAGAAAATTCAGTGGGGTAAAAACCTGAATTTTAGCAGAAAGCGGTTTGACGAACCCAGATAATCCTTCCGGCCTGGCAGCGATTTGTGCCAATTCCAGAAATCGTGCGACTAGCCTTTTCCGGTGTTTGTCGGTGCAGCATTGTCGGATCGACACATACTGTTTTCGCAGGGAGC
>WBZX01001471.1_pt1 | contig 17689 bp, 17 predicted proteins | sample 5204211 | NCBI WGS metagenome assembly WBZX01 (sample SAMN12344362, study PRJNA552823) | activated sludge metagenome | biome: Activated sludge suspended growth; feature: Nitrification reactor; material: Wastewater; isolation source: activated sludge from nitrification reactor of wastewater... | reverse complement strand
CGTATCTGAAGTGTTAGTACAATTGACGTGTATCGGACATTGCCAATGTAGTATTCACTGGTATTGTAAGATGTTAAGACAGTAAGAGGTGTGGGCATGGGAGTGAGTGTGTTTATATGCTTGCCGTTGAAAACGGCTTACATGATATTGCCATGAATTTGATTCTTTTGATCTGTCGTACGCGGGCGCAGGTACAACCCACGCCCAACATTACCTTTTATGAGGCCTTCGGCCTCATGTAGGACTCCTAAAAAAATCATCCCGAATAGGAAACCACCTGTCGCTCAAAATTGTCCGAGCTGATCGGCCGCTTTGTTTCATGTAATGACAAGTCTCATAATGGGAAACTAATAAATCATCTCGAATAGGCAAATTCCCGTGACCAAAAACTGTTTGAGCAAGTTGGAAACCTATTTCAGTTAATTACAAGTCTCTCTTCGGTAATAATCATTAACAAGAAATAGGATATTGAAAAACGAAAAGGTTGAAAACGAACGCGGTAGCCAAGCAAATGCTGAATGATTAGGCGAGTTTTTTTGGTCACGAGCTTTGGTTGGTGAGCTGTAGTACATGGATGAGCGGGCGCAGGTCGAACTATGGTTCTTTTTTGCGGTAAAAAAGAACACTAATAGCCCACGCTCAGTGCGCAACGTTTCCTTAGCTTTGACACCCTGATGTCAAACGAACAAAAAGCGATCAACACCACCTGGTACAGTATGGGCAGCAATGCACTGCTGGCCATCATCAAGTGGGTGGCAGGCTATTTCGGACATTCGTATGCACTGATCGCGGACGCGATCGAATCGACAACAGATTTCTTTTCATCCTTACTCGTCTTGCTGGGCCTCAAATATGCCAGCAGGCCAGCAGACAAAAACCATCCTTACGGCCACGGCAAGGCAGAACCGCTCATCACTTTTATGGTGGTGGGCTTCCTCATCACCTCTGCGCTGATCATCGCGCATGAAAGTGTACATAATATCATCACGCCGCACGAAGGCCCCAGAGGATGGACCCTGTATATACTCGCAGCCATTATCCTCTGGAAGGAACTATCTTACCAACTGGTCATCCGCAAGAGTCGCGAGACTAAGAGCACCTTGCTAAAGGCAGATGCCTGGCACCACCGCAGTGATGCCATCACCTCAGTCACTGCGTTTATTGGTATCTCGATTGCCCTCATCATGGGCAAAGGCTGGGAATCCGCTGATGATTGGGCCGCACTCGCAGCTTCTGCTTTCATCCTTTACAACTGCTATCTCATCTTCCGCCCCGCACTCGGTGAGATCATGGACGAACATCTCTATGACGACCTCATCGACCAGATCCGTGAAATCGCCATCCATGTCGATGGTGTCACCGGCACCGAGAAATGCCAGGTCCGCAAAGTCGGCATGCGCTACTTCATCGATCTTCATATAGAAGTAGATGGCGACATCTCTGTGCGTCACGGACATGACATCGCCCATGCCCTCAAGGCCAGACTCATGAGCGAGCTCCCCGAGTTGGCTGACGTGCTGATGCACGTCGAGCCAAACGAAGAATAACGAACAAGGAATACTGAATTTCGAAGTAATAAGGAAGTCAGCAGCAAGCCAGATTTTCTCCGTGTACTCCGTGCGAAAAAAGGACACATGACACACCGAAAACATTTGATTCTTATCTGAATCACAGATGCACACCACAAAGGTTTGTGCAAATCCCTGATAAAAAAATTAATCCTGTGAAACAGAAATCCGTGCAATCCGTGTCATCCGTGCAAATCCGTGATTCAGACAGGAGAATCTAAAACCTATACCCCAATCCCAACTGCGCACTGATGCCAGCCACATCCCCTTCCGTTTGACCACCTACTGTTTTGTGCGGACTAGCCGTAAAAGCGAGGGTCCAGTCCTCTGAAAGCAATGCTTTAAACCCAAGATTGAAGCCGATCGAATAAAGGTTGTCCTCCCACTCATCATTACTATCCTCACTTTCATTGAGCTTGATATACTTGAAAGCTGCGCCAACAAAGAATCCCTTGTGCTCCTGTGCGAAATAATAATTGAGAGCCGGTCTCAGTTCAAGGGAAGTGCCATCTTCCTGGGAACCCCAGTTGGCATCAACATTCAAGGTGAAGTGGTCTCCCATCCCGGCTTCTATACCGGCACCTGCCCCAACGAAGGGACCATTGATGTAGCCAAGGATAAGCATATTTCCCTGTACGCGGATTTCCTGGGCAAGGAGTGAACCGGAATAAATTCCTCCGAGAAGAAAAAAGATCAACAATGATTTTTTCATTTTGCTTTTTGATTTAGTTGTGAAATGATAACACAAGATTAAAGTCGTAGCCGATGAAAATTTTTTTCTTTCGATTAATAATACCTGTTAAAAGACAAAAGACATAATTATCACTTCATTATTTCTTTTCGGTGTGCAACTCCCCACTCCATCATTTTGTCCAACACTTCACTAAGCGATAATCCTGATTTTGTTAATTCATATACTACTGTGACAGGTATAGTATCATACACGGTCCTGCTCACCATTCCATTCATCTCGAGATCCTTTAATTCCTTAGAGAGCATACGTGGTGTGATCTTTGGCATATCCCTTTCCAACTCACGAAAACGCTTCTTGCCAAACATCAGCGAACCAATGATGGGCAGCTTCCACTTACCATTCATCACATTTAATGTGTCGTTGAGCGCCAATACATATTCTGTAGAGCATGTTCTCGCCCGTTCAATTGCTTTTGTAGTTGACATGTCCGGTATAATTTATTTTTTATGTTATTTATGCTATTAAATTAATAGATTGAATTGCAAACGTAGTTCATGTGTATGTAGATAAATTTTGTGGGTTGCAAATTGCATTTCATCTTTTCATTTTGATGAATGATCAAGCATTCAGGAATGAATTTCATTTAACCCACCAACCTACAAACTTATCAATCCATCAACCCATCACTATACTTTAGTATAGTGCTATACATTTGTATAGTACTTACTTTTATATAGCAAATGTACCTACTTTTGTGTTATTCATGCATACAGCACCAAAAAAATCCATCATGATATTAGTTACAGGCGCAACCGGACACCTTGACAAGAAAATGGTCAATGCAGCAAGAAAGGCTGCCTCTCGCCGATTCCCTACCGCAATAAATGAAGGAAAAATTGCAAAAACATCTGCTCCCCTTGAACAATTGATTAGCCGAATGCCTTCTACACTCAGGGATTATATAGCCAAAGCCTAATCTCAGCATTAATAAATTGTAAACCCTGCTTCCTTATGGACAGAAAAGACTTTCTTCGCAAAGGCCTGATGGGTACCGGTATGCTGGTCACCTCTGCCGCCATGGGCAATGTCATCAAAAATGACATCGATGAACTTCAACCGCTGGAAACACTAGGATTTAATCACATCCCTAACACTGAATCAAAAATCATGAGCAATACAGTATTACACCGGGCATCGTCCCGCGGTGATGCCAACCATGGCTGGTTGCATAGCCGCCATACGTTTAGTTTTGCCAATTACCACAACCCCGAACGCATGCACTTTGGCGTCCTCAGGGTACTCAATGATGACAAAGTGGCTGCCGCAAGAGGATTTGGAACACACCCGCATGACAATATGGAGATCATCTCCATCCCCCTCGAAGGCGACCTCGAACACAAGGACAGCATGGGCAATATCTCTGTCATCAGGAAAGGAGATATCCAGGTGATGAGTGCCGGTACCGGAATCACCCACAGTGAGTACAACAAGAATGCAGACCAGGAAGTCAAGTTCCTCCAGATCTGGTTGTTTCCTAACAAGAAAAGCGTGACTCCCCGATATGACCAGATCACGCTTGACCACAAGGACCGCCACAATAAATTCCAACAGATCCTTTCACCAAACATGGATGATGCGGGTGTATGGATCCACCAGGATGCATGGTTCCATCTCGGCGAGTTTGACAAGGACGTTCTTACCGAATATAAAATCAAGCGGAAAGGCAATGGCGTATATGCCTTCGTCATTAAAGGTGACGTGACTATAGAAGGCCAGGTACTGAACGAACGCGACGGCCTCGGCATCTGGGATACAGATAAGATATCGATCACATCAAATTCGCCAGGCGCAGAAGTGCTCCTGATGGATGTACCAATGACAATGTAGGCAGAACGGCGGAAAAGGCTGAAGGGGCTAAAGAAGCTAAAGAGGCGGAAGAGGCGGAAGAGGCGCAAGAGGTAAAATAAGTCACCTATAAGCTCAGTAAGCCTATAAGTTCTTCAAACCTATCAACACTAAACAATATACATTTAACAATAAACACTTAACACAAAATGAGCGAAACAGCAGAATTAGTAAAAACCAAATGGAGCATCGACCCTACACACAGCGAAGTCGGCTTTAAAGTAAGACACCTGATGATCACCAATGTCAAGGGGGTGTTTAAGGAATTCGATGCCAGCATCTATACGACTGGAGAAGACTTCACCACTGCAGAAGTGGATTTCTGGCTGAACCCTGCTTCAGTTGACACCGGCGATGCTAACCGTGACGCACACCTGATCAGTGCTGACTTTTTCGATGTCGAAAATCACAAGCAAATTCACTTTACCACAGACTTTGCTGTAGACAAAGTAGACAACGATGGCAGCTACGAAGTATGGGGTGACCTGACGATCAAAGGCATCAAGAAGCAGGTCAGGCTGAGCATCGAGTTTGGTGGTGTGATGAAGGATCCCTGGGGCAACCACAAAGCAGGAATCACTGTCAATGGCAAAATCAATCGTACTGATTTTGGCCTCAACTGGAATGCTGCTCTCGAAGCAGGTGGCGTCCTGGTGAGCGAAGAGATCAGAATCACCTGTGAGTTACAACTCGTCAGGCAATCCTGATCGGGACTGACCAACCTCAATATATTTGATAATCACGATTTTCTTAAAGCCCGGTAGCAATCAATACCGGGCTTTATATTTGAATCTAAAATATCAATGATCCATCGCTATGGATAGACTGAAATTCCTTCAATCCCTTGCCTTAATACCGCTCGCCGGTGCTGCTATGAACCTAAGACATCTGCATAAAGTAACTGAACCGTTTGCGTCTACCGACAAGATGCCGGTTCTTTTCCTGGGACATGGCAGCCCGATGAATGCTATCCAGGACACAGAATTTTCCAGAGGCTGGAGAACGATCGGCCAATCCCTCCCCAAACCAAATGCCATCATCTGTGTCTCGGCACACTGGGAAACTAAAGGCACCTATGTCACTGCGATGGAAAAACCAAAAACCATCCATGACTTCGGTGGATTCCCTCAGGAATTGTTCGATGTACAATACCCTGCACCGGGAAGCCCCGCCTTCGCTCAGCAAACCAAGGAAGCCATCACCAGCACTGAAGTTGGGCTTGACCAGCAATGGGGGCTCGATCACGGCACATGGAGTGTAGTCAAGCATCTTTACCCCAAGGCCGACGTCCCGGTGATCCAGCTCAGCCTGGATTATACCAAAGGGCCACAATATCATTATGAACTTGCCAAAGAGCTGGCCTCACTGCGTAAAAAAGGTGTACTGATCATCGGCAGCGGCAACATCGTTCACAATCTGGGCATCATCGACTGGCAAAACCAGGATCAGGGATATGACTGGGCGGTGGAAGCTAACAATACTATGAAAAGCCTGATCACCAAAGGCGATTATGCCCCGCTCATCAATTACACATCGATGGGTAAGGCCTTCCAACTCTCCATCCCAACCCCGGAGCATTTCCTGCCGATGCTGTACACACTTGGACTGAAAGACGACACAGACACCGTGACATTCTTCAATGATAAGACGATCATGGGATCCATCGCGATGACATCGCTCATGATGGGATAACCCTCATTTAATGATCACCGTATGATTAAATGCCAGTTCAACGGTTGAAAAACCCTATTTTCAACCGTTGACCACTTAATCATTGAGCCAGGATGATCCGATACTCCACCGTCACTACAGCGGAAGAACTCGCAGGAATACATACCCTGTTGCAAAACAACCTGGGATCCAATCTCACACCTGAAGAAAAGACCAGGGAAGGATTCCTGACTGTATACTACAACCCCGATGACCTGCGTAGGATGCATGATGCCGAACCCGGTATCATCGCCAAGGAAAACAATCAGGTGGTCGCTTATGTACTCGCGATGACCCCTGGGTTCAGGCATGGCTTCCCTGTCCTTGAACCCCTGTTTCAACTTTTTGATCAGATCAGTTATGAAAACAAACCCGTTTCATCCTACAACTACCTGGTCGTCGGGCAGGCATGCATAGATAAAAATTACCGCGGCAAAGGGCTTTTAAGGAAATTATACGCCGCCTATGCCCGGCAATTCAGCGTCCGGTATGATTTTGCGATCAGTGAGATTGCCTCCAAAAACCTCCGGTCGATGAATGCCCACAAGCGGATGGGCTTTATCCCGGTGCATGAGTACAAGGGACCTGACGGCGTACAATGGACCATTGTCATCCTTGATTGGAGGAATATTACTGCTCCAGCCCTCTAAAGTATTGTTCTCTACGGCAGTCCACCATATGTAAAGTCTTCTTTGCCTTCCCAGGAGTAGCCATTCCTGCATCACTATACCTGGCATCCCTCACGGACGACTGATCATTGAGCAAAATCATAGCCCTTGGTGACTCTGGTCACATCATAAAAATGCAATAGCCATTATACTTGTAATGAATTCGTACGTGAATCCGACCAATATGAGAACATAAGAATTCTCTCTCCCTAATTGAGCCGGAGTGATGATACCCAGGGTGATTAATGATCATGCTCCGGCTTTTTACCTCAGACAACCCAGCCTTCAATTCTGATGACCAATCCTCTCGCACCATGAATACAATCAGGATCATTGCCATATTCCTCATGCTCTTCAATGCCGCCGGAGCCATTTTTGGTGGCTGGAGCCTTATACAGGATCCGACCGGAGGAGACCTGCAGATGTCCCTGTCACATCTTGAGCACTCTCCATTCAGGGATTATTTTATTCCCGGGATCATCCTACTGTCAGTAAACGGTATATTTTGCATTGTGGCTATGTTTATGACTATGTTCCAAATGAACCACTATACCTGGATGATTCTAATCCAGGGTGCTCTACTCACCGGATGGATCATCATCCAGATGATCATGCTCCGCGAAATCTATTACCTCCATTATATCCTTGGCGGCATCGGCCTGGCCCTCATCTGTATAGGGTGGATCCTGAAAAGAAATTCTATATCAACATGAAACTTGAATCGCGAGATGCAAGTGGAAGCAATTCTAATATTAATTACTAACTTACAATATGCAGCAATCAGTGTTCAGCCGTCAGCTACCAGAAATATTCACTCACTTTCACGTCTCACGATTCACGATTCACGATTCCCAACTCACAACTCACTCTTCACTCTTCATTTTTCCCTTTTCACTTCCTCCGGTTGCTGAGCGTAGTCGAAGCATCTTTTTTCATTTTTAATTTATTAAATGTCACTTAACCTCAACATCAACACCAGGAAAATAAAATACTACTGGTTGTCCTTTACCAAGCACGACTTCAAGGCGAGCATCACCGTCTTCTTCGTCGCCTTGCCACTTTGCCTTGGTGTATCCCTGGCCTCGGGGGCTCCGGTCTATTCGGGCATTATTGCCGGAATCATTGGCGGTGTGATCATTTCATTGATCAGCAAATCCGAACTGAGCGTCAGCGGGCCGGCTGCCGGCCTCACAGCGATCTGTGCAGCAGCGATCACTGAGCTCGGGGCTATTGAAATCTTCTTTCTTTCTGTAGCTGTTGCCGGACTTCTGCAGGCGCTGATTGGGATCCTCAGGCTGGGTGGCTTTACGCATTTTATTCCTTCAGCAGTGATCAAGGGCATGTTGACAGCGATTGGGATCATCCTCATCTCAAAACAAATCCCGCTCCTCGTTGGCTATAATCAACCTGACTTCTGGGCCAACGAGCTCTTTAATATGCTCACGTTCAAAAATGGGTTTAAGGACCTGGGTAACCTGTATTATCACACCTCAGCTGGTGCAGTGACCATTTCTATACTGACACTCCTGATACTTATTACCTGGAAGAGGTATTTATCCGCCAGGGTCACCTTTCTGCCTACCTCCTTTATCACAGTGCTGGCGGGCATCTTGCTGGCCATTCTTTTCAATTATCTGTTTCCTTTGACACCGGTCAAGCCTTCACAGTTTGTGCATATACCACAGGATGTCCTTGCCCGGATAAAATTTCCGGATTTCAGTAAACTCTTCAGTGATGCTGCGATCTGGAGAAATGCGCTCGTGATCTGCTTTGTCGCTTCACTGGAAACCCTGTTGAGTATTACCGCTATCGACAAACTTGACCCGCTAAACCGTATCACTCCACAAAACCGCGAGTTGATCGCCCAGGGGACAGGCAATATGCTGAGTGGCATACTCGGTGGACTTCCCATTACGGCGGTCATCGTGCGTAGTTCGGCCAATGCCGAAGCCGGAGCAAGGACTAAGCTTTCATCCATAGCCCATGGGATATGGCTCATGCTCGCGATCTTACTGGCCATCCCCCTGATCAACATGATACCCTATTGTGTCCTGGCAGTCATTCTCATCCGTACCGGATACAACCTGGCCAAACCAAAAATGATCTTTGCCATCTACAGGCAAGGCAGGGAACAATTTCTACCCTTTATAGTGACCGTCATCGCTATACTTGCCACCGACCTCCTGATTGGTGTTGTGATCGGCGTCATCTACGCCATCTACTTCCTCATCAAGCACACCCTGGAAGCCGGCTACGTACTCAAGCAAAAATATGAAGGCCATACCAAGCACTATACCGTAGACCTGGCACTCAATGTCAGTTTCCTCAACAAGAAACGCATCATGGAAATGCTGGACAAAATACCCGAATACTCAATCGTTGAAATCAATGGCGCGGACAGCGTATACATAGACACCGATATCCTCGAAATATTCCATGACTTCAAATCCAAAGCCCATCGCAAGCATATCGAACTAAGGATGATCAATATACCAGATGTGGAGACGATCGAACTACATTGAGCAGCTACCAGCCGTCAGCTACCAGAATTTGCACTCCCACACACTCTTCTCACGATCTCACGCTCTCACAACTCACGACTCACGACTCATACTTCGACTACGCTCAGCACAAACAACACTCACTACTCATACTTCGACTACGCTCAGCACAAGCAACACTCACAACTCACCACTTTTCACTTTTCATACTTCGGCTACACTCAGCACACCGCTTTTCACTTTTCATTTTTCATTTTTCATTTTTCATTTTTCATTTAAATAATGCTTCAAAAAATAAACATCCCTGCTGACCTGACCGGCCTGACGGATGCCGAAGTTGTGGCTTCGCGCAACCAGCATGGATACAACCAGCAGCAGCAAAAAGTAAAAAACAACTGGTGGCGATTGATCCTGGACATCGTAAAGGAACCCATGCTCCTGCTGCTGTTAGCCATTGCTGTCATTTATTTCGTAACAGAAAAATATGGCGAGGCCTATTTTATGCTATCTGCTATATTCATTGTCTCCGGGATTTCCTTTTACCAGGACAATCGCAGCCGGAAAGCACTGGAGGCACTCGAAACACTCAATACCCCTTTGAGCAAAGTAATCCGTAACGGAGAACTGCAGCATATCCCTACAAGAGATATTGTCCCGGGTGACCTTGTCATCGCCGAGGAAGGCTCGACCATCAATGCGGATGGTATCATCGTACACAGTAATGATTTTTCGGTCAATGAATCCACACTCACCGGAGAAGCCCAGGCAGTGTACAAATCTAAAGACGGGCAGGACAGCAGGGTCTTTTCAGGGACGCTCACATCTTCGGGATTGGCAGTTTACAAGGTAGAGCAGACAGGTCTGTCCACTAAAATAGGTCAGCTCGGAACCTCTATAGCAGATATCAAGGAAGAACCTACTCCCCTGCAGGTACAAATCGAAACCTTTGTAAAGCGAATGGCCCTCATAGGCGTTTTTGTCTTTCTCCTCGTGTGGGCAGTCCAATACATGGAGAGCAGAAACCTCCTCGCAAGCCTGCTCAAGGGTCTCACCCTGGCGATGTCCATACTCCCTGAGGAAATACCGGTCGCCTTCACCACCTTCATGGCACTGGGCTCATGGCGGCTGATGAAGGAAGGGGTCATCGTCAAGAAAACAAGAACAGTAGAAACCCTCGGCAGTGCCACGGTCATCTGCGCTGACAAAACGGGTACGATCACTGAAAACAACATGAGCCTGAAGCGTGTATATGCCTTCAGCAATCATACATTGTACGATGATGACATACAGTATGATGCTGATGCGCTCACTGTAATCGAAACAGCCATGTGGGCCAGTGAGCCTGTCCCTTTCGATCCGATGGAAAAAACATTGCATCGGGTATATGAGCATACTTCAGCCAGGGACGAACGCGAAGCCTATGCAATGGTCCATGAATATCCACTGGGGGGAATTCCGCCCATGATGACTCATATCTTTGAAAACAAGTCCGGATCACGCATCATTGCTGCCAAGGGAGCCCCGGAGGCAATACTAAAACTGTGTGATCTGTCTGCGACAGCCATGCAGAAAATACAAATTGTCCTCAACCAGCTTGCCCAACAGGGCTTCCGGATACTGGGTGTGGCCAATGCGTCAGATCATACAGGCCCTTTTCCGCAGGAGCAACAATCTTTTACATTTCATTTTATTGGATTAGTGGCTTTCTATGATCCACCCAAACCCGGTATCGAAAATGTCTTTAAGAAATTCTACCAGGCTGGCATCCAGGTGAAGATCATCACCGGCGACAATGCCATCACGACCAAGGCCATCGCAAAGTATGCAGGCATCAGGAATGCTGAAGAAACTATTGACGGAGAAGCACTAATGCAGCTCAACGAAAAAGAATTCTGTAAAACGATCGTTCATCGTACGCTTTTTACGCGGATGTTCCCTGAGGCCAAGCTGGCCATGATCAATGCCTTTAAGAAAGACAATCAGATCGTGGCGATGGTAGGTGATGGGGTCAATGATGGTCCTGCACTCAAGTCGGCCCACATCGGTATTGCTATGGGACAGCGCGGGACTGAAATGGCAAAGAGCGCCGCCGCCCTGGTCCTGATAAACGATGACCTCTCCAGGATGGTGGATGCTATCGCTACCGGCCGCAGGATATATGCAAACCTCAAGAAAGCGATCCAGTATATCATCTCCATTCATATTCCCATCATCCTGACCGTATCCCTCCCGTTATTACTGGGGTGGATCTATCCCGATATCTTCACTCCGGTTCATGTCATCTTCCTGGAACTGGTCATGGGGCCTACCTGTTCTATCGTTTTTGAAAATGAACCTATGGAAAAAAATACGATGCTCCAGCCGCCAAGACCGATGACCGAGACCTTTCTCAACTGGCGGGAGCTGGGTATGAGTATCATACAAGGCCTGATGATTACAGCCGGTGTTATGTTTATGTATTTGTATACGGTCCGTCAAGGTGGCAGCGAGGAGCAGGTGCGCACCATGGTATTTACGACCCTGATCATTGCCAATATATTCCTGACATTGGTCAACCGTTCCCTTCTATACTCGTTCCTGACAACTCAGCGCTATAAAAACGACCTCCTTCGATACATCATCCTGATCACCCTGGCTATACTGGCCACCATGTTGTTTTATGATCCGGTCACGTATTTCTTCAGGCTGGATCATCCGGGTATATTGGATATCCTTCGAAGCACCGGAGTTGCTATGCTGTCCGTGATGTGGTTTGAAGCTATAAAATGGTGGCGGAGGAGTCATGTCCACATCACATCATGATCAATGGACGGAATTACTCCATCCACTGATATGATGCTCTATGAATTCAGGGAATATGCGATACTTTATACCCGGCCTACGAAAACTTAACCCTATACTTAACTATGTGGGATAGGGTGAATGATCATGACCGGAACCTGCGGATGCTGGAGAGCTCTTTTGGTCACACTCGTATGGCGGATATTATCAATAAAATTACGGTGATGTGAAACCAGGATCAGCATCCCTGCCCTGACCTCAGTGGCATAGTCAAACAACGCCTCATGGATTTTCATTTCCCCTTCAAAAAGCGATTTGATATTAAATCCATTGAGAAGTGCCCGGTTGACCATCAGCTTTTCATAGAGCCTGGCCTTGAGCAGTTCAAACTGATGCAGGTCATCAGTGACATGCACAAAGTCAAACAAGACATTATGCTTTACACCGAAGGCGAGGATATATTCGAGCACACCATCGAGCATGAGTTCCTCGCTAAAGCCAACAACGATTTTTCCAGGGAACTTTATTTCAGTATTCGGTGGCACGACGACTACCGGTTTATTGCTCCGGCGGCTCACTTCAGAGGACACCGTTCCGAACAAGCGGCGCATAGCATTGTCAGTCGCCTTGGTAGCCATGACCATCAGTTCAAACTGTCCGTGATCCAGTAACTCAATCAGGCTGCTTGATGCTTCTCCTACTTCAAGGTGCGCAGACACAAGCACATTGATACCTTTCTTCTCATGTTCTTGATTGCAAGTATCCACAAGGTCGAGAAGACGCTTATTGCTGTCCTGGAGGAACTGGACATCCAGTGCTCCTGCAGAGATGGGGTCATATACAGTCTGGTGTACATGGGCCAGGGTCAATCCACAGCCAAGTTCTGCAGCCATCATCGCTGCATACGAGATCGCCGTAGTGCTTTCTTCGGAAAAATCGACAGGTACAAGGATCGCATTGATATGCTCATCAAGGAGATAATCCATTACCTTTTTTACGGTCTCATCCAGATCTCCATCGGGCGGGTGCTGGATGACTTTTTCCCCTATCCTGAAAGCAGGTACTGAAGCTAATCCTGCCTTGATAAACTGATCGACATGATTAATTTCAGAGATGGTATACACCAAGTGTTCCGCAGCCAGCGCTTCCTGCAGTTTTATCTTCAAAGCGTTTCCAGCAAATCCCCTTACACTATACAATTCAATATTCTTCATTGTATTTATGTTGTAGTATGCTTGAATTGGCTATGATGATTTTATCCTTGCGTTATCTTCTTCGACCAGGTTCCTGATGATATCAAAGGTGGTGAGGATGCCAACGAGTTCGCCATTGTCCACAATCGGTATTGCATGAAACAGGTTTTCTGAAAACACCTGGAGAGCTACATTGACCCGCTCTGAAGACTCAAGGGTAGCAATTCCTGTGGTCATAATGTCCTCCGCAGTATAATTCTGTAGCCTGCTGCTTTCCACAAGCTTGTCATAAGGGGTCGATTCCATGCCCCTGAGGAAATGTAAAAAATCCGTTTTGCTGATCAACCCGACCAGGGTCGTGTATTTCACCACCGGTATGTGGTGGATACGTTGGGTATCAAATATTTCTTTGACTACAGACATCCGGTCACCGGGCACTACAGTGACAAGCTTGGTGGTCATAAATTGAGAAACAGGTGCTGTGAAATTCATCGTATTAAAGTGGTTAGTGAAAGACTTCTCTACCTGCCGGAAAAGGCAAATAAGAGATTATTGTTATGATTATTAGGTATTTAAATAAATAAACAAAACTCATATGACTTATCCTTATATATTCCGGCAGTATCGGGCCATGCTGAGGGCCAATGCATCCCCTTCCTTTTTTAAGTCAACATGAACTATATGTAAAGATATTTACCCCCATCAGGTTGGTAAATGACAAGGGTCAGTGGATAAATTGATATTGATCACCTTTTGTGGCAGCCGATACTTGTGATATCTTAGTCTTATGTCTCCGGAAAGCCTTCCAACCCACGATAATCAGATCAACATCCTTGAATCTATTTTCGAAACAGCCATAGATGGGATATTCCTCATCGATACCCGTGGTAAAGTGCTGAGAGTCAATACAGCTGGCCTTAATTTATTTGGTTACACCGCTGCGGAAGTCATCGGCCAAAATGTTTCCATGCTCATGCCGGCCCCTCACAATACACATCACGAGGGCTATATCCATAACTATCTGGATAGTGGTATAAAGAAGGTCATTGGGATCGGCCGGGAGATTGAGGGACGGCGCAAGGATGGAAGTCTCTTCCCGGCCCGCCTCGCGGTGAGTGAAATCATCATTGGGGAGGAACACTATTTTACAGGAATCATCCAGGACCTGACCCTGATGAAGGCGGTCCAGGAGGAAATCGTCAAGCTCAATCACGAACTTGAGCAACTCGTCATAGAACGGACGACGGAATTGCAGGACGCAGTCAACCTGTTGCTTGAAACCAACCAGCAGCTCAATAAATCGATCGAAAAGCACAAATCCTATGAGCTTGCCCTCCTGGCGACCCGCGACGAACTAAGGAAATCCCTCGAAAAGGAAAAAGAACTGAGTTCGCTCAAGTCCAGATTTGTCTCCATGGCCTCGCATGAATTTAAAACGCCCCTGGCCAGTATACTCTCTTCAGCTGCCCTGATTTCAAAGTATACGAGCACCGAGCAGGCTCCGGATCGCAACAGGCATGTAGACCGGATCAAGTCCAGTGTCAACCACCTCAACAATATCCTGATGGACTTCTTGTCCATTACCCGTCTCGAAGAAGGCCAGTTTGTGCCAGTGATAACGCGTTTTTCGATGACAGACATGCTTGCTGATTTTAAAAACGAGGCAGAAGGCCTGTTGAAGAAAGGACAGCAACTGATCTGTGACCATGATTTCGGGGACATTGACATGAAGTCTGACAAGAATATCCTTCGCAATATCCTTTACAACCTGATTTCCAACGCCGTAAAGTACTCTGACGAAGGGAAGAAAATTACCTGCAGGATCCGGCTGGAAGAGAAAATCTTCCGCATCCAGATTACTGACGAAGGGGTAGGCATTCCACCCGAAGATCAAAAACACATCGGATCCAGGTTCTTCAGGGCTTCCAATGTGGTCAATGTTCCTGGCACCGGATTGGGATTGAACATTGTCTTGTCCTATCTTCACACCCTGAAAGGCAATCTTGAGTTTGAAAGCCAGCAGGGAGTCGGCACTACTTTTACCATCACTTTACCACTGAGTTATGAAAAATAAAATCCTGATTATTGAAGATAATCATGATGTCAGGGAAAACCTGAGCGAATTATTAACCCTCTCAGGCTTTGAGACCTTTACCGCAGCAAATGGGAAACTTGGTATTGAAGCGGCCATGGCTCAGACCCCCGACCTCATCCTGTGCGACATCATGATGCCTGAAATGGATGGCTATGCCGTATTGCGTATCCTATCCAAAAATGAACCCTTGTCTTCAGTCCCGTTTATCTTCCTGACTGCCAAGACAGAGCTGGCTGATGTACGAAGAGGCATGACCCTCGGAGCTGATGATTACATCACCAAGCCCTTTGATGATGTCGAGTTGCTCGATACCATCGAAATGCGGATCAGGAAGCATAAGGCCCAGGGCGCCCATAACAATAGCCCTCACGCTATCATCAATCTACCTACTGGAGAGCAGATCATTCAATCCATACCTGAAGCCCTGATGGAGGGCGAAGCCAGGCTCATCCGCAAGAAAGACCTCCTCTTTGCCGAAGGCCAGACCTGCAGGTATGTTTTTGTAATAAAGTCCGGAAGGGCCATCGCCACCAAGATCGACAACTATGCTAAAGAGGTTGTAACGAGACTATATCAATATCCTGTCATTATCGGCGTAGCATCTGCCTTTGCAGGTAACCGCTATCAGGAAACCGTCAAGGCATTTGAAGACCTCGAAGTGATCCCGATCAGGAGGGATGATTTTATCTCCCATGTGCTCCATGATCCTTCTTCTGCCAGCTATTTCCTGCAGCAAATGGCGTCCTACCAGGTACAGGCAGATGAAAAATTATTGTTGCAGGCCTTCGGTTCCGTGCGCATGAAACTGGCTGCCACCCTGGCTGACCTCTATTCTTTCTATGAAGAAAACAACATGGCGGTCATCCCTGTCTCAAGAGAAGATCTCGCGAGTATGGCCGGCACCGCAAAGGAAACCATCATCAGGTGCCTTTCCGAGTTTAAAGAAGAAGGACTGGTGACGATCCAGGGATCAGATATTATCATCTCCTCAATCCAGAAACTGTCTGAGCTGCGGTACTAACCGCATGAAAAGCAGAATGCTATTGATCGATATGCAGGCCGATCAGCGGGATATCCGTGTGATAGGCGATACGCCTGGCAATACTGTAGGAAAATAACTCCTTGAGTTTGCTCTTGTGCTCCACCCCCATGATCACGATATCGATCTGGTTGAATCTCATAAACTCAAGGATACCTTTCTCAACATCGAGATCAGGGTGAACATGAAAACTGATATCATCCTCATGGGCAAAGGCATGCCTGTACTCCATCAGTTTTATCTTTTCCTTATCCGGATCATACACGTCCACATGCAGGCAATGAAGGTGCCCACCCAATCTCCTCGCAATAGCCAGTGACTTCCCGATCAGTTCCAATTCACCCGGCTTATATTCAAGGGTAAGCCCAATCTTTTCAATACCCCTGTAATGCGCAGTTTCAGGCACCATGCATACAGGACAGCCGGCTCCATCTATCACTTTGGAAGCCACACTACCAAACAATATCTCCTTGAGACCGGAAGCGCCTCTCGTACCGATCACGATGATATCGGCACCAGCAGTTTTAGCCTCCTCGAGGATCGCTTCGACGACATAGTCCGACTCCTTTAGGGAGTAATTGACCCCGACATGAGCCAACCCATGCTCCACTGCGATACGCTTGAGCATTTCGATCTTTGTCCTGAACTGCTCAAACTCTCCGATGGTAATCTGGTCATTGACTTCCTCCATGTTCATCGAATCCTCGACCCAGGTATGCAACTGGAGCATCTCATAGACATGCACTACCGTAATGGTGGCCTCCAGCCGGTCTGCGAGTTTCAATGCATAGACAAAAGCATTTTCAGCAGCACTGGAAAAATCTGTAGGAAACAGGATTTTCATTGGCGTTTGCTTTTAGTCCTGGATGACTTTCTTTTCATCAAACGCATACCTCAAGAGGTCCAACGGAGTGATCATACCGACCAGCTGATCTTTACTATTGATGACGGGTAAAGCATGAAATAAGTTTTCCTTGAAGAGATCTACAGCAATGGCAGCAGAGTCCGTTTCTTTCAACTTAACCAGAGTCTTGGTCATGATTTCTGCTGCAAGGATGGTAGAAAAAATCTGGCGGTTACTCTCCAATGCCTTTTCTGATTTGAAAAGGGTGAAATGATGCTCCATGCGGTGGATATCCCCCATACTGATGATACCAACGATCTTCTTGCCATCGACCACCGGGATATGCTGTATGTGGTTGGATAATAATTTATGCCTTACGGCATCAATGGTTTCATCCGGATCAGCCGTGATGAGATCTGTTGTCATGATGTGCTTTACTTCAATCCACTTGTCCATTTGAGATCGGTTTGATACTAAAATTAACGAAAAAAAAGATGATCAGAGTGTGCCCTGATAGGCGTAGGTCAGCAAATCATGTGTTGTCACGATACCCACCAATTCCCCATCATCAACGACAGGAAGCGAATGCAAGGCATTGGCCTTGAAAATATCGGCAGCTAAGCCAATCGTATCACCTGATTCAATACTTAGCGGCTCCCGCGACATGATGTCCGCCGCACACATATCCTTG
>WBZX01001470.1_pt1 | contig 17689 bp, 15 predicted proteins | sample 5204211 | NCBI WGS metagenome assembly WBZX01 (sample SAMN12344362, study PRJNA552823) | activated sludge metagenome | biome: Activated sludge suspended growth; feature: Nitrification reactor; material: Wastewater; isolation source: activated sludge from nitrification reactor of wastewater... | reverse complement strand
GTGCCGTCGAACGCGGCGCTGCACGCGGGGAGCAGGGCCCCGGCGACGAGGATCGAGAACGCGGTCCGGAGGGAGCCCCGCATGCGGCGCGGTACCCTATCACCAGTTGCCGCGGCGATGGGCGCGGCGATCGTCCGACAGGAAGCGGCTCCAGCGATCGTAGGGCGTGGCGCTGCGGCCGATCATGAAGAGGCGCACCAGGAACAGGCCCGCGACGAAGCCGCCGATGTGCGCGAAGAACGCGACGCCGCCCGTGCGGTGGTTCACCGAGAACAGCGCATTGAAGAGGTTCACGCCGAAGTACTCGAGGATCACGAGCCACGCGGGCAAGTCGAAGAACAGGCCCCAGAAGAGCCAGAGGATCGGCACCGGGTTGAGCACCGTGATCGCCGCGCGCGGGTAGAGCGAGACGTACGCCGCGAGCACGCCGGAGATCGCGCCGGAGGCGCCCACCATCGGCACCGGCGAGCCGGGGTCGATCAGGATCTGCGCGGCCGCCGCCACGAGGCCGCACGCGACGTAGAACGCCGCGAAGCGAAGGCTCCCGAGCGCATCTTCGACGTTGTCGCCGAAGATCCACAGAAAGAGCATGTTGCCGCCGAGGTGCAGGTAGCTCGTCGGATCGTGGAGGAACATGCTCGTGAAGAGCGTGATGGTCTCGGCGCCCGGGTGCGCGACGAACCGGCCCGGCACGAGGCCCCAGGCGAAGACGAAGCGGCTCGGATCCACGCCGCCGGAGATGAGCGCGCGGGACCACACGAACGCGAGGACGTTGACGAGGATCAGCACGTACACGACCAGCGCGGGGCGCCGGGTGGGCATGCGGTCTCGAACGGGGAGCATCGATCGGAGGTTCTAGTCACGCGGCGCCCCGCGCGCACGCGGCGTCTCGCGCCCGTGACACGCCGCGGCAGCCTTGCTAAGGAAGCCCGCTATGGCCCTGAAAATTCACGACACGCTGACCGGAAGGCTCGTCCCCTTCACGCCCCGGAATCCGGGGAAGGTCGGCGTGTACTGTTGCGGGCCGACGACGTACGACGTGGCTCACGTGGGGCACGCGCGCGCGGCGCTCTCGCCGGACATCCTCGTGCGGCACCTCCGCTCGCGCGGCTTCCAGGTCACGTACGTCCGCAACATCACCGACGTCGACGACAAGATCCTCCACCGCGCCAAGGAGCGCGGCGAGGAGCCCACGGCCCTCTCCGCGCGCTTCGCGAAGCTCTACCAGGAGGACATCGCCGCGATCGGCTGCGCCAAGCCGGACGTCGAGCCCAAGGTCTCGGAGCACATCCCGGAGATCATCGCGATCATCGAGACGCTCGTCGCCAAGGGCGCGGCGTATGCGCTCGACCGCCCCGACGGCGCGCGCGACGTCTACTACGCCGTCCGCGCTTTCCCCGAGTACGGCAAGCTGTCGCGCCGCAACGTCGACGAGATGCGCACCGGCGCGCGCAACGAGTCGAGCGAGGAGAAGCGCGATCCGGTGGATTTCGCCCTGTGGAAGGGCTGCTCCGGCGACGAGTGGGGCTGGCCCAGCCCGTGGGGCAAGGGCCGTCCCGGGTGGCACATCGAGTGCTCGGCGATGTCGCTCAAGTACATCGGCGACTGCTTCGACATCCACACGGGCGGGATGGATCTCGTGTTCCCCCACCACGAGAACGAGATCGCGCAGAGCGAGGCCGCGCACCCCGAGCTCGCGCCGCTCGCGAACGTGTGGATGCACAACGGCTTCGTGAACGTGGACAAGGAGAAGATGTCGAAGTCGCTCGGCAACTTCTTCACGCTGCGCGACGTGCTGAACCGCAACGACCCGGAGGCGGTGCGGTACTTCCTCCTGGGCGTCCACTACAAGGGGCCGATCAACTTCGACGTCGACAACCTCCCGAACGGCCGCGTGGTGTTCCCGGGGCTGGTCGAGGCCGAGCGCCGCGTCGACTACCTCTACCTGACGCGCGATCGCCTCGGCGCCCTCGCCGCGTCGGCAGAAGACAAGCCGTCGGGCGCGCCCCCCAAGCACGTCGCGCCGTCCGTCGTGGAGCTCGCGGAGTCCGCGCGCCGCAAGGTCGAAGAGGCCCTCGACGAGGACCTCAACACGAGCGTCGCGCTGAGCGTGATCGGCGAGGTCGCCAAGGCCGGCAACGAGCTGTGCGACCTCACGCAGCGCAAGAAGAAGGACGTCGATCTCCAGAAGTGGGCGCCCGTGATCGCGGGCCGCCTGCTCGCGGCGCTCGACGCCTGCGTGGACGCGCTCGGCCTGTTGCAGACGCCCGCCGACGCGTACCGCGCGCGCACGCAAGCCCGGCGCCTCGAGATCCTCGGCAAGACGGCGGAGGCGATCGAGGCGCAGGTCCGCGAGCGCGACGAAGCGCGGCGGAACAAGGACTTCGCGCGCAGCGACGCGATCCGCAAGGCGCTCGCCGACGAGGGCATCGAGGTCGCCGACGCCCCCACCGGGAGCACCTGGCGGATCGGCGCCGTGTGACGGGGCGCTCCTGACGCCCGCCGTTCGGCCCCGCGGCGCGCTTTTTGAAAGGTCGCGGGGTTTACCCGTCCCTCAGCAGGTTTACGTTTCTCCGCCAGCGAGACCTCTCCATGGCCCGTGACCTCTATTCGATCCTGGGCGTCCCCAAGGGCGCCGACGAAGAAGCCATCAAGAAGGCGTACCGCAAGCTCGCGGTCAAGCACCACCCGGACAAGAGCCCGGGCAAGGCGAGCGAAGCCAAATTCAAGGAGATCAACCAGGCGTACGACGTGCTCGGCGACAAGACGAAGCGCGCCCTCTACGACGAGTTCGGCGAGGTGAGCCTGTCGCAGGGCTTCGACGCCGAGCGCGCGCGCGCCATGCGCGACTTCCAGGGCCGCGGCGGCTTCGGCGGCGGCGGCAGCCCCTTCGGCGGCGGCGGCGGCCAGCCCTTCGAGGTGAACCTCGAGGACCTCTTCGGTCGCGGCGGCGGCGGCATGGGCGGCATCGGCGATCTCTTCGGCGGCATGGGCGGTCGCGCGGCGGCGCGCGGCCGCGCCCGCAAGGGCGAGGACATCGAGTCCCCCGTCACGATCGACTTCGCGCAGGCCGTTCGCGGCGCCGAGCTCCACCTGCAGATGGAGGGCGGCGAGCCCCTCACCGTGCGCATCCCGCCCGGCGCGGACGAGGGCAACCGCCTCCGCGTCCCCGGCCAGGGCGGCCCCGGCCACCCGCGCGGCGATCTCTACCTGGTGATCCACGTGCGCCCGCACCCCTTGTTTCGCCGCGAGGGCGACGATCTCTACGTCGACGTCCCGCTCACCCCGGCCGAGGCTTACCGCGGCGGCAAGGTGCGCGTCCCCACGCCGGACGGCGAGGTCACCCTCAAGGTCAAGGAGCGCACGCAGAGCGGCCAGCTCTCGCGCCTCCGCGGCAAGGGCGTCACGCGCAAGGGCAAGGAGCCCGGCGACCTCTACGTGAAGTTCCTCGTGTACGTCCCGGTCGTCGACGACCCCGAGGTCGCCGCGGCGATCGACACGCTCGAGAAGCACGTCACCGACCCCCGCAAGGACCTCAAGTTCTGACCTGAGCGGCGACCTGCGGGATTGCCGCTTTTCCTGCGGGATGCACCTGCGGGACAACGCCTGTCTACAGCTCGGGGGATGGGGGCGCGCCTAGTTCGTACGGCGCGCGCAGCCGATCACGCCTGCGGCGCTTCGGGATCCGTGGCGGCTTTTGCGGCCTCGCGCACCGCCGCGATATCGTGGGCGTGACGGATCGCCGCGAGCGCGCCCGCGGCCTCGGCGGCGGCGGCCTCGGTGTGCGCCTCCGCGCTCCTCCCAGCGACGACGTCGGCGACGCCGAGCGTCTGGAGCTGCTCGTCCTCCAGCACCACGAAGGCGTCCGCGCGCACCACGTCGACCTGGCCGCCCGGCCGCGCGCGCGCGATCGCGCCGCCCTTCATCCCGAGCGGGAACGTCGCCACGTCCCGCCACACGTCGAGCGCCTCCTTGGCCGGCGCGCCGCAGCTCTCCTCCGTCGAGAGGAACGCGACCATCTCCTTCGCGAGCGGCTCCGCGCCGTGCGACGCCGACAGCCGCACCGCGCGCCGCCCCGCCGCCGCGACGGCGAACGCCGCGAACATCGGCGAGGCCGCAAGCTCCACGAAGAAGTGGTACCGCATCGGCGCCGCCGCCTGGAGCGCCCGGTACACCTCGAACATGTCGGCCCCGCGCACCGGCGACGCGAACGTCCGCCCCAGCGCGAGCCGCTTGATCCCCCCGGATCCGAGCCGGAGCGACGCCCGCACGAGCTGCTTCGCGAAGGCCGGCGCCGGCGGCTGCTCCGTGACGTGCTCCGGCCGCGCGCCGCCCGCCGCCGGGAGATCCGCGAGGGCCGGCGCCTCCTCGAGCGCGCGCGCCAGCCGCGCCACGGTGTTCGCGTTGCTCGACGACAGCGTGATCGTCCCCGCCACGTGATCGAAGGCGACCGACGCGATGTCCTGCATCTCGCGCCCCGCGAAGGGCATCTCCGGCCGCGGCGCGATCCCCAGCGCGGGAAGGGCGGCCTCGGCCAGCAGCAGCGCCGCCACGTCGTCCGCGCCGCCGACGGGGAGGTCCGCGCGGAGCGGCGCGGCGGCCAGCGTCGCCGCCGTGTTCGCGATCTCCCGCACCCCGTCCGTGGCGGCCGCGTAGGCCGCCTCGTTCTTGACCAGGAACCCGATCACCGACCGCTGCTCCCCGTGCTCGTCCGGCTCCCGCATCTCGATCAGGTACGAGGTTCGCCACGGCGTCTTGGTGCGGAGCGCGGCGTATGCGCGGGCCGGCGTCATCTCGCCGGCGGGCAGCGTGCGTGTCGTCAGGTCGTCCACGGGCGGAGCTTAACCCAAAGCCTTCGCCGAGCGGGCTTGCGACGCGCCCCCAGCGGGCCCAACTTGCCAGGATGCGGCGAGTAACGCAGATCCTCCTCTCGGCGGCCTTCCTCCTCCTCGGCGCGTGCTCCGGCGTCCCCAAAGACGCCAAGCACGTGACGATCTCGCTCGACAAGATCGACTGCGCCGATTGCGGCGAAGAGATCGTGACCGACCTCCGAGGCCGCCCCGGCGTGTACGAGGCGCAGTTCGACAGAAAGGCCGCCGAGGTGCGGGTGGTCGCCTCGCCCGAGTTCGACGTCCTCGGCACGGTGAAGCAGCTCGCGGCCAACGAGGGCTTCGACGCCGTGCTCGGCGAGGGCAAGGGCAACTACCTCGCGCACGCCCCGTTCCCTCCCGGCTCCGACGCGCAGACGGTCGTCGACGGCGGCGCCGACATCGCCGACATCGCCACCCTCGCGGTGAAGGGCAAGACGACGGTGGTCGATTTCTCCGCCGTGTGGTGCCGTCCCTGCCGCAAGATCGACGAGTACATGATGACGGCGCTCGGCGCGCGGAAGGAGCTCGCGTACCGCCGCCTCGACGTCGCCGACTGGGACTCCCCGCTCGCGCGGCACTACCTCAAGGAGGTCCCGCAGCTCCCGTACGTGATCATCTACGGCCCCACCGGCGAGAAGGTCGACGCGATCGTGGGCGTCGATCTCCCCCGCCTGGAGAAGGCGATCGTCAAGGCGGCTCCCCCCGCCGCCCAGTGACGCGCGTCCCCCCGCGGCGCCTCAGTACTGCCCGAACAGATCCTGGATGCGGGAGTCGAGCGCGACGGCGATCTTGTAGAGCGAAGAGATCGACGCCGACGACTCGGCGCGCTCGATCTGCGACAGCAGCGACACGCTGAGCCCGGTGCGCTTCGCCATCTGCTTGAGCGTCAGGTCCTTCTCCTTGCGGAGGTTGCGGATCGTGTCGCCGATGGTGCGGTGGAGCTGCTCTTCGGGGGTGCGCGCGAGCCCCTTCTTCTTCATCACGCGATCGAGGACGTCGCGGAACTCGTCCACGTTGAACGGCTTCTTGATGTAGTCGACGGCGTCGAGCTTCATCGACTGAACGGCCGTCTCCAGGTTCGGGAAGCCGGTGAAGATCACGACGGCGATGTCGTTGTCGACCTTCCGGATCCGCCGCAGGACCTCGATGCCGTCGAGCTTCGGCATCATCAGGTCGAGGATGATCACGTGGTAGTGCCCGCCCCGGACCTCGTCTTCGACGGCGGTCGGGTCGTTCATCGTTTTCACCTCGTAGCCATCGGCTTCGAGGAGGGTCTGCATGTATTCGCAGATCGCTTTGTCGTCGTCGACAATGAGGATTTTTACGGCGGGGAGCTCGATCGCCATGGCGCCTCCTGGATTCCAGTGACGCTTAACACCGTTCCAGTGTCACTTGAACCCCGCCGAAGGGTTTGGTTGTAGAAAACGCTTTTCGATCAGAAGGCTTGACAAGGACCCCCCAGAAAGCCAAGGTGCGCCCCCGCACTTTTCAGGGCAGCTTGGAGAGGGCACGGGGCGTAGCGCAGCCTGGTAGCGCACTCGGTTCGGGACCGAGGAGTCGGAGGTTCAAATCCTCTCGCCCCGACAAAGGTCGGAAAAAGCAGCAAACCGGGGGCTGGCGGGCAGCGTGAGGGCGGCCCCTCGGATCCGAGGCCGAGCGGGGCAGGGCGGCCGCTCTTCCCGTGGCGTCCGTCGCCGGGGCCAAGACTGTCCCCGCCGACGGAGAGACAGCGCGATCCCCTGTCCAGTCAGCGCGTCCCGGCGCCGAGACAGCGTGTCCCGGCAGCGGCGTCGCTTCGAGGCGGGGCGGCGCTCGGCGTGACGCGCCGAGGGACCCAAGGTATGCGGCTCGGCCATGAGCATCGGCGCCCCCAACGGCTCCACGCACCCGGCGGTCGAGCCGCGATCGACCGAGCGCGCGGCCTCCCGCATCCAAGGACTCGACGAGCTCGTCGGCGGCCACCCGGACGCGCTCCGGGCGCTCTTCGCCGCCGGTCAGCCGACCGATCCGGCCGACCTCGGTGACGAGCCCCGCGGCCGCATGCTCGCCGTCGAGAAGGCCCGGCAGGTCAACGCGCTCGCGCGGCCGATCCTCCGGATGATCGCGGGGCCGCTCCCCTGGCGCGGCAAGGTGTTCCACGCCGATCACTCCGGAGCGAACGTCGTGCTCGGCCGCTCGGTCGCCCCGTTCCGCTACGAGAACGGCACCTCCGACGTCGACGGCGCCGAGGCGCTCCTCCTCCGCTACGACGCGCAACCCTGGCCGCTCCGCGCGATCCACGACGAGCTGCGCACCGTGGCGGACGGCGTCGCGATCGGGCCGATCGTGCTCGAGTCCGGCGGCGCGCGCACCGTGATCGGCTGGTTCGGTCTCGAGCGCGCTCGCTAGGGAAACGACGATGGCGGACGGAAGCGAGCCCCCGGGCGCAAACGACACCTCCGACCCCGCAGCGCCGGAGCCCCCCGCCGCGAAGCCCGACACGACGGCGGGTGACGCCGCGCGCGCAGCGAAGCCCGATGCCGCGGCGGCGAAGCCCGCAGACGAGGTCTCCGCCCGCGGCCTCCTGCTCGCGAACGGCTTCCTCTGGGTCCTCGCCGCGCTCTTCGCGATGAACCTCTTCTTCGCGTTCCATCTGCACCGGCACGACGCTTTCAAGCTCGGCGCCGCCCTCGGCCTCGTCGCGATGGTGCTGCTGCGCCTCTACGCGAAGCCCGCGCGCCGCGTCGCCGTCGTCCTCATGCTCGTGCCGGCGGTCCTCGCGATCGGCGGCTTCGAATTCTTCATGGGCCGCAAGCGCCCGCGCGACGGCACCGCCGCCCTGAACCGCGGCCAGACCTTCGACAGCCGCGGCCTCTTCGAGGTCGTGCACGACATGCAAAAGGAGGATCCGACGGTGCAGTCGTTCGCGATCCCCCGCGCTCTCCTCACGCACAACCTGGACGCCCCCCGGTGGGCCGACGAGGCGATCGCCCACACCGTGCGGCCCGACTGGGGCGTGAAGGTCGACGGCGTGCAGACGCTCCCGTTCGGCGGCGTCTCCAGCAAGAAGACCGTCTTCTGCAACGAGGGCGGCTACTGGGCCCTCTTCGACGCGGACGAGCACGGCTTCAACAACCCCAAGGGCATCTGGGGCGCGCCGCCGCTCGACGTCGCGATCCTCGGCGACTCCTACTCGCAGGGCGCGTGCGTCCCGCAGGACAAGATCACCGCCGCCTACGTCCGCAAGAAATTCCCCAAGACGCTGACGTTCGGCATGTGCGCCAACGGCCCGCTCATGGAGTACGCGAGCCTCAAGGAGCTCGTCGTCGATCTCAAGCCGCGGATCGTGCTCTGGGTCTATTACAACAACGACCTCTCCGACATGGACGTCGAGGCGCAGAGCGAGGTCCTGATGAAGTACGTCGACGACGACAACTTCCGCCAGGGCCTCGCCGCGCGGCAAGCGGGCGTCGACAAGGCGCTCGACGCCTACCTGAACGACGTCGGCTCCCGCGCGCCCGCGTGGCCCTCGGGGCTCGCGAGCGTCGGCCTCACGCGGCAGTCGACGCCCCTGTTCCTGCAAGACATCGTGATGCGCGAGGGCCACTCCTCGTTCTCGGCGTTCCTCCGCCTCGACTGGTTCACGAACGCGATCGCGACGCGCCTCCTGCAAAAGAACTTCTTCGCCGCGGAGCCCAAGTGGGACCTCTTCCAGAAGGTCCTCACCAAGACGCGCACGACGGTCGACGGCTGGGGTGGCAAGACGTATTTCGTCTACCTGCCGGACGCCTTCTACATGTCGAAGAAGGTCAAGATGGAGGAGCCCCACCGCAAGGGCGTCCTCGAAGCGGCGCGCGCCGCCGGCATGAAGATCATCGACGTCCACGAGGTCTTCATGGCCCTCCCCGACCCCGAGAAGATGCGCCCCCACTACGAGGCCCACTTCACCGAAGAGGGCTTCGAGCTCGTCGGCAAGACGATCAACGACGCGCTCACCGCCGACGGATTCTGAGAACGGCCTGTCTTTGCTGGCGATCCCCCCCGACATGGAATAAATCGCGCCGCACCATGCTGTCCGAGACCCGTGAAAAGGTGGCCGACCTCAAAAGGCGCTATGCGGCGCTAAGGGGGCATCTTTGACGTCCCGAAACTCGAGCGCCTCCTGGCCGAGCTGACGCAAGCGTCGCTCGCGCCCGGCTTCTGGAACAACAACGAAAAAGCGCAGGCCACGCTGCGCAAACGCGCGCAGACCGAGCAGCGGATCGAGATGGTCCAGTCGCTCGGCAAGGCCCTCGACGACGCGGCCGACTACCTCGAGCTCGCCGCCGGCGAGAACGACGAGCACGCGATCGAGGACGCCGAGGCGCAGGTGCTCGCCCTCGAGCCCCGCCTCCGCAGGGCCGAGCTGCAGCGCATGCTCTCGGGGCCCGCGGACAGCGCCAACGCGATCATCAACATCCACCCGGGCGCGGGCGGGACGGACGCGAAGGACTGGGCCGCGATGCTCTACCGGATGTACCTCCGGTGGGCGGAGCGGCGCGGGTACAAGACCGAGATCCTCGACTACGAGGACGGCGACGAGGCCGGCATCAACGCCGTGTCCATCAGCGTGCAAGGCGAGAACGCCTACGGCTACCTGCGCTCGGAGCACGGCGTCCACCGCCTCGTCCGCATGAGCCCGTTCAACGCGGACCACACGCGGCAGACGGCGTTCGCCGCGGTCGAGGTCATGCCCGACTCGGACGAGGACATCGACATCCAGATCAACGAGAAGGACTACGAGATCACGACGATGCGCGCCGGAGGCAAGGGCGGGCAGAACGTGAACAAGGTCGAGACCGCGGTCCGGCTCAAGTACTTCCCCGCGAACCTCAACATCGTGTGCCGCGCCGAGCGGAGCCAGCACCAGAACCGCGCGATGGCCATGAAGATGCTGAAGGCCAAGCTGTACGAGCTCGAGCTGGAGAAGCGCGAGCAGGAGACGGCCGCGTACAACGCGACGAAGAACGCCATCAACTTCGGCAGCCAGATGCGCAACTACGTGCTCGCGCCGTACCGCCTCGTGAAGGACGTGCGCACGTCGGCCGAGAGCTCGCAGGTTGACGCCGTGCTCGACGGTGATCTCGACTCGTTCATCGAGGCGTACCTGCTCGCCGCCGCGGGCGGGACGCTGCGCAAAGGCGGCCAGACCGCAGAGGACGACGCGTGACGAAAGAAGCCCGAAAGGCCCAGGACGCAGCGGACCATGCCCACGCCGAAGAGGCGCTGATCGCAGCGCGCAAGGGCAAGGCCGCCCGCGTCCGCGAGCGGAGCGAGAACCCGTTCGCGAACGACGTGACCCACGGCGCCCCGCTCGTCCCCCTCGCGGACGTGCGCGCGCAGTTCGATCACGCGAAGACGCCCGAGGGCCGCTACGACGCCGCGAAGGTGGAGCCGACGCACGTGCGCGTGGCGGGGCGCATCCTGTTCTCGCGCGGGTTCGGCGGCGTCACGTTCGTCCGGCTGCGCGACCGCACCGGCGAGCTCCAGCTCTACTGCGACAAGGACGCGCTCGGCGACGCCTTCGATCGCATGGACGAGCTGGATCTCGGGGACATCGTGGAGGCCGAAGGCACCGCGATGGCCACGCAGAAGGGCGAGCTGAGCGTCAAGGCGACGAAGCTCCGGATGCTCACCAAGGCGTACCGGCCGCTCCCCACCAAGACGAGCTTCAAGGACGTCGAGCAGCGCTACCGCATGCGCTACGTCGACCTCGTCGCGAACCCGGAGGTCGCCAGCGTCTTCCGCGCGCGGAGCGCCCTCGTGACCGCGCTCCGGGAGTTCTTCGACACGCGCGGCTTCCTCGAGGTCGAGACGCCCACGATGCACACGGTGATCGGCGGCGCCGCGGCCAAGCCCTTCCACACGCACCACAACGCGCTCGACATGAACCTGTTCATGCGGATCGCGCCGGAGCTGTTCTTGAAGCGGCTCGTCGTCGGCGGGTTCGAGCGCGTGTACGAGCTGGCGCGCTGCTACCGCAACGAGGGGCTCTCCACGCGGCACAACCCCGAGTTCACGATGCTCGAGTACTACCAGGCGTTCGCGACGTACGAGACGCTCATGGACCAGACCGAGAGCATGCTGCGCTTCGTCGACGAGCGGGTCGGCCGCGCGCTGCCCGAGGCGCACGCCGCGTGGGCCAAGGCGCGCACCTTCACGTTCGACACGTTCGCCCGCGTCCCCATGAAGGAGGCCGTCGCGAAGGCCCTGGCCAAGGCGGGCCTGCCCGACGACGTGCCCTCCCGCGTCGCCGCGGAGGACGCGCCGATCAAGGAGTGGGCGAAGGCCGCGAAGGCGAGCAAGCGCGAGATCGACTGGGCGAACTTCCGCAGCGGCGCCAAGAAGTGCGACTCGGCCGGGGAGCTCCTCTTCTGCGCCTACGAATACCTCGCCGAGCCCTTCCTCGTGCAGGACTACCGGACGCCGATGGGCGACAAAAGCGTGCCCGTCTTCATCATGGACTACCCCTTCGAGGTCTCCCCGCTCGCCCGGAAGAAAGATTCGGACCCTTCGCTCGTTGACCGGTTCGAGCTCTTCGTCGACGGGCGGGAGCTCTGCAACGCGTTCAGCGAGCTGAACGACCCCGAGGACCAGGCCGATCGCTTCCGGGCGCAGGTCGAGAAGAAAGCCAAAGGCGCCGACGAGACGATGGACTACGACGCCGATTACATCCGCGCCCTGGAGCACGGGATGCCGCCCGCGGCCGGGTTCGGCATGGGCGTCGATCGCCTCACCATGTTCCTCACGGGATCGCCCTCGGTCCGCGACGTCATCCTCTTCCCGTTGATGAGGCCCGAAGCCACCTGATGAACCCGCTCTACGCCACGTACGCCAAGATCGGGGCCGCGCTGCTGGTCCCCGTGGCGCTCCTCGTGTGGCGCGGCTTCGTGCGCCTGAAGCAGGGCGTCGGCCGCGCGATCTCGTGGTGGTTCGGCGCGCTGATGGGGCTCGGCTTCGGCGCCGCGTTCCCGTTCGCCGTCCCCGACGACACCAAGCGCTGGGCGCCGTTCAACGTGGGGCGCGAGGTGCTCCGGTTCTCCACGCTGGCGGCGGGCGTCATCTTCCTCCTGTTCGTCCTCGCGGCGCTCCTGCCCTTGATCCTGGACGCCCTGGAGAACCGCGGGTTCGCGTCGTACGTCGGGGCGCGCCACGTGCGCGCGACGAAGAGCGGCTTCCTCACGGTGATCAGCCTGCTCTCGATGGCGGGCGTCGGGGTGTCGTCGTGCGCGCTCTGCTCGGTCACGAGCATCATGGGCGGCTTCGGCGCGGACCTGAAGCGCAAGATCCTCAACAACAACGCTCACATCATCGTCGACGTCACGCGGCCCGGCGGCTTCTCCAACTGGGAGGACAAGCTGGGCTCGATCCGCAAGGCGATCGAGCCACACGGCGGCAAGGCCACGCCCGTCGCGGGCGGCGACGCGATGGGATCGTCCGCGTCGAACACGGCGGGCGCGCTCGTCCGCGGCATCGATCCCAAGAGCATCGGCGACGTCATCGATCTCGAGAAGAACATCGAGGTCGGCCAGTTCGAGTACCTGACGGCGCCGGACAAGCTCGCGGAGCTGCCGGCGGACGCGGTGATCGGGCGCGGGCCCGGCGGCGAGCCTTACTTCAAGGGCCCGGACATGAAGGGCTCGCCGGACATCGATCCGAGCCTCAAGGAGTTCTTCAAGCGCAACGTCAAGGTCCTCCCCGGCGTGATCATCGGCAAGGAGCTCGCGAAGAGCCTGCACGTGCTCGTGGGCGACGAGCTCTCCCTGCTCTCGCCGATGGGCGAGCTGGGGCCGACAGGGGTCATCCCGCGCACGCGGCGCTTCCGGGTGGCCGCGATCTTCTACAGCGGGATGTACGAGTACGACGCGACGCACGCCTACGTGCTGATGGAGGACGCGCAGAAGCTCTTCAGCCTCAAGGACGCGACCTCCGGCGTGGACAAGATCACCAACATCGACATCCGCGTGCCCGACGCCGAGAAGGTCAAGGAGCTCCGCGGCGACGTGGACGCGGCCATCGCCGGGATGGCGCCCGACGGCGGCAAGGGCGCCGAGCTGCGCGCCCGCGACTGGATGGAGATGAACAAGAACCTCTTCAGCGCGCTCAAGCTGGAGAAGCTCGCGACCTTCATCATCCTGTCGATCGCGATCGCCGTCGCGAGCTTCTGCATCGTCTGCACCCTGCTCCTGATGGTGACGGAGAAGGGGAAGGAGATCGCCATCCTCAAGGCGCTCGGCGCGACGAACGGCGCGATCATGCGGACGTTCATGCTCGAGGGCGTCGTCATCGGCGGCATCGGCACCGTGTTCGGCGTCGGGACCGCGCTCGCGACGTGCACCGGGCTCGCGTGGTTCGGGGTCCGGCTCGATCCGGACGTGTATTACATCGACCGACTGCCGGTGAACGTGAACCCGTCCGACTACGCGCTCGTCGCGCTCGCGGCGCTTGTCATCTGCACGATCGCCACGATCTATCCCGCGAAGACAGCGTCCGAGCTATCCCCGCTCGAAGGCCTGCGCTGGGAGTAAAGGGACCATGCCCGCTCCGCTCATCGTCGTTCAGGACCTGCACAAGATCTTCTTCCACCTCGGGCGGGAGCTCCACGTCCTGCGCGGCATCGACCTCACGATCGAGCAGGGCGAGGTCGTCGCGATCGTCGGCGCGTCGGGCGCGGGCAAGAGCACGCTGCTCCACTGCATCGGGACGCTCGACATCCCGACGAAGGGGCGCATCCACCTCGGCGGCGAGCTGATCACGGGCCTCTCGTCGTCGCGCCTCGCCCACATCCGCAACAGGACGATCGGCTTCGTCTTCCAGTTCCACCACCTCCTCCCCGAGTTCAACGCGCTCGAGAACGTGATGATGCCGGGCCTGATCCAGGGGCGCAGCCGCAAGGAGATGTCCGCCCCCGCGACGGCGCTCCTCGAGGAGGTCGGGCTCGCCCACCGCGCGACGCACCGCCCCGGCGAGCTCTCCGGCGGCGAGCAGCAGCGCGTCGCGCTGGCCCGCGCCCTCGTGCTGTCGCCCAAGCTCATCCTCGCCGACGAGCCGACGGGCAACCTCGACTCGAAGACGGGCGGCGCGATGCACGACCTCTTCTTCGAGATCAACCAGAAGCACGGCACGACGATCGTCGTCGTCACGCACAACAGCGCCTTCGCCGCGTCGATGCCGCGCGTGATCACGATGCGCGACGGCCGCATCGACACCGACGAGCGCCGCGCGGGCGGGATGTTCTCGCCGAGCCACAAGGACGAGCGCACCGCCGCCGAGAAGGACGGGGCCGGCGACGACACGTCGTCCAAGGCCGCCTCCGCCGCGCTCGACGCCGCCCTCGCGAAGATCGATCCGACCTCCCTCGCGAGCTAGAGCATCGATCGGGTTGAAGCCCGATCGATGCTCCAGCGCCGAGCCTGTCGCGCGCTCTTCGGCGGCGCGCTCCCCGCGCTCGTTTGCGTGGGAAAATCAGACGATGTAAACATCGGACCGTGCGAACGCGAACGCTCCTCTTGTGCTTGTGCGCGCTGTCCGTCACCGCCTACGGCTGCAAGGGCGACGGCGCCTCCGCGTCGGGGTCGTCGGACATCCCCCCCATCCCCGCCGCCCACGATCCCAAGGGCGACGACCTCGTCGAGGGCGCCGTGCTCGCCGCGACGGAGGGGCCCGGCAGCGTCGGGGCCGGCAAATACAGGCTGCTCAAGATCGTCCACGTCGACGATTTCCCGCTCCCGCTCGACTACGAGTTTCACATGATCGCCTACGAGCCCAAGTCCGAGACCTGGGAGGAGGCGGCGCACATGTGGAAGGACAAGCGCGTGAAGGTGGTCATCGATCACTTCATCGTGCGCAAGGTCGACTTCATGACGCGCGACTACCGCGTGCTCTTCAAGGAGCCGATCACGCCGGAGGAGCGGGCCCCGTACGATCGCTCCAAGCAGACCCAGGTGAAGCAGCGCTGATCGCGGACGGGGCTGGAACGGGGCCGCGCGAACGCAGCGCTGGCGGTGTGCGGGCCGCGCTGGTAGAGCGGCGCGCGTGCTGCTTCAGATGAACCGCGAGCACCCCGAGCCACGCAAGATCGCGCGCGTGGTCGACATGCTGGAGAAGGGCGCCGTCATCGCGTACCCGACGGACACGGTGTACGGCCTCGGGTGCGACCTGATGAACAAGGGCGCGATCGAGCGCCTCTACCAGATCAAGGGCATGCCGCGCGATCACTCGCTGGCGTTCATCTGCCCGGATCTGTCGGACATCTCGCGCTACGCGATCGTGGAGAACCCGCAGTACCGCGTGCTCAAGCGGTGCCTCCCCGGGCCGTACACGTTCATCCTCACGGCGACCCGCGAGGTGCCGAAGATCGTCCACATGAAGCAGAAGACGGTCGGCATCCGCGTGCCCAACCACCCCGTGCCGATCGAGATCGCGCGCGCGCTCGGGCGGCCGCTCATCAGCACGACGGCGGTGTTCCCGGGGGAGTCGCCGATCGTGGATCCGTGGGAGCTGAGCGAGCGCTTCCCGGGGCTCGAGGTGGTGATCGACGCGGGCGAGTGCGGCGACGTGCCGACGACCGTGGTCGACCTCTCGGCGGGCGACGTCCACGTGGTCCGCGAGGGCGCGGGGCCGCTGGATCGCCTCGGCTGAGGGGGTTCGGAGACGCGGGACGGGCGCGCCGAGGGCCGGGAGGTGGCCTGTCGCGCCCCCCATGCTCACTCCCACCCGCGAGCATCGAGCGCCACCAGACGGAGGTAGCGACGTCGCGCGGGGCTTGCGGTACGCTCGCCGGACCATGCGCTCGCGTGTCGTCTTGCTGGTCACCGCGTCGATCGGTCTCGCCGCCGCCGCTGCGTTCGCGCAGACGCCCGGTACGCCGATGACGTTTCCGCAACCCGCCGCGTCGGGCTCGCCCGCCGCCGCCTCGGCGAAGCCTGCCGCGACGCCTGCCGCGACGTCCGCGAAGCCTGCTGCGACGCCCGCCGCGACGCCCGCGAAGCCTGCCGCGACGTCCGCTGCCGCGCCGGCGGTGGGGCCGAGCGGCAAGCCGATCCGCCGCGATCCCGAGGGGCGCAGCGGGATCGCGCCGTACACCGAGGCCGTGGTCAAGGGGCAGGGGTCGTTCGCGGCGCGCGATTTCCCCGGCGCCGTCAGCGCCTTTCAGGACGCGATCAAGCTCGATCCGACGGCGATGCTCGGGTTCTACCTGCTCGGTGAGGCGCAGCTCGAGGCCGGCAAGCCGGACGAGGCCGACGCCGCGTGGACGTCCGGCCTGAGCAAGAAGGGGACGGAGGAGCTCAACAGTCGCATCCTCTTCGTCCTGGCGGATCTCAAGGAGCGGCAGAAGAACTGGACGGGCGCCAAGGACGCGTGGGCGGCGTACCAGGCGTACCTGCAGAGCCACACGACGGTGAAGGGGTACGCGGCCACCGCGGAGGATCGCATCAAGCGGATCGACCAGCGAATCAAGGACGAGAAGGACTACGGCGCGGTCAAGGAGCGCATCAAGGCGCGCGAGGCCGAGCGGCTCAAGGAAGCCGAAGAGAACGCCAAGAAGGACAAGCTCAACAAGTAGCCGGGCGCGCGGGGAGCCGCGGATCGCGGCCTTTCCGGCGGCGCCGCGCGAGACAGCGTGGACGGCGCTCCCGGGCGGGCGCCGCGCGAGACAGCGTGGACGGCGCTCCCCGGCGGCGCCGCGCGAGACAGCGTGGACGGCGCTCCCCGGCGGGCGCCGCGCACGTGGGCGCCGGCCGGAGACGGGCGATGAGAGGCGTGACGGAGCGGGGGATCGCGAGGGCCGGTGCGCTCCTCTCCGCGCCGTGGGCGCCCGTGGTCGCGGTGCTGGCGCTCGCGGCGGTGTTCATCGCGCAGTCGGCGTTCGCGGTGAACGGGGAGGTCTTCTTCTCGCTCTCCGACGACGCGATGATCTCGATGCGCTACGCGCGGAACCTCGTGGACGGGCACGGGCTCGTGTGGAATCCGGGGGACGCGCCGGTGGAGGGGTACTCGAACCTGCTCTGGACGCTGTGGATGGCGGCGCTCCACCTGCTGCGGCTCGCGGACGCGAAGGCGTCGCTGCCGGTGATGCTCTCCGGGGCCGGGATCCTGGCGGCCAACGTGGTGGCCGTGCGGCGGCTCGTGGGGGCGATCGCGCCGGGCGCGACGCGCGCGGTCACGCTGGCGGGGTGGCTCGTGGCGCTCGATCACAGCCTCGCTTGCTGGACGCTGCGGGGGTTCGAGGTGGGGCTCGTGGCGCTGCAGGTCACGGTGGCGGCGCTGCTCGCTGTTCGGCTCGCGAAGGGGTGGAGTCGCCGGACGCTGGCGGCGCTCGCGGCGGTGATGGCGCTGGGGGTGCTCACGCGCGACGACACGCTGCCTGTGTGGGGGGTCGTCGCGGCGTACGTGGGAGTCTGCGGTCCGAGGGGGCGGGGGTGGCGAGGGGCGCTGTGGCTCGCCGGGGCCGCCGCGGGGGCGTTCGCGGCGCACACGGCGCTGCGGGCGGCGTATTACGGGGCGCTGCTGCCGAACACCTATACGCTGAAGATGGGGGGGATCCCGGCGGTGTTTCGCTGGCGGCGCGGGCTGCGGACGCTCGGGGAGGCGGCGGCTTTTTGCTTGCCGGGGGCGCTCGGGGTGATCGCGAGCGCGGTTGTCCGGGGGCGGTCGCGCGCCGGAGGTGGGGAGTCGACAGGTGGGCAGTCGGCAGGTGGGGAGTCGGAAGGTGGGGAGTCGGAAGGTGGGGAGTCGGAAGGTGGGGAGTCGGAAGGTGGGGAGTCGGAAGGTGGGCAGTTGGCAGGTGGGCAGTTGGC
>WBZX01001469.1_pt1 | contig 17692 bp, 21 predicted proteins | sample 5204211 | NCBI WGS metagenome assembly WBZX01 (sample SAMN12344362, study PRJNA552823) | activated sludge metagenome | biome: Activated sludge suspended growth; feature: Nitrification reactor; material: Wastewater; isolation source: activated sludge from nitrification reactor of wastewater... | reverse complement strand
GCCCTCGGCCCGGCCAGCTGACCGCGGGACGGATCGGCCCAACGTGGGCGTCGTCGTCCCGCGTTCGCCGCTACTGGGCGCGGAAGTCGGGGCGACGCTTCTCGAGGAAGGCGCGACGGCCCTCCTCGGCGTCGTCGCTCGCCCAGGCGGCCAGCCGGGCCGGCTCGAACAGCGGGTCGACGTCGGGCGGCGGGGCGAGGCCCTCGAGGCCCAGCTTGTGCGCCCGGATCGTGAGCGGCGCGAGGTGCGCCAGCTCGTCGGCCCACACCAGCGCCTCGGCGAGTCCCCCGGCGCGGTGCACGCCACCGGTGACGTGCAGCTGATCCGCCGTGTAGGTCTGGGCGGCGAGCAGCATCGCCCGGGCGATGCTCGCGCCGAACTCGCGCGACAGCCGGTCGATCGTCCATCGGTCGACGGCCAGGCCGAGCTTGGCGGCCGGGATGCCGAACGGGCTGCTGCCGGTGGCGACCCGCAGGTCGCACGCGATCGCGAGCTGGGTGCCGGCACCGAGCGCCGGACCGTCGACGGCGGCGATCGTGACCATGGCCAGTTCGGTGAAACCGCGCAACACGGCCACCAGGGCGTCGACGAACTCGCCGCTCTCGACACCGGTGAGGTCGGCCCCTGCGCAGAACGCCGGCGGCGCGCCGGTCAGCACGAGCGCGCGGGCGTCGCCGGCCGCGGCGGCGAGCTGCGCGTCGCGCAGGGCGAGCAGGGTCTCGTGGTCGACGGCATTGCGGCGCTCGGGCCGATCGATGGTGACCACCACGACGCGATCGCGCCACTCCACACGTACCATGGCGCCGACTGTATGCCCACCGACCCGCACCCCACCGATCCCACCACCGATCCCGCCACCAGCCCTGCGATCGACCCCGTGCGCGCCCGCCGGCAGCAGATCGCGCGGTGGACCCTGATGGCCAACCGGATCGGCTACCTGTTCTTCGCGTTCGCGATCGTGTGCTTCGTGCTGGCGTTCGCGCTGGGGTTCAACTCGGCGATGTCGACGATCATCATCGGCTCGATCATCGTCGGTTCGATCCTGCTCGCCCCGGCGATCGTGCTCGGCTACGCGGTGAAGGCGGCCGAGCGCGACGACCGCGAGCGCGGCTTCTGACCCCGCCGCGGGACGGATCGGCCCACATCGGGCGCTGTGGTCCCGCGCTCAGAGGTTCGGGGGCAGCAGGCGGTTGACGTTCTCGAAGAAGAAGTAGAGCACCAGCACGAACGGGCCGATGCCGACGAGCGCGCCGACCCAGTTTCGCCGCACCCGACGGCTGAGTGCCGTGGCGCCGAGGGCCACCGCGGTGAGCAGCACGCCCCACAGCGCGACCTGGGGGAACGCGTCGGGATCGCTGAACCAGCGGTTGGCGAACAGGTCCTCGCCGTCGTCGACGGCCGGGTGCTCGTCGTCGGCCGACGATCCGGCCACGGTGGTGGTGGTGGCGGCGACGACGGTCGTGGTGGTGGCGGGCTCGGTGGTGGCCGGGGCGGTGGACGCCGGTGTCGTGTCGTCCGGCTCGTCGCCGTCGCCGGGCAGGTCGCCGGGGATCACACCGGTGTCGTCGGCGTCGTCGACGGGGGCGACGAAGGGGAGCGTGACCACGTCGGAGCGGTCCGGATCGAGCGTCGCGGTCACCACGATGCGCTGTCGCGCGCTGTACTTCGGATGGCACGACGTGAGCGTGAGCGTCGCGACGCTCGGGTCGGTGGTGGGGATGACCAACGCGTAGTCGTCCGGGCTCACGATCTGCTGGCCGTCGACGACATAGGTGTAGGTGCCGACGATGGTCTGCACGACGATGTCGTCGCCGGGCTGGAGCTCGTCGATCCGGATGAACGGCTGGCCGTGGGTGGTGCGGTGCCCGGCGATCGCCGCGTTGCCGTACTGGCCGGGGATCGGGGTCTCGGGAAAGTGACCCGGGCCGTCGGCGAGCTCGGTGGCGCCGACGCCTTCGATGACGATCTTGTCGAGGTCGATCGCCGGGATCGTCAGCTTCGCGAGCGGATCGCCCACGATCGGCGGGGTCATGCGGGCGGCCGGCAGCGTGGACGACGTGGGCGTCGGTTCGGTGGTCTCGGGCGCGGTGTCCGGTGTGGCGGGCGTGGTGGTCTCGACCGCCTCGGTGGTGGTCGGCACGAGGGTGGTGGTGACGGCCGGCGCCCCGGTGTCGAGCAGTTGGTCGAACTCGTCGGACAGCCGGTTCTGGGCCTGGGCGGTCTGGATGCCGGTGCCCCACAGCTGATAGCCGACGAAGGCGAACATCAGCACGCCGATCGAGATCAGGATCCGACCGCCCCATCCGATCGCCCACCGCCAGTCGTGCGGCTCGGGCGGACGGTCCCAGCGCGACAGCCGAGTCGCCCCGGCCGGTCGGGGGATGCCGCCGCTGCGGTCGGCCTCGAGCCGTTCGAGCCGACCGAGTGCGCCGGTCGCCGCGGTCGGTGCCGCGACGCCGTCGGTCGGAGCGGGATCGGTGGCGGCGGGCTCGGTCGCAACGGGCTCGGTGGCGGGGGCCGCGTCGCTCGAGTGCTCGCCGGACGGTTCGGCCGCCGGGTCGATCGAGGTGGTGTCGTCGCCCGGCGTCACGACGCCAGACGCTATCCGCCCGTCCCCGGCGAGCGCCGGACACCCCGGGGCCGGCGGTGGCAGCGGGTGGCCGGCGGTATGGAGGCCGCCGGGGTGCGCCGCTAGCGTCGCCTCGTGCACCCGACCGCCTCGTCCCGTGCGACCGATGAGGGCGCCGGTGCCCCGGTGGTCGAGCTCGACGACGTCGTGGCCGTGCTCGGCAGCTTCCCGGCGCTCGCCGGCCTGAGCCTCACGGTGCGACGTGGCGAGATCGTGCTGCTGCGCGGCCCCAATGGGGCGGGGAAGACCACCCTGCTCCGGGTGTGTGCCGGCCTCGTGCCGCTCGAGCGTGGCACCGGCACCGTCGCCGGGTGCGACCTCGCCTCGCAGCGCGCCGAAGTGCGTGCCCGGGTCGGGCTGCTCGGCCACACCAACGGTCTGTACGCCGATCTCACCGTGCGCGAGAACGTCAGGTTCTGGGGTGCGACGGTGGGCGCCACCACCGCGGAGATCGACGCCTCGCTCGAACGGATGGGACTGGCCGCACGCCTGGCCGACGTGACCGTCGGCCGCCTGTCGGCCGGGCAGAAGCGACGTACTGCGCTGGCATGCCTCGTGGCCCGACGAGCCCAGCTGTGGCTGCTCGACGAGCCCCATGCCGGCCTCGACGCCGCCGGCCGCGACGAGCTCGACCGCACCCTGCACGCGGCCGTCGCCGCCGGGGCGACGGTGATGGTGGCGAGCCACGAACTCGAGCGGGCGGGCACGCTGGCCACGCGGGTCGTCGACGTGGTCGGCGGCCAGGCGACCGATGCCTCGGGCGCCACGGGCCCATCGGGCGGGACGGGGAGCGGCACGTGAGCATCTGGCGCACCGCGCGCCTCGTCGCCGCCAAGGACCTGCGCGTCGAGCGCCGCAGCCGGGTGGTCGTCAACCAGGTGCTCCCCTTCGCGGCGCTGGTGATGGTGCTGTTCGCCTTCGCACTCGACAACGACACCGTGCTGCAGCGCACCGCCCCCGGGCTCGTGTGGCTCGGCACGATCTTCAGCCTGCTCATCGTCGTGCAGCGCGCGTTCGCGGTCGAGACCGCCGACGGCGCGCTCGACGCGCTGCGGGTCGCCGGGGTGAGCCCGGCGGGGATCTTTCTCGGCAAGTCGATGTCGCTCGCCGTGCAGCTCCTCGCGCTCGAGGTGCTGATGCTGCTCTTGGCGATCGTGCTGTACGACTCGTCGGTCGACGGCCTCGGCGCCGTGCTCTTGGTCACCACCCTGATCCCCGCTACCACCGGTCTGGCATTCGTCGGTACGCTCTACGGCGGTCTCGCTGCCGGGGCCAGAGGGCGCGAGACGCTGCTCCCGCTCCTGCTGTTCCCGGTGGTGGCGCCAGTACTGATCGGTGCGACCCGAGCGACGGAAGCAGCCTTCGGTGCCGGCGGTGCCGCGACCGACGAAGGGTGGCCCTGGGTGGGGATGCTCCTCGTCTTCACGGCCCTGTTCGGCGTCGGCGGCACGCTGGCGTTCGGGGCGCTCGTCGAGGATTGACACCGGGTTCCCCACCAGTCGGACGACAGAACGAGACGAGGACCGCCAACCGTGGCCACCACCCCCACCACCCCGTCGCCGTCCGGTGCCGCCACCGGCCGCGAGCGGGGGACCGGCACCACCTTCACGCGTTGGCTCGGCGTCGCGACCATCGCGTCGATGGCGCTCGTCGCGCTCTTCGGGCTCGTGCTCTCGCCCGCCGACGTCGTGCAGGGCGAGAGCGTGCGGATCCTCTACGTGCACGTCGGCACCGTGTGGGTCGCCTACGTCGCGTTCGTGGTCACGGCCGTCTCGTCGGCCGCCTACCTGTGGAAGCGCACCTCGTCGCTCACCTGGGACCGCATCGCCGGCGCCAGCGCCGAGATCGGGGTGCTGTTCATGGCGGTCACGCTGCTCACCGGTGCGCTGTGGGGCCGGCTCAGCTGGGGCACGTTCTGGGTGTGGGACGCCCGGGTCACCACGACCGCGTTCTTGTTCATCACCTACGTCGGCTACCTCGCCGTGCGCGGCCTCGGCGGCAGCCACCAGCAGCGGGCCCGGCGGTCGGCCGTCGTGGCGCTGCTCGCCGTGCTCGAGATCCCGCTCGTGCACTTCAGCGTCAAGCTCTGGCGGTCGGTGCACCAGGACGCCAGCGTCGCCGGCCGCACCACCGACGTCACCCTCGACGGGACGATGCTGTTCTCGCTGCTGCTCGGCACGGTGGCGTTCACCCTGCTCTACGTCTGGTACGTGCTGCACCGGCAGCGGGTGATGGCGATGGAGGACGCGCTCGACGACAAGGGCCTCGACCTCGCCCTGGCCGAGCGCCGTCGCGAGGCCACGGTCACCTCGCCCACCGGGCTCGCGATCGGGGAGCAGCACTGATGGACGACCTCGGGTTCATCCTGCTCAGCTACGTCGCCGGCTTCGGCGGCGCGCTGGCCCTCGCGTGGCAGGTGCTGCGCCGCGGCAAGGCGCTCTCGCGCCAGTTGCCCGACGAGGACAAGCCGTGGATCTGAGCCCTCGCGTCGACCAGGCCGCGCCCGCACCGCCGCGTCGCCGCGGCAAGCGCTGGCCGGCGATCCTCGTGCTCGCCCTCGTGATCGGCGGCGGGGTCGTGATCGTCACCCAGTTCCTCTCCAACGCGATCGACTACTACTGCAACGTCGACGAGGTCGGCACCAAGGACGGATGTGAGGCCGGCCGCCGGTTGCGCATCCAGGGCAACGTCGTCGAGGGCTCGGTCGCCCAGGACGGCGACGCCACGCTGTTCGACATCGAGTTCAACGGCGTCACCATGCCGGTGCGCTACGACGCCGGCGACCCGGGCGGCATCTTCCAGGAATGCGTGCCGGTGGTCGTGCACGGCCGGCTCGAGGACGGCACCTTCGTCGGTGACGACATCGAGGTGAAGCACTCGAACGAGTACGAGGCTGCCAACCAGGATCGCCTCGACCAGGCCAGCAACGCGTGCCAGGAGCAGGAGCAGCAGGGGTGATCGCCACCAGCATCAACGGCCTGCTCGGCCACTCGGCGCTGATGATCGGGCTCGTGGCGTCGCTGTTCGGTGCCCTCGCCCTCGGCTACGCCACCGTCACGAACGACCGGCGTCTGCTGCGCACCGTGCCCAACTACGCGTGGATGGCGGGCGCGGCCGGGGTGCTCGCGAGCGCGTTCATGATGAACGCGCTGCTCACCTTCGACTTCGACCTCGCGTACGTGCAGGACGTCGGGTCGCGCACCACACCCACGCTGTTCAACATCGCCGCGATGTGGAGCGCGCTCGAGGGCAGCATCCTGCTGTGGCTGATGGTGCTCGCCGGCTACACGGTCGAGCTGATGCGCCGCTACCGCAAGCGCCTCGACGACCCACTGATCGCGTGGGCGCTCGTCGTGATGTTCGTCATCTCGGCGTTCTTCTTCTTCCTGGCCTTCGGTCCCACCGACGTGTTCGCCACGGGCGCTCCCGGGGTCACCGACGGCGACGGGCCCAACCCGCTGCTGCAGAACCACATCCTCGTGATGTTCCACCCGCCGATCCTGTACCTCGGCTACGTCGGCTTCGCGGTCCCGTTCGCGTTCGCGATCGGCGCGCTCATCACCGGCCGTGTCGGCGAGGGCTGGCTCATGGAGACCCGTCGCTGGGCGCTCATCACGTGGGGTCTGCTCAGCGTCGGCATCCTGCTCGGTGGCTGGTGGAGCTACGAGGTGCTCGGCTGGAGCGGCGTGTGGGCGTGGGATCCCGTCGAGAACGCGAGCTTCCTGCCGTGGCTCACCGGCACCGCGTACATCCACTCGGTGCTCGTGCAGGAGCGCCGCGGGATGCTCCGCGTCTGGAACATCAGCCTGCTCGTCGCCACGTTCTCGCTCACGATCCTCGGCACGTTCCTCACGCGCAGCGGGGTCATCAACAGTGTGCACGCGTTCGCCGACGGCTCGATCGGACCGTGGCTGCTCGGCTTCTTCGGCGTCACGGTGGTCGTGTCGCTCGCGCTCATCGCCTGGCGCGGCGATCGCCTGCGCTCGCCGGGCGCGATCGACTCACCGATCTCTCGCGAGGGCGCGTTCCTGGCGAACAACGTGATCCTCACGGTCTTCGCCTTCGTCGTGCTGCTCGGCACCGTGTTCCCGCTCGTGATCGAGGCGCTGCAGGACCGGCGCATCGCCGTCGGGTCGCCGTTCTTCGACCGGCTCGGCATGCCGATCGGGCTCGTGCTGCTGTTCCTGATGGCCGTCGCACCCGTCCTGCCGTGGCGCAAGGCGAGCACCGAGCTGTTGCGCGACCGGCTGTTCGTCCCGGCCTGCATCGGCGTGCTCGCACTCGCGTTCTCGGTGGCGGTCGGTGCCGATCAATGGGCGTCGCTCGCCGCGTTCGGGCTCGGCGGGTTCGCCGCCGGCGCGGCCGGCCGGCAGCTCGTGCTCGCCACCCGCCGCCAGGGCTGGCGTGGACTCGTGGGCCGCGCCAACGGCGGCATGATCGTGCACCTCGGGATCATCGTCATCGCGGTCGCGCTCGCGGCGAGCAACGGCTACACCCGGGTGGCCGAGTTCACGATGAAGGTCGGCGAGCCGGTCGCGTACGACGGCCACACGTTCGAGTTGCTGCGGGTCGAGGCGTTCGAGACCGAGCGCAGCACGGGGCTCAAGGCGCAGGTCAGCATCGACGGCGGACAGGCGTACGCACCCGCGATCACCCGGTTCCTGAAGATGGGCACCGACATCGGCACCCCGTCGGTGCGCACCGGCCTCACCGAGGACATCTACCTCACGCTCGAGAAGGCCACCGAGGCCGGGGCCACCGAGGCGCAGGTGAAGGTGTTCATCAAGCCGATGATCCTGTGGATGTGGATCGGTGGCGGGCTGGTCGCGCTCGGCACGCTGCTCGCCGCGTTCCCGGGCAAGCGCCGCCGCAACCCCATCGCCGCGGTGTCGTCGCCCGTCCCCACCGGCGACGCGCCCGAGGAGCCATCCGGTGAGCAGGACGAAAAGGACGAGCAGACGGGGGCGACGGTCGATGCCTGACGCCACCCCCGCACCGGACGGGTCTGCTGCGGGCACGACACCCGGACGGCGTCGCGTCGCCCCGTTCGTCGTGCTCGCCGTCGCGATCGTGCTCGCCGGCCTGTTCGTCGTGCTCGCCGGCAGCGACGCGCAGAAGGCCGACACGATCGAGTCGTTCCTCATCGGCCGACCGGCACCGGCCGTCGTCAGCACCACGCTCGACGGCGAACCGTTCGACCTCAGCCGGCGCAAGGGCAGCTGGGTGGTCATCAACTTCTTCGACCCGGCCTGCATCCCGTGCGTCGACGAGCACCCCGAGCTCGTGAAGCTCGCCGAGCAGCAGGCGCAGATCACCGACGGCGCCGAGCTCTACACGATCGTCAACAAGGGCAGCGACGACGACGTGCGCGCGTTCTTCGACGACAACGGTGGCGACTGGCCGGTCGTGCGTGACCCCGACTACTCGGCCAGCGTCGACTTCGGCGTCTCCCAGGTGCCCGAGACCTGGATCATCGATCCCTTCGGCATCGTGCGCGCCCGCTACGCCGGCGAGATCACGGCCGAACAGGTGAGCACCCTGTTGCAGGCCATGCGCGAGGGCAGGGCCTGATGGCGAACAGCGGTTGGCAGCGGATGAAGCGCGGTCCGGGATGGATCGTGCTCGGCGTGCTCGTGGTGGCGTTGATGGCGATCGGTGCCGGCCGCACCACCGAGCGGCTGAGCCCACAGGAGCGGGTCGAGGAGATCAGCAAGCGCCTCGCCTGCCCGATCTGCGACGGTGAGAGCGTCTTCGAGTCGCGGGCCAACGCCTCCGTGGCGCTGCGCAACGAGATCAAGGCGCAGGTCGAGGCCGGTCAGGCGAGCGACGACGAGATCATCACCTACATCGAGCAGCGGTTCGGTGCCCAGGTGCTGTTGGTGCCGAAGGCGGAGGGGGTCGACGCGCTGGTCTGGATCCTGCCGGTGGTCGCGCTGGTCGGTGGGATCGCTGGGCTGATCGTGGCGTTCCGTCGCTGGCAGGCGAACGCGGGCGGCACGGCCACCGAAGCCGACCGCGAGCTGGTGGCCGCCGCACGGCGGGCCGGGCTCGACCGCTCCGACAGCCCCTACGACCGGATCGACGACGGTCCGCAGCCGGATCCGGAGGCGTGACGGTGGCGATCGATCCCGACGAGCTCGCGCGGCTCGAGGAGGAACGTCGGTTCCTGCTGCGTTCGATCAGCGACCTCGAGCGCGAGCGCGACGCCGGCGACGTCGACGCGGACGACTTCGACGTGCTGCTCGAGGGATACACCGCCCGCGCGGCAGCGGTGCTGCGCACGATCGAAGAGGGACGCTCGTCGCTGCCCCCGAAGGGCCGCACGAAGCCTGCGGCGGTCGCCGCCTGGGTGATCGGCACCCTCGTCGTGGCCGTGCTGGCCGGGTGGGCGGTCGCGCACTTCTCGGGACAACGCACCACGGGGCAGACGATGACCGGCGGGCAGCCCGTCGACGAGATGTCGGCGGCGCTCACCGAGGCCCGCACGCTGCTCGCGCAGGGCGACCTCGGCGGTGCGTTCGACCGCTTCCAGCGTGTCACCGAGCTCGACCCCAGCAACGCCGAGGCCCGCACCTACACCGCGTGGATCCTGGTGCTCAACACCCGCGTCGCCGACGACGAGGCGGTGCGGCAGACATCGCTCGACACGGCGATGTCCGCGTTCGCCGGTGTGGTCGAGGACGAACCGGGGTACGCCGACGCGCACTGCCTGTACGCCGTCACCGCCGGCAACTTCCTCACCGAGCCCGACGTCGACACGGCCCGCGAGCAGGGCCAGCTCTGCCTGGCGAGCAACCCGCCGGCCGACATGGAGGGCCTGGTGCGCGAGTTCCTCGCCGGCCTCGACGCGACCGACACGACCGACACGACCGACACGACCGACACGACGACCGCGCCCTGAGCGCGGCGGTCGATCGATCAGCTCGGCGGCGGTGTCACCGAGGCCGACACCCAGTCGCCGTCGGCCGTGCGCTCGAGTCGCCACACGGTGGCCTTGCGCCAGTCGGCCGGTCCCTCGATCCGACAGCCCCGGCGTTCCAGCGCGGCCATCGTGTCGGGGATGACGTCGCCGTGGCTGCACAGCACGGCCCCGTCGGGCACCTCGGCCAGCAGTTCGAGCACGCGCTCGAACGGGGTCTCCTCCGCGAGCCGTGGTTCGGGGACCACCTCGAGATCGAGCAGTGCGCCGAGCGGTTCGAGCGTCTGCACGCAGCGCACGTAGGGGCTGCTGTACAACGCCGTGACCCCCTCGCCGGCGAGGTCCTCGGCCACGAGGCGCGCCTGCTCGCGACCCTTGTTCGACAACGGGCGCTCGGTGTCGTCGCCCTCCCAGCGGTCTCGGCTGCCCGCCTTGGCGTGACGGACCAGGTACACGGTCATCGGATCACCCCGGTACCTCGCCCGTGGCGCGCATGTGCCGGCGGGTCAGCAGACGCATCATCACCAGGAACACGACCGCGGTGATCACCGAGACCAGCGACAACACCAGGTTGCGCGCGAACGAGTCGACGAGCTCCTGTGCGAGGTCGGTGTCGTCGAGGTCGCGCACGCCGGCGACGAACGTGACCGACGAGCCGAAGCCGATGATCGGCACCAGCCCGTAGAGCACCCACCAGACGTCGACGATCCGGTGGACGGGCCGCTGCCGCCACGTCGGGTCGCCGGGAGCGACGTCGGGGTCCGACCCGCGCCAGAGCTCGCGGAACATCAGCCAGGGCACCACGTAGATCGCACACGGCGGTACGAACCAGCCGGCGATCGCCCAGCCGGGCTTCCAGGTGCGGCCGTGACGGCCGAGTCGCTCGAGATCCTGGGCCATGCGGAACATGACGATGATCGTCAGCACGGCGATGGGGATGACGAGCAGTCCCGACAGCACGCCGACGTTCAGCTGCAGGGTGTGCTCGAACGAGGACTCGTCGACCGTGCCGTCGAGGAGTCCGCGGGCGGCGTCGCGCACCTGCACGAGCCCGACGAGCGACAGCGCGTCGAGCGGGATCGACACGATCAGCAGCACCTCGATCGCGACGGCCAGACCCTTGATGCGGTGCATCCGACCGGACACCGCGACCGACGGCGTGCTGCCCGGGGGCGGCGTGAGCCCAGTCGGTGGCGGCACGCGCGTCGGGTCGATGGGCACGCGCCCGGGATCCGTCATGTGCCCGAAGGCTACCCATTCGGGTTTCGTCGTGCAGGTCGCCGACGCGGCGTGCAGACTGGGGCCATGGGCTTCTTCGACCGCAACCGCAAGGAGTTGGTGGCCCGCGGGCTCGACCCGTCGCGGCTGCCGCCCGGCCAGTACCTCACCGACCGGTTTCCCGTGCTGCACGTCGGCGACGTCCCCGACTACGGCCCCGGCCAGTGGGACCTCACGATCACCGGGCTGGTCGATCGGCCCTTCACCGTCGATGTCGAGCAGCTGCGGGCGATGCCGTCGGTGTCGCTCACCTTCGACATCCACTGCGTCACGAAGTGGAGCAAGTTCGACACCACCTGGACCGGCGTACGGGTGCGCGACCTGCTCGAACGGGCCGGTGTGCAGGCCGGTGCCACGCACGTGATCGAGCACGCCGAGTACGGCTACACCACCAACCTGCCGATCGCCGACATCACCACCGACGAGGCGATCGTCGCCTACGAGTTCGAGGGCGAGCCGATCGAGCCGATCCACGGTGGGCCGGTGCGCATCGTGGTGCCGCACCTGTACTTCTGGAAGAGCGCCAAGTGGGTGCGGGCGCTCGAGGTGAAGGACCGTGACGAGGCCGGCTTCTGGGAGCGCAACGGCTACCACATGTACGGCGACCCGTTCACCGAGCAGCGCCACTGGGGCGACTGAGGCCGTCGAGTGCCCGCAGCTGGGCGCGGTCCGGAGGTTCTGGGTGCCACGCTCCGACGAACCACCTGCCAATCCGAGATCACTGGCTCCCAGGACATTGGCCTCCAGTTCCTGGGTGCCGGTGAGTTCTCACCGACGCAGCTCAGCCGGACCTCGTGGCGCCCAGAACAGGCGGCACGTGGCCCCTCGCGGCCGTCGCGGCCGACGGCACGACCCGGTCAGTTGATGCGCAGGCTGGGGCTGAAGATCTTCTTCGGCTTGAGGTCGACCGCGATGGTGCGGGCGATCTGCTGGAAGGCCTGCGCGGCCTCGCTGTCGGGCAGGGCCACGGTGATCGGGTTGCCCTCGTCGCCGCCCTCGCGCAGCTCGGGCACGAGCGGCAGCTTGCCGAGCAGCGGCACGCCGAGCTCGTCGGCGAGCTCCTGGCCACCGCCGGCGCCGAAGATCTCGTAGCGCTTGCCGTCGTCGCCGGTGAACCACGACATGTTCTCGATCACGCCGCGCACCGGCAGGTTGACCTTGGCCGCCATCGCCGCCGACAGCGCCGCGACCTTCTGGGCGGCCGGCTGCGGGGTGGTGACCACGTACACCTCGCCGCGGGGCAGGTACTGGCTGAGCGAGAGCGCGATGTCGCCGGTGCCCGGGGGCATGTCGATGAGCAGGAAGTCGGGCTCGTCCCAGTACACGTCGGTCAGGAACTGCTCGAGCGCCTTGTGCAGCATCGGGCCACGCCAGATGACGGCCTGGCCCTCGGGCACGAAGTAGCCGATCGAGATGCAGCGCACGCCGTGCGCCTCGGGCGGCAGCAACATCTGATCGATCACGACCGGATCGCGGTCGGTGCCGAGCATGCGCGGCACGGAGTAGCCGTAGATGTCGGCGTCGACCACACCCACCGAGTACCCCTGCGACGCCAGCGCGACGGCGAGGTTGACGGTGACGCTGCTCTTGCCGACGCCGCCCTTGCCCGACGAGATGAGCAACGGACGGGTCTTCGAACCGGGCTCGCTGAAGGGCACCTTGCGTCCTTCGGCGTGGCCGTGTGCCTGGCCGTGTCCGGCGGTGGCGGCCGCGTTGCCGTGCAGCATCAGCCGCACCGCCTCGCGCTCCTGGTCGGTCATCACGGTGAAGTCGAGCGCCACGTCGCTCACACCGGCGAGCGAGCCGACGGCGGCGGTGACGCGCTGCTGGATCTCGTTGCGCAGCGGGCAGCCGGCCACGGTGAGGGCCACCTGCACCGACACACGGCCGCCGTCGATGCCGACGGTGCGGACCATGCCGAGGTCGACGATCGAGCGGCGCAACTCGGGGTCCTCGACCGGCCGGAGTGCCTCGATGACCTGGTCGGTGCTGAGCGTGCTGGACATGGGCGTCTCCGGAGGTGAGGTGCTGCGTCGAATTACCACTACGCGGATAGGTAGAATACCGGTGTGCCCCGGAACCAGCCCATCCCGAGCACCGACGCGTCGGTCACGTCCGGCGCGTCCGGCACGTCCGGCACGTCCGGCACGTCCGGCACGTCCGGCACGTCCGGCACGCTCGCCCAGGACCGCGACGCCGGGGCCTTCACGGCCACCGTGTCCGCGATCACCAATGCCTTCGGCGACCCCACCCGTCGGGGTATCTACCTGTTCGCCCGGTCGGCCGAGCGCGGCGTGACGGCCGCGCAGGTGGCCGCCGAGTTCGGGCTGCACCCCAACGTGGCCCGCCACCACCTCGACCGGTTGGCGGCCGGCGGGTACCTCGAGGTCGCCGTCGAACGAGCCGAGGGCTCGGGCGCGGGGCGCCCGTCCAAGCACTACCGCGCCAGCACCGAGCGGCTGCCCGACGTGCCCGTGCGCAGCGACGACCTCGTGCTCACCCTGCTCGGCAAGGCGCTGTCGCTGCTGCCGCGGGCCGAGGCCGAGGCCATGGCCGAGGAGGTCGGCCGCGAGTACGGCGCCACCATGGCGGCCGGGCTCACCGGCAACGACCTCGCCGCCGGGCAGCGGTCGCTGCGCTCGGCGCTCGCTGCCGTCGCCGACGCGCTCACCGCGCACGGGTTCGCCGCGCACACCGACCAGCGCAACAACCAGTTGCGGATCGTCAACAACCACTGCCCGTTCGGTGACGTGGCGATCGAGCACCCGGTCATCTGCGCGGTCGACCGAGGGATGGTGAAGGGGATGCTCTCGTCGTTGTACGGCGGCGAGGCGCGTCCGTCGCTCGAGGCGTCGTTGCCCCAGGGCGACACCTTCTGCGCCACCGCCGTCTGACCCGGACCCACCTGTCGCCGTCCGGGCGGTCGCCGGTCCGCGCGCTACGGTTCCGCGGTCGAGGGGGCGGCCGAGTGGCGCCGCCCCGCAGTCGCACGAGGAGCGAGACGTGGCACAGCAGGTTCGTGGAGTGGTGGCCAAGGGCAAGGGTCAGCCGGTGTCGATCGAGACGATCGTCGTTCCCGACCCGGGTCCCGGCGAGGCCGTCGTCAAGATCCAGGCCTGCGGTGTCTGCCACACCGACCTCCACTACCGCGAGGGCGGCATCAACGACGACTTCCCGTTCCTGCTCGGTCACGAGGCGGCCGGGATCGTCGAGTCGGTCGGCCCGGACGTCACCGGGGTCGCGCCCGGCGACTACGTGATCCTCAACTGGCGTGCGGTGTGCGGCAACTGCCGCAGCTGCCTGAAGGGCAAGCCGCAGTACTGCTTCTCGACGTTCAACGCGACGCAGAAGATGACCCTGCTCGACGGCACCGTGCTGTCGCCGGCGCTCGGCATCGGCGCGTTCGCCGAGAAGACGCTCGTGGCCGCCGGCCAGTGCACCAAGGTCGACCCTGCCGCGCCGGCCACGGCCGCCGGTCTGCTCGGCTGCGGTGTGATGGCGGGCATCGGCGCCGCGATCAACACCGGTGGTGTGTCGCGCGGCGACTCGGTCGCGGTGTTCGGCTGCGGTGGCGTGGGCGACGCGGCGATCGCCGGCGCCCGCCTCGCCGGGGCCGCCACGATCGTCGCCGTCGACCTCGACGACCGCAAGCTGGCCTGGGCGAAGGACTTCGGCGCCACGCACACGTGCAACGCGGGCACGACCGACCCGGTCGAGTTCATCAAGAGCGTCACCAACGGCAACGGTGCCGACGTCTGCATCGAGGCCGTCGGTCACCCCGCCGTCTACAAGCAGGCGTTCGAGGCCCGCGACCTGGCCGGCACCGTGGTGCTCGTCGGCGTGCCCCGCCCCGACATGACGATCGAGCTGCCGTTCATCGAGGTGTTCGGGCGCGGCGGCCAGCTGAAGAGCAGCTGGTACGGCGACTGCCTGCCCACCCGCGACTTCCCGATGCTGATCAGCCTGTACCTGCAGGGTCGCCTCGACCTCGACCGCTTCGTCAGCGAGACGATCGGCCTCGACGACGTCGAGGAGGCGTTCCACAAGATGGAGCGCGGCGAGGTGCTGCGCAGCGTCGTCGTCCTCTGACGGTCACTGACGCAGCTGGGCGTACTCGATCACGCGGGTGATCACGGTGTCGTCCGCCTTGGGCATCGCACCGCAGTCGAAGGGCGGCTGCGGGTCGTACTCGATCATCAGCTGGCTGGCCTTGGCCGCGGTGTCGTCGAACAGCAGCTCGACCAGGCGCAACGCCATGTCGATCCCGCTCGACACGCCGGCGGCGGTGATGATCCGCTCCGGCAGGTGTTCGACCACGCGCGTGCCGGTCGGGGTGGCACCGGTCTCCTCGAGCTGCGGGTAGCAGCTCCAGTGTGTGGTGGCGGTGAGACCACGCAGCAGGCCGGCCGCGCCGAGCACCAGCGAGCCGGTGCACACCGAGGTCGTGTAGCGCGTGGTCGGGTGGGCGTTGCGCACCCACTCGAGCACCCGCTCGTCGTGCATCAGCGGCCGCGTGCCCACACCGCCGGGGAACACGATGACGTCCGGGTGCGGCATCTCCTCGAACGTCGCATCGCGGGTCACGCCGAGGAAGCCGTTCTCGCTGCGCACCTCACCGCGCTCGTGGCCGATGAAGGTGACGTCGAGTTCGGGGATGCGCTGCAGCACCTCGTACGGGCCGATGCCGTCGAGGGCGGTGAAGTGGGGGAACAGCGGGATCGCGACCTGCACGATGGGTCCTTTCGGGGACGTGGATCCGAGGTGGATCCGCGGAACGGGTGATCAGGCGGCCGAGCCGAAGCGTCGGCGGTACTGGTCGGGCGGCACGCCGAGTCGACGCACGAACGCTCGGCGCATGGTCTCGGCGGTGCCGAAGCCGCAGGCCTTCGCGATGACGGCGACGGTGTCGGTCGAGTCCTCGAGGCGTCGGCGGGCCGTCTCGACGCGGATCCGCTCGACGTACTGGCCGGGCGCCTCGCCGACCTCGTCGGTGAACACGCGTGAGAAGTGGCGCGGGCTCATCGCGGCGCGTGCGGCGAGTCGGGCGATGCGGTGGTCGGCACCGGGGTCGTCCTCGATCGACTGCTGCACGGTGCGCACCACGGACCGCTCGGCGCGCGGCATCCAGACCGGCGCGGCGAACTGGGTCTGGCCACCGGGCCGGCGCAGGAACATGACGAGCCACCGGGCGACGGTCTGCGCGACCTCGGTGCCGAGGTCGTCCTCGACCATCGCGAGGCTCATGTCGATGCCGGCCGTCACGCCCGCCGACGTCCACAGGTCGCCGCACCTCGTGAAGATCGGGTCGGGGTCGACGGTCAGCTCGGGGAACTCCTGCGCCAGTTGCTCGGCGCGTGCCCAGTGCGTGGTGACGGTGCCGTCGGCGAGCAGGCCGGCCTCGGCGGCGAGGAAGGTGCCGGTGCACACCGTGGCGATCCGGCGTGACCCGCGGGCCGCTCGGCGCACCCAGTCGACGAGTGCGGCGTCGTGGCGCGCCTCCTGCACGCCGAAGCCGCCGGCGATGAGCAGGGTGTCGATCGGCAGGTCGGGGTCGGGGAGCGGTTCGGTGCCGAGCGGCAGCCCGCTCTCGGCCCGCACGCTGCCGCCCGCCCGCGACACCAGGTGCACGTCGTACACCGGCGTCGACGCACGGCGCCGGCCGGCGACCACGTCGCTCGCCCCGGTGAACACCTCGAACGGGCCGACGGCGTCGAGCGACTGGATGCCCGGGTAGGCGACGATCAGGACTCGGCGGGGGAGCGGGTCGGTCGAGGCCACGGCTCGAGTGTGGGCGCGACCGGACATGGCGTCAATGCCACGGTCCCCACCGATCGGGACATGACCGCATCGCGGCGGCGACGGTCGACGGCCGTACACTCGCCGCATGGATCTCCGCATCGGCGTCACCCAGTCCCCGCGTGAAGTCGCCGTCGAGCTGTCGGACGACACCGACCGCGAGGCGCTGAAGGCCCAGGTCGAGGCGGCGCTCACCGGCGCCGTCGACGTCCTCTGGGTGACCGACAAGAAGAACCGCCAGGTCGCCGTGTCGGCCGCCAAGATCGCGTACGTCGAGATCGGCACCGCCGAGGGCGAGCGCAAGATCGGCTTCGGCGGCTGACCTGACCGCCTCCGCGCGCCCCTCGCTGCTCGACCGCCACCTGCTGTTCGTCACCGGCAAGGGCGGGGTCGGCAAGACCACGACGGCCGCCGCGCTCGCCGAGCTCGCGGCGAGCACGGGCAGGCGCACGCTCGTGTGCGAGATGGACGCGAAGGGCGCGCTCGCCAACGCCTTCGACGTCGCCGCCCTGCGGTTCGAGCCGACCGAGCTGGCCGAGCGGCTGTGGGCGATGGAGATGAACACCGAGGACTCGCTGCGCGAGTACCTGCGGTTGTTCGTGCGCATCCCGCTCGTCGGCCGCATCGGGCCGCTCGCACGCACCTTCGACTTCGTGGCCGATGCGGCCCCGGGGGTGAAGGAGATCCTGGCGGTCGGCAAGCTCTGCTACGAGGTGCGTGAGCGCCACTACGACCTCGTCGTCGTCGACGCCGAGGCGAGCGGTCACATCGTCGCCCAGATCGGCGCGCCACGGGCCATCCGCCAGTTGGTGCAGGTCGGCCTCGTGCGCGACCAGACCACGTGGATGCTCGACATCCTCGACGACCCGCTGCAGACGGGTCTCGTGATCGTCACGACACCCGAGGAGATGCCGGTCACCGAGACCCTCGAACTCGTCGACCGTGTGCGCGCCGAGACCGGCGTCGACCTCGCCGCGGTGTTCGCGAACCGCGTGCTGCCCGCCCTGTTCTCCGAACGTGAACACGAGGTCTTCACGCGCGTCGCCGCCGGTGCGGCCCGTGACGTGCTC
>WBZX01000978.1_pt1 | contig 17709 bp, 21 predicted proteins | sample 5204211 | NCBI WGS metagenome assembly WBZX01 (sample SAMN12344362, study PRJNA552823) | activated sludge metagenome | biome: Activated sludge suspended growth; feature: Nitrification reactor; material: Wastewater; isolation source: activated sludge from nitrification reactor of wastewater... | reverse complement strand
GAGCAAAACAAATCATGGATCAAGGTATTGGAGAAATGCATCATGACCAATTCATGGTGGGACACGGTCGACTGGCTGGCTAAGCTAGTGGGCATGCATTTTAAGCGCTTCCCGGAATTGCAGCATGAGTATGCATACAAGTGGATAGCCTCTGACCATATGTGGCTCCAGCGGGTAGCCATCATCCATCAGCTCTTTTACAGGGAGACTACCGATGAGAAATTATTGTTTGAGATGATCAATCGCGTAGCAGACAGCAAGGAGTTCTTTCTACGCAAAGCGTGTGGATGGGCACTGCGACAACATGCAAAAGTATATCCGCAAAAAGTGCTTGCCTTTGTACAAAAGCACCAACTCTCAGGACTCACTGTGCGTGAAGCGATGAAGCAGGTCAATAAGATGATCGGATGAAATAATCTAAACAGCAAACACCGTCCGAAAGATGAGGGCAAGTAAATTATTCATTGAATTTTTTGAAAGCGAAAAAGCTGCCGGATTGGTGCTTATTGCCTGCACGGCTGTTTCCCTGGCAATAGCCAATTCAGGCCTGGGTCAGTCCTACCAACATATCTGGCATGCAGGCCTTTTTTCCAAACCCCTTGAGTTCTGGATCAATGATGGATTGATGACGATCTTCTTTCTGCTTGTCGGACTGGAGATCGAACGCGAAATCTATGTAGGGGAGTTTTCAGACTTAAAAAAGGCGATGCTCCCGATCATGGCGGCTGTAGGGGGTATGCTGCTACCCGCAGCGATACATTTTGCATTCAATCAAGGGACACCCTTTGCGGTTGGCTTTGGAATTCCGATGGCTACGGACATTGCCTTTTCTCTTGGCATACTGTCACTGCTGGGAAGTCGCGTACCGTTAATGTTGAAATTATTTCTCACCGCGCTGGCGATCATTGATGACCTTGGTGCGATCATGATCATAGCGCTGTTCTATACGGATAGCCTTTCATGGATATACCTGGTGATGTCAGCAGCACTCTTTGGCCTGATGTTGCTCCTCAATCGACTTAAGGTAGATCAGGTATGGGTATACCTGGCATTGGGTGTATGGCTTTGGTTTGGTTTGTATCGTACAGGTATTCATCCTACCATTACAGGCGTCCTGCTTGCCTTTGCACTTCCGTTCAGGGATGGTGGGCCCAATTCACCGTCCTATAGATTGCAACACCTGCTGCACAAGCCGGTGGCTTTTTTAGTACTCCCTCTGTTTGCACTCGCCAATACAGCAATCATAGTATCGGGTGATGTGATTCACTCACTGGGTGAATCCAATAATCTCGGCATCATTGTTGGGTTGGTGCTAGGAAAGCCAATTGGGATTGTGCTGTTTTCCTTGTTGGGTATAGGACTGGGTTGGTGCGCATTACCAGGGGGCATCAGGAAAATACACCTCTCGGGGGTAGGAATACTTGCGGGCATCGGATTTACAATGTCCATTTTTATTACCCTTCTTGCTTTTACAGATATGCAGACAATAGTCAACGCTAAAGTTGCGGTACTCGTGGCATCCCTGGCCTCAGGAATTCTAGGGTATGTATTGTTGCGTGCAACATTACCGGTAGCAAATGCAGCGGAGCTTCAGGCCGAAGTGAATGAATAGATATTCAACAAAAACCTGATTGAGCAAACAACCTATTCGTATCGGAGGGATTCGATAGGGTCCAGTCTGGCTGCCTTGAGCGCGGGATATAAACCAGATACCAAGCCTACGATCATACAAGTAATAAAGCCCAGGATGATCCAGGCCCAGGGAATGATAAACTTACCGCCCAGCAAAAGCGCAACCCCATTACCAATCAGGATGCCAAGGATAATTCCAACCACCCCACCAAGCTGGGTGATCAAAACGGCTTCGGTCAGAAACTGGGTCAGGATGTTTGCACGAGTGGCACCCAAAGCCTTGCTGATCCCTATTTCACGGGTACGCTCAGTCACCGAGACCAGCATGATGTTCATCAACCCTATCGCAGCACCTATAAGCGTGATCAACCCGATCCCTATTGCCGCAAGTCGTATGGTCACCGTGTTGTCCTTGAGCATATTCATCAGACTGTCACTCTGCCTGGTTTCAAAATCATTTTCTTCTGAAGCCTTGAGTTTTCGGATGACGCGCATGACCCCTGTGGCATCTGATATGGCATCATCCAGCGCAGTGGCTGAACCAATGGAGATATCGACATCATAATTCTTATCAGCATATCCATACCATTGCCTTTCTGTAAACAGCGGGATCAGTACCCTCCGGTCAGCACTCTGGTTCATGGAAGCTCCCTTAGACTTAAGGATGCCTATAATGGTAAATCGCCTGTTATCAATCGTAATGTCCTTTCCTATTGCGGCAACAGCATTCTTCTTAAACAGATCGTTGACGATGTCCATACCGATGATAGTCACCTGTGTACCTGTCTCCTGCTCAACGCTTGTAAAATTCCGGCCATAGTCCAGGTCGAAAGCCTGCACATCCAGGTAGTTTTCATCCACGCCAAAAACCAGTACAGTAGGATTGGTTTTTTCATTACCGTATTTGAGGGTAGCATTGGAAGTACACCAGCCGGACACGGAGACCTTTGCACCCGGAAAGTCATATCGCTCTTTAAAATCAAGTACCTGCCTGAAATCAAGAGGATCTCCTTGTTTTTCTTTTACCCCATTTCTACTAGAATGCACCTGGAAACCTTTAGGCCTGATCTCAAAGGAATTAGCCCCCATGCGGGAAAAATTGTCATTCATCGTAAATAGCAGCGCATCAATGGAGGTCAGGATCCCTACCAGCGCCATGATCCCAAAGGCGATGATCATCAGGGTCAGAATGGCCCTGAGGGAGTTGGCCCTGACGGATCGGATGGCCTGGGATAGATTTTCGCTGAATTGCATAAGTTGACGTTAGCCCTGTAAGGGATAAAGATAGGGTCTGCCGGACAATAGCGGCCTACTAACCCCGGTCAAATAGACCTGATCGGTGCCAACATCGACTAAGTTCCGAATATAGCTTGGATATGCCCGACCACGGCGGCATGTATCTGCCCTGGACCGGCGATGACTTGCCCGTTTTCCATCATTTTCCCCTGTCCTGAAAAGTCAGTGACGATGCCACCAGCTTCCTCTACAATGATGATGCCGCCGGCAATATCCCAGGGATTGAGGGTGGTTTCGTAATACACATCAAAGCGGCCACAAGCTACATACGCCAGATCAATAGCTGCAGAGCCAAGTCGCCTGATCCCTCTTGCATTTTTTAGGAAATATTCAAATACAGCAGTGAGCTGCGGTAGTACATCCCTTGAGGCATAAGGAAATCCCGTAGCAACCACTGCATCCTGAATGTCTGTTCTTGCGGAAACCGAAATACGCTCACCGTTACACCAGGCACCACCCCCCTTCCAGGCATAGAACGTTTCTTTGCGTTCGACATCACTGACGATGCCCAGTACAATCTGCCCATCATGCACCAGTCCGACGGATACCGAGTAGACGGGTATCTGCTGTAGAAAATTGGTGGTACCATCCAATGGATCGATGACCCAGGTGTATTCAGATTTTTGCTGCGTCACTGTCTCCTCTTCGGTGATAAAACCCGCACCCGCGATTATACCTCCAAGGCCTTTGACAAGGATTTCTTCTGCGGTCTGGTCTACATAACTCACCAGGGAGTTTCTTGACTTGGTGATGACGTCATCTGCAGTAACTTTTCCGGCTTGCGAGCGAATGAAATCAGCGGCTTCCAGGGTGACGACCATTGCCTGGTCAAGGATTGATTTTAAGTCCATGGGGTAAAGATAGGTGGCATAGGGCATAGGGCATAGAGCATGGGGCAAGGAGTAGGGAGTGAGCAGTCATCAGTATGCAGTCTTCAATGGTTATCGTAGCTATTAATCAATTTATAATCGCTATAGCCCCGTCGGGGCAAAATGTCTGTAGCACAGATAAAAGAAAAATCATTTTAGCGCCATAGGTGCGAAACCTCTGTAGCATGCGCAAAATCCATATTTATATCGCACGGAGAACATGGAGAGAATTCACAATATTTTTTCGCACGGAGTACACGGAGAAGATATTTTGCTGCGTCGTTGCGTCGTTGCGCGAAACCACAATAATTTTTTCGCACGGAGTGCACGGAGAGGATATTTTGCTGCGTCGTTGCGTCGTTGCGCGAAACCACAATAATTTTTCACACGGAGTACACGGAGAGGATATTTTGTTGCGTCGTTGCGTCGTTGCGCGAAACCACAATAATTTTTCGCACAGAGAACACGGAGAATGAATTTTTTTCTGCGTCTCGGCGCGAAAAATTCTTTATAGATTTAAATTATGATAGAAACTACTTTAAAGAACACCATCAGTGTTTTTGAATACTACAAATCCCTTGGCGAAAAGGCCATGGCCCAGGTCAGTGACGAAGCCCTCTTTCACATGCCGGATGCGAAGAGCAACAGCATCAGCGTGATCGTCAAACACCTGCATGGCAATATGCTATCCCGCTGGACAGATTTCCTGACGACTGATGGTGAGAAAGAATGGCGCAAGCGCGATGAAGAATTTGAAGAAGGAACCTCGACGCGCGCAGAGGTCATGCGTCAATGGGAAGAAGGATGGGCCTGCCTGTTTGTGGCGCTCAACGGACTCACCCCGGATGATCTTGGCATGACCGTATATATCCGCAACATGGGTCAGACAGTCGAAGATGCAATCGTGAGACAACTCGCTCACTATGCTTACCACACCGGACAAATCGTATACCTGGCAAGGTTATTCAATGAAGGTGACTGGAAGTCCCTTTCTATTCCAAAAGGACAATCGGAGACCTACAACAAGGAGAAATCTGAAGGAGGTAAACGGATTGAGCATTTTACAGAAAAGAAATAGGGTAATCGAAAACTGCGGGCAGGAAACGAAGCATTTTCTCATGACGAATGACACCTGAGAAAGAAAATTCCTGTGCAGTTAAACCTTAACCCACTTGACATCATCCTGGCTACCGGAATTTACAACGGCATCAATAAACTCCATGCCCCTGACGCCATCATCAATCGTTGGAAAGTCAAGGTAGAGCGGATCAGGTACTTCATTTGAAATGATGGCCTGGATGCAATAGGCTACATTCCTGTAGATATTGGCAAACGCTTCGATATATCCCTCTGGATGTCCTGCAGGAATACGGGTATGGGCTTGTGTCTGGGGATACAAATCGCCGACTCCGGTACGTATGATTTGCATCGGTCGATCGGTCCAGCGTAGGGTCAGGGAGTTGGGCTCCATTTGTGACCAATCGAGACTACCCTTCTCTCCATAGACACGGATACGAAGGTTGTTTTCCTCACCTGCCGAGATCTGGCTGGCATAGAGTACCCCTCTTGCACCATTGTTCATCCGCAGTAAGACGCTTCCGTCATCATCCAGCTTACGTCCTGGAATATGTGCATGCAGGTCCGCACACAACGACTCGATTTTCAGCCCGGTGATATACTCGGCGAGGTTTTCGGCATGGGTGCCGATATCTCCCATCGCACCGGCTGCACCGGCACGTGCAGGATCTGTGCGCCATGAGGCTTGCTTCTGGTTAGTGGCTTCCAATGCGGTACTCAACCAGCCTTGCGGGTATTCCACCACCACCCTTCTTATTTTTCCCAGTTCACCATGCGCGATCATCTGCCGGGCCTGCTTGACCATGGGATATCCGGTATAGGTGTGGGTCAGGGCAAATAGGAGGCCAGTGGATCTTACTTTTTCCTGAAGCGTTTTTGCTTCTTCTACATTCAGGCACACCGGCTTATCACAGATCACATGAAAGCCGTGATCCAGGGCCATCATCGCGGGACCAAAATGCAGGTGATTGGGAGTGACGATAGAGACCAGATCTATGCGGGTTTCTGCTGGGAGTGAGGCTTCAGTTCGGATCATTTCTTCATATGTACCATAACACCTGTCCGGGGAAAGAAATAAATCAGCGCCGCTGAGTACCGAACGATCAGGATCGGAGCTAAATGCCCCGCACACGAGTTCGATCTGCCCATCGAGTGCTGCGGCCATGCGGTGTACGGCACCGATAAATGCTCCATGGCCTCCGCCGACCATCCCCATCCTGATTTTGCGTTTCATGCTGTAATTTATACTGAAATATGGCGTGCATCCAATTTGGACTTGCTTTTTGACCTCATTCCACCCTAAATTAAGGTTCTGAAAGGATCAGAAAAGTATCCCAAAAGGGAAACTTCATTATCTTTATAACCTTAGTTTGACTTCACCAGATGAAAACTAGATTTGACATCCTCTTTATGGATGAAGCCTGGCAATTTATACAAAGTCTTGATGAGAAAATCAAAGACAAGGTCACGTTTAATATGGAGAAATCAAGAGAGATCCATGACCCGGAATTGTTTAAGAAATTGAATAAAAATATTTGGGAATTCAGAACGAAATATGCCAATCGACAGGTGAGATTGTTTGCGTTCTGGAGTCCAGATGAAAAGGCTTTGGTTGTCTGCACTCATGGGATATATAAGCGAACGCAAAAAACACCATTAAAAGAAATTGTAAAAGCACAACGAATGAGGGTTTCTTATTTAAATATCCGCTGAAATGAACAAGACTAAGATGAAACTAAAATCTATTGATGATCTCACTGAAGAACTTTTTGGAAAACGGGGTACACCGTCCAGAGAAAAATTTGAATATGAACTTCGTATGGATATCCTAGGCTCCATGATCAAGGAAGCCCGCAAGCGTAAAAAGCTAAGCCAGGAGCAACTTGGCGCAATGGTGGGTGTTCAAAAAGCACAGATCTCGAAGATCGAAAACAACACCAAGAATTTCCGCCTCGTAACCATCCTTCCGGTCATGGATGCACTGGGGATGAAGGTCAAGCTGTCCGTTGAATTTGATCATCAGGAGAATATGATTTTATCATAACCCCGGGCGTCATTAAAATATCCCTCCGCGAATTGCAGTTATCTTTGTGTCTGAAAGGTACCTGTCCGTTCCTTCATTAGAATATGCATAGTATGTCGATGATCAAAAATGTATTGAGGGTCATGCCCTTCCTCTTTTTAGTAATTACCCTGTCTGCCCAGTCCCTCAAGAAGGTACAGCAGATCGAGGGCATTCCCCCCAAGGTAGCTTACAGGGCTATCGCCCATGACTCTACCGGAAACATGTATGTAGCAACCAGTGTGGATGTATTTATGATCCCCTCCAACAGCTACCGGGCACAACCTATGTCTGTCGGTGAGGCGATCATGGATGTAGACTGGTCCGATGAGTATGGCCTGATCATGCTTTCCAGGGATGGATCTATTCAATTTACGTCTACCGGTAAAGTGATCAAGGTGGACGCAGGCTCTGGAGCCACCTGCATGGATGTCTCCAAATCAATGATCTGGGTAGGGACGCTCAATGGAGTCTCTACGGTCTCTATACCCCAGGAGAAAATAGTCCAGCAATACACGACCGATGACGGGGTTCTAAAAAGCAATGAGATCACCTTTATCTACAGAGACCCTTATGGGATCCGCTGGATTGGATCAAAGGCCGGCGTAGTCAGGATCACCAATAACAAATGGAAACTCTATGAGGAAAAGCAAGCGGTCACAGCCATCACCTATACAGACGAAGGATCATGGATCGCAGCAGACAGCAGCATGTGGCTGGTCGACTACAACAACAGGTGGTATCCTATCAAGGCATGGCGCGACCTGGTCGACGGGCCTGTAAAGGCTTTGTCCTCTGATGCTAAGGGCCTCATCTATATCGCATCAAACATGCTGGTCAAATATGACCCTTACCAGGAAAAAATCATCAGCATGAATGAGGGCGGAGAGTCTGATCAGATGATCCTTCTCTCCCAGGGTCCGGGTAAAAATGTTTGGATGGCCGGACACAACGGAATTTCGAAAGTAATCGAGGACACTACCAAGGTTGTGACCCTTGAAGTCAAGGGCAATCAACTGGCTGCTGCCGTTGAAGTCAAATCAACCCCTGTCTGCGCTGGTATGGCCACCGGACATCTCCTGGCCAAAGCCGCCGGCGGTGTGCCCCCCTATAGCTATACATGGAGTGTACCATCAAGCACCGGTGAGGAAATCTCTGGTTTACCAGCAGGCTTATACCAGGTGACGATCACTGATCAAATGGGCAAATCCATACTCGCCAGCGGGATTATTCCTGCATCCCCACCTATGACTATAAGCACCATGGTCAATGCTAAATCCTCTGATATCCTGGCCACCGACGGCAAAGCCATAGGAAAGGTTACCGGCGGTGTTGAGCCTTATGAATACCGATGGAGCAATGGTGAGACAGCACCACAGGCTTTAAAACTACCTGAAGGCTCACATACCCTCACCGTCATCGATGGCAATGGTTGCATTGCTACTGCATCACTGGCGATGGAAGGAGAAAAGGTGTTGAAAACCCTTGACATCACCACGATTGCAGTTGGTCAAACCATCCGCGTTGACAAGCTATACTTCGAAGCCGACAGCTCGACGATCAAGCCGGAATCCTATGCGGTACTGGAGGAGATCTATACCTTCCTCAAGGACAACGATAAAGTCAATATCGAAATCGGCGGACACACCAACAGCCTGCCGGAGGACGCATATTGTGATAAGCTCTCTACGGCACGTGCAAAAGATATTGCCGAATACCTGTATGATAAAGGCATACCGGAATCACGGATCGCCTACAAAGGATATGGCAAGCGTCAACCCGTAGCATCAAACCAGACGGTGGAGGGACGAAAAAAGAATCAACGGGTAGAGATCAAGATAGTATCTCTATAAATGAAAAAAGAAAAATGAAGAATGAAATAGGGGATAAAAAAGGTAGGGGTTCAAAATTTTGAACCCCTACCTTTTTTTAATCCCTTACCTTTTTTGAAAGGTCATTCTGTTTTGGAATTTTCCGAAGAAAATTATAAATGGTTTTTTGAGTATTCTTTTTTTACCCAAAATTTCTGATCACTTCTGTGATTTTGCTTTTCACTACAGGCCAGGTAATGCTCATATCAAAGACAATTGGTTCAGGATCATTTTCAGCGTCTTCAAAATAGGCCAGGCTGCGCAGTACATGAAAAGTGGTCTGGTGAGGATATTTTTCCAGATAAAGACCAAACATCTTTTCCAGCGTAAAGTGCTGAAGTAAAAAAAACACATCATAGAAATCCTTCTTACTACCACGACCAGATATGGCATCGAGTTTCATAGGTGCAATATCTTCAAGAGATAACAACCTTATACCTTCTTCGTGTAGTATAGGGCGAATAAACGGATAGCGAAAAAGTATAAAATCCGTTTTTATTCCTTCTATCGTACAAATCAGGGATTGCGTTGATTTTTGTAACAGCATTGTGGTAAAACGCCCATGTAAATCTGCCAGAAGCTGGTCCGGATCAAAAGAAAATAAAGTAAAGAAGTCAAGATCAATTGACTTACGATGTCCGATCTGAAGAGCTAAAGCCGTTCCACCCACTAAAGCAAAATTGTCCAGGGATTTTTCAGTCATTAATCCTTTCAATACTGCCAGTGTGATGTCGTCGACGGTCTTTGTATATAACATCTGAAATCCGAAAGAGGTATGTTAAAATATAAACTACAAAAATGAAGCACTTTATCATCAAGATATCTTGCTCCCTTTACAGTGTCCTTGATTTTTTCAGGTCCATAATAGTACTTTAATCGATTAAAGTCTTCCATGGTCCCCAGGCTCAATACACGGTCTATGATATAAGCGGCATGCTGATCAAGATCAAGTGTTTCTATAGCAATATCCCAGAACAAATGGGGAGAAAAATCCAGTGGTCGAATTTGTTCTATTATCATTTAGCTATGCTAATTTATCCTAAATGTAAGCATCGTTTTCGAATAATATTTTTCTCCGGGTCGCAATACCACCGAAGGAAAACCAGGATGATTGGGTGAATCAGGAAAATGTTGTGTCTCCAGGCACAGGCCTGATCGTGGTACAAGCGCAAAATTATATTTACCGGGCATGGCGCTGCGCAGAAAATTGGCAGTGTAGAGTTGCACGCCGGGTTCAGTGGTATAGACCTCCATCCTCCGGCCGCTTTGCATATCCTCCAGCGTAGCCGCATGACGCAGGGCATCGCCATCATCCCTGATGACAAAGCAATGATCATATCCGTGTCCAATGATCAGTTGATTGTCATCCGAATCAATATCACGTCCCACAGCTTTTGCGTTTCTGAAATCAAACGGAGTGGCCTCCACTTTCCATTTTTCACCTGTCGGAATCATCGTTTCATCTGCCGGAAGAAAAAGATCAGCATTGATCATCAGTTGATGGTCAAGGATATGGTCCTTGCTTTCATTGAGATTGAAATAAGAATGCTGCGTCAGGTTGACGATGGTTGCCTGGTCAGTGAGAGCATGATACTCAAATGAAAGGGTGTTATCATCACGCAGGATGTATTTCACTTCGAGCTGCAGGTTACCAGGATATCCCTCATCACCATCAGGACTCACGTGTGTGAACTTGATGCCAATACTATCCTCACCAATCATTTCCTCTGCGGTCCAAACTACTTTGCTAAAATTTTTGACACCGCCATGCAGGTGATGTGGAGGCAGGTTAGCAGCAAGCGTGTATTCCTTTCCGTCAAGTGAAAATCTTCCGTTTGCAATCCGGTTTGCAAACCGTCCTACGACACAGCCGAAGTATGCATCTGATTGCAGATAGCCTTCCAGCGTGTCATATCCGAGTACAATATCTCCCAGGGTCCCGTTGCGATCCGGCACCTTTAATGAGGTGATCGTGCAACCGTAATTGATCACCTTCATTTCAAGGTCGTGGATATTGGTGAGGGTGTATTCGGTGACGGCTATTCCATCAGGAGTGAAACCATATATGTTGGTAAGGATTTTCTTTTTCATATGAATGATTTGCTCCTGCTAACCCCCTACCCCCTGAAAGGGGGACTTGTATGATTGTTTTATATGTTATCTGTGCAGCCTTACCTGCCGTCAGGAGACGGACTCCCTATGATTTTACCTGGTAAAGGTTTCTTTTGATCTGACGTACGCGGGCTTAGTTGCAAACTAAGCCCAGCGATGTTATTTTCGGAGGCCTGCGACCTCCTGCGATGTATTTTCAGCAGTCTGCAACCTTCTTGATAATATCAACCATTTAATATAGTAACACCCACACTCACACTTCTCACGGTCTCACACCTCTTACTGTCTTACTGTCTCACTTTCTTACACGGTCCTTGGCCTGACCTGCGGTCAGGCAAGGACTACACGGACCGTTTCGACGATATCCTTCAACGCACTCTCGACCACTTTCGAGTCCGGGTGACGGAGGATAATGAATCCCTCTCCTTCATAGCTGGCTGATTTTTCCTGGCCTGGCTTAGGGATGCGGATGTCGGTGATGATGTCGGCATATCTGCTGCGAACGATATCGAGACCTTCGACGCGGGATACGCGACCCAGACCCTGACCTCTGAGGTAGGCAGCACCGCTACTGTATTTGATTTCGGTGGTGACAGGCTCATCATAGATCATGAGTTTAGCCCATGCACGAATCGCATCGTAGTCGCATGCGCGGGAGATCAGTGTTGTAAACTGTGCACCTGGTGGACGTGCGGCGATTTCAGAGATCGCTATGCTGCCATCTTTTCTCCTGAACCATTCCATGTGTGCAAGGCCGGTTTTCATACCGAGTACATCAAGGGCCTTCTTTCCTGCCTTGCGGATATCATCGAAAGCTCTGTTGTTATGTTCCTTGCGCAATATCACCCTCCACTGTATCCATGGATTGCTCATGGCTTCGAGCGGTGTAGGATAATAGTGATTGATGGTCTGTCCCAGGATCTTGCCATTGAGCATAAACGTATCCAGTGAAAACTCTTCTCCCTGGATAAACTCTTCGATGATCACCCCGTCAGCTACAGCATGGCCGAGGGAGGAAAAGGCAACAAGCATCTCCTCATCATTGCTCACTCTGTAAGTGGACTGAGAACCGGCACCAGCAACTGGTTTTGCCACGACCGGATAAGGGCACTTGCGGGCAAACTCTAGGGCACTTTCGAGATCGTGGGTGAGGGCGTGACGGGCGCATGGGATCTTGTTTTCATTGAAGAGCATCTTCATCCTCGCCTTATCCCTGAAATTGAGCGCTGTTTCCGTATTCATACCCGGTATGCCAACCGCCAGTCGAGCTTCTGCCATCGGAACCTGGAGTTGCTCAGTGGCGCCCAGTATCCTATGGAATGGTCCTGTGATCTTCTGGAGATCTGTCAGGGTCTTGATCAGGGTCCACTTGTCAAAGACATCGGCGACCTCCCGGGATACAAAAATCCGGCTTTGCTGCCAGGATGGAAGCAGGGCTACAGGCTCCTGGCTGATGATCACCAGGCGCACATCATAGAGGGAGGTGAGGGACTCGATAAACCGCACGGCATTGGCGGTGAAATTGGGGGTGATGTAGGCAATCGTTGTCATGGGAGGGTGAAGTTAAGTGAAAAGTGAAAAGTGAAGAGTGAAAAGTGATGCTTCGACCTGCTCTCCCTCCTCCTTGTCCTACAGCTCAGCAACCAAGTGAAAAATAGGCTCGAGAAGCTAAAGGAGCCTAAGAGGCCTTGACGCAAATAACAATAATCGGTTTAAAATCAATGCCCCATCGGGGCTACAGGTCGGTAGCACAAGTGAAAGAAAAACAATCTTGCCCCGTAGGTGGCAAAACAATCTGTGGTTTATTGCGAAATCAATATCCTATTTTCGCCAACTTCATCACCCACGCATCAACCAATGAAACCCACGACCACCATGCTGATCCTGCTATCCTTGTTTTCGATGCTACGCTGTAAATCATCTTCTTCCGGAGCGGCTAGTGGAAATGTTGAGTCAGAGGCGGATCGCCAGGCAGCCTATGCGCAATATCCGGAGGCATTGTACCCTATAAAGGTTGAAGACAAATGGGGCTATATCAACCGCAAGGGAGAGGTAGTCATTGCACCGACATACGACGAGGCTGATGATTTTTATGAAGGTGTCGCCAGGGCAGGAGTGATCACCGAATCAGATATCTTATTTGGATTTATTGATACAAAGGGTGCGTGGACGATCCAGCCAGCCTACCAGCAGGCCGGCCAGTTTTCGGAAGGACTCGCATTTGTGAGTAAGGAGGATCGCTATGGATACATCAATCGTCAGGGAGAGGAAGTCATCCCATGCGCATTTGAAGATGCCGGATCTTTCCATCATGGCTATGCAGCGATCAGGCAAGGTGGATGGACAGGATTTATTGATCCTACCGGTGCTATGGTGGTCAACCCGCAATACACGGTCGCAGTCCATTATCCTGTGTTCAATGAAGGGCTTGCCCCGGTGTTTGGGGCAGATCAACAAACAGGATTTATAGACTCTACCGGCCAGTTTCGTATTTCTGCACAATTTGAATCGGCCGGAAATTTTGTGGACGGACTTGCCTGGGCGATGTGGCAGCAGGATGATTCAGCGGCCGAACACGGCTATACCATCAAAGGAGGATATATAGATACCGAGGGCGTGTATGTCATTCCGCCGGAGTATGATTTTGGCTGGGATTTTAGTGATGGCTATGCTACCGTGTGGCTGAGAAGTGAAGACAAACTGAAGAAGATATGGAAAGTGATTGACCGGGAGGGCACTGTAGTCCTGGACAATCTGCCTTACCGCAATGTCGGGGCGTTGCATGATGGACTGATTCCGATACAGGATGAGGAGATGAAATGGGGATTTATGAATATAAAGGGTGAAGTAGTCATCGCTCCTCAATATGCGGGTATCAATCATTTCAAAAACGGACTGGCACGTATGGAGCTCGGTACCGCGTTTGACAACTCGATAGTGTATATCAACCCTAAGGGTGAGATTGTTTGGAGTGAAAAATGAAAAATTTTGTAGAGACGCGATTAATCGCGTCTCTACAAAATTTTTCATTTTTCATGTACGCTGCAAAACTTTTACACAATACCGCTCGTTTAAATTAAAGACATCGCAGAGATCATGTCTTCTGTAAAGGCATCTGCATTCCGGTCGCACCACGCTATAGTATTTATTTAAACAGGATCGCCTGTCTGAAGAGACAGGGGTAGATCGCTGTGTATTTGATCAAAACGTGCCATAAGACGAAATGACCGACTATGTCGATGCACGTGTAATATCTAATCTTTAAATAAATCGAATCATGAAAACATCACGCGTATTATTGGGAGTAGTCGCCGGCGCAGCAGTCGGTGCAGTATTGGGTATCCTGTTTGCCCCGGACAAAGGATCTAACACCCGCAGGAAAATAGCCAGGAAAGGCGAAGACTTTGTTGGTGATATCAAGGAAAAGGCCAATCACCTGGTAGAGGTGGTCAGGCAACCATTCCAAAAGGAAGAAATGCACGAGGCCAATGGAAAGGCTTCCAAAGTGAAATATACCGAGATGAAATAGACCACAACGGAAGATTGTGCACAAGCCTGTATTGGTTTTGCGCAGTCTCCGTTGATTTTGAATCATAAAGGGGTTCATTTCATGTATCTTAGCTGGACAATAGCATAGCCCAAAGGCTCGCCCCTCCTTTTTATGCCTTGCGATACATGGAGAGATTCCATGCAGCTGGCACACCGGGGGTATCGTCATACAGGTATGCATAAAAGATAATCAGCTATGAAAGAAAAGAACGGAGATTCCATCCCTCTGGTGGATGAAGTGGAGCAATTTGTCAAGATCAATGTAGAGCTCTACACCCTTCGCGCCACCGGTGTTATAGCCAGGGTGGTTTCTTCAATACTCTCCAGCCTCGTCATCGGGGCGCTCGTCTTCATCGTGCTTTTTATGCTGGCGATGGGCCTTGCATTATGGATCGGCGATATGATGGGCAATATGTATTCCGGCTTTTTGATCATTGCCGGGGTATTTACTGTCATTACTTTCGTGATTTATACCTTACGTTTCCGCCTGATCCGCAAGCCGGTCATGAATGGTATGATCACCCAGATCCTCAAAGACAAGCATCATGCGTAATATCAACGATATCGACCAACTCCAGGCACGGGTGCAGGAGTTGGAACTCCAGCAAGATGCAATGTGGACTGGCCTGAAAAACAATGTGCATGATCAGGTCGAGAACCTCAAACCGGCTAACCTGATCAAGAATGCCTTTTCAGGGATAACCAACTCCATAGATTCGGAAACAGACATTTTGAAAGAAGGTGCAGCACTGGTCTCTGGCCTTGTGGCCAATGCACTCCTCTCGGGTTCCAAAAACAAACCATTGAAGCGATGGATCACGCTGGCCTTATTTTCTGCAGCCACTTATCTCGTCACCAGGTACCAGGATGAGATCCTTGAGGCGGGCAATAAGGCGATGCAGTTTGTCACCGAAAAGGTCAATCAGTTTAAAGCAAACCGGGATCGTAAACGCGCAGAGCGGGAAGCGGAGGCTTTTGCTGATGAAGAGGATATGGAGGATGTGCATGAGGGGATATGACAAATGTGGTAACCTGTATTATCAGGGCCAAAGGCAGGTAATATTGGGGTACAAGAGCGGCAACATCTTCCGGGAAAAGTTTTTTTTTGTTAAAAACAAATCCATGAGCGCCATCATTATAAAGGCAGATAAAAAGAGCCGCAAATTAATCGCTGAGCTTGCACAAAAACTTGGAGGTAGTGTTGCCGACCTGAACAGTGAGCAATACGAAGATTTTTTACTAGGCACTATGATGGATAAGGTGAAAACCGGAAAAACAGTGTCCCGGTCCACCATTTTCAAAAAACTAAAGGCAAAGTGATTGTTGAGTTTGACAAATCATTTGGCAAATCGCTTTTGAGCATTACCGACCAACCATTGCTGAGAAGGATTGAAAAGGCAATATTGCAAATGGAGGAAGCACAATCTATCGCAGATCTACCACATGCAAAAAAATTGGGAGGCTTCAAAATATACTACCGCCTGAGAATCGGTGATTATCGCCTTGGGTTTGAAAGGATTGACCGTTAAACAATAAGATGTATCATCATTGCCCATAGGAGAGATATCTACAAATATTTTCCATAGCGGATTCACTGATGTCTCAGCATTTTTAAAAAGTTAATTTTCGCAGATTATCCATTGCCTCATCCGGTCCCTGAGCCTGCCGAAGGGAAAGAGAGCAAAGGGCTGAACCCCATTGCTACAATTCGCCCTTTCAGGGCTTGCTTATTAAAGCATAATTTCCTAAGCCCTGAATGGGCGCACTATTAGAAAAGGGGTTTAGCCCTTTGCTAGAAATACATCTGCCCAACAGATTCCATTTTTGCAACATTTTATCCTTTGTTTTCGACAATTCGTCCGAACTGTTTTTGGCATTTTCCGCGTACAAATTATGTTTGTACCGAAATCAAAACACCACACGATATGCCACTAAAACCACTCCTGACCATACTTATGGTGCTGCCGCTGTTTTTCACAGCACGTGCACAGCAGGATACCACCAACCAACTCACCTTGTTGTTGGGTCCGGCGCACCTTTCCAGGCAGGACCTGATCTTTTCTCCCTTCATCCACCAGGACATTGCTCCTGTAGTGTTTGGGTTGAAGCACGAATGGAACAAGAAATCACATCAGTATGTGAGCCTCAATTATGCCGGTTTTTCGGCCGGGCTCGAGACGCCGTATGATTACATCTTCAATGGTGAGGTCAAGACGGCTTATCCGCATTCCTTCACCTTTGTATCGCTCGGATATGGATTGGGCAAGTACATAGGACACAATGAGAAGCATCCATCCATGTTGGGCGGAGCAATCAACATCGATGTGCAGGCCCTGGACTACCAGTACGGACGCTCCAGCTACTTCGGTTATTTTTCTACCGTAGGCCTGAGTGCGTGGTATAAGTACACTTTCTTCCAGCGGGAAAAATCAAGACTTACAGGACGCATAGAAGTTCCGCTGGTATCCTGGCTCGCACGATCACCCTATCTCATCAATGATGACGAGTTTATCCAGAACACCTATTCCCACAATGGCTTCAAGACCTTCTTTGCCTTTATGGGTGATGGCCACCTCGCGACATGGGGTGAACTCAATCGCGCGAACATTGATATCGAGTATCAATACAGACTCTCCGATAAATTTTCACTCGGCGCAGCATGGCGATTGGGTTTTATCCATGCAGGCAAGCCGGTGGATTTGTTTTCGTATCAGCAGGGAGTGGAGGTGATGGTGGGGATGAAGTTGTAAGAGAGTGAGAGAGTAAGACAGTAAGACAGAAAGAAGTTTGGGTGTGCACATGAACCTAAGTAAAGATTTTTACCTGCCGTTGAAAACGGCTACAAAGATTAGTACCAACGTTGTACTCTTTTTGATCCTGCATACGCGGGCGCAGGTACAACCAACGCCCAACAAGACTTTTTTTAACAATAAAAAGCATCTCGAATAGGTAAATGACTTTGACCCTTTTTCCCCCTAGCCCCCTATGGGGGGTAAAAATCAACTCGAATAGGTAAATGACTGTGACCCTTATCCCCCCTAGCCCCCTATAGGGGGTAAAAATCAACTCGAATAGGTAAATGACTGTGACCCAAAACTGTTCGAGCTACGCGACAGGCCACTTTTTGGCCATAAAGCCAAAAAGTGGTGCGAGTGAAACAGGAAAAAGCGAGTCAGCATAACAGGAAGTAAAATAAATGTTCGAATGATCAAGCGAGTTTTTTGGGTCACGAGGTTTTTTG
>WBZX01001466.1_pt1 | contig 17714 bp, 17 predicted proteins | sample 5204211 | NCBI WGS metagenome assembly WBZX01 (sample SAMN12344362, study PRJNA552823) | activated sludge metagenome | biome: Activated sludge suspended growth; feature: Nitrification reactor; material: Wastewater; isolation source: activated sludge from nitrification reactor of wastewater... | reverse complement strand
GATGAATCCAATGTGCCACGACCGCCGTCAGCACCTCACGGCCGAACAGCAGCGGACGTTTGCTTTTTAGCAGATATTCATCCGGGACCTGACACCTATACGGCAGTTTCACGGTTGCGGGCAGCGGCATTGACCCCGTAATGATTACCGCGCAAGCGAAAGTCAGCGTGACCATGTCCTCCGCCGGATATATAGATCCTGACACCGTCTTCGAAGCATTGTGGGTTAACACGGCTGGCGGGACTCTGTACGCAGGCGTCGATCTGTTTCGCACAGATGATGGCGGCGGCTGGTCGTATGTCCGATTGAGCGGGGAAGGTTCCGTTCCTGGCTATCAATGGATGACTGGTAAGGATATGACGTTACTGTCGGAATCGTGCTCCGAATTTTCTCTGGAGTGCTCCTACGAAATCCTTCTGAGTGAATCCATGCTCGTTACGCCGGGCGAGACCATCAATCTGAATATGAATATAGAGGCATCTTCAAGGCAGTCGGGTTACACGATTGATGCCAGCAATTCTGCCTATCTGTCCTTTTTGCTGCCTGAAGGTTACTCGATCCAGGGGCAGGACGGCTTCCTGGCCGACGTGCCCGTCACTTCGGTGCCCGAACCTGCCACGTGGGCGCTGCTTGCCAGCGGTCTGGGGCTGATCGCGGCGGCCACCCGTCGCCGCATCGCTTCCTGATCTGCAGTTTCGAGGGCCGCGTGGCTTGCGGGCCGCGCATCCGGGCTCCGTTGCGGGTTCTGCGGATGCCTGGGGCGTGACCGTGTTCAATGTGAAATCTTCGAAGGAATCGTCAAAATGAAACGCATCGCATCCGTGACTCACCTGCTGCGGCTCGCTTGCGTGTCGGCGATGGGCCTTGCCGCTGCAACGCCCGTCTTCTCAGCGTCGCTTGAGGGGGCGACTGTGACTACCGCGGTTTATTGTTGCGTGGCGCCGACCGAGAACTACCGCATTTCCAGCGTGGTCAGCGCCGTCGTCGGAGAGGGTGTGGAGCTTCCTGTTGGCACGTTGGAGACAACGGCGTCGGGACGCTCTGTCATACCGCTGAATGTGGATATCGGCGCCGACTACGTCGAACTCGACTACACCGGATCTGCGACGGCCAGTTCGGGCAGCTTCAATGGTTACGTGTTCGCTTTCGAAGGTGCGGCGGATATCGTCGGCGTATCGGTCAATGCGGCCAGTACTTTCCTGCCGACGGACTTCTGGTTCACCGCCGATACCCTGTACGTCGATGTCGCCAATCTGAGATTGAACAGCAGTTCCCGTCTGCTTCTCGATATCGCTTTGGCGCCTGTACCGGAGCCCTCGTCCTGGGCGCTGTTCGCAGGGGGCCTCGGGTTGATCGGTATGGCTGCCGCCCGTCGCAAGCAGGTGTCGGCATGAGCGCCGGCTTCGGCCTATCCCGCTTGCGGCATCGCAGTGTCGCGACGGCGCTGGTGGCGCTCGCGCTTGCTGCCCCAGCGCTGGATTCGGTCGCCGGTCCGGCCGACTTCGACCGGGCTGCTGCGTTCTGGCGCGCGAGACACTACGATAAGGCCGTTGCCCTGGCGCGCCCGCTCGCCGAGCGCAACCACGCCCCGTCGATGATGCTCATGTGCGATGCCTATCTGAATGGCCGGGGCATACGGAAGCAGCCGGAACGATGTCCGCCCCTGCTTGAGAAGGTTGCCGGCGTCGAGCAGGATGGTGCCGCCAAGCTGTTCCTCGGCTACTCCTATCTGAAGGGCGAGATGGGGCTGCCGCGCGATCTTGAGATGGCCCGGCGCTATCTCGAAGCGTCGGCGGCGCAGGGCAACCAGAAGGCGGAAGCCCTCGTACGGAACGAACTCCAGCAGGCTCTGAGCCAGCCGTCCGTCGCAGCAGCCCCGGCGGCGGCGCCGTCGCCCGCTCCGGCCGACGCAAGCTCGCCTGAGCGCGCCAGTCCTTTCCGCACGGCGAACGAGCTGTTCAGGGAGGGTCGCTTCCAGGAGGCGATCGACACGATCGAACCGGTGGCGCGCGAGGGCAATACCAACGCGCAGGTCTTGCTGGAACGCCTGCGCGTGCATCAGCAGTCGTCGCCGCAGGCGGTTGCGCAGGCGCTTGACGCTTTGAAGCGGATGGCCGAACAGCGCAATGGATACGCCGCGCATTCCCTCGGGCGCTTCCTGCTCGAGCGCGACATGCCATGGCTCAGCGAATCGGTCGCCAAGCTCGACATACCTGGCCGCAGCAACCAGGAGGCGCTGAAGTGGCTGGCCGCGGCAGCCATTGCGCCGCATCGCGATGCATTCGATGACCTCGCGAAACTGCGCCCCGATCTCGATTTGCGCGTGTTGCAGCCGCTGGCCGACAAGTGCACGGTCGAAGCCATGCGGGCAACGGGAGGCGGTCAGGGCAATGGCGCCATATTCTCGAACGCGTACGGAAAGTGCATCGAGCGCGCACAAGCGGGCATCAAGGACAAGGTGGCGCGCATTGCCACATCGGTGGCCACCGGCATCGAGCGCGCCGAACTGGGGAGCATGCGCACCGGGCAGTCCTTCTCCGGGCTTCTGAAGAAGCTGCCTTCACAGCTCTGCAAGCCGACCGACAAGGGTCAAAGCTGCGAATGGAGCCCCAACCCCGTCCCGAGCCGCGATTGTGGGCCGGGTTTCGAGCAGGCCGGCCGGGTGCGCCCGGAACCTGTCACGACCACCGGCATGCTGGGCATGCTGGATGCCTTCAACAACCGGATGGCGGCCGAGAATCTGGCCCGAGAAGCGCAGAAGGCCGCCTATGAGGAGTGCACGCGCGGCTTCCGGCGGACTTCCCGCTACTACCTTTCGCGCATGACCTTTGCGGATCAGGCGCTGGCGCGTCTGAACATGGTCGCCGATGGCGACCGCATCGGTCGCATCGAAATGGTCATTGCCGCGGACGCGGGTGAGGTGCGTCGCGCGCTCACCCGCCAGCACGGGACGCCGAAGATCGAGATCGAACGCAAGGTTCGCCGCGAATCGCGGGTCGAGGTCCTGCCCGGACCGACCGGCCAGCCGGAGCCGGAAACCGTCTGGTACGACGTCGAGTACAAGTACGAGCACCTGTACTGGAAGAGCAAGGGCATGACGATCCACATGGCCGATCGCTATCTCGAAATGTACTGACGCCCGCGGGCGGTCCTGCCCTCACCGATCGCCTGACCCCGCCGCGCGCCCCGGGTCGTTTACGACCACGAGGCGCGCGGCGCGGGGTGCGATGTTCTGCCCCGCATTTCTGGTTCAATGCGCGTGCCGCGATCACGCTACGGAGCCCGCACGCATGAGTGCCTTCCTGTCCGCCTTCACCCGCACCCGGCATGCCCTGTGCGCGCTCTGTGCGCTGTGCGCGGTCGCCTGCTTCGCCGGCCCGGTCCATGCCGCAGGCGAGCCGCGCATTGCGCTGGTGGTCGGCAACGGCGGTTACGAAGACAGCCCGCTGGCCAACCCGGTCAATGACGCCAGCGACATGGCGAAGGAACTGAAGCGTCTGGGCTTTGCCGTGACGCTGCGCACCAACCAGAACGCCGATCAGATCAAGGAACTCATTTCCGACTTCGGCGACCAGCTCGCGCGCAGCAAGGGCGTGGGCCTGTTCTATTTCGCCGGCCACGGCGTGCAGGTCAAAGGCCAGAATTATTTGCTGCCGGTGGGCCGGCGCTATCGGCGCGAAAGGGACGTGGAGATGTGGGCGGTCGAGTCGCGCGCCGTGCTGGCACGCATGGAAGAAGCCGGCAACCCGCTCAACATCGTCATTCTCGACGCCTGCCGCGACAGCCCGCTGCCGCCCGAGACGCGCACCGCCGGCAGCCGCGGCCTGGCGCGCGACACCGCGCCGTCGGGCGCGCTGATCGCCTACGCCACCGCGCCCGGCCGCACCGCCGACGACCGGCGCGGCGCCCGCAACGGCCTGTATACGGGCCACCTGCTGCAGGCCCTGCGCGAGCCCGGCCTGCGGCTTGAAGACGTGTTCGGCCGGGTGCGCGACGCGGTGGAACGCGACTCCGCGCGCCAGCAAAGCCCGGAAGAAGTGGTCAAGCTGCGCGGCCAGCCCTTCTACTTCATGCCGCCGGTGGCTTCGGCCGGCAGTCCGCCCGTCCTGTCGCCGCCGCCCGCGCCGCGCCCCGAACCCGTCATGCCGCCCGGGCCGCGTGTGGGCGAGGTTTTCCGTGACTGTGCGGAGTGTCCGGAGATGGTGGTGCTGCCGTCGGGGCGTTTCGAGATGGGCGACTTGCACGGAGACGGGAGAAGAGACGAGAAGCCTGTGCGGACGGTGCGGATCACGCAGCCCTTCGCGCTGGGCAAGTACGAAGTGACGCAAGGGGAGTGGAGAGCGGTGATGGGGAGCAACCCGAGTCGTTTCAAGGATTGCGGAGACCGTTGCCCGGTGGAGCATGTGAGCTGGGATGAGGTTCAGGTGTTCATCCGCAAGCTGAAGGAGAAGACGGGAAAGGATTACCGCTTGCCGAGCGAAGCGGAGTGGGAATACGCGTGCCGGGCGGGAGGCCGGCACAAGTGGTGCGGCAGTGACAATGTGGATGCGGTGGCGTGGTACGAGGGGAACAGCGGCCGCAAGACCCATGCAGTGGGCGGCAAGAGAGCAAACGCGCAGGGCCTGCACGATATGAGCGGGAATGTGTGGGAGTGGGTGCAGGACTGTTACGAGGAAGGCGGCTACGACAAGGGTCAGCCTGTGGATGGCCGGGCGCACGATCCAAGCACAAACTGTGTCAGCCGGATGTTCCGCGGCGGTGGCTGGGACTACGACTCGGGGTTTGCCCGTTCCGCCGGCCGCAACATTTTCTCGCCCGAATTCCGGATCTTCTCTCTGGGGTTCCGTCTTTCGAGGACGCTTCCATGAGGAAGCGTCTTTTCACTTGTCCCCTTTACGCCTTTACCCTGTTTCGACCGCGCAGCAGTCGAAAAAATTTTCTTCGAGCTGAGCGTATCCGTTCCACTCGCCCGACGCGCAGCGCCACCCCGTCGATGCGGGTGAGGACCACCCGCCTGCGAGGTGTGCGAACCCCGATTCGCCGTCGGCGCCGTTGAAGCCGGTATGACCGGTATGCGGGAGCATGACGATGTGGGGAGCGGGTGAAGCGGATGTGCTGGCCGGTGCGCTCGGCGGGATGCGATTGTCGTTGTGCGTTCTGCCGGGGGCTGTGCTCAGCGCCTGGGTCGCGTGTCGCTTTTTCGGCCGCCGGCCGCTGGCGATGGGCTTGCTGTCGCTGGCCATGGTGATGTTGCTGATTTCGGCCTGGCTGTCGTTCGGCCGGCTGTTCCAGGCCGGGCTCGCCGGCGCTTTGCTGTTGTGGTTCCCGATTGCCGCCGGTGCGTCCTGGCTGGTGGCGCCCGCCGGTCAGCCCGCCGGGCTGCGCGCGCGGCAGGCCGTACTGCAGGGATTTGTCGCGCTGGTTCCGGCTGCCCTGACGATACCGGCCTGTGCAACCTTTTTCTGAACGCGGCGGGCAAGACCGTGCGGGGCTGACCCCGGTTGCGCGCTTCGCTCGTTCAACCTGAAAACCTCAGTTGATCGGCGCTCGTTGGCAACCGAGGGGTGCGGTTGGCGGGGTGTACGGCAAGGCGCGAGGACGCGGCAGGATGGCTCCCTGCAAGGACGAGCAACGCAGCCGGGCGCGCCGCCAACCGTGCACGCGACGTCGCAGCGGTCCCACCAGGAGGGTGAGCGATGCAAAGCGAGAATTGCCCTTGATGGGCAGGGCTTTCAACTTCATGGCGAGCGGTCAACTGAGGTTTTCAGGTTCAAGTCATGACAGACGCTATGGACCGGAGGCGGGAAATGGGGTGGGGCGCACACGCAGCGGCACCGTTTGCGGCGATGGTAGTTTTCTTCAAGTTGCTGCCGGGCATGGTCCTGGGTGGAGCCGTGTCGGCACTGGCGGCGCGTCTGATCTATGGTCGCCCGCTGCTTGAGATACTCATCGCCGCGCTGTCCTTGCCGGTTGTGGCCTGCATCCAGCTTTCCTTGCTCGCTTTCGTGGGCGTCGACATGTCCATGCCCATGGGCCTGCTGGTCTGGACCGCACTGTTGCTGACCTTTCATGGCGTGGCGGCACCCGTCGCGATCGCTATCCGCGCACGCCTGTGGCAGATGCTCGTGCTGAGCGGGATTGCATTGCTGACGCTGGCGGCGGCGCAGGTGTCGTGGCAGTGAGTGCCGGTCGCTCGGCTGCAGTGCCGATCGCCCGCAGCAGAGCTTGATTCGCCGTTTGTTCGATGGGCGCATGCAACACGCCACGTACGCCTTCATGCGGTTGTCACGCAGACCCGTGGCGATGTGGTGAAATGCGGTGAAAGTGCCGAATCATGGGAGTAAAGGTGCAATGAGTATGGCGAGCTTTTCCTGGTGGCGGTGCCTGGGCGCGGTTCTGGCAACGGCCGGATTGATGGATGCGTACGCGGCGGATTCGATGCCGTCGTCGGCACCTGCAGCCGTGCCGTTCGGCACGGTCACCCATGTGCATGGCGAGGTGAAGGCGATCGGGGCGGACGGTTCGGCGCGGCCGCTTGCCGTGGGCGGGTCGCTCTATGTGGGCGAGCGCATACAGTCGTCGGAGGTGGGCGAGGCGCTGGTGAAGGGGCGCGACGCCAGTCTGGTCGCGGTGCGGCCGCGGACGAGTTTCACCATCGAAGGTTTCCAGGCCCAAGGCAAGAAGAACGACAATTTCGTCATCCGTATCGCCACCGGTTCGCTGCGACTCATCTCCGGCTGGATCGGAAAACGCAATCGCAGCAATTACCGCATTCATGCGCCGAACGCGACGATAGGCATACGCGGCACCGATCACGAGCCCTACGTGCTCGATCACGATCTGGCTGGAGAGCAGAACTGGAGCAGCGGCACTTACGACAAGGTGAATAGCGGGGCCACGGTGCTCATGTCGGCGGGCAAGTCGGTCGATATCGCGCCGGGCAAGGTCGGCTTTGTGCGCGGCGGCGGCACGCAGTTGCCGACCGGCGGGACGCAGAAAGGCCTGATGACCATTCTGCTGCCGACCTTGCTCGACAAGGTGCCGGGGTTTTACGTGCCAGGACGATTCGAGGCAGAGGTCGAGCAGTACGCGCGCGATTCGGCTGCGGTGCAGAAGGCGTCGTTCGAGACGCTGAAGGCGCAGCAGGCGGCCTGCGTGCCGCGAAAGGTGGCAAGCGAGTGGCTGAAGGCCTTCGATGCGGCGATCGGTCGCAAGGATGCGCAGGCGGTCGTTGCCATGTTTGCACCCGAGGTGCGCGTGAAGGCGTCGGTGAAGATGCCCGACGGCAGCATGAACACTGTCGAGGTCAGTCGTGACGAAATGGTGGCCAGCACGCTGCAGGCGCTGTCTACACTCAGCAACTACCGGCACAAGCGCCAGACCTTGCAGGCCAGTGCGGAATCGCCGGATCTGCCGTGCGGCCGGGTGCGTCTCAAGTCGGTGGTGGTCGAGCAGGCTCTGCAGGGCGGCAAGCCCTTCCGCTTCGAATCGCTGGAAGAGATCGTGCTGGAACAGCGCGAGGACGCGTGGCTGGCGATCGAGGCCGTCACCACTCAGCGATGAGCGAGGTGCTCAGGCCTGCAATGTCGGGATTTCGTGACTATTTTGGCAGCGGAGTCCGCTCCGCTAACCCCTCGGCCGCCGAGGCGGCGTTTCAACCGATGTACGCCGCTCAGGCATGGTGCCCGTGGCGATGGAACAACCCAGTGGAGACCCAATGATGAAGATCGAGCGCAAGACCCTGATCGGAAGCCTGCTGCTGACGGCCCTGCTGTCGGTCGGCACCGTGCATGCCGACGAAGACAAGGGCATCCGCGTCCGCGAAAGCGGTTCGGGCGCCGAAACCAGCAATGCAACGGTGAGCATCGAATCGGTGAAGTCCGAGTACAAGGTGGACGAGCCCATCCGTTTCCGTGTGAAGGCCACCAAGCCGATGTATGTGTATGTCTATGCGGTGGATGCCGACACCGGCAACGCGCTGATGCTGATGCCGAGCCGCAAGCTCAAGGAAAACCGCATCGAGGCGAACCGCAGCGTCATGGTGCCGGCCAAGGCCATCGAGTTCTATTCCGACAAGCCGGGCAAGGAGAAGGTCGTCGTGGTCGCGTCGGCGAAGAAGCTCGATGTCGATCCGATGAAGATGAAAGCGATGGGCGACTTCGGCGCGGCGGAGTCGGAAGCTCTTGAATCCGATTTCGAGTCGAAGGGCATCCGCGTGCGCGACGCCAGCCCGGCTGGCAGCAGTGCGAACGGTGCAGTGGTGAAGAGCTTTGATCTGAAGATCGTGGCCAAGGACGGGCGTGCCGCCTCGTCGGCCAGCGGTGCCACAGTGTTCCTGGGCACTGACCGCAGCAGCTATGCCGCCGGCGATACGGTGAACATCAAGTACTCGGCCGACAAGGCCGGCTGGCTGCACGTCTATGCGGTCGATGCGGAAGGCGCGTATTCGCTGCTCTCCCGCGACTCGGTCAAGGCTGGGCAGACCGTCAGCCGCAAGGCCGTTGCGGAAGAGCCGACGGGCCGCCAGGCACTGGTTGCCGTGCATACCAAGGGCAAGGAAGACGACGAAGCGGCGGTGAGCCGCATTGCCGACGAGATCGCCGGCAAGGGCGATGCCAAGGCTTTGCGTCTGGCCGACGAAGGCGGCGAAGAGCCCGCCGTGGCGGTGCGTTACTTCCGCATCCGCTGAAAGCATAACCACATCCCCTCGCAGATTGATGGCGGCCCTGGACAGGCCGCCATTTTTTTGACCTTTTGAGCGGGCTGTCCGTCTGGCGATTGTCGAAACTGCCGCTAGCAGAACCCCGAAGTCATTCGAACGACGTTCAAACAGTCATGCCACGCGGTGGTGATCGATGGAGGAAGGGAAACATGAATGCAGGACGTGCAAAAGCCCTGGTTGCGATCGCTCTCGGTATGGCGATGACCGCGACGGCGTTTTCGGTGCAGCAGCAGGAGGTTCCGGCGGCCATGCAAACGGTTGCGGCGGGACTCATCGAGGTCGGAACCGAGCAGGAGAGCTATCGCGTCGACGAACCGATCCGGATCGGCGTGAATGTGGAGCGCCCCGCGTTTCTCTATCTCTACACGATCGATTCCGCAACGGGCGAAGCGTCGCTGCTTGAGCCGCTGAACGGCGGTCGCGCCCGGAAACTGATGCCCGGCGATACCGCCTGGTTACCCGCGCGTTCGCTTGAGTTCTACGCGGATGCGCCCGGTACGGAGCGCATCGTGGCCGTGGCGTCCGAACGCGCGCTCGACCTTTCGGCAGTCCGCGCTGCGGAGGCGCGCGGGGGCGTGATCGATGAGGTGCGAATGGCCGCGTTCTTTGCGGACATGGGCGTGGATGTTGGACAGGCGGGCGACGAGGTGCACGGGGGCGTGCGCGTGGCGGTTCGTCATCTCGACGTGGTGGTGAAGCCTGGCCCGAACTGATTTCTTGCCAGGCCGTGATGGGTCTGCCGGCTGGCGGACTCGCGATGAATACGAACAGGTGTCTGAAGGGGCAAAAAGATGAGATCGGTTGGACGGCGATTGGTAAGTGTGGCGCTCGCAGCAGCATTTGCGGCGCCCTTGGCGGTACAGGCGGCGGACAGGGCTTTGTTGATTGGTGTGGGCAAGCATATTCATCAGCCGTCTGCGGACCTTCCGGGGATCGACATCGACATCGACATGGCAAAGGGCATCGCTTCGATGATGGGGTTCAGCGATGTCTCCGAACTGCGGGACCATTCGGCGACGCTCGACAATGTGCGCGGAGCGCTGCGCAAGATGGCTCAGTCAGTCGGCAGCAATGACAGAGTACTCGTCTATTTCAGCGGACACGGCACGCAGGTCAAGGACAACAACGGCGACGAGAGCGACGGCCGCGACGAGGCGCTCGTCATGAGCGACGTGCGGTCGAACGGCGGCATGCTGATCGACGATGAGTTCGACGCGCTGTTGTCGTCGATTCCGGCCAAGGAGGTCATCGTTCTGGTCGATGCGTGCCACAGTGGTACGTCGACGAAGGCATTCCAGTTGCAGACGGCATCCGTGAACCCGAACTCGTCGCGCAGTTTGGGGCCAGGTGTGACCCAGAGCGTCGGCAAGAGCATCCTGGTTGACGCTCTGCCGGATGTCTCGTCGGCGCGCGGTTATGGTGTTGCAGGCAAGGCGGAAGGCGGTGGCTCCAACTCAGTCAGCATTGCTGCAGCGGCTGACCACGAAGTGGCACAGGCCACCGGCAAGGGCAGCCTTTTCACCCTCGGACTGTATGAGGCGATGCAGAACGCCAAGGCAGACCAGGCCCAGGGACTGACCCTTCGCAAGATGCATGCAGTGGCAGAGCGCTACATCAAGACACATGCAGCCGACGCGCGACGCGTACATACCCCGCAACTGACGGGCAATCTTGCGCTGGCTGACCGGCCAGTCCGTCTTGCCTCAACGGCCGAGGGGGGCGGGCCCGTGTGGCGGGAATTCGAAGGCCTCGTTGCAGATGCAGCACCCTTGCAGCTTTCGCTCAATTCGACGGTTCATCGCGATGGCGAGAAATTGCAGATTTCGGTCGACATTCCCTCTGACGGCTATCTCAACGTTGTCAGTATCGGACCGGACGATGTGCCCGTGATCCTCTTCCCCAACGGCTTCAACAAGGACAACCGCGTGACGCGTGGGCGCCTTGCACTGCCCACGCAGCAGATGAACTTCGATCTGGTGGCACAGAAACCCTACGGGAAGGCGATGGTCGTGGCGGTGCTCACGCAGAAACGCATCAACCTTTACGAATCGGCCGACGGCGAGCGCGATTCGAAGGGCTTGCTCAAGGATGTCCTGCCGCGGGTTTCCGCCGCAGGTACGCGCGCCTACGCGGTGCAGGCTCGCCCGGAAAGTTCCGACGCCGTCGCACCGCTGATGGCCGCCCGAATCGTTTCCCGGGTCTGCGCTGCCAGCGGTCCGTGCGATGCGCCGCGTTGATCAAGGGGAGGGAGCGATGAAAACTTCGATTCGTGCATTGTGCATTTCGCTTGCGTCCGCCGCGCTGTTTGCGGCTTGTTCCGCGCCAAGTTACGTCCACATCGGGCCAAGGTGGGCTCAGGCGGACTCCGCTGTCTTCAACAGTGCGCGGGTGAAGGTATCGGCTTCGGTGCCGGAAGCTTCTCGTGGCGAGTTGCCCGCGGGCAAGCCGTTCTCTCTCAAGGTTGAAACCAGCAACGCAGGTCGTGTCTGGATCTATGCAATCGACGCGGAAGACCGTCTTGAACGTGTGTTTCCAAACGAGGTCGCGCACGAGAACGCGATCGACGCAGACCGGGTGACCCTGTTTCCGGGCGAGCGGGGTGGCTGGGTCATGGAGGCCGACGAGATTGCCGGGCCTCTGATGATGATTACCGTGGTGACGCGTCCGGGCAGCCGTCTGGAAGGCGATCTGGAGGACTTCGATGCCGATGCACTGCTCGACTCGATCAAGGACTATGCCGGCAGCGATTTCGGGGTGACGAAACTGGTACTTAAGGTCGTCGACAATGGCAAGTAAGCGTTCGATGAAATCTCTTACGGTTGCGATCTGCGCTGCGCTGGCCACCCTGTCCGCGCCGCTTCATGCGCAAGTGCCTGTGCCCGATGGCATCGTCGCAAAGGCTTTGACTGGAGTGGCGGTGCCGGTCGCGAAGTCCGTGCCGAAGACCAATGCTCCCGTCAGTCCGGCTTTGCTCGACATTGCGGAGGAGTCCGCCGCGAAAGACTGGCGTCCCGATCCGGGGCGTACCGTAAGCAAAGGCGTTCTGCTCGACGCGGGGCTTGCCCACGTCAGAATCGAGGCGTCTGCCTCGAATCCGTCGGCCTTGCGCGACCGTATAACGACACTTGGCGGCCACATCGACGTGGAGCACGAAGGGGCGCTTTACGCACGTATTCCACCCCGTGCGGTCTCCGAACTGGGCGACGATCCGCAAGTGAAGTCGCTGGTGCCTCAAGGTGTCTACGACAGCACCGCGAGACTCAGTACCGGTGAAGTCGGCGAAGGGATTGCGATGACGCGTGTCCGTGCGCTTCACGAGGCGGGCTTGAGCGGGCGAGGGATCAAGATCGGCGTGCTCGATGTTGGCTTCGCCGGTGTCGACGATCTAGTCCGGAGAGGCGAGTTGCCGAAATCGGTCACGCTCGAAGTATTCAGTGCTCGCGAGGGGCGAATGAGCAGCGTTCATGGGACGGCCTGCGCGGAAATCATCCACGACATGGCACCGGAAGCTACGCTGCTGCTCGCACAGGCCGGGCCCGGCGACGGGCGCGCGTCCGACGGCGAAATCATCGCTGCTGCGCGTTGGCTCAAGTCTCGGGGCGCGAACATCATCAGCGCCTCCGTAGGCGGGATAGCAAGCGCTCAGGACGGGTCCGCCGAACTTGATCGCATGGTCGATGCCATGACTGCCGACGGGATTCTGTGGGTGATCGCCGCTGGCAACGAAGGAGAAAAGCACTGGGGGGCGCATGTAAGGGATGCCAACCGGAACGGTTGGGTCGATGTTCCGGACAGTCCGGGCGTGGATGCGCTTATCTTCGATGTGCGGCGGGATGGCCCCGTTCAGGTATTGGTAAAGTGGTCCGACTGGCTTGGACAGGCTGAGGCCGGAAACCCTCAGGATATCGACTTCGTGCTCTTGCGTGTAATGCCGGACGGTCGTGTAGAGGCTATCCATGAGGCCGTGCGGCCGCGTTCAGCGATCGAGGTGCCACCACTTGAGATCGCGTCGGGCACGCTGAGCGCGGGTACGTATGCGCTGATGATGAGAGGAAGTCGCGTGACACGCGACATGAACGTCCATGTTTTCCTCAACGGGGCGACTTTCCGTAATGGCGGACAACCTGCAGGCAGCATGGCGAGTCCAGGTACCGCCCGGGATGCGCTCACCGTTGGGGCGGTACATGCAAGGACCGGCGCGCTCGAGGGCTACAGCAGTCAGGGTCCTACGGATGATGCGCGCGTCAAGCCGGATGTCGTGGCACCCGCGAGCATGCGAAGCGTTGCATACAACGGCGCTTTTCCGGGAACATCGGCCGCCACGCCGCATGTGGCAGGATTCGCAGCGCTCCTCCTTCAGGCGCAACCGGGAGCGTCGGCAAAGCAACTCAAACAGCAGGTCGCTCAGACCGTGCGCGTGATCGATGCTGCGGCGCCGAGCAACCGGACCGGCCATGGTCTGATCGACGGTGAAAGAAGACAGCAGGGCAATACGTCAGGCGGAGCCCCTGGTTCCGGTGCCGGCGATGCTGCGCCCGGACGTGGAGCAAGGGATATGCTGAGGCAGTTTGACGACCTGAGGCGCAAGCCCTGAGAGGGCAGGCCTGATCCCGTTGTTGCAGCTCGGTTTTGCGGCGCACGCCGCAGTGTTGGTGGAGTCGTGAGGCGCAGGGGCCGAGGCGATAGCCCCGGCCCCTTTCTTTCAGGGCTTGATGGTTATTTCCATGGCACTCGCCGTGCCGGGAGGCACCTCACGGCCGGACCAGCACTGTTTCACGAAGGCCTTGCGCTCGTCACCCTTCAGCGATTTGGCGCTGGCTTCGGCGCGGCACTGTTTCTTGCGCGCCGCAGCATCGTCCGATGCGTCCGCGGTGGCGGTCGCCTCGCTCTTGCCGGACGACAGGCAACTGCTCATGAAGGACTTGCGCTCGTCGCCCTTCAGCGACTTTTCCTTCGCCTCCTTGTTGCAGGCCCGCATCCTGTCCTGCTGCGGGCCGGCGACGGCGGCATGCGGGAAGGTGGCGAGCAGGGTGATGCTGACGAGTGTGCAGCTGAGCGTACGGCGGGTATTCGGCATGACTGAGCTCCTGGCTGTGCAGCATGAAATGGCAATACCGACGGCAGCCCGGGAGGGCTGCCATCGTGCATGTTATGCATATGTCATCGTCATGTACAGTCGCCGGGTCAGCCGTCCTCCCCACCCAGGGCGCGGCGCTGGCGTTCGACGAATTCGAGTGTCGAATCGATGCCGCGGAAACTCAGTATCGTGGTGCGCACGGCCGCCTCAACCAGCACCGCCAGGTTGCGGCCGGCGGCAACCGGAATGACCACCTTGCGTATCTTCACGCCGAGGATGTCCATCACCTCGTTGTCCAGCGGCATGCGCGTGGCTTCGGGCAGGCCGGTCACCTGCTTCTGCAGATGCACGACCAGTTGCAGCTTCATCTTGCGCCGACAGGCGGTTTCGCCGAATACGGTGCGGATGTTCAGTACGCCCAGCCCGCGCACTTCGAGGAAGTCCTTCAGCAGTTCCGGGCAGCGTCCTTCGAGCACATTGGGCGCGATGCGCGAAATGTCGACGCAATCGTCGGCCACCAGGCCGTGGCCGCGCGAAATCAGTTCCAGCGCCAGTTCGCTCTTGCCGACGCCGGAGTCGCCGGTGATCAGCACACCCATGCCCAGCACGTCCATCGACACGCCGTGCAGCGTGGTCTGGTCCGCCAGTTCGCGCGCGAGATAGGCGCGCAGCTGGTCGATGACTGAGGCGGCGCTGCGCTGCGTGGTCATCAGCGGGATGCCGCGGCTGGCGCAGCCGCTGCGGATGGTGGGTGGCGGATCGGCGCCGTCGGCGACGATGAAGGCGGGCGGGCGGGCGTCGAGCAGGGTATCGACGATGTCCTCGACCTTGCGCGTCGAGACGCTCTCCGCCCACAGGATTTCCGGCACGCCGACGACCTGGATGCGTCGGGTGTGGATGGTGTTCAGGTGACCGACCAGGTCGGCTGGCGACAGGCCGATCTGGTCGGCGACGATCAGCGTTTCACCGCTGCCGCACTGCCATTGCAGGCGCAGCCGGTCGCGATTGTCCTCAAACAGCCGCGCGACGCTGAGTTTCCGCATGCGCGGGCTGCCAGGCTGTGAACAGGGTATGGATGGCGGGTACGTCGGCGGCCTGCATCAGCTGTTCGCGGAAGGCCTTGTCGGCAAACATCTGTGCCAGCTCGGACAGGATCTGCAGATGCAGTTCGGTCGCCTGCTCCGGGACCAGCAGCACGAACAGAAGATTGACCGGACGGCCGTCCGGCGCATCGAAAGCGACCGGGTTTTCCAGTCGCACGAAGCCGCCGATGGCTTCCTTCAGGCCCTTGATGCGGCCATGCGGAATGGCCACACCCTGGCCGAGGCCGGTCGAACCGAGCTTTTCGCGCGCGAACAGGCTGTCGAAGACCTGGCTGCGGGCGATGCCCTGGTTGTTTTCGAAAAGCAGGCCGGCTTGTTCGAACACACGCTTCTTGCTGCTGGCGTCGAGGCCGAGGCAGATGTTCGAAACGGGCAACAGCTTTGCGATAAGCGTCATGTCAGGGGCTACTCCGAACACGCGGCGGGCGCGGTACCGAGGTTAACGGTCGCCGCGCCGGAAAAGTTGATTGCACTGCAACAAGGCCGCGGATTATACGCCCCTGGCAGCGGGCAATCGTTTCATTCTGCCGCCTGGTGCTTCAGTGCCTCACGGGTGTGTTCGCCGGACTTCTCCTTGTGCTTCAGTACCTGGCGATCGAGCTTGTCGATCAGGTTGTCGAGCGTCGCGTACATGTCCTCGCTTTCGGCTTCCACGAAGATGTCCTTGCCGCGGACGTGCAGCGTGACTTCCGCCTTCTGTCGCAGCTTTTCCACCGACAGGATGACGGAAACGCTGGTCACGTGGTCGAAATGGCGGATCACGCGGTCGAGTTTCGTTTCGACGTATTCGCGGATGGCCGGGGTGACTTCGAGGTGATGGCCGGTGATGGTGAGGTTCATGCTGCCTCCTTTCGTTACGGGACGAAAAATGCGTGGCGATCGGGGTCGGTCGATGTGATCGGTCTCAGATCGCCTTGCGCACGCTGACCGGCGGGATGTTCAGGGACTCGCGGTACTTGGCGATGGTGCGCCGCGCAACGACGATGCCCTGCTGGCCCAGTATTTCCGCGATGCGCGAGTCCGACAGCGGACGCTTTGCATCCTCGGCGCCCACCAACTGGCGGATGAGCGCGCGGATCGCGGTGGCCGAACAGGCCCCGCCACTTTCGGTTGCCACATGGCTTCCGAAGAAATACTTCAGTTCGAACAGTCCGCGCGTGGTCGCCATGTACTTCTGCGAGGTGACGCGCGAAATGGTGGATTCGTGCAACTCGAGCGTTTCGGCAATCTCGCGCAGCGTCAGCGGTCGCATCGCCACTTCGCCGAACTCGAAGAACTGGCGCTGCCGTTCGACGATGGCCTGCGACACGCGCAGGATGGTGTCGAAGCGCTGCTGCACGTTCTTGATCAGCCACTTCGCTTCCTGCAGCTGACCGGACAGGCCGCTGCCGCGCTGGCCCTGCAGGATTTCGGCGTACAGCCGGTTGATGCGCAGGCGCGGCATCGCGTCCGGGTTGAGCAGCGCCGTCCATTGGCCGCGCACCTTGCGCACCACCACGTCGGGCACGATGTAGCGCGCGTCGATCGGCGCGAACTGTGCGCCCGGGCGCGGGTTGAGGGAGCGGATCAGGGTCTGCGCGGCACGCAGCAGCTCTTCGTCGCAGCCGACGGCACGGCGGATCTTGGCGAAATCGCGTGCGGCCAGCAGGTCGATGTGCTGGTCGATGATGATGCGCGCGAGCCGCGACACCTCGTCGGTGGGCAGCGCATTGAGCTGCAGCAGCAGGCATTCGCGCGGATCGCGGGCGCCGACGCCGACCGGGTCGAAGTTCTGCAGCTGGCGCAGCGCGATCGACAGGTCGTCGAGGTCGATGTCGGCCTCTTCCGGCAGCAGCTCGACCAGTTCGGTCAGCTCCTGGTTCAGGTAGCCGTCGTCGTCCAGCGCTTCGATCAGCAGGCGGATCAGGTAGCGGTCGCGCTCGCTCATCTGCGACAGCGCGAGCTGGCCGCACAGATGGTCGCGCAGCGAGGTGCCGGCGGCCTGAACGTCCTGGTAGTCGCCGTCCTCGTCGTCGCCGCCGCTGCGCGAGCCGTAGCTGCCGCTTTCGCCGGACCAGTCGTCCATGTCGGCGCTGCTGGCGCTTTCCTGGGCGCGCTGCTCTTCCTGCTGGGCGTCGGCGCTTTCCTGCGGCGTGCTGTCACGCGTCTCGCCCATGCTGTCCTGCGGCGGCTGGTAGTTCGCGACCGGCTCGCTGTCGTCGCGCTCGAGCATCGGGTTCTCGTCCAGGAAGCGTTCGATCTCCTGGTTGAACTCGATGGTCGACAGCTGCAGCAGCCGGATGGACTGCTGCAGTTGCGGCGTGAGCGCAAGATGCTGGGAAAGTTTGAGTTGCAGCGACTGCTTCATGGTGTGCAAATTTCGGCGGTCTAGAGGCGGAAGTGTTCGCCGAGATAGACCTTCCTGACGCTCTCGTTATACACGATTTCTTCCGGCCGGCCGCTCGCCAGTACCTCACCGGCGTTGATGATGTAGGCGCGATCGCAGATGCCCAGCGTTTCGCGCACATTGTGATCGGTGATCAGTACGCCGATGCCGCGCTCCTTCAGGAATCGGATGGTTTTCTGGATGTCGATGACGGCGATCGGGTCCACGCCGGCGAACGGTTCGTCGAGCAGGATGAAGCGCGGCGAGGTGGCCAGCGCGCGGGCGATCTCGACGCGGCGGCGCTCGCCGCCGGACAGTGCTGCGGCCGGGCTCTTGCGCAGGTGGCCGATGCCCAGTTCCTCCAGCAGTTCGTCCAGCCGGGCGGCGCGCCGGGTCGCGTCCTTCTCGTTCAGTTCGAGGATGGCGAGGATGTTCTCCTCGACGTCC
>WBZX01001465.1_pt1 | contig 17719 bp, 15 predicted proteins | sample 5204211 | NCBI WGS metagenome assembly WBZX01 (sample SAMN12344362, study PRJNA552823) | activated sludge metagenome | biome: Activated sludge suspended growth; feature: Nitrification reactor; material: Wastewater; isolation source: activated sludge from nitrification reactor of wastewater... | reverse complement strand
CGCGGCGGGGCCGGGGTTCGGGGACGCGCCGGGCACGCCGCAGGTGCGGGGCATGCTCCAGCTCTCGTACCGGATCGACGGCAAGCCGAAGCCCATCATCCCGCCCGCGAAGCCCACGGATCTCGATCTCGACGGCATCCTCAACGACGGCGACGCGTGCCCCGAAGAGGCCGGCCCGGACAACGCGGACCCCAAGCGAAAAGGGTGTCCCTTCCTCGACACGGACGGGGACCTCGTCGCCGATCAGGACGACGCGTGCCCCAACGCCGCCGGCACGAAGTCCTCGAACGCGAAGGCGAACGGCTGCCCGGACAGCGACAACGATCTTCTGCCCGACCCGATCGACCCCTGCAAGATCGAGCCGGGCGATCCCAAGACGGGCTGCCCGACGTACGCGCGCCTCGAAAAGAAGGCGTTCCTCGTGTCGCCGCCGATCGCCTTCGCGGAGAACAGCTCGGCGCTGTCGAAGGCGTCGAAGGCGGCGCTGGAGGAGATCGCGGCGACGATGCGCGCGAACCCGAAGCTCGGTCACGTGAGCATCGCGCTCGGGACCAAGGGCGCGCCGGCCGGCCTCTCCGACAAGCGGGCGGAGCAGATCGCCCTGGTGATCCGCGGGATGAACATCGATCCGCAGCGCTTCGAGGTCGTGCTTCAGGAGAGCCTGAAGAGCGGGGCCGTCGAGGTGAAGCTGGTCAAATGATGCTGCGTTCGGCTCGCCCGTGAACCGCGCGGTGGGGCGGCGCGATCGCCGCCGGAGCGGCAGCCGGAGCGGGCCCCGGCTGCGATAGACACGCGTCACTCCGCAGCGGGCGGAGGGTCGGCCGGCATGTCGGGGGCAGCGTCGCCGCGCGCGGTGGCGCCGGGGATCTGGTACTTCACGCCGCGCAGGCGGTTGGCGAGCTGGGTGCCGCGCCAGCCGAGGTACGCCTTGTTGAACTCGACGACCTGATCGGCCGCGAGGTACGGGTTCTTGAGCTTTCCGAAGGAGACGAGCGCGAGCACCTGCTCCGCGACGCTCACGGGGCAGCCTTCGAGCCGCACGAAGGGGTCGTTCCGCGCGGAGGCGGCCGCGAGCTTCGCCGTGACGGTCACCATCTTCGCGTAGATGTCGTCGTGCTTGGCGTGGTGCGGGTCCTTCGTCGAGCGCTGCTTGTAGAGGCTGTCGACCTTGATCAGCTTGTCCGCGACCTTGCCCTCGAACTCGGCGCAGTCGCCGATGAAGATGATCTTCTCGCCGGGCTTCGCGTCGATCGGGCCGTTGTACGTGCCGAAGACGACGTGCATGTGCGGGATCTTGTCGTCGCACTCCTTGTCGTAGAGGCGGAGGATCTCGATGGCCTCCTCGAGCGCGCCGGGACAGCCGCCCCAGCAGTAGTCGAGGTCGGGCTCGGCGTGGCCGCCGCCCCGCTCGCGCGCGCCGATCGCTCCGTCGCGCGGCGGCGGGCCCGCGTACGCGGTGATGTGCGTGCCCTCGAAGTACTTCTCCACGCGGATGAGGCCGACCTTGAAGCCCTTCGCGCGCGCCTTCGCCTCGTCGAACGTCACGTCGCCGGTGATCTCGATCTTGGAGAGATCCGTCGGGCCGAAGCCGCGCTCGCTCGCCATACGAACGTGCGCGATGCTCGCGGGGTCGACGCCGATGATGCTCGCGCACACGCTGTCGAAAGCGACCTGGTTGTTGCCCATGATCACGAGGCCGAGCGGGAAGGGGATCGGCGTGAGCATGCGGCCCTCGCCGGCCGTGATCGCGTCGATCGCGATGAACTGCGGCTGGAGGATGTACTGGAGGTCCGCGACCTTCTCGTCGAGGCGGTGATCGTGGTCGATGAGGCGGTGCCTGTCGTCCTGGATGCCGATGTAGTTCTTCATCGAGAACGTGATCGTCGTCCACGGGTGGCTCTTGAACTTGGGGCAGTTGACGAAGAAATCGGCCTTGGCGACGGGCTCCGGCGTGAAGACGTAGTCGCGGAGGCGCTTCGCGTGCGTGTAGCGAATCTCGAGCTGGGGCACCTCCTCGAAGTGGTAGTGCTTCACGCCTGTGCGCTCGAAGACGGGGTAGTAGCCGGCGCCCTCGAACGCGAGGCGCGTCGGGATCGTGATGCCGCACCGCTCGCCGACGGCCATCTCCGTGACCTTGCCGCGATCGCGATCCTTGAGGCCGAGGAGCACGCCCTCCAGGAACTCGGGGCGCGTGAAGGCGTTCGTGAACATGTCGCCCGAGGCGACGCAGTTCGGCTTCACGAGCGTGCGGCCCGACGGCTCGAGGCCGAGCTCCTCCAGGCCTTCGCGGATGATCCGGCGGATCTTCTCCACGTCGTACGTCCGGCAGTCGCGGATGATGACCCGAGGTCGTTCGGCGATCTTCATGGCATCGAGGCTAGTCGGAGCGCTGTGGAGCGGCAAACGCCGCGTGCGCCTCACGAAGAGCGTCCTCCCCCGCGCCTACGCGGCGCACCCCCGCGCGGATCCAGCGCGACATCGCGGACCCGCCGATCGCGGGGGGCGGCTCTCGCGGCGCGGGCTCGCCGAGCTTCAGATCGCGGGGGGCGGCTCTCGCGGCGGGGCCAGGGCGGCGACCTCGTCGCGGGCGGCGCGCGTGGCGTCGAGCATCTTGCCCTCGATGCGGAACCGGCCGTCGTCGGCCTTGCAGCGCGCGACCTTGATGCGGATGGCGCCGCCCGAGGGGAGCGCGCCCTCGATGCGGGAGCCCGGCGCCGACGGGATCGTGGAGCGCACCGTCACGCGGTCGTCGTCGGCGGCGACGACATCGGCCTCGCCGCCCTTCGTCCAGCGGATCATCGCCCGTGCTCCTCGCGGCGTCCGGCGCCGCCCTTCGTGCCGCGGATCATCCTAAAACCCTTTGCGTCCGCGGGAGATCGCGACCTTCGCCTCGCGGTCGGCGTCCTTCTCCTTGATCGACTGGCGCTTGTCCTGGTGCTTCTTTCCGCGGGCGAGCGCGATCTCGACCTTCACCCGGCCCTCTTTGAAATAGATCTGCGTCGCGATCGCCGTCATCCCCTCGCGCTGGATCGCGCGCTCCATTTCCTCGATTTCCCTCGCGTGGAGGAGGAGCTTGCGCGCCCGCTTGTCGCTCGCGTGGCCGAAGGCGGCGCCCTCGAGGATCGGGATGTTCATGCCGTTGAGGAAGGCCTCGCCCCGCTGCACGGAGCACCAGGTGTCGCTCAGATCGGCCGTGGCCATGCGGAGCATCTTCACCTCGGTGCCCACGAGGACGAGGCCGGCCTCGTACTTGTCGCCGAGCTCGTAGTCGAAGGCCGCGCGCCGGTTCTTCGCGATGACGCGATCGCCGCGGTGCTGCTTCTTTTCCTTTTCCGACGCCATCCGCCTGTTTCGCTTTCGTGTGCGCTCCGGCGCCCGGGCGCGAGAGCATCGTCTCGACCCGGGCCGGCGCTCGTCTCGTACCACGGGACGGGCGAGCGATCGTACCCTCCCGCCCGATGCGACGAGACCTGCGCCTCCGGAGGAGCCTCGCGCGCTTGGCGGCGAGCCTCGTCGCGGCGCGAACCCTCGTCGCGCGGAGCGGCTTCGTCGCAGCGGGCGGGCTCGTCGCGGTAGGCGGGCTCGTCGCGGCGGGCGGGCTCGCTGCGGTGGGCGGGCTCGCTGCGGTGGGCGGGCTCGCGGGGTGTGGCGGGCACGGGACGCAGCCGGCAGGGACCGACGCGCCCCCGAAGGCCGCGCACCCCTCGGCGCCCGCGGCGTCGCTGGTCCCGCCCGGGGCGTCGTCGGTCCCGCTCGCGGCGAGCGCGGAGCCGTCCGCCAGCGCATCGCCGCTGCCGGAGCCGCCCGAGGATCCGCGCGCGCAGAAGGCCCGCATCGTCACCGAGCTCGCGGGGCGCCGGCCGCGCGCGTGGGGGCTCGCGATCCCCGGCGTGATCACCACCGTCGCGGGGGAGGGCGCCACGATCGCGCTCACGTTCGACGCGTGCGGCGGGCCGGGCGGCGACGGGTACGACGCGGCGCTCATCGAGTACCTGAAGCGCGAGCGCGTGCCGGCGACGCTGTTCCTCACGAGCAAATGGATCGCCGCGCGCCGCTCCACGGCGACGGCGCTCGCCGCCGAGCCGCTCTTCGAGATCGAGAACCACGGGAGCGCGCACCGCCCTTGCTCCGTCAACGGACGCTCGGCGTACGACATCCGCGGGACGAAGAACCTCGGGGAGGCCGTCGACGAGATCCAGCGCGGATCCAGGGCGATCCTGGAGCTGACGGGGCGCGCGCCGCGGTTCTACAGGCCCGGGACGGCGTACTTCGACGACGTGTGCCTCGACGTCGTGGCGGCGCTCGGGGAGGCGCCGGCGGGGTTCGCCGTGAACGGCGACGGCGGCACGGGGTTCACGCGGTCGCAGGTGAAGGACGCGATCCTGAAGGCGAAGAGCGGCTCGATCGTGCTGCTCCACATGAACCACCCGGGCGCGCACACGGCGGAGGGCGTGATGGACGCCGTGCCCATCTTGCGCGCGCGCGGCGTGAAGCTGGTGCGCCTCGGAGACGCGGCGAAGAAGTGACGCCGCGAGGATCGCCGGTGGGGGCGCTGCGGAGACGCGGTGAGGAGGGGACGTGTGCCGGAAGGAGCTCTGCCGCGCCCCCGTGAAATCTGCTTTCTTTGGGCGTATTCCTGCGATCAAGGACGGGATTTTTGGGGGGCACGGGAGGCGGGGCGCGGGCGCGGGGCGCGCGCGGCGTGTCTCCGTGGCGTCGCCGTTTGTCGCGCTGGTTCGGCGTGAGGTAGGGTGCGGGCATGACGAGCGGCGCTTCGCACCTCACGGGTCGCAAGATCGGGTTCATCGGCGGCGGGAACATGGCGGGGGCGCTCATCCGAGGGCTGCTCACGTCGCACGCGGCGACGGCCGCGAACATCCGCGCGAGCGACACGAACGAGGAGCGCCGCGTGGAGCTGATGGCGAAGCACGGCATCGAGGCGACCGACGACAACGCGGCGATCGCCGAGTGGGCGGACGTGATCGTGATCGCCGTGAAGCCGCAGATCGTGGACCGGATCCTCGCGGCGCTGGCGACGGGCGTGCGCGAGGGGGACGTGGTGATCTCGATCGCGGCGGGCGTGCCGATCGAGGCGATCGAGGCGCGGCTGCCCGAGGGGACGCGCGTGATCCGGACGATGCCGAACACGGCGGCGATCGCGCTCGCGGGGGCCACGGCGATCGCGCCGGGGACGCACGCGAGCAAGGCCGACGTGGAGGTGGCGAAGAGCCTCTTCACCGCGGTGGGGCGCTGCGTGGTGCTCGACGAGAGCCTGCTCGACGCGGTGACGGGGCTGTCGGGGAGCGGGCCCGCGTACGTGATGCTGATGATCGAGGCGCTCGCGGACGGCGGCGTGAAGGTGGGGCTCGGGCGCGACGTGGCGCTGCTCCTCGCGGCGCAGACGGTGTACGGCGCGGCGAAGCTCCAGCTCGACACGGGCGAGCACCCGGGGCGGCTCAAGGACATGGTGACGAGCCCGGGCGGGACGGCGATCGCGGGGCTGCACACGCTGGAGGCGGGCGGGCTGCGGCGCACGCTGATCGACGCCGTCGAGGCCGCCGCGAAGCGCTCCGCCGAGCTGGGCGCGCAGATGTCCGCGAAGCTCGCGAAGCTCGGAAAGTGAAGGGGACGCGAGCCGCCGAAGCTCGGAGAGCGGAGGGCGCGCGGGTCGGCGAGGGGCGGAATGGGAAAGGGGGGCGATCCGTGGAGGGGCGGCGCGCGTAGAATACGCTTCGCGGCGCGTCCGCCGGCCGGCGCCGGGGGCGCGGCGGGAAAAAAGAGGCCCTCGGCGAGGGCGTGACGGTCCCTCTCGAGAGCGGGAGATTCGGAACATGGGTGAGCGTTCGGTGGTGGTTCGCGGTGGTCTGGGGCTCTGTCTCGCGGTGCTGGGGGCGACTTCGGCCTTCGCGGCGTGCAACGCCAACGTCGAGACGAAGTGCTTCGACGGGCCCTGCAACGAGCAGGACGACCCGGTGACCACCGTCGCGACGACGGACACCGAGGTGACGTCGGGGACCACCTCGGAGTGCCACCCTTCGAAGAACGGGAGCGACGCTTGCTCCGACGAGCCGCAGACAGGGGACCTCCCGTGCGACGTGTTCGACATCCTGAAGGCCAAGTGCCAGACGTGCCACACCGATCCTCACGGCTCGAACGCGCCGATCGATCTGCTGACGTGCGATCGCTTCCACGAGCAGGACTGCGGGCCTGTCCGGACGCGGTTCCGCACCGTGGACTACTACGTGTTTTGCAGCGGGGAGATGCCCCAGGGGGCCAAGCTGCTCACGGACGCGGAGAAGCAGACTCTCCGGGACTGGCTCGATGCGTGCGCGCCCTGCGTCGCCGCGGGCACCGGGTGCTCCGGGACACCGAGCCAGAAAGCCTGTTATCAGGACTGACCTCCTCGCCGCGAATCCGGCGCAAAAGTTGCCACGAGCGGGGGCGTGACGGGCTTTACGACGGGCGGGCTCCCATCTACGGATCTGGGCCATGACGCAGCCCTCCGCCGAGCCTCCCCGCGAGCCCGGCCGCCCGAAGGTGCGGAGAAAGAGCTTCCTCCGCCGCAACGTGTCGCGGATCTTCCTCGCGGCGCTGGTCCTCGGGGCCGCGGCGTTCTTCGTCGCCGGCAAGCTCAAGCCGCTGCCCGTCGTGGCGATGCCCGTCGTGCGCGGGCAGGCCATCGACGCCGTGTACGCGACGGGGACGGTCGAGGCCGAGGATCGCGTGCAGGTGAAGGCGAAGACCTCCGGCGCGCTCGCGGAGGTGCTCGTGAAGGAGGGGGATCGCGTCAAGAAGGGGGATCTCCTGGCGCGCATCGACAATCCGCAGCTGAGCTTCGAGCTCAAGCGCGGCAAGGTGGATCTCAACGCGGCCTCCGCGCAGGGCGGCACAGCGGCGCCGCAGCTCGAGGCGTTGAAGGCGCAGGCCCTCGGGATCAAGGCGGATCTCGATCTCGCGAAGCAGGACCTGGACAGGCTCGACAAGCTGCTCGCGAGCGGGGCCGTGAGCTCGTCGGACACCGATCGTGCGAGGGCGCGCGTGACGCAGCTCCAGGCGACGCTGTCGGCCAACGAGTCGCAGCAGCGGGCGCTGCGCATCGACCTTTCGGCGAACACGGCGCGCCAGGCGGCGCAGGTGAAGACGCTGGAGAGCCGCGTCGCCGACACCGACGTTCGCGCGCCGATGGATGGGGTCGTGCTGGCGCGGTCGGTGGAGGTCGGGGAGGTCGTCAGCGTGAACCAGACGCTGTTCAAGGTGGGGGACACAGGGCAGCTCATCCTGGAGGTGAGCGTGGACGAGGCCGACATCGCGCGCGTGAAGGAGCCGGCGGACAAGGAGCCCGGCTCCAGAGTGGCAGTCAGCCTCTACGCCTTTCCAAAGACGGTGTTCGCCGGCCGCGTGTTCGAGGTGCTGCCGGACGCGAACAGGGAGCGGAAGAGCTTCCTCGCCAAGGTGCGGCTCGATCAGCCGCCCGTGGGGCTCCGCAGCGGCATGAGCGGGGAGGTCAACATCCTCATCGGGGTGAAGGACAATGCCTTGCTCGCGCCGAGCCAGGCGGAGGCCGATGGAGCTGTGTGGCTCGTGGAGGGGAGTCGCGTCAAGAAGCAGGCGGTGAAGGTGGGGATCCGCGATCTGCTGCGCGTGGAGATCCTGGAGGGGCTGCCGGACGACGGGCTCGTCGTGATCGAGGGGCAGGACAAGCTCGCGGAAGGGGCGCGCGTGACGGTGACGCGCAAGGAGCCGGACAGGCTCGCTCCGGTGCCGGAGGCGAACGGCGCGCAGCCGGCGAGCTCGCAATGAACGGGACCGTCCTCTTCGTCTCGCTGCGGCAGCTCTGGGAGCGAAAGCTCCTGAACGGGATCGCCGTGCTCGGCGTGACGCTGGGGGTGCTCACGCTGATCACGATCAGCGGCATCATGCAGGGCTTCCAGGTGAAGTTCCTCGTCAACATCCTCAAGGTGAGCCCGCACGTCGTCATCCACGACAAGCAGCTCCGGCCGTCGCCGTCGATCCTGGCGCGCTTCTCCGAGGGCGTCGTGGTGACCCGGGTGTCGCACGAGACGCCCAGCGACAGGCAGCTCCGGATCAGCCGGCCTTACGAGATCGTCCACGAGCTCGAGCGGCTGGACGGCGTCGTCGGCGCGGCGGCCTCGCTCGGCGGCTCGGCCGTGCTCGCGGTGGGGTCCAAGCAGTTCCCCGTCGATCTGCGGGGGATCGATCCCGCGCGGCAGGACAAGGTCACTCCCATTGGCCAGTTCGTGAGCGTGGGCAGCTACCGGGCGCTCTCCGCCTCCGCCGACGCGATGGTGATGGGCGTCGGCGTCGCGAAGGAGCTTGGCGTGAAGGTCGGCGACGTCGTGCGGTGCGGCGCCGCGCTCGGGCCGACGATGAGCCTCAAGGTCGTCGGCATCTTCGACGCGGCGCTCCCGTCCATCGACAACAGGCGCGTCTACGTGACCCTGCGGACGGCGCAGATCCTCCTGGGAAAGCCGGACATCGTCGGGCAGATCGAGATCAAGCTGCGCGACCCGGACAGCGCGCCGGAGGTCCGCGAGAGGCTGGAGCGCTCGCTCGGGTACGACGCCGAGAGCTGGCAGGAGCAGAATGCCAATTTCCTCGCGCTCTTCACGATGCAAAACATGATCATCAACTTCGTCGTCGGGGCGATCCTGGCCGTGGGCGGCTTCGGGATCCTCGCGATCCAGATCATGATCGTCCTCCAGAAGACGAGGGACATTGCCATCCTCCGGAGCGTCGGTTTCCGCCGGAACGACATCCTCGCCGCCTTCCTCCTCCAGGGCGCGCTCGTCGCCTCCGTCGGCGCGGCGCTCGGGAGCGTCGGCGGCCATCTCCTGCTGGGCTTCCTCGGGACGCTCAAGGTCCACCAGGAGGGGCTCGTGAAGAGCGAGACGTTCCTCGTCTACGAAGATCCGGTGTTCTACTTTTACGGGGCGGGGTTCGCCCTCTTCGTGGGGCTCCTCGCGAGCCTCATCCCGGCGCTGCGCGCGTCGCGCGTGGAGCCCGTGGACGTGCTCCGCGGGCAGATCGGCTGATCGGAGGAAGCGTGCCGACTCCCCACCTCGACTCCAGCGTGGATATCCCGGTCCCCGGCGGGCCGATCTCGCACAAGTTCGACGCGCCCCACCTGCCCTGGCCGGAGCCGGGGGAGGTCGTCCTCTCCGCGGAGGGGCTCACGCGGGAGCTCGGGACGCTCGTCAAGACACCGGTGCTCCTCGGGATCGATCTGGCCATTCGAGCAAGGGAGTTCGTGAGCCTGACCGGGTTCTCCGGGTCGGGGAAGAGCACGCTCCTTTACCTGCTCGGCGCGCTGGATCGGCCGACGAGCGGGCGCGTCGTGTTCGAGGGGGCGGACATCTCGGAGCTGGACGACGACGAGCGGGCGGAGCTGCGGTCCAACGCGTTCGGGTTCGTGTTCCAGTTCCACTTCCTGCTCCCGGAGTTCACCGTGCTGGAGAACGTGATGATCCCGATGCTCCGGCGCGGGGCGCGCTCGCAGGCCTCGGCGGAGGATCATGCTGTCTCCGTGCTGGAGTCGATTGGCCTCCTCCCCTACCTGGAGCGGCGGCCCTCGGAGCTGTCCGGCGGGCAGCAGCAGCGCGTGAGCATCGCGCGGGCCGTCGCGAACGACCCGAAGATCATCTTCGCCGACGAGCCGACTGGCAACCTCGACTCCAAGAACGGCGTGCTCGTGATGGAGGCCTTCGAGAAGCTCGTCCGGGAGGACGGGCGCACCATCGTGATGGTGACGCACGAGCGGACCTTCGCGTCGCGCGCGTCGCGGCAGGTGATGATGAGCGACGGGCGGGTGGTGGCCGACATCGATCAACGCAACCCGCTCCGGTGAACGCGTGGTAGGGTCCCCGGAGGACCATGAACCGATCGACATCTCTCGCTCTCGCATCGACGTTGCTTTGCGCCGCGCTCGCCCTCGGGGCCTCCGGCTGTGGGAACAAGGACGCAGGCTCGGCGGCGGGCTCCGGCGCCGCCCCCGCGCCCGCCGGGCCCACGCCCGAGATCGCGGGCGAGTACACCATCAAGGGCACCAACCCCGGCGGCGGGGACTACGGCGGCTCGCTGCTCGTCACGAAGCGCGGCCCGGTGTACCAGTTCTCCTGGAAGTCAGGCGGGAACGGGTACGACGGCGTCGGCGTCCAGACCGAGAACAGCGTGGGTGTCGCGTTCTCCAGCGGCGCGGCCGGAAAGGCGTGCTCGGTGGTCCATTACAAGGTCGGCGCGAACGGCGGGCTCGCCGGGCGCTGGGGCGCGTGGGGCAACGACGCCAGCGGGACCGAGACAGCCACCCGCTCGGGCGGCGGCACGGGGCTCGACGGCAAATACGATGTCTCGGGGAGCCGGCTCGACGGCGCGGCCTACAAGGGCACGCTGAGCGTGTCGGCGCAGGGGGCCGGGTACCTCTTCTCCTGGAGCACCGGGGACACGTCGGAGGGCTTCGGCGTGCGGATGGGCGACTTCGTCTCCGTGGGGATCGGCGGCGGGGAGTGCGGGTTCGTGATCTACGACGTGAAGGCGGACGGGTCCCTGAGCGGCCAGTGGAGCAGCTTCAAGTCCAAGGCCATCGGGACCGAGGTCGCGACGAAGAAAAAGTAGGGGGACGAGCCGCGGTGTGGTGTTGACAAGGCCGGCGCGAGCAGATAGCGCTCGTAGCTTCCAAGCCTGCGCCCGTCCGGGGGCAAGGGGTCGATGTTCATCCGTGCTCTTGCTGTAGCGGGGAAAGCTACCCGGCCTCGATCGGCCGAGCGGCGGGAGCGCGAAGATCAGGAGACGGTCATGCAGAGCAAAGACGCCACGGGGTCCGACACAGCGAACCTCTACACGCTCATGAACCTGCTGGTGGGGACGAGCCAGGAGAGCGCCGACGCGCGCGTCACCGGGGCCGATGTGCCCGGCCGCACCCAGCTCACCGAGACGTACGACGTGCCGAACACGCCCACGGCGCCGTTCCCGCCGGGCACGTCCGGATACCTGTTCATCAACTACAATACAGGGGAGAACTTCAACCAGTTCATCGCCAGCCTCTGCGACAACGGGGTCAGCTCCATGACGGGGCAGGCCGTGACCGCCAGTGTGAAGGAGCGGACGCAGAGGCCGCCGCCCTGGCAGACGAGCCCGCTCTTCAACTTCCTGTTGCTCCTCGCCAGCGACACGAGCGTGAACGACAGCTTCCACGCGGCCTTCCCGGGCGGCACCGCGGCCCAGCAAAAGGCCTTCTTCGACAGCTACCTCCCCTCCAACTACTACGGAGAGCAGGACGCCGTCACGGCCCTCATGCAGTCCACCTCCACGCCCGACTTCAGCAAGCTGCTCACCACGTTCAACGTCCTCGTGACGACCTTCAACGCGCAGTACGGACTCTGCTGCTAGCCGGGCCGGCTCTGCCGCGGAGTCGGACGAGGGTGCGCGAGGTCGCCTACGGATGTCCCAGCGAGAGCTCCTGGTCACCGCGCTGTCCGAAGCGGCCGAGATCGAGCACGCCATCACGTGCCAGTACCTCTTCGCCGCGTTCTCGCTCAAGACTCACCCCGAGGAGGGGGGCGCCGGCGCCGTCGAGCTGGAGCGCGTGCGAGGGTGGAAGACCGAGCTCCTCCGCGTCGCACGCCAGGAGATGGCCCACCACGCCCTGGTGAGCAACCTCCTCATCGTCGTCGGCGGCGCGCCGCAGTTCCGGCGTGCGCACTTCCCGCATCCCGTCCAGTACTGTCCTCCTTACGACCGCTTCGAGCTGCTCCCCTTCGGGGAGGAGAGCGTGGAGCGGTTCGCCTGCTACGAGCGCGCCCACGAGGAGGCGGCGGCCGGGGGCGCGCCGAGCATCGGGGCGCTCTACCGCGCCATCCGACAGGGGCTCTCCAGCGCCGGGCCGGATCTCTTCGTGGGCCCGCAGGATCACCAGATCCTCAATCGGCACCTCCACATCGGAGAGGGCCAGTTCGACGTCGATCTGGCGTCCGCGCGCGACGGGCGCTCGGCGGCCGCGCTCATCGATCGGATCCTCGACCACGATCACCACGCGACGTTCGTGGCCATGGGGCGAGAGCTGCGCGCGATGCGGGAGGCGAACCCGCTCTTCGAGCCCGCCCGCCCCGTGGTGCGGAACCCCCGTGTCCAGGTGGGGAGCGCGGTCCAGGGCGCGACCCTCCTGCGGCACCCGATCACGCGGATCGCGGCCCACCTTTTCAACCTCGGGTACGAGGCGATGGTGCTCATGCTGACTCGCCTCTACGGCCGCTCGGACGAGTCGCCCGCGGAGGTGGAGGCCCTGATCCACATGGCGTTCTTTCCGATGATGACGGTCCTCGTCCGGCCCCTCGGGGAGATCCTCACGCAGATGCCGGCCGGCGAGGAGCCGGGGCGCGCGGCGGGGCCTTGTTTCGAGCTCCCGACCGCGCTCCCCCTGCAGCCGCACCGGAGCGGGGCCTGGGTGGTGCTCCACGAGCGGCTCCTGGAGATGGCGCGCTTCGGGCGGGAGCTGTCCGCGCTCCTGGACGCCTCCAGCGAGCCGTGGGCGGCGCGGCTCCGGCCGCGGGGGACGCTCCTCTCGGAGAACCTCGATCGCATGGCCCAGCGGTTCGAGGGGGACATGAACCTGGCGCACGAACGGGTGCGGCAGCTGCTCGGGAGGCTCGGTTAGATGCTCGTTCTCCACTTCGCCGGATGGTTCCAGTGCCGCGTCCCGACAGACCCCGATCCGTCGGACGAGCCGCGCGGGGTGAGCGGCTTCAACTTCGCCATGGCCGGCGAGCCGGATCTGGACAGGATCATCCGCTTTCAGCGGCCGGTGGCGCCGCGGAGCCACGGGCCGCGGGTGGGGGTCTTCGTGACCTCCGTGGTGAGGGACGGCCAGGTCCTGCCGGATCATCCGCTCCAGGGGGCCGCCCTCGACCTGCTCGGAGAGCCCAAGTTCGAGTCCCGCAACTACGTGCTTCGCAACGGCTCGCAGGGGCCGATCGTCCCTTTCGTCCTGCGGATCGAGGGCGACGGCGTCGCCGTGCAGCGTGAAGACATCCTGTATCCTCCGGACCCGACCCGGAAGCTCCACGAGGTCCCGACGGAGCTCCTGGCGCGGCGCGGGTCGTGGATCGAGCTCGTGATCGATCGGGTCCGCATCGCCGACGCCACGGGGATCGTGGATCCGCTCGCGTACCGCGCCCGCCGCAAGGCCCTCCTCGCGGCCGACCACGAGGCCGAGGCCGATCCCGTGGAGCGCGCCGCGCTCGAAAAGAGGATGTCGGAGCTCTCCATCACGGACCCGAAGCGCCTCCAGGTGGCGACGCTCACGGTCCACAACGACTACCGGTTCGACATCCACGGCCCGGCGCAGGTCGACGACCCGGGGGGCAAGCTCGGCGCCGCGCTCGACTGTGAGGCCGACTGGCCCATCGCCTTCTGGATGGGCGCGTGGGACGCGGACGCGCTGAGCGGCCACGTGCGCGGCCTCCTGTCGATTCCGCTCAAGGAAGAGCCGCAGAGAGGATGAGGGACAGAGCATGAGACACGCATGGATCCCCGGGACGCTGGCCGCGACGGCGCTCGCCGCCGCCTGCGTGGAGCCGGCGCGGGTGCCGCCTTGCCCGCCGGCGGCCACGGGAGCCGCCGCGGCTGCGACGACGGCGCCTGTCGCCTCGGCGGCCCCCACCTCCACCGCGGCGCCCACGGCTTCGGCGACGATCGCCATCCCGAGCGCCGAGGTGCCCAAGGCCACGAGCGAGAAGCCGGACCAGCTCGGTCTCGCGGTGTCGCTCTGGCAGACGTTCGTGGCCGTCAACTGGCCGGCGGACGTGCAAAAATACAGGGGAATCCCGGCCGATCCCACGAACACGGAGAAGTACAAGGACCTCCGCGGCCCGCGCGTGTGGGAGACGTGGAAGCAGAACTGGGAGACGTCCGGGGACCTCTCCGACTGGAACAGCTACGAGGCCGACCTCCGCGAGGTGCCTTGTCGCTACGTCGTGGACAAGCAGGGCACCATGACGAAGGTGACCAAGGAGAACTGGCCCTCGCTCTACAAGGACGTGGGCGGCGGGACGGTCCTCGCCAACTTCAACACGCTGAAGCCGAAGGTCCTCGGATCCAAGGCCCCCGACGGGGTCCCGTTCGACGAGACGGGGCCGCTCCTCGACGCGAACAACGACTATGTCGCCTTCGAGATCCGCTTCAACAAGGAGCTGTACGACTGCGTGAAGGACGGCGCAGGGGAGGGGTGCGCGCGCTCCTCGGACGCGATCACCCTCCCTGCGGCGGACACCCAGCGGCACGGCGCGATCACGCTGAAGGCGTCGTGGCGCAAGGTCTCGCCCGACATGGTCCAGAGCATGTTTTACGTGCGCGACATGCTGGTGCTCGGCTTCGAGAAGGTGGCCGGGGCCAAGGCCAAGTACTCCCCTGTCTGCCGGGTCGAGTCGAGGGCGCTCGTCGGCACGCACATCGTCTTCAAGGACAAGTACATCGCCGCGGGGCTGAGCAAGGCCAACCAGTGGTTCTGGGCGAGCTTCGAGCAGACGAGCAACAGCGTCCTTTGCAATCCCCTCCCGGGGCCGAGCTACGACGCTCCCCTGCTCTATGGATTCTTGCCGAAGCGCGGCTTCAGCGAGGAGCTCTCCCCCCTCCAGCCCGCGCCCTTCCCCGTGCCGGATCCCAAGAAGCGCATCGCCGTGTGCCGGCTCAACCCGCTGACGGCCGTCGTGACCACCCCCAACGGGCAGTTCCAGCCGGCGCTGGCGGGCTACGCGCCGTGGAGCAACTACCAGATGGTCGCCAACCAGTGGCAAGTGGGAAATGGCTTCGCGCCCCCCGCGGGGTCGGGCGTGGCGAACGTCACCATGGAGCCGTACGCCCAGACGGACTCGTGCGGGAACTGCCACTCCGGGGAGGCCGCCAAGACGGACTTCGTTTGGAGCCTGGACCTGTCGAGGACGCACAGGGAGAAGCTCGCCAACGATCTGGACCTGTCGGATTGACAACGGAATAGAGGAGAGGGAACCGTGGCAAGCATTTCTGGATTCGAGATCATCGAGCGGCTCCACGCGAGCTCCAACTCCATCGTTTACCGGGCCCGGCACATCGAGGACGGCCGCCCCGCCATCCTCAAGATGCTGGAGGAGGCCTATCCCTCGCCGGAGCGGATCGCCTGGTTCCGCCGCGAATACGAGGTCACGAAGAGCCTCGCGGGCGTGCCCGGCGTCATCGGGGTGCGCGCCCTCCACTCCGAGCAAAACCGCTGGATCATGGAGCTCGAGGACTTCGGCGGGGCGTCGCTCTCCCGCGCCCTCGCCGAGCGCGCGCTGGATCCCGCGGAGGTCGGCGAGATCGCGATCTCCATCGCTCGCACGCTGGGCGGGCTCCACGAGAGGGGCGTCATCCACAGGGACGTCAACCCGTCGAACCTCATCTACCACAGGGAGAGTCGCACCCTGAAGCTCATCGACTTCGGGATCGCCTCCCTGCTCTCGCGGGAGGACGCGGGGCTCCGCGCGCCGAGCAAGATGGAGGGGACGCTCGCGTACATCGCCCCGGAGCAGACGGGGAGGATGAACCGCGCCGTCGACGATCGGGCGGACTTCTATTCGCTCGGGGCGACCCTGTACGAGCTCGTCACGGGCCAGCCGCCCTTCCCGGCGGGCGATCCCCTGGAGCTGGTGCACGCGCACATCGCGCGCCGCCCCGTCCCCCCCGCGGAGAAGGCGCCGGCCGCGGGCGAGGCGCTCTCCGCCGTCGTGATGAAGCTTCTCGAGAAGAACGCCGAGGATCGGTACCAGTCCGCGACAGGCCTCCTCCACGATCTGGAGGAGGTCCAGCGGCGGCGGGCCGCGGGGTCCTCGGAGCTCTTCGAGCTCGGCGTGGGCGACGTCTCGGGCCGCCTCCAGATCCCGGAGAAGCTCTATGGCCGCGAGCAGGAGACGGAGGCGCTGCTCGGCGCGTTCGAGCGGGTCGCCGCGGGCGCGAGCGAGATCACGCTCGTGGCGGGGTACTCCGGCATCGGAAAGAGCGTCCTCATCCGGCAGATCTACAGGCCCATCACGGCCCGGCGCGGCTACTTCATCTCGGGCAAGTTCGACCAGCTCCAGCGGGACATCCCTTATGCTCCGCTGGTCCAGGCGTTCCGCGGGATGGTGCTCCAGCTCCTCTCCGAGAGCGCGGCGAAGATCGCTGTCTGGCAAAAGGACATCCTGCACGCGCTCGGCCCGAACGGGGGAGTCCTCACCGAGGTCATCCCCGAGCTGTCTGCCCTCCTCGGCGCCCAGCCGCCCCCTCCCGCGCTCGATCCCAAGGAGCAGCAGAACCGGTTCCGCAGCGTCTTCCAGGCGTTCGTCCACGTGCTCGCGCGGCGCGAGCACCCGCTCGTCCTCTTCCTCGACGATCTCCAGTGGGTGGACAGCGCCTCTCTCGACCTCTGCGAAGCGCTGATGACGGGCGGCGAGGCGGGCCACCTCTTGCTCGTCGGGGCCTACCGTGACAACGAGGTCCCCGACGTCCACCCGCTCGCGATGCGCATCGAGAAGCTGCGCCGCTCCGGCGTCTCCATCCAGCAGATCGCGCTCGCGCCGCTCTCCCGGGAGCACGTCACGGAGCTCGCGGAGGACACGTTCGGCCGCGGCGCCCCCGGGATCTCGGATCTCGCGGCCCTCGTCCACGCGAAGACGGGCGGAAACCCCTTCTTCGTGCGCGAGTTCCTGAAGCACCTCCACGCCGAGAAGCAGGTCGTCTTCGAGCCCGCCTCGGCGAGCTGGCGCTTCGATCTGGGCCAGATCCACGCGCGCGGCGTGACCGACAACGTGGTCGAGCTGCTCGCCGGCCAGGTGCAAAAGCTCGCCGCCCCCGCCCAGAAGGCGCTCATGTTCGCCGCGTGCATCGGCGGCACCTTCGATCTCCGCTCGCTCGCCATCGTGGCCGAGAAGGCCCCTCGCGACGCCGCGGCCGATCTCTGGGAGGCCGTCTCCGCCGGGCTCCTCACGACGGTGGGGGAGAGCTACAAGCTGACGGGGATTGACGTGGAGGGCCTCCTGGAGACGGTGCCCGTCGTCTACAGGTTCGCGCACGACCGCGTGCAGCAGGCCGCGTACTCCTGCTTCCCGGACGACGAGCGGCGCCGCGTCCACTACCGGATTGGCAAGCTCCTCCTCTCGACGATCGCCTCGGACGAGCTGGAGCACCGCATCTTCGACGTGGTGGGCCAGCTCGATCACGGCATCGAGCTCGCGGTGGAGCGCGCCGAGCGGGACGACCTCGCCAGGCTGCACCTCGTGGCCGGCCGCAAGGCGAAGGCGTCCGCGGCCTACGGCCCCGCGCTGACGTACCTCCATGTCGGCATCGGCCTGCTGGGCGAGCCCGGCGCCGACCCGCGCGCGGCGGATCCGACGGAGGGGTTCCGGCGGCAATACCGCCTGAGCCTGGATCTCTTCGACGAGGCCGCCGAGGCAGCGTGCCTGATCGGCCAGTACGACGAGGTCTCCCGCCTCGTCCAGATCACGCGGGCGCACGCGACATCGGTGCTCGACAGGGTGCGGAGCTACAAGGCGGAGATCCAGAGTCACGCCGCGCGGGACCAGCTCCAGGACGGCGTCCGGGCGGGGCTCGCGGCGCTCGCGCACCTCGGCGTGGAGATCCCGGAGAGTCCCGGGTTCGACTTCATCGGTCAGGTCGGGGGCCAGGCCGCACAGACGTGGATGGGCATTCGCTGCGCCCT
>WBZX01001463.1_pt1 | contig 17729 bp, 14 predicted proteins | sample 5204211 | NCBI WGS metagenome assembly WBZX01 (sample SAMN12344362, study PRJNA552823) | activated sludge metagenome | biome: Activated sludge suspended growth; feature: Nitrification reactor; material: Wastewater; isolation source: activated sludge from nitrification reactor of wastewater... | reverse complement strand
GCGGGCGCTATGTGGACGTCGACATCAACCGCGCCGCCGCCGCGCGCTACGGCCTGAACATCGCCGAGGTGCAGGACATCGTGGCCGGCGCCATCGGCGGCGACAACGTGGGCGAGACGGTGGAAGGCCTGGCGCGCTTCCCCATCAACCTGCGCTACCCGCGCGAATGGCGCGACACGCCCGAGCGGCTCACCCAGTTGCCCATCCTCACGCCCATGGGCCAGCAGATCACGCTGGGCACCGTGGCCCAGGTGGTGATCACCGATGGCCCCCCGATGCTGCGCACCGAGAACGCCCGGCCCTCGGGCTGGGTCTATGTGGATGTGCGCGGGCGCGACATGGCCTCGGTGGCGCACGACCTGCGCACGGCCATCGCCCAGCAAGTGCAGCTCGAACCGGGCATGAGCGTGGCGCTCTCAGGCCAGTTCGAGTACCTGGAACGCGCCAACGCGCGCCTGATGTACGTGGTGCCGGCCACGCTGATGATCATCTTCGTGCTGCTGTTCCTCACCTTCAACCGGCTGGACGAGGCCTTGCTGATCATGGCCACCCTGCCCTTCGCCCTCACCGGCGGCGTGTGGTTTCTGTACCTGCTGGGCTACCACCTCAGCGTGGCCACGGGGGTGGGCTTCATCGCGCTGGCCGGCGTGGCGGCCGAGTTTGGCGTGGTGATGCTGCTGTATTTGAAGCACGCGCTGCAGGACAGCCTGGCCGGTGGCGCAGCACTCAGCACCGCCTTGGTGGACGAGGCCATCGAACATGGCGCCGTGCTGCGCGTGCGGCCCAAGGCCATGACGGTGGCCGTGATCCTGGCCGGTCTGGTGCCCATCGTCTGGGGCAGCGGCACGGGCTCTGAAGTGATGAGTCGCATCGCCGCGCCCATGCTGGGCGGCATGGTGACGGCGCCGCTGCTGTCGCTGTTCATCGTGCCGGCGGTGGTGGCGTTGCTAAGGCGGCCCAAACGGCCGGCTTGATCAGCGGCGCCCGGCCGGCCAGGCCACGGGCGCGCGCTGGGCGACCTGCCAACGCCACGCGCCCATGGGCAGGCCCAACGCCAGCACCAACGCGGCCAGCGTTAGCAGGCCGTAGTCCAGCCAGACGAACCACACCAAGCCCGCGCCCACCAGGGCCACCGCACCCAACACCATCTGCACCTGTGTTCCACCACCCGGCGCCTTCAGCGTTGACCAGTCGCGCCACAACAGCAGCATGGCCAGTGGGCCGAGCAGCAGCATCGCCTCGGCCGCATGCTGAAACCAGCCCCCACCAGGAAACGTGCCCGCCAGCCGACTGAGGATCCACACCGTCAGCCCCTGCAGCGCCACGGACAGCAGGTGCAGGCGGCTGAGGTGCAGGGCCAGCCAACGGTTCAATGCCGGCCCTTGCGGTGCACCCGGCAGTAGACGCAGCAGGGCTTGCTCGCGCCGCAGCGCCCAGAGCACGGATGGTGCCTGCAGCAGCACGGTGTAGCTGCCAAAGGCCATGCCGATGGCCGCGCCGCCGGCGATGGACTGCCCCACGGCCCACTCGGGGTACAGGCGAACCACCAACAGCAACAGTGCCAGAAAGAACCAGCCGCCCAACACGCCCGTGGCCACACCCGTCCAGTGCAGTTGCGGCCCCTGGCCCAGCGCGAACAGCGCAGCGAGCCGCGGCTGCGGGCGGCTCACCACCCGCATCAGCCAGCTGGCGTAGGCGCCTCGCCCCCAAGCCAGTGCCCAACCCCATACCCCATACCCTGCCCCAGCATCGCCCACCATGGGCGGCTGGCCTCGCATGAGGGTCCCTGCCTTGAGCAAGCGTGCGTGGTGGTGCGCATGTCGCTCACCGCCAGTTATCACTGCGGCGCGCAGGGCCCAGGTCACCACCAGCGCCACCGCCAACATCAGCACCGGCCATGGCAGCGCACGCAGGCCGGCACCCAGCACCCTGGCCTCATGGCTCGGCACCCAGAGCGGTGCCGACCAGCCCACCACGGCCATGGCGATCCACAGCTTGGGCCAGCGAATGCCGCAGACAAACAGCGTGCTGACGCCCGCCACGATGCAGGCCACACCGGCCACCGGGCCACCCAGCAGTGCGGCCACGAAAGCGCCCAGGCTGGTCAGCGTGGCCACCCCCAGGCCCAACACCCACCGCAAGGCGCGGACCTGGCCTGGCATCGTGGGCGCCAACTGCGGGTGGTTTTGCGCCAGCACGTTGTAGGCCAGCAGCAACCAGCCCCCGAACAAGACCGCCCCGCAAACGATGCCCAAAAGCACCAAGCCGAGTTCCCAGGCCCGATCACTGGGCGCAAGCCATGCCACCAAACCGACCGCCGACACCATCAGCGCCAAGATCACAGCCCAGGGCCACAGCGAGCCCTGGTTGCGCCGCGCCTGCCAGGCCGAGAGCAGCACCACGCGCATCTGCCGCCACGGCAGCAACCCATCGCCCGACACATGCACCGCGCTCATTGCGTGAGGCCCATGAACAGGTCTTCCAGGCTCACGGCCGTCACCTCGGTGCCAGGCCAGGTCGCCGCATCGCCCTCACGCCGCGCCAGCAAGCGGGTGTGGCCATGACCCAGCGGCGTCTCACCCAGCACCTGCCAGCCTTGGGCTTGCACCTGTTGGCGCACCACCAGCGACGGGCCCGTGATGCTGCGCGCGCCGTCCATCAGCTCGTCCAGCGGCGCCTGCAACACGATGCGCCCAGCGGCCAGGAAGGCGACGTTGAAGGCCACGCGCTCCAGGTCGGACAGGATGTGGGTGGAGAACACCACGGTGGTGCTGCGGTCGATCACCTGAGCCACCAGCTCCTGCAGAAAATCGCGTCGGCCAGCCGGGTCCAGGCTGGCCACGGGCTCGTCCAGCACCAGCAGGTCTGGCTCGTGGCCCAGCGCGCGGATGATGGACAGCCGCTGCTGCTGGCCGCCCGAGAGCTTGCCGATGGGCTGGTGGCGGTTGATGCCCCAGCGCGTCAGCAGCGACTCGACCTTGGCATCGTTCCAGCGCGGGTAGAAAGCCTTGAAGTAGGCCAGCAGCTGCACCGGCGTCATCCACTCGAACAGGTTGCTCTGCTGCGGCACGTAGCCGATGCGCGCGCGCTCGGCATCGCCCAGCGCGGCCAGGGGTTGGCCGAAGAGCAGCACCTCGCCCTGGGCCGGCTCGCGCAAGCCCAGCAGGCTCTCGATCAGCGTGGTCTTGCCGGCACCGTTGCGGCCCAGCAGCCCCACCACCTGGCCCGGCGGCAGCTGCCAGCTCAGGTTCTGCAGCACCGGCTGCGCGCCGTAGGCCAGCGAGAGGTTGTGGATGGCCACGGTGGCCGGCGTGGTGTGTTGCGCCGCGGCTTGTGCGCTGTTTTGTGTGGCTTGCAAGTTCATCTCATGCCTCCTTGGTGTTTTGCTGTGTCTCTTGCAGGATGGTCTTGAACATCGCCAGCGCACGTGTGGCGGGCAACTGCAGCTGGTGCGCTTCGGCAGCGGCGCGCTCCAGCGTGGGGCGCAGCAACTCGCTGCGATCGGCCACGCTGGCCGAGGCCGGCGCCTGTGCCGCCACCACCATGGCCAGGCCTCGCCGGCGCTCCAGCACGCCTTGCGCTTCCAGCAAGCCAAAAGCCTTGGACACCGTCATCGGGTTCACGGCCAGTGCCTGGGCCAGTTCGCGCACCGAGGGCATCTCGTCACCCGGCTGCAGCAGGCCGGCGGCAATGCGCCGCCGCACCTGCTCGATGAGCTGGCGGTAGATGGGCTCGGCCGAGCCGGTGGCGATGCTGAATAGCGTGGTGTCGTTCATGTGTATTGCTACTGTAATACACGTAGACACCAGCGTGCAAGCCCCTTCTTTCAGAGGCCCTTCGGGTCAGTTCGGGCGGGTCGCCTGCACCGTCTCACCCCGGTCAAACACGATGCGCCACACCCCTGGCGCTTCTTGCCGCCAGACCGAATGGAAGCGCGCGACGAGTTGGCCGCTGGCGTCGCGCACCGGGCCCGAGCTGTGGGCCAGGGTGCCGGACGCCAGCACCTCCACCTCGTCGGGCTGCCACGAGAACGGTGCTTGCGGCGCCGTGAAGAAGCGCGCCCAGTGGGCCGCCACCTGGGCCTTGCCGCGCAGCGGCGGGGTGGTGGTGAAGAACACGGCTTCGTCGGCCAGAAAGCGACTGAACGCGGCGTGGTCGCGGTCGGCCATGCTCTTGGCAAAGGCGCGCTCGGCGGCCTCCACCTGGGCCTGGGCGGTGCTGGGGTCGGTGGGGACGGGCATGGTTTGACAGGCGCTCAGCGCCGCAGCCAGGCTCAGCACAATGGGCAGCTTCATGGGCGCTCCTGGGTTGGGCGGGAATGCCTAGCCTACCCCCGCCCGTCGGTCCTGCGCAGTACCTTCGTCATTCCCGCGCAGAGCCTGCGGCCTCAACGGTCCTCCCACCCCCGCGAGGCGATGGCCCCAAAGTTGATGCGGCGCCGCTCGTTCAGCCGCTCGCGCCCCACGCCGATCCAGCCACCTCGCTCCAGCCGGCCTTCCACCAGTTCGTAGCCCATCAGCGCGAACACGCGCTCGCCGATGAAGATGGGGCGGGCATTGCCGTACCAGTCCACGCAGCTGGCGCGGCAGCCGTCGTTCATGGCGCTATCAGGTCGGGCCTGCAAGGCGCCCAACGATTGGAAATCAAGCTCGTGCGTTTGCAGGAACATCACCGAGGCCGATCCATGCGCACCGCGGCCGTTGCCGCCACCGGCTTGCAGGATGGGCAGGCCCAGCAGGCCGTCCTCGTCGCCGGTGGGGCGGTAGAAGAAGCCGTGGCTGCGGGTTTCGCCCTGGCGTGCGCCGCTTTGCACATGGTGGCCGGCCGGCTCGGCCTGGGCGCTGCTCAGGCGCACCGCGCTCATGTGCAGGTCGCTGCCCCGGTTGCCCACCAGCACGGCGTGCGCGCCCAGTGCCTCGATGCGCTCGATGGCGTGGCCAGGGCTGAGCGCCTGCGGCGCGGCACTGGCTTCGCCGTAGCGCAGCGCCCAGGCTTGCTGGCCGCTGCCCCACAGCAGCCAGTCGCCCACGTAGCGGTTCTGCACCGGGCCGGCAGGCACCTCTGGCAACGGCAGGTAGTGCTGGCGTTCGGCCGCCTGCTGGCCATCGCCCAGCGCGTCCAAGGGCACGCGCAACAGGGCCATGCCACCGCGGCTGTGCTCGCTGCCCCACATGCCTTCGCCGGCGCCGTTCTCGCGCAGCAGCACGTTGAGGTGGCCGCTGTCGTCTTCCAGGAACGACATCTGGTCGATGGGCACGCCCGCGGTCTTTAGCGCGCTGGGGGCCGAGCCATCCAGCGGCAGGCGAAACACGGCCGAGCGGGCGCGCGGGCGGTCTGGCACCGGGCGCAGGGCGGCACTGCGCCAGTGGGGCAAGGTGTTCGTCCACACGTAGACCGAGCCGTTGGACACATAGAAGACACGGCCGGCCGGGCCCAGCGCGGCGGTGGCTTCGCAGCGCATTTCACGCGCGGCCAGGTCGCAGCTGGTGACGGTGTGCAGGGTCAGTGGTTCGGTGGGCTCGAACTCGTCGTCCACACGGTAGATGCGCGTGGCGGGGAGGATGCGCTCGAACTCATTCGGCGTGGCCTGGCCCTGCCAGCGGCGCAAGCCGGGCAGACCTTGCGGCGTGATGCGGCCCCAGGGCTGCAGTTGCGAGGGTGTGTAGAAGATCAGCTTGCTGCCCACCAGGCGGCTGGCGTAGTTGCGCGACGAGTAGTAGTCGAAGCTGCGCAGATGCCAGGTGCTGCGGTACTGCAGGCGGCCGTCACGCTGCAGGTCGAACAGCCCGATCTCGGTGCCACCGCGCGCATAGCTGTAGCCCACCACCACCACGGTGCTGCCCGAGACCAGCAGTTCGTCGTACCAGGCGCCTTGCGGGTCCACGCCGGGGCCAAAGGCGTCCACCGCCGCCACCGGGGCCAGGCTGTCGCCGCCCACGCGCACGGTGAACAAGCGGCCGCGCCGCAGAATGACGAGGTGGTCGCCCGCGCGCTTGACGATGCCGCCTTCGTCCACGCCGGCGGTTTGCACGTTGGTGATGCTGTCGGCGGCGGGCCCGGCCTTGGCCGATGACTCGGCCGCCGCCTTGGCCATCTTGGCCGGTGCGGGCGCCAGGGCCGGCGGTGCCGACGAGGGGTAGGCCATGTTCCCGGACGGCGCCGCCTGCAGGCTCATGTCGGACGCCCGCCGGCGCTCCTGCTGCAAGGCCTTGGCCCGCTCCTGCCAGCGGGCCAGCGCGGCGTTGAACTGTTCTTCGCTGGCATAGGCTTGAAGGGTGGCGCGCGGGGCGGCATGGGCCGACCACGGCAGGGCGGCGGCCAGGGCCAGCAGCAAGCCTGGCCAACTGGGGTGCTTGAACGGTGAGGGCATGGGGGGCTCCGTGGGTTGAGGGGTCATGCCACTGATACGGCGCCAGGTGCGCGATGGGGTGAAATGGCGCGCAGAACCTTTTTCAGGCGATCGTCACCCCGTCAGTCCGTGCGCCACGTATAACCCCCATCCAAACCCGACCTGCCCCTCAGATGCCAGCGCCCGACCCGTCCGAAGACGATGCCCTGATGGCCGACTACGCCGCAGGCAACGCCACCGCGTTCGAGCGCCTTTATGAGCGCCACCAGGCCGCGCTGTACCGCTATGTGCGGCGGGTGTTGGGCGCCAGCCTGGCCAGCCATGCCGACGAGGTGTTCCAGGACACCTGGCTGCGCGTGGTGCATGCCCGTGAGCGCTGGACGCCGCAGGGGGCGAGCTTTCGCACCTGGCTGTTCACGCTGGCCCACCACCGGGCGGTGGACGTGCTGCGGCGCAGCGGCCGCGAGGTGTCCATCCACCGTGATGACGACGACGATGCCGGCGGAGGTGAACCCTGGCAGCCCGATGCCGACAGCGCGGCCTGGCAGCTCTGGCCAGCCCCCGGTGCCACGGCCGTGGACGGCAGCGACAAGCTCTTCTGGCGCCGCGCCGGCGAGCGCCTGCTGGGCTGCCTGGAGCAACTGCCGCTGCCACAGCGCAGCGCCTTTCTGCTGCACCACGACGACGGCCTGCCGCTGGACGAAGTGGCCCGCGCGCTGGACGTGGGTTTCGAGACCGCCAAGACCCGGCTGCGCTACGCCATGAGCAAGCTGCGCACCTGCATGGGCGCCTACCTCGCGCCACTGGAGGCTCCATGAGTGTCGAGCAAGACCCCTGGCTGCAACAGGCCCTGCGCCACGCCCCCGACCACGACGTGGCCGTGCCTGCGGCCGTGCGCGACACCATCCTCACCGCCGCCCGGGCCGCTGTACGCCAACCGCAGCCCGCCGCACCACGCCGCTGGTGGCAAGGCGGGTGGCCACAGACCGCGCCCACCCGCCTGGGCTACTCGGGTGCGTTGGTGGCCCTGCTGGTGGTGGGCCTGTGGGGCGTGGACCGCCTGGAGCAACCCGCTGCGGTGCCCGAGCGCCCCGAGGTGCTGGCCGTGCCGGCAGCAGCGCCCACAGCCATCCCTGCGCCCACCGTCGCCGCAGCCAGCGTGCCCGCCACATCGATGCCCCGTGCGGCCACCCCGCCCGTTGCGCCCGAGGCCCCTGCGGCGGCCAACACCCAACGCGCCATGGACGCCGCTGCCGCCAAAGCCAAGGCCGCCGAGCCCGAGCGCCGGCGCGCCATTGCGCCCGAGGAAGTGGCCCCGGCGGCGCCGGCCACAGTGGTCGCCAGCGCCGAGTCCACCCACACCCACCCCGCCACCGCCAACACCGTCACGGCGCCGCGCCCGGCCGCCGTGGCGGAGGCAGCGGCCGCGCACACCGACGCAGCGCCTGCCAAGCTGGCCGAGGCACCGCTGCGCCCCAGCGCTGTGGCGGCACCCGCTGCTGCGCCTGCGCCAGCCCCCGTGGCAGCCACCCCACCGACACGGGCACCGGCACCTCCACCGGCACCTGCCACGTCCCTGGCGCTGAGCCTCGCGCCCCGCGCCGCCGACGCGTCCGGGCCGGCACCGCCCCGCATGGCCAAGGCGGCGCCCGCCAAACCGGGCCAGCCCGAACCCGGCCTGGTCGACCCGCTGGCCCAGGCCCGCCAGGCCTGGCGCCTGCTGCCCGCCCTGGCCTGGCAAACGGCCACCGGCCAGCAAGGCGCCCAGGGGGCCGTGCAAGAGGCCTGGCTCACGCGCCTGCAGCAGGCCCTGGCCGGCCCCTGGCAGGCGGCCGCCCGCCCGGCGGGCCCGCCCAGCGTGCAATGGCCCGGCCCCGGCGGGGCCCAGCTGTGGCTCAGCGCCAAAGGCCAGGTGTGGCTGGCCCAGGCCGGCCTGGTGCACGTGGCCCCGCTGCCCGCAGCCGAGGCCGCCGCCTTGTTGGGCCAGTTGCCCGATTGGCATTGAGGCCAGGCTGAACGACCGGAATTGGGCCCGAACCCGGGCCCAGTTCAACCGCTCGCCGCGCCGGCCGATACAGATACTCAGGGGAGTTCCCCTGGAAAGTTCTGCCATGCGTTTCCATTCCAAGATGATCGTGTTCACCGTGGTGCCCGCGCTGTTGTTCGGTGCCGCTGTGGCCATGGCCTTGTGGGGCTTGCGTCAGAGCAGCGCCCACTTCGAACACTATCTGGCGCAAGACCAGTTGCTGGCCCAGAGCCTGTCGGACATGTACGCCCAGGGCCTGCAGACCGGCCAGGCCATGCGCAACATCGTGCTCGACCCGGCCAACGGCAAGGCCTACGCCAACCTGAAGGACGCCGACAAGGCCTTTGCCGATGCCATGGCGGTGGCCCAAACGGCCAGCCAGGACAGCGACTTCCATGCCAACCTGGGCGCCATCCGCAGCCTGCGCGAGAAGCACCAGGCCACCCAGGCCGCTGTGCAGGCGCTGGTGAAGACCGACCCGGCCGCAGCCGCACAAAAGCTGGTGGCCGACGAAACCCCCGCCTGGCGCGCGCTGAAAACCGAGCTGGTGGACCAACTCAAACAGGCCCGCGCGGCCTCGGACGTCGCGCGCGCGGCCAATGAACAAGCGGCCCACCGCGCCCTGGTGCTGGCCCTGGTGTTGGCCGGCCTGGCCACCGCCACGTCGGTGGGCCTGGCCTGGATGGCCCGGGCCACGCTGGCCATCGAGATCGGCGGCGAGCCCGAGGACGTGCGCGGGGTCATCCAGCGCCTGGCCCAGGGCGACCTGGCCACCCCGGTGGCCGGCGACGCAGGCGTGATGGCCGAGCTGGCCGGCATGCGCGACGCGCTGGTGGGCATCGTGCACGACGTGCGCACGGGCAGCGAAACCATCCTGCACGGCAGCAGCGAGATCGCCAGCGGCGTGATGGACCTTTCTTCACGTACCGAGAAAACCGCCGCCAACCTGCAGCAGCTGGCCTCGTCGATGGAACAGATTTCGGGCACGGTGCACCGCACCTCCGACACCGCCGTGCAAGCGTCCACGCTGGCGGCCCACAACGCCGAGGTGGCCAACCAGGGCGGGCAGGTGATGGGCGACGTGGTGCGCACCATGGACGCCATCGGCACCTCGTCCAACCGCATCGGCGACATCATCGGCACCATCGACGGCATCGCTTTCCAGACCAACATCCTGGCGCTCAACGCGGCCGTGGAGGCCGCCCGCGCGGGCGAGGCCGGCCGCGGCTTTGCGGTGGTGGCGGCCGAGGTGCGCTCGCTGGCACAACGCTCCAGCAACGCCTCGCGCGAGATCAAGGCCCTGATCCAGACCAGCGTCGAACAGGTGCAGAGCGGCTCGGCCGTGGTGGGCCGCGCGCGCGAAACCATCGACCGCGTGGTGACCGACACCGGCCGCGTGGGCCAGCTGATCGGCGAGATTGCCCATGGCGCGCGCGAGCAATCGCAAGGCGTGGAGCTGGTGGGCCGCACCGCCCAGGAGCTGGACCGCAGCACCCAGAGCAATGCCGCCCTGGTGGAGCAAACCGCCGGGGCCTGCGAAGACCTGCGCCTGCGCGCGACCGAACTGGCGCAGCGCGTGGCGCAGTTCAAGCTGCCCGCAGACGCTGGGCGCAACCGCGCCGCTGGCGAGGCCGGGCACGCCAACTTCGACTTCGACCAGGCGGTGGACGCCCACCGGGCCTGGAAGGTGAAGTTGCGCAGCGCCTTGGCGGCAAAAGAGCAGATGGACGCCGCGACGCTCAAGCGCGACGACTGTTGCGCACTGGGCAAGTGGCTGCACGGCAGCGAGTCTGGCCGTTGGCAAGGGCGGCCCAGCTTTGTGCAACTGGTGGACCAGCACGCCGAATTCCACAAGGCCGCCGGCGAGGTGGCCGACAGCATCAACGCCGCCGACTACGCCCGCGCCGAAGCGCTGCTGGGCAGCGGCTCGCGCTTCTCGGAAGCGTCGAACCAAACGGTGACGGCGATCTTGCAGGCGCGGCGCGAGATGTGATCAGCCGGCCGGGTGCAGTGGCACCTGGGTGGGGTCGGGCACCATGATGCCACCCATGCCGATGAAGCCGGGCAGGTGGCGAAACGCCCAGACCCAGTGCCGCAGCGCCGGGCACGCGTCAAGTTGCAGCCCGCCGTCCTGCGCCAACGCCACATAGGGGAAGCAGGCGAGGTCGGCGACGGTCGGCGCCTGGCCCACCAGCCACTCGGCACCCGCGCTGGCGCGCTCGGCCAGGTGGTCGTCCAGCAACCGAAAGACTTGCCGGGCACAGGCCCGTGCTGCGGCCACATCGATGTCGGCAGCACCCAAGGTGTCGTGCGTGCGCGCCGCGCTGGCCGTGCGGTTCAGGTCTTCGGCCACCGCCAGCCACAGCGTGATCTGGCCGCGCTGTTGGGCGTCGGCCGGGTACCAGCGCTGCGCCGCGTCGTAGCGGCTGGCCAGGTAGACCAGGATGGCCTGCGAGTCGCGCAGCACGAAGCCGTCGTCGTCCAGCACCGGCACCTGGCCCAGCGGGTTGAGCGCCAGGAATTCGGCCGACTTGTGCTGGCGCCCCGGGTGAAGGTTGATGGGCACACGGTGCAGCGGCAGGCCCAGCCAGGCCGCCAGTTGCCGAACCTTGTAGCAGTTGCCGGAGAGTTCGTAGTCGTGGAGCGTGATCATGGGCGCGGGCCCTCACTGGGTGGCACCACTCCGAAGGTCTGGCCGCGGTTCTTCAGCCAGCGGCGGTAGGTGATGGACGCGGCATCGGCCCGCGTGGGGGTTTCGAGCTTCATGTCCAGCGGCAGGCGCTTGATGACGTGGTTCTCGAGGATGGGCTTGTCCTGCGCGAAGATCATGTGCTGGAAGGCGATCATCTCGGCGTCGCTGAGCTGGTCTTCGAAGTACAGCAGCAGCACATGGCCAATGGCGTGCTCGTCGTCCACCGGCTGCACGAACAAACAGATGCCGTCCAGTTCGTCGGCACGGTGCACGCAGGTCTTGTAGAGCATGGCCGTGCAGGGCTGCATCACGCGGTAGCGGTAGGCGGCCATCACGCCGCCGCTGGCGGCGGCCGAGGCCTTGGGCTGTGGGAAGCGGCACTCGGTGGCCCAGATCTCGCCGGTGCTGTCATCCACCTTCACGCGGTAGTCGGCCACCTCGGTGGCGGCGGTGGTGCCGAAGTAGTTCGTGTGCACGTAGGGGAAATGCGCCATGTCGAGAAAGTTCTCGACGATGCGCAGCGGCGACACGGCCACGCCGAAGCCCGCACAGTCCACGATGCGGCGCCCGGGTTCGGCGTACTCGGGCAGGGCGAACAGCGGCCGCGCGGGCCGGCCACTGGGGCAGACCCAGAGGTAGCCGTAGTGGGTCTCGAGGCGCAGCGCAGGGCCGTTGGCATCGCCCAGCCGGGCCTGCGGGGCGCCGCGCTCGTCCGGCCACAGCAGCACGGTGGCACCCAGCAGGCGCGTGGTGCGCGGGTGGGCCGCGCTGTGGCCCTGCAGCGAGGGCGCTGGGCCCACGGTGAGCCAGTCGTCCAGCATGTTGGGGTCGGTGCAGGTGAAGGTGCTGGTGAAGGCCATCACACCCCTTCCTCAGCCTGGGCGCGCAGTTGGCGCAGCGCGGCGTGCAAGGTGGCCATGGCGACCGAGCCGGGCGCAGCGGCGCACCACACGTGCAGCATGCTCAGCGTGGGCTGGGCGTTGAGCACCAGGGCACAGGCCTGCAGGCCTGCTTGCCGCCAGGCCGCGCCCTGACGCTGCCAGCCCACGGCCTGCAGTGCCTTCGGCAAGTCGGTGGCCGGCACATCGGCGGTGAGCGTGCGGCAGAAGTGCCAGCCGGCAGGCACCGCGTCAGCCGGCACAGCGCTGTCGCCTGGAGCGGCCCTGACCCACACCATGCCGGCGGCCTCGGCCACGCACCAGGTTTTCACACACAGGTGGCGCGGCGGCGCCAGCTGCGGGTGGGCAGGGACGGCGGCACAGGCGCCGCTGCCGGCTTCGAACTGCCAGCCGTGGTACGCGCAAGAGAGCCGCTCGCCCAGCACCTGGCCCAGCGTGAGGCGCACGCTGCGGTGCGGGCAGCGGTTGTCCCAGGCCTGCGGCTCACCGGCCGCCGTGCGCCACAGCGCCAACTCGGCGCCTTGCACAAAGCCGGCCACGATGTTGCGGCCTGCCTGCAGCTCGTGCGAGGCGGCCACCGGGTGCCACACCGATGCCGTCATGGGGCGGCGGTGCCCGTGTCTTCGTCGTCGTCCTCGGCTTCGGGCTCGGCGTGGTGCACGATGGTGACGGGCACGCTGGCGTGCTGCACCACGGCCTGCGCCACACGGCCCAGGCGGGCGTTGGTGAGCAGGCCGGGGTGGCCACTGCCCATCACGATGGCCTCGCAGCCATGGCGCTCGGCCAGGTCCAGCAACACCCGGCCGGCGTCGCCATGGCCGATGTCGGACGTCCAGGGGATGTTGGCCTGGGTCAGCAGCGCGCCCGCCTCCTGCAGCGCGTGCTGGCCGGCGCCGTCGGCGGCGGCGTCCAGGGTTTCGGGGTCGGGCGCCAGCACCACTTCATAGAGGTGCGGCGCGTCCTGCACATTGGCCAGCAGCACGCGGGCCGCCAGCCCGTTGCGCGCCAGGTGGATCAGGTGGTGCACGGCGTCCAGGGCCAGTTCAGAACCGTCGACGGGCAGCATGATCAGCATGGTGTTCTCCGGGGTGCTCACAGGGTGCTTTCACTGTACTCCGGCCCCACGTTTCGCAGGGCTTGACGCGGTGCTAAGCTGGCTGCCCCTTGACGGTGCGCAGACCGCACTGCACCGCCCTCACCTTGTGGAGTTGCCAGATGCCCGGATTGCTGCCCCAGATCGACCCCGATGGCCTGTTGGAGTACTCGGTGGTCTACACCGACCGTGCGCTCAACCACATGTCCAAAAAGTTCCAGGGCGTGATGGGTGACATCTCGGCCACGCTCAAGCAGGTCTACAACGCCAAGGCGGCCGTGGTGGTGCCGGGCAGCGGCACGTTCGGCATGGAGGCCGTGGCCCGCCAGTTCGCCACCGGCCAGCGCTGCCTGGTGCTGCGCAACGGCTGGTTCAGCTTCCGCTGGTCGCAGATCTTCGACATGGGCCAGATCCCCTCCGAGCACCACGTGCTCAAGGCCCGGCCCGTGCAGCCCGGCCCGAAGGCGCCGTATGCGCCGGCGCCGTTGGGCGAGGTGCTGGACGCCATCGCCACGCTCAAGCCGGCCCTGGTGCTGGCGCCGCACGTGGAAACCGCCAGCGGCATGATCCTGCCCGACAACTACCTCAAGGCCGTGGGCGACGCGGTGCATGCGGTGGGCGGCCTCTTTGTGCTCGACTGCATTGCCTCGGGCACGGTCTGGGTCGACATGGCCGCCTGCAACGTGGACGTGCTGGTGAGCGCGCCGCAAAAGGGCTGGAGCGCCGAGCCCGGCTGCGCCCTGGTGATGCTGAGCGAGCGCGCCCGCCACCACATCGACAGCACCACCAGCACCAGCTTTGCCTGCGACCTGAAAAAGTGGCTGCAGATCATGGAAGCCTTCGAGAACGGTGGCCACGCGTACCACACCACCATGCCCACCGGTGCCCTCACCCGGCTGCGCGACGTGATGGCCGAGATGCAGGCCTACGGCTTTGCCAAGCTGAAGGAAGAGCAATGGGCGCTGGGCCGTGCGGTGCGCGCCATGCTGGAAGCGCGTGGCATCCAGAGCGTGGCGGCCGAAGGCTACAAGGCGCCCGGCGTGGTGGTGAGCTACACCGACGACGTGGGCGTGCACAACGCCAGCAAGTTCGCCGCGCTGGGCCTGCAGACCGCCTCTGGCGTGCCGCTGCAGTGCGACGAGCCGGCCGACTTCCGCAGCTTCCGCCTGGGCTTGTTTGGCCTGGACAAGCTGCACAACGTGGAGCGCTCGGTGGCCAGTCTGGCCAAGGCCTTCGACCAGTTGGGTTGAGCGGCGGGTGCGGCGCATAGCGGTCATCCCCGCCACCGCCGTCATTCCCGCGCAGGCGGGAATCCAGGCCTTCTGGCTTGGTGTGCGCCCGCGCCAGGCGGCCAGCCGGGTCTGGCTCATGCTGTGGCGGTCGTCGCTGCGCGCCGACTGCCTTGTGGTGCTCGCCTTCGGGGTGTGCCGCATAACTCGTTTCGCTCGCCTTACTCGCTGCACTCAAACAAGATGCGGCAAGCATGTTCACGAAGCGCGCTGCGCGCGCCACCCCGAAGCCTGCGCTCCTCAGCGCCCCAGAAATCGCCAGCCCCGGCTGCCCGCCTGTCGCTCCACAGGCCTTGTTTGCATTCCCACAGGTTCGGCGCCACCGCCGGTTCCTGGCAGAGGGGGGCATGGCGTCAATCGCTCACCCGGCGACCTCTGCACGCCACCGACGTTGAATGCTGGATTCCCGCCTACGCGGGAATGACGGCGGCGGCGGGGATGACGGCCATGCGCCGAGACCTGCCTACACTGGTGCCACCCAACCCAGGAGTGCCCTCTACATGAACCCGGCAACCCATGTGCTGGTCGTCAGTGCCGATCCGGCCTGGCGGCAGCAGCTCTGCGATGGTCTGAACCAGGCCGCCGCACGGCATGCCAACCCCCACGGCCTGCTGGCCGTGCCCTGCGAGTGCGACGGCTCGGCGCTGCAGGCCGCATTGCTGACCCAACAGCAGCCCCAGCCTCACCCGCCACTGCAGGCCGACGTGCAGGTGGTGCTGGTGGACCACGGCCCCTCGGCCGCCCACCCCGACAGCCGCCGCGCCGCCGTGGCCCTGGCGCAGCAGCTCATCGCCGCCAGGCCCGAGCTCTCGCTCTACATGCTGCTGGAAGACGACGCCGACAAGCTGCTGGTGGAGCAGCTCGCCAGCGACGCGGTGGACGGCTACTTCTTCCGCGACGAGCAAGACCACGCCGGCTGGTTCCGCATCCTCGCCGCCGAGGTGGCCGAGAAGGCCGACACGCCCTTTTACGACGCGCTGCGCGACTACGTGGCCCAGGCCAAGGACAGCTGGCACACGCCCGGCCACGCCGGCGGCGACGCCTTCAAGAACAGCCCCTGGGTGGGCGACTTCCACGACTTCGTCGGCGAAGAGATGCTGCGCGCCGACCTCTCGGTGAGCGTGCCCATGCTCGATTCATTGCTGCACCCCACCGGCGTCATTGCCGCCAGCCAGAAGCTCGCGGCCAAGGCCTTCGGCGCGCGCAAGACCTATTTCGCCACCAACGGCACCAGCACCTCGAACAAGGTCATCTTCCAGACCCTGCTGGCCCCGGGCGACAAGCTGCTGCTGGACCGCAACTGCCACAAGAGCGTGCACCACGGCGTCATCCTCTCGGGTGCGCAGCCGGTGTACCTCGATTCGTCGGTCAACCGGCACTACGGCCTGTTCGGCCCGGTGCCCAAGGCCACGCTGGCGGCGGCCATCCAAGCCAACCCCGACGCCAAGGTACTGATCCTCACCAGCTGCACCTACGACGGCCTGCGCTATGACCTGAAACCCATCATCGCGCTGGCCCACGCCGCCGGCATCAAGGTCATCGTGGACGAGGCCTGGTACGGCCACGCGCGCTTCCACCCCGAGCTGCGGCCCACCGCGCTGGAGTGTGGCGCCGACTACGCCACGCAGAGCACGCACAAGGTGCTCTCGGCCTTCTCGCAGGCCAGCATGATCCACGTGAACGACCCCGGCTTCGACGAGCATCTGTTCCGCGAGAACTTCAACATGCACGCCAGCACCAGCCCGCAGTACCAGCTGATCGCCAGCCTGGACGTGGCGCGCAAGCAGGCCGTGATGGAAGGCTACCGCCTGCTCGACCGCTCCCTCAAGTTTGCCGCCGAGCTGCGCGAGAAGATCAACGCCACCGGCGCCTTCCGCGTGCTGGGGCTGGAGGAGCTGCTGAGTGACGAGGTGAAGGCCGACGGCATCCGCCTGGACCCGACCAAGCTCACCATCGACATCTCGGCCAGCGGCTGGAGTGCGGACGAACTGCGTGACGAGCTCATCAACCGCTACAACATCCAGGTGGAGAAGAACACCCACAACACGCTCACGCTGCTGCTCACCATCGCCACCACGCGCAGCAAGGTCTCGCGCCTGTTCGATGCGATGCTGAGGCTGGCCAAGGACCGCCGCACGCCCCTCACCTACGCCCGCATGCCCGAGGCCCCGCGCTTCAGCGCGCTGGCCTGTTTGCCGCGCGACGCCTTCTACGAGGCCGGCCAGCGCCTGCCGCTGCTGGACGCCAACGGCCAGCCCAACGCCGCACTCACCGGGCGCGTCTGCTGCGACCAGATCGTGCCCTACCCGCCGGGCATCCCGGTGCTGGTGCCAGGCCAAGTGATCGAGCCGGCCATCGTGGCCTACCTCACGCGGCTGCTGCAGACGCAGAAGTCCATCGACCTGCACGGTCTGGCGCTGATGGACGGCGAGCTGCATCTGCGCGTGCTGAGCGAGGCCGAGCAGGCGCGGCTGCCGCGGCGAAGTGCCGTCGAAGGCTCTGGCATTAGGTAGATCACGCCCGCAGGACTACCCACCTGAAGCGCACCCAGCGGCATAGTCAAGAATACGGGCTACTCAACTGCCTTTGATCATCGTGCCTCAACTCCCGACCGAGACATTCGCCGAGCAAGTTATTTCGCTGGCCTCATCATTTTTGAGTGAACTCAGTGAGCGTTCTGGCGACAACACTATGGGGATTCAACAGGTTCAACTACTTCTGAACCTGTATCTGCGCGGTGAAGTAAATCAGGAGAAGTTGATGGTCTATACCGGTGTTGAGAGAAGCGCAACAAGCCGAAATGTAGCCAAGCTGGGCGCAGGAGAGAGGCCCGCGCTAAAGCCTGGCCCAGGCTACGTTGAGTCGTTTGAGGATCCTCGAGACCGCAGAACAAAATTGGTGCGATTGACACCGCTGGGCCGAGACCTTTTGCTCAAAGCCGCTTCGGGTGTGAAGTAGTCCAGCGTTAAGGACGTGGGGGCTTTCCTGGCCCATATGAGATTGCCTACACCACACTTCGGCCAGTTTCCTCCCTCCCCAAATGGGCGACGCTCCCACACTGAACCTCATCGGCGCGGGCCGCGTGGGCCGCACGCTGGCGCGGCTGTGGGCGGCGCAGGGCACGTTCCGCGTCCAGTCGGTGCTGAGCCGCAGCCCACAAGCAGCGCATGACTTGGTGGCATCGCTGGGCCAGGGCCAGGTGGCAACCGATCTGGCCGCCATGCCCGCCGCTGAGGTGTGGCTGCTGGCCGTGCCCGACACGCAGATCGCGTCGGTGGCCACTGCGTTGGCTGCTGCGCCCAACCTGACGCCCGCGATGGCCTGGCACTGCAGCGGCTTTCTTGCAGCCAGCCAGATGGCACCTTTGCAGGCGCGCGGCTG
>WBZX01001462.1_pt1 | contig 17731 bp, 18 predicted proteins | sample 5204211 | NCBI WGS metagenome assembly WBZX01 (sample SAMN12344362, study PRJNA552823) | activated sludge metagenome | biome: Activated sludge suspended growth; feature: Nitrification reactor; material: Wastewater; isolation source: activated sludge from nitrification reactor of wastewater... | reverse complement strand
GACGGCAAAGAAGCCGAACACCCACCAGAGCATGAACGACCTTGCTAGCATGGGCAGGTAGGCATCGGGCGCGAAGACGAGCACACAGGCGATGCTCAACACCAAACTGGCGACCATCAGGTCCCTGCGATCAAAGAGGGGTGTCCTTCCGGTCATCGAGATGCGGGTAGTAGTTCAAGCTTGGATATACGGCGCAGGACCAACCAAAGCGGCACCGCCCCGAACACGCCGAAGGAGGCATCGACACAGCGCCAGAAGAACGGGATGCCTCGGAAGGGAGCCCAGAGGAAAGCGAGCGGGAGTACGAGCAAGCAACACCACAGTCCCCATTGCACCACCCACTTGTTGCGCACCGGATCACGGTAAGGCCCCACGAAGGCCAAGGCGATGACCACATGAGCGAAAGCCAGCCAATCCGTGCCGTAAAAGAGCATCGGATAGGTGGCCGACACGTGGGCCACCGCTTCTGCCGTGTACTGCGCCCACGAGTGCAAGGCACCACCCATGGGTGTTGTTGCATTGGAGAGCGCCTGCGTGAGTGCCTCCAGCGGAACAGCGGTGAGACCACTGATGGCGATAGCGATCATGTAGAAGACCAGCCAGCGGCGTATGTAGCTCAGATCGTTCATGGCTGCTTCGGATCTGTAGCGGCCAGCAGCGCCTTCGCGGTGCGTTGGTCGGCCGCGTTCATTTCCTGCCACTGCTGCTCCGCATACCGCTGAAGGAAGCGATCCCGCTTCGCATCCAAAGCCATGCGGAATGTCGCGGGTTCCAGATTGTCCACCCAACGCACCCGGTTCTGTCGGTGGCTCGCCATCTGGGCCTCCACCAATTCGATGTTCGCGTAGATCGCCGGCAGTACGCGATCGCTCATCGCCAGGTAATTGTCTATGTCGACCTCGCCCGGATTGTCGTGGTTCAGGTTCGTCATCACGATGAACCGGTCCCAGTCCACCGCCGTCATGCCGATCATCACGGCGAAGACGGCCCATGCGTTCACCCGGGCCAGATAGAACAGGCTGCGCCGTTCGCGGATCTTCACGTACAAGGTCACCAGCCCTACCAGCACCAACAGCAGGAATACGATCACACCGATACGCTTGTAGGCGAGTCCGTGATAGTCGATGTAGTGGTAGTTACGCAGGAACACACTGATGCCGAGGACCAGGTTCTGTACCACCCAAACCAGGCCGAGCGTCTTGAGCGAACCGCTACGCCAATAGAAATTCTGATTGCGCCGGAATAGGTAGAGCAGGATGAACATGCTCAGCAGGATGCTCACGATGAGGGTCCAGGTCCCCTCGTGCACGAATTGTTTCAGGCTGAATCCCTCGGGAACCTCGAAGCCGAACCAGAGCCACTTGATGTCGATGACATTGACGATGACCAGTAGACCGTTCACCAGGGTCAGAAGGAAAAGCCCCATGCGACGCTCCCGCTCCAACGGGTCCATGGAACGAGGAGCGAGCCAGCTTGCGCGCTTCAGCCGCACGCGTTGCAGCGTATCCTTCAGGTCCTCTTCGATCTGAAGCACCAGGCGCGGAGCGAAGCGATACAGCAGACCGGCGCATACCGCCATCGCGAAGACGAAGAAGAAGAGATGCTGGGTGAAGAACACCTCGAACAGATCCCCGAACAGGCGGCCAAGCCCATCCAGGAACCCCGCTGTGAGCGTATCGAACTTGGGATTCCCCACTCGGTAGAGGTTGAAGAAGATGATGCCGACGACCAAAGGCAGTATGCCCAGGCGTACCCAGCGCCAACCCGAACCGGCGACCCCGCGTTTGGGTAGCAGCCGACCGCTCTCCTCCCAAACGTGCTGCGGCAATGCGATGAAGTTGCTCACCAGTTGCGCCAGTGCATAGAACAGGCTTCGCAACCCCGCCTCGTGCACCAACGCCGAGCACACACCCAGCGAGACCGCACACATGAACATGGATAACACACTGTGATGGACCACCACCATGATAGCGGCGAAGAGCGATCCGCCCATGGTGATGCGCGCCGGGACCGAGCATCGCCGCCAGCCCACCCGTTGCAGCAAACCACCCACCACCAACACCGTGAATAGGAAAAGGTTGACACCCATGGAAAGACCATAGAAGAGCCGATCGAAGACGATGGCGAAGAGCAGCACGGTCAAGAGTGGCAGCCAGGAGCGGAGTTGTGAGGGTGTGTGCATCAGGATCTGGGGATGAGTCGTTCTATGGCGTCCAGGTGTTCACGGAACGCGCGTGCGCCTGCAACGCTGGAACGGTATGATGTATTGGGCCGCTTGCCCACGAAACGCTTGCGCACCTGAACGAACTTCAACTCCTCCAGGGCTGCCAGGTGGCTGGCGAGGTTGCCATCCGTAACGTTCAAGAGTTCCTTGAGCCGTGCATGATCCACCCATTCGTTCACCACGAGCACGGCCATGATCCCCAGTCGGACCCGGCTCTCGAAAGCCTTATTGAGCTTATCGATCATACCGCTTCGTCCGAGTGACCGCGTTCATAGCGCAGGTACATGAGACCACCATAGAAGATGTGCAGTACCCCGAATCCCAGTGCCCAGAAAAGCAGGCCTGCCGTAGGCCAGAACGCCGCCACCACTCCAAGCCCCGCTTCACTCAGACCAAGCCAGCGGATCTCGTCCAGCGTGTACTTCGATGCGTTCAGGAGCGCGAGCCCATAGAAGACCAGCGTCGCCGACGGCACCATGAGCACCGCGCCGTTGATGAGCAGGGCGATGGCGAAAAGCCCCCCGACGACCAGGGGCAGTAGCAGATTCCCCAGTAATCGCTGCCCGCTGGCGTCCCATAGGCGCTGCCCTGTGCGTTGGCTTCGGCGCCAGGTGAACCAGAACGCGCCCAACAACGCGACACAGAGCACGAGGATCCCATCCACGATGAGGAACTGGATGTGTTCCGTGAAACCCGAGGTGATCCAACGCGACGGGAGGTATTCGCTGGCGCCTTCGAAGTCGATGGTACGACCTTCCCAGTACAGCGCCTTGTAGTGCTCGCGTGCGGCGAAGGCACCCAGCAGCGCCGCCGACCCGGCCAACACACCGCTAAGCCCGCTCAGACTAAGGAACCGCGTGCTGCGATCCATGAGCCCGCGGATGCGGGCGAGTTCCTGTACGGGGTCGTTCGTGTTCATGCGCAGAGTACTTTGTACTGCAAAGTAACGGCATCCGGAACGACTTGGTATGCGATCGAGGAAATATCAGTGGATGGAGAGTGCCGCCAGTGCAGCGCCGATGATCACCGCCACGAAACGAGCGGCATTGAAACGGTGCTCCGGAGCACTTTCGAAGATGATGGTGGTACTGATGTGCAGGAGCATCCCGATGGCAAGGCCAAGCATGCTATGCAGGAAGTGACCATCCATCCACGCGTGGGCCACATGCCCAACGAAGATCCCAGCCGGTGCGGCCAAGGCGAACAGGACCAGCATGGCCCAACCAGCCAATGGAGAACTCCCCGCGCGCTGAAGAACCGTGGCCAGTGCAATGGCCATCGGCATCTTATGGAGCACCACACCCAGCAGGAAGGGTAGATCACCCGCCACGGCCTCATCCGCAAAGGGCATCCCTTCCGTGAACGAATGCAGGCAGAGGCTCGCGAGGGTCACCCATGGCAATGCATGAGAACCCGACCCATGACCATGCATGTGACCATGCTCGATGCCATGACTGAAGAACTCCAATACCACCTGCAACAGGAAACCACCGAGCACCCACGCTCCGATGGTCGCTCCCTCTTCTTCATACAACTCCGGCAACATGTGCATGAACACGATGCCAAGGAGGAACGCACCACTGAACGAAAGCAGCAAACGCAGCCATTTGGCCTCGGGGCGCAGCACACGCACCACGCCCCCTGCCAGCATGGGCAGCGCGAAGAACAGAAGGGCGACGAGGGATGTGGAGGTCATGGTCTGCGGGTCCAAAGAACGAAACGACCGGACTGCTCTGCATCGAACGGCGCCCCAGCCGGCCCATCGGTGCAATCTTCTATCTCCAACCCTGCGCTGGTGGCCATGGCGAGCAATTCATCCGGCCGAAGTGCCTGGACCCGCTCCTCGAAATGATGTTCCTCTGCACCATCGAACACGGCAATGCGCTTCACGAAGATGTCGTTCACCAGATCGCGGCGCACATGGAAGCGTATGCCACCGTGCTCGATCGTCTCCTCTCCCACCAGCCCCTTCAACACCTGTTCGCTGTTCATGAAATCCAATACGAAACGTCCTCCTGGCCTCAGCGCCGTCGCCACGGCGTCGAAAACGTCCTGATCATCCTTCGCGGTCTCGAAATAGCCTAGGCTGGTGAAGAGACAGCACACACCATCGAAAGCAGCGGTGGCAACGGGCGTGCGCATATCCCCTACCCGCAAGTCGGCGCCGGGTGCAAGGATCCGCGCTTCGGCTATGCTCTCCTCCGAGATATCGAGCCCCGTGGTGCGCATGCCCCGTTCCATGAAGTGGCGCACATGCCTACCTCTACCACAAGCCAAGTCGAGGACCGCCGCACCTTGGGGTAGCCGCCACCGGCCAAGTATGCCGTCCACCCATTCCGCGGCATCGGCGTCATCCCGATGCCCGTATAGGAGCTTGTAGTAACGCGTTCCGAACCAGTGCTTGTACCAACCCATGCCTTGCGCAGCGCTGGCGAAAGTAACCGGGGTCGCCTGCAGGTTGACAACCTCGTGGAAAACTCGAACGAACAGCGCAAAGCCTCCCCTCTGCCCGGCCATTGATTTGTGGCACCAGTTGTAGACTGGTGAGCCATGCCCGGGATCCTCCACCGTGTCCACGACCTGTACGACGAGCTTGAACGCCACCGGGTGATGCTCTCCTTCAAGGGGGAACTAAGCCCGGAACTGATCACGGTGGTGCTTGGCCTGGTGGAACGCAAGCTGGATGCGATCGAGCCGGACGCGAAGGCGCGCAAACGCGTGTTCAACGTGGTGGTCGAGTGCCTTCAGAACCTGTACCACCACAATGCCCACCTGCGTGCCGATGGCAACGGTACCCAGTCCACCAAGGACCCGCACGGCGTGGTGATGATCGCCCATGCGGATTCCGGCTATTCCGTGCTGACCGGCAATTTCATGGCGGGCGGAGAAGTACAGCATTTGAAGGATCACCTTGATCGCATCAACTCCGCAACTCCGGACGACCTGCGCGAATGGTACCGGGCCAAGCTCTCCGATGGCACCTATTCGGCTGCCGGTGGCGGTGGGCTCGGCATGATCGATATAGCCCGACGGAGTGGCAACAAGCTCGAATACGCGTTCGTCCCCTACGACCGCGACAGTGCTTTCTTCAGTCTCAACGTGAACGTGACAACCTAGCCAGAACACCATGGAACCGCTCAACCTCGAAGGTTCGCCGAAAACCCCTCACGTGCACTTCGACCCCACCACCGGGTTGCTGGAACTGAAAGGGCGCTCGATCCCGGAGAACAGCATCGATTTCTACAAGCCGCTCATCGATTGGATCGACAAGTACGGTCGCACGCCCAACAGCAAGACCGCACTGCATGTGCAGTTGGAGTACTTCAACACCAGCTCGTCCAAGTGCATCCTGGATGTGTTCAAGAAGTTGGAATCCATCCGGGCGGGCGGTTCGGAGGTCACCGTGCTCTGGCATTACGAAGCGGACGATGAGGACATGTTGGAAGCCGGCGAGGACTACGCAGGCATCATCAATGTGCCCTTCAAGATGATCCAGATCGCCGAAGTGGACGGCAAGTAGCGCCTGTCACCTTCCGGCCTTACCCGGCCACCACGCCATCAAGCGCGGGAACAGTTCCAGGTAGAGCGCCCCGCAAAGGAGCAATGACATGCCCCAAAGGACGAGCATGTTGGCCCAGAGCGTGGGGATCCGCGTACCGAATAGCCACTTGCTTGGGGCATAGAACTGTGCCCCGAAGAACCCACTATGCACAGGCTCCAGGTAGATGGGGTCGTTCTTCTGCACCAACTCGCCGTCCGATGCCACGATCACGTGCACATCGTTCTTGTTCGTGACCACATCGGCAAGGCTCTCGTTACGGTAATGGTCCAATAGGACGAAGTACTCTGCACGCTTCTCGGGGGTTGCGGTGAGTTCCGCGATACGTTGCTCCTTGAGGCCAGGCTCTCCTCCACCTTGTCCAACGTGCCCTCGTTCACACGCCCGGGAACCAGTTGGTCCATGGCGGGGAAGGAGAAGCCAGCGAGTTGGCGCGACTCCTTGGTGAGTTCGTTCCGAAGAAGCGTCAACTGGTAGGCCACATCCACATTCTCCTCCGGTGCGCGCAATGCACGACGCACCTCCGCCACGCTGTTCTGCAACTCGCGCACCCACAGGTCCTTCTTCCAATTGGCCGTCTTCATGCGTTGGTCGAAGGCGTAGAAATTGCGCTCGTACGGGTTCTCCATGAACTGCGTGACGGCAAGCCCTTCATAGGCCCAGCGGGAAGCCATCACGTTACCGATCCACGATACGCTCTTCTGCGAAGCGAACCAGGGATGCAGCTTGTCGAACTTCACGATGATCCCGCTGAAGAGAAGCTGCGGGATGATGAGCACGGGGATGAGGATGTAGATGACCTTGGCGCTGTTGAAGCTTGCGCTCACGTTCAACCCGAGTGCGTTGGCGAAACAGGATACGCTGAACAACAAGGCCCAATGCGCCAGGCCTAGGCTCGCGATGCCAAGTACGCTGTTGCCCACCAGAACGAACAAGGCGGTCTGTACGGCACTGATCAGGAACATGAGCCCCAGCTTGCTCACCAGGTAGCTCAGCCAGCTCAGGTCCAGGAACTTCTCCCGCTGCAGGATCTTCCGGTCGCGGATGATCTCTTCTGCGCTCACCGTGAGACCAAGGAATAGCGCCACGATCACCGCGATGAACAGGTACTGCGGCAGGTTCTCGTTCTCACGGAAGACATACTCGCCTGCGGTGCCATCACCCGTGCGATAGTACTTGAGGAAGAAGGCCATGACGAAGGCGAGCACCGGTGCTTCCAGCAAGTTGATGAGCACATACTGGCGATTGGCCAGCTTGCTGAGCAGGTCGCGTTTGAAATAGACCTTCAACTGCCGGAGCTTGTCCGGAATAGCGAAGGTGCTCTTCGGCACAGTGCGTTCATCGGCCACTTGGGCAACACGCACCTCCATCTGCGCCCGGAACACTTCGTTCCACGCCTCCGGACTGATGCGCCGCTGGTCCGTCTCGTTCCCGTACTCGTCCACCAATCGGGCTTCGAGTATGTTGAATATCTGCTCGGGATTCACATTTCCGCAGGCCTGGCACTGGCCCACATCACTGTTCACCTGGCCCGTCACCTTCTTGAAATAGACCACGGCATCGACCGGGTCTCCGTAGTACACCGGATGTCCCTCTTGATCCATGAGGAGCAGCCTGTCGAACAGCTTGAAGATGTCCGAGCTGGGCTGGTGGATCACAACGAAGACCAACCTGCCTTTGAGCGCTAGCTCCTTCAACAGGTCCATGATGTTCTCCGAATCGCGCGAGCTGAGACCGCTGGTCGGTTCATCAACGAACAGCACGCTCGGCTCGCGGATCAATTCAAGGGCGATGTTCAGCCGCTTACGTTGGCCACCGCTGATCGTCTTCTCCAACGGACTGCCCACCTTCAGGTCCTTCGTCTCATAGAGTCCCAAGGACTGTAGCATACGGAGCACGCGCTCCGAGACCTGCTCGTTGTCGAGATCACCGAAGCACAGCTTGGCGTTGAAGTAGAGGTTCTGGTATACGGTCAGTTCCTCGATCAGCAGATCATCCTGGCTCACGTGTCCGATGACCCCGCGGATCCGATCACGTTCCGCATGCACATCGATCCCGTTGATGGTGACCCGGCCTCGACTGGGCTTCAGGTTCCCGTTCAACACGTTCAAGAGGGTGCTCTTGCCGCTACCGCTGCCCCCCATGATGCCGATGAGCTTGCCCGCGGCCTCGGCCATATGCAGTTCATGCAAGCCCAGCCGACCGTTGGGGAAGGTGTACTCGATGGCATCGGCCTTGAACACGATACGCGCCCTTCCGGCGCGGCTCATGAACGACTGGAGGATGTCGCTGTAGTAGATGGGTGCGCCGTGCGGTGGTCGCACACTGCTGCCATTGCTCAGCAGGTAGTGCCCATCGCGACCCATGCGCTGGCCATTCAGCAAGACCTCGTCCGCGCCGGTGTAGCGCATGAGGTATAAGCTCACACTGGGTATGTGCAGCACGCGCAGCTCGCCGTCCAAACCGTGGGCATGCAGGTGCTTCGCTTCGCGGAAGCCCCCTTCCACGGCAGCATTGATGTAGAGGAGGTGCTCAGCATCCTCCCGCTCCTTGGCCGTACCGCATACGAACGAACGGCAACGGCGGAAGTCCTCTTGACCGATATTGAACGTCTCCGCCACGGTGGTGACGAACTCCGTCTCCTGATCCGTGGAGGTACCGTCGGCATGGATGAACTCCAGCAGATGCAAGAGCACGACGAACTTCTGGCGCTGGTTCAACTCCTCGTTCACCTGGGTGCAGATCTTGAGCACCTTCACGGAGTTCAGGGAAGTTCGCTTGCGACCGCTGCGGCTGGCTCCGCCACTGGCATGGAACGCTTGTACGAAGGCCTGATAGCGCGCCATATGGGCAGCAGCCGTCTCCGGACTGAACTGCTTGCGCAGGAAACGCTCCAGGATGGCCGCGTTCTCCGGCCGCGCGCCTTCTGCCACCGCATCGCCTTTGGCGATGAGGGCGAACAGCTGTAAGAGGGCCTTGAGGATCTTCTCGCTCATACGTTCCTTCTCCCCGGGATCCGATAGGTCCCAAAAAGAGCGCCCCTCTCAACGGAAGGGGCGCCCTAAAGGTTCCTGCGGAACCAAGAGGAAGGACTACTTCTTGAACCCGATGAGCAGGACGGCACAGCCGCTACCCGCCTTGGAGGGGTCCAGATCGGCCTCCATGGTCACATCGATGGTGTTGGCGATGGCCAGGTCCCAATACGGAGCGTTGTGATGGTCCTTGTTGGTGAACAGGACGTGACGCTCTTTATCATAGACCGTGAAGAGCAGATTGCCATCCGTTTCCCCGCTGCACGCAGCAACGCGGTAGGTGGTACCTCCGAAAAGGGTGAGGTCGAAGGTCGCCGTCTCATCCCCTTGCAGAAGCGCCCGGTAGAACTGACCATCCGGGATGTAGTTGGCCGTGATGTGCTGCTCGCAGCGGGTGGCGATGGGCTCGCAAAGCCCTTGGGCGGCAGCGCTTGAAGCGAAGACCAGCATCAACGTGGTGAAGAGTGTCCTGTTCATGTTCAGGCAAGGATCATGTTACGGATGGCGGCGATCTTGGCAGTGATGGCGGCGATCTTCTCGGCCGGCATCGCCACCTGCGAAGTGCTGTTGATGAAGGTTGTCTTCTTGCTCGCGTCCGTCACCGGTTCTGCATAGGTGTAGGTGCTGGTGATGGATGCGAACTCGGCTTGGAGTTCCTTCAATGCGGCGAGGAGTGCCGCTGAAGCACCATCCTTGTCCGAAGCACCGATCAACTCGACCAACATGGAGAGTGCACGCTTCTGCTCACCAATGCGGTTCATGAGGGACTGGTCCTTGAGCGCTGCGGGGTCGTTCACCACCAAGTGCAATGATTCGACCCAACCACCGGCCAGTACCAATACGCTCACATCCTCGCTCTCATTGGTCTTCAAGTATTGGTCGGCCGCGCGGAAGGCAACACCGCTCAATCGAAGGAGGCTATCCTCGTTGTTCATGTTCGCCTTGAAACGATCCATCAAGGTGCGATCGAAAGCATTCATCACACCCAGATGCCCACCGAGTTTCTCGATGGCCTGTATGGTACCGATGGCACGCGCACCATCCTTATGAACCGTGACATAGGATAGGTCGGCTCCATAGACCCCCATGGCCAACGCCCGGGCCGCCTTGGTGGTCAGCGCATCCCCCTTTTCCAGCGGTGCTGTCATTTCCTTGTTGTACTTGAGCCCGGCCTTGCGGATGGCAAGGGCCGTCTGTACAGGGGAGGGTATGCTGAAGAGCTTGCCTCCGATGCCGATGATCTCGGCATCCTTGGGTGGTTCTTCGGTCGCGAGCGTATCGGTCCCTTGACCTTCGCCCTCGCTACCGGAGCCGCCGCAGGAAGCGAGCAGCAGAGCGAAGCCGAGGCCCAAGGCGACGGGAAGTTTGCGGTACAGTGCCATTTGGAGGAGATGGAGTTGCGGCTTCGAAGGTAGGATCGTGCCCCCGCGCACCTCGGCTAGGCACAAGCAGTTTTCAACAGCCCGGGCCTGAACGAGTTAGACTGCTGCCCGACGTGGTGCCCACCATCCGTACCAGCCGATGAACACGTAGCAAGGCACCATAATCCAGTATGCACTCTGCAACCCGATGTTGCCAACAGCGCCCAGCCCCCCATAGACCAAGGGTAGCAAGGCACCGCCGGCTATGCCCATGATCAGGAGAGCGCTGCCCGTCTTAGTGTGTCGTCCGAGCCCTTGGATGGCCAATGGCCAAATGGCCGGCCACATGAGGGCATTGGCCAACCCTAGCAATGCGATGCTGAGCACGCTGGAATATCCGGGAAGGAAGACCACACCCAAGGTCAGCAGCACTCCAACGACCGCGGACCCCACCAAGGCGGTGGCTTGTGAAATGAAACGCGGGATGCAGATGATGCCGACCACGTAGCCGACTATCATCGCCGCAAGGGTGTAACTCGTGAAGAGCTTCGCCTCGTCAAGCGGGATCCCGATGGACGAGCCGTAAGGTCCGATGCTATCACCTGCCAATACCTCCACCCCCACATAGAGGAAGATGGCCACTACCCCCAGCAACAGGTTGGGGAAGCTGAAGATGGTCCGGCCATCTCCGCTGGTGTGCCGCTCTTCCTTCTCCACCTCCGGCTCGGGCAGGGGGGCGAAACGGATACCGATGGCGAAGAGTGTGAGCATGCAAGCCATGGCGATGTACGGTACGATCACGCGCGAAGCCAGTTCGTCCAAGCGGGCCTCCAATGCAGCCCCGGTCAATTGTTGCAGCTCCAGTTCGATGGTATCGGCATCACCCAGCAGGAACAAAGCGGCCACGAAGGGGGCGAGCATGCCGGCTGCTTTGTTGCAGATCCCCATGATACTGATGCGCGAAGCTGCGCTCTCGATGGGACCAGCCACCGTGATGTACGGGTTGCTGGCGGTCTGTAGGAGCGACATGCCGGAGCCGATGGTGAACAACCCGACGAGGAAGAGCGGATAAGCGCGGGTCCATGCGGCCGGCACGAAGAGTAGAGCACCCAGTGCCATGATCAGCAGCCCGATCATCATGCCCTTCTTGAGACCCGTTCTGCGGAGCACGGCCGACATGGGGAGTGCCGTGCAGAAATAGGAGATATAGAACGCGAAGGTGACCAGGAACATCACCACGGGTCCCTCGAGTTGGCAGGCCAGCTTCAGGTAGCTCATGAGCGGACCATTGATCCAGGTGACGAACCCGTAGATGAAGAAGAGGGCTCCTAGGATGAGGATGGTCGTGGTGGTGCGAGATGCGGACTGCATGGTGGAGGATCGCGGTGAAAGTAACCGGGGTGTGAATGCACGAGGCGGACCGTGGGTCCGCCTCGTGCACAATGCCATGTCGATGCCGGCCTTTCAGCCGCCAACGGCTACCAGTTGAGCGCCTTCTTGTAGTAGCGCGGGAATTTCACCCGCTTGCGCATCTCCTGGTAGTACTTGTCCCAGATGGGCGTGGTGCTCGCGTAAACGGAGTGCTCCTCCGAGCCCTTCGCCACCTCCTCTTTGGTCTCGTTCTTCTTGCGCGCCATGACCAATAGACAACATCCTGCTCGGGATCGCTGCCTGTGCAATTCGGGATATGGGACGAGCAACCGCTGGATGCCTGCGCAACACGCACCTTTGGACCTGTCATGTTCGCGGATGTGATCCTCCCACTGGCCGTTCCGGGCCTGTTCACCTTCGGTATCCCCGACGGTATGGGCGAGGTGCGTGCGGGCATGCGCGTGGTGGTGCCGTTCGGCCGAGGGACCAAGCTCTATGGCGGTGTGGTACGCAGAGTGCACCGCGAAATACCGACGGGGAGGCAGGTACGCAACGCACTGTCCGTTCTGGATACCTCCCCCATCGTAACGGAACAGCAACTGGAGCTCTGGGACAGGATCGCCGAACACTACCTGTGCAGCCTTGGCGAAGTGATGATCGCCGCATTACCAGCCCAGCTGACCTTGAGCAGTGAGACTCGTTTGGTGGCAGACCCGGCGACAGCGCAGGCAGCAGCGAAGGACCCGCGCACCGCACACCTCATCAACGCCCTGCTGGAACAGGAGGTATTGACGATGCAGCAAGCCAGTGAACTCCTGGGCCTGAAGGACCCGCTGCCGGTGGTGAAACGATTGATGGAGCAAGGCGCGCTCCTGCTCGAGGAGGAGTTGAAGGATGATTGGAAGCCACGCATGTGCACCTATGTGCGGTTGCGGAGCGAAGCCACTAGTGAAGAGGCCCTGCACGCCTGGTTCGATAAGTTGGAGGCGAAGGCCCCCAAACAACTCCAGTTGCTCATGCGCTTCGTGGAAGTGAGCCGTTGCATGAGCGATGCTCCGGTGGAAGTGGAACGCAACAAGCTCCTCCACATCAGCGGTTCCAGCCCCGCCGCGCTGAAACAACTCGTGGAGAAGGGACTGTTCGAGATCTACGAACGAGAGGCCGGCGTACCAGCAGTGAGCACGCAAGCGACCAATGCTCCCGTGCTATCCGAAGCTCAAACGGAGACGCTCAACGCGGTGCGTGCCGGTTTCGCACAGAAAGCGGTGGTGCTGCTGCGTGGGGTCACATCGTCTGGTAAGACAGAGGTCTACATCACCCTTATGGATGAGGTACTCGCCACCGGAGGTCAGGTACTCTACTTGTTACCCGAGATCGCGCTGACCACCCAGATGATCGAGCGGTTGCGTGCACGCTTCGGCGACCGTATCGCCGTGTCGCACTCGCGCATGTCCCAGCACGATCGCACGGACCTGTGGATGCGCATGGCACGTCGAGAAGGTGCGCCGTCCATCATCGTCGGTGCACGCTCGGCCTTGTTCCTCCCCTTCCACGACCTGCGGTTGGTGGTGGTGGACGAGGAACACGACCCCAGCTATAAACAACACGATCCCGCGCCTCGCTATCACGCGCGCGACATGGCCATCGTGCTCGCTTCGCTGCATGGCGCCAAGACCTTGCTGGGTTCCGCAACCCCGAGCATGGAAAGCCAGCACAACGTGCACCAAGGCAAATACGCGTCGGCGCTATTGCTTTCCCGCTATGGCGATGTGCGCATGCCCGTGATAGAGCGCGTGGACCTGCGCGATGCGCAGAAGCGCAGGACCATGCGGGGGCACTTCACCCCCGTGTTGGTTGACACTGTGCAACGGGCACTGGACCGTCGGGAGCAGGCCATCATCTTCCAGAACCGACGTGGGTACGTACCTGTTTGGCAATGCGAAGCCTGCGGCTGGGTGCCCGAATGCGACCACTGCGATGTGAGCCTCACCTACCACAAGCGAGACCATCGCTTGCGATGCCACTACTGTAGCAGACACTATCCGCCACCTGAACGTTGCGGATCCTGCGGTGGCGCGCGCTTACGCATGCTCGGCTTCGGAACGGAGAAGATCGAAGAGGAAGTGAAGGAGTTGTTCCCCGATGCGCGTGTGGCGCGCATGGACCAGGACACCACGCGCGGCAAGAATTCGCTCGACCGCATCATCACCGGATTCGCGCAAGGAGCCATCGACGTCCTCGTGGGCACACAGATGGTGACCAAGGGCCTGGACTTCGATCACGTGAGCGTGGTTGGCGTGCTCAATGCGGACAACCTCATGCGTTTCCCGGACTTCAGGGCGCACGAGCGCGCATTCCAACTAATGGCCCAGGTCGCCGGGCGCAGCGGAAGGCGGAAACAAGCAGGCACGGTCATCATCCAAGCCTTCGAGGTGCAACACCCCGTGCTCGACCTGGTGGTGCACCACGATGTGGAAGGCATGTACGCCCGTGAACTGGAACACCGTCGCCTGCACGGTTATCCGCCTTTCACACGGCTCATCCGCCTCACCTTGAAGCACCGCAACGAGGAACGCGTGGCTGCGGCAGCATTCGCGCTGGCCCGGGCCCTAGCCGAACAACTGGGGGACCGCGTGCTGGGTCCGGAGATCCCTTCCGTAGCCTGGGTGAACGACAAGCACATCCGCAACCTGATGGTGAAACTTCGACGTAGCGCCCATCAGGAGGAAAAAGCCTTTGTTCGCGACACCATCGACCGTGTGTTCGGAGAAGCCGAGCACCGCGCCGTGCAACTGGTCACGGACGTGGACCCGGTGTGATCATTCCTTGCTGCTCTGGCTCGCGATCAACGCGGCCCACAAGCTTCCGCTGGGCGGTGCCGCTTCGATGTGCACCTCCGTATGGGTGAAGGGGTGCGTGAAACGGAGCGAACGCGCGTGCAGTGCTATGCTCCGGTCCTTTTCCCCGCGTCGCGCTCCATACTTCACATCACCCTTTATCGGATGGCCCCATGCGCTCATTTGCGCGCGGATCTGGTGGAACGCACCTCCCTCCGGAACTGCTTCCACAAGGCTGTATCGTTCACCGGAAGCGAGCACCCGCACCTGGGTACGTGCCACCTTACCACCGGCCATGGGTACCGTTCTTGCCCGCTTTGAACGAGCGTCATGCTCCAAGGTGTTCTCAAGAACACGCATCGCACCGACAGGGACCACTCCTTCCACGAGCGCCCAGTAGCATTTGCACACGCTTCGCTCGCTGAACAAGGCATGCAGCAGGGGTAGTGCATCGGGTGAGCGCGCGAGAAGCACGACCCCACTCACCGGTCTGTCGATACGGTGCACCAGTCCGATACCAGCATCCTTGAAGTGCGACCGCGCCCATGTCACCAGATCCAGGTCCTGGGTAGGGTCCGCCTGCACCGGCATCCCCGCCGGTTTGGAAACCGCCAGCAGCCAAGTGTCCTGCAAGAGGACCACGGGGCCGCCCGCACCTTCAGTACTGCTCATTCTTGGCGGGGAAATCCTTGGCTCGCACGTCGCGCACGTAGCCCGAGACGGCACCCGTGATCACTTCATGGAGGTTGGCGTACCGGCGTAGGAACCGCGGGTTGAACTCCTTGTTGATCCCAAGCATATCATGCAATACGAGCACCTGCCCGTCCACACCGGCACCGGCGCCGATTCCGATGACCGGGATGTTCACGCTCTGCGCCACCTCGGCGGCCAATGCAGCAGGGATCTTCTCCAATACCAAAGCGAAACAACCGGCCTTCTCCAGCAATTTGGCATCGGCACGTAGCCGCTCGGCCTCCTCCTCTTCACGTGCCCGCACCACATACGTACCGAACTTGTAGATGCTCTGCGGCGTGAGGCCAAGGTGTCCCATCACGGGAATGCCCGCCGTGAGGATGCGTTCGATGGAACCGAGCACTTCGCTCCCCCCTTCCAGTTTCACGGCATGCGCCCCGCTCTCCTTCATGATCCGAATGGCCGAGTTGAGCGCACCCTTGCTATTGCCCTGGTAGGTACCGAAGGGTAGGTCCACCACGATGAGCGCCCGAGCACACCCCCGCACCACAGCGCTCGCGTGATAGATCATCTGATCGAGCGTGATGGGCAGGGTGGTCTCGTGACCGGCCATCACGTTGCTGGCGCTATCGCCGACCAGGATCACGTCGATCCCCGCCGCGTCCACCAGTCGGGCCAGCGAATAATCATACGCCGTGAGCATGGCGATCTTCACGCCATCGGCCTTCATCTCCTGCAGGGTGTGCGTGGTCACCCGTTTCACAACGTCCATGGCTGCACTCATGCAGCAAAGCTATCCGTGCCGGTGCCATACCGTTCCTCCACTCACTGGCACCGCTACCCGGGGGGGCCGCCCACATCGGCACACCCGGCTATCTTTGGACGCCTTCGCCGGCTTCAACCCATGCAACGCATCCTTACTATCGGTCTAGTGGCAGCCCTCCTGAGCTCCTGCAACAACGACTTGGACATCAACGCGGAGTACAAGGACATCACGGTCGTCTACGGACTCTTGAACCAGCGTGATTCCGTGCACTTGGTGAAGATCAACAAGGCCTTCCTGGGTGAAGGGAATGCCTTGGACATGGCCTTGGTGGCCGACTCCAGTGAATATGGCGGCGAGGCCATCACCCAAGCGGTAGTGGAACGACTGGATGGAAGCGGTAACGTGGTGGACACCTACCCCTTGAACGATACCACCGTGGTGGACCGCGAACCCGGCACATTCTATTCCCCGGTGCAGAAGCTCTTCTACTTCACCACCCCCTTCGCCACCCAGCTCAACGCCGGCCGCATGTACCTCTACCAGGATGCCCGGTACAGACTGCGCCTTCAAGTGAACGGGAAGACGATCACCAGCACCTCTCCCATCGTCAACGACTTCTCCTTCCCCGGACAGATCTCCGATACGGTGAACAACAGTAGCCGGGTGAACCTGATGAACGCCTTCAATACCGACTATGGTGCCTACGAGTTCAAATGGACCTCGAAACTGGACTGTAAGCGGTTCGTGGTAGCGTTCCGCTTCCGATATGATGAGGTAACGGGCACGGACACGATCGCACGGACCTTCCAGCAAACCTTGGGCACTCGGGTTTCGGCCAATTCCTCCGAGCAGGAGGACATGTCCCTGTTCCTGAACGGGGAGAGCTTCTTCAGCGGACTGGCCAGTGCCTGCAAGAGCAACCCCAATTGGGGAAATGTGGACAAGCGGATCTTCCGTGGGTTGGACTTCCTGGTAACGGTGGCGAATGACGACTTCCACACCTACCTGTCGCTGACGGAGCCCGTTTCGGGCATCATAGAGGACCGACCGGCTTACAGCAACGTGGATGGTGCCATCGGTATCTGGGGTAGCCGCTACACGAAGAACGTTGTGGGTAAGCGCCTCAATGGCAACACCCTCCAGCAATTGGTGGAAGGCCAGTACACCGGCGACCTCCGTTTCTGCTCTGCCTTGGATCCGGGCGGCGCGTTCAGCTGCAATTGACCTGATGCTGTCGATCTGACAGCGCGAAAAGCCCCCTATTGACGCGGGCTTTTCTCTTTCCTGACAGGTTATTCATGCATCCGCCGGATGGCATGGACATTGATCCGCCGCGCGTACGAACAACCAATGACGGGGACCGGCCACCGGGACCCAAACAACCAACAACATGAGCAAGATCATCGGGATCGACCTGGGGACCACCAACAGTTGCGTATCCGTAATGGAGGGCAACGAACCGGTGGTGATCGCCAACAGTGAAGGCAAGCGTACCACCCCAAGCGTGGTGGCCTTCGTGGAAGGTGGTGAGCGCAAAGTGGGCGACCCCGCCAAGCGTCAGGCCATCACCAATCCCACCAATACCATCTTCTCCATCAAGCGCTTCATGGGCAACACCTATGAGGAGGACGCCAAGGAGATCGGTCGTGTGCCGTACAAAGTGGTACGCGGCGGCAACGGTATGCCGCGTGTCGCCATCAGCGATCGGGAATACACCCCGCAGGAGATCAGCGCCATGATCCTGCAGAAGATGAAGAAGACCGCCGAAGACTACCTCGGCACCACGGTGAGCGAGGCCGTGATCACCGTGCCCGCGTACTTCAACGATGCCCAACGCCAAGCCACCAAAGAGGCTGGAGAGATCGCCGGACTCAAGGTGCGCCGCATC
>WBZX01001461.1_pt1 | contig 17739 bp, 14 predicted proteins | sample 5204211 | NCBI WGS metagenome assembly WBZX01 (sample SAMN12344362, study PRJNA552823) | activated sludge metagenome | biome: Activated sludge suspended growth; feature: Nitrification reactor; material: Wastewater; isolation source: activated sludge from nitrification reactor of wastewater... | reverse complement strand
ACTCCCTGACCTGGGCGGCCAGTGCAGCCGCATTCCAGACCCGGGCCGCCGCTCCCTGCATCACCGCCTGCGTGGAGGCCTCGTCGAAATTGAAGGTGTGCTGGCCGATCATCACCGGCTTGCCCAGCGCGCAGGCTTCGATCAGGTTCTGCCCGCCGTAGGGCAGCAGGCTGCCGCCGATCAGCGCGACATCACATGCCACATAATAAGCATGCATCTCGCCCATGCTGTCGCCCAGCAGCACCTGGCAATCCGGCGGCAATTCGGCGTTCTCGGAACGGCGGTGGAAATTCAGTCCGCGTGCCTTTAGCAGCGCGGCCACTTCGTCGAAGCGCTGCGGATGGCGCGGCACGATCACCGTCAGCAGCCCCGGCACCGCCGCCTGCGCGATGGCATCGAGCACTAGCGCCTCTTCGCCGTCACGCGTGCTTGCAGCCAGGAGCACCGGGCGCAATTCGCCCATCAGGCGGCGCAAGTCGGCACCTTTTTGCAGCGCATCCTGCGGCGGATCGACATCGAATTTGAGGTTGCCGGTCACCACCACCTCAGGCGCGCCCAGTTCGCACAAGCGCTCGGCATCGAGCCGGGTCTGCGCGGCGATTGCCGCCAGCTCCTCCATCGCATGGAATGCCAGCATACCCAGTTTGGCGTAGCCGCGGGCGGATTTTTCCGACAGCCGTGCATTGACCAGCAATAGCGGGATGGATTGCACCTTGCAGGCATGGATGACGTTGAACCACAACTCGGTCTCCATCAGCATGCCCACCTGCGGTTTGAAATGGCGCAAAAAACGGTTGACCGCAAACGGCAAGTCGTAAGGCAGATAAACCCGCATCACGCTATCGCCGAATAACTGCTCGCTGGTCGCCCGGCCGGTCGGGGTGGCGTGCGTCAGCAACACGGTATGTCCGGGATAGTGCTGCTGCAACAGCCGGATTAAAGGTTCAGCGGCACGCGTTTCGCCTACCGACACGCCATGCAGCCAGATCACCGGTTTGGTCGGGGCCGTCTTGAAAAAACCGAAACGCTCGCCGACGTGCTGCAAGTATTCCGGCTGGCGCAACGAACGCCACAACAGCCGCAAAGGCACCAGAGGCAGAACCAGCCACAGCAGCACGGTATAGATAAAACGGGACATCCGGGTATTTTCTCACACCACCGCCCATCATCGCCAAATTGTGCGTTAGCGAGGGCTTACGCTCGCCGCAATTCATGCCAAGCAATCACTGTTAAAGCGTGTAAAAAAACTTCCGCCAACTGCTTGACGAGCACAATCTAAAGGGGTTAATGTTTCGCCTGATCACAACATATTGTGGTTAGGCAAATTTCTCAATAAAAACAAGCGGGAGGAAAAATCGGCATGTTAAAGGCTGTGAAACTGGTGCAGGATTCGGACAAGGAAGTGCCGATGCAACCCGTGTCGCTCGACATCTGGGACAAAAAATACCGACTGAAGACCAAGCAGGGGGACGCGATCGACCTGAACATCGACGACACCTTCAGCCGCGTTGCGCACGCGCTGGCTGACGTTGAAACCACCGAGGAAAACAAAACCCTCTGGTTTGACAAGTTTCTATGGGCGCTGCGTCGCGGCGCCATCCCCGCCGGGCGTATCACATCCAACGCCGGAGCGCTGGAGCACAAACCTGCGACCAGCACCATCAACTGCACCGTCTCCGGCATTGTCGAAGACAGCATGGACGGCATCCTGGAAAAAGTCCACGAAGCCGGGCTGACGCTGAAAGCCGGTTGCGGCATCGGTTACGAATTCTCCACCCTGCGCCCCAAGGGTGCGTTTGTCGCGGGCGCCGGTGCTTATACTTCCGGCCCGTTGTCGTTCATGGATATCTACGACAAGATGTGCTTTACCGTGTCTTCTGCCGGTGGCCGTCGCGGCGCGCAGATGGCGACGTTCGATATTTCGCACCCCGATGTGGCCGATTTCATCAAGGCCAAGCGCGAGGCTGGTCGGCTGCGCCAGTTCAACCTGTCGTGCCTGATCACCGCCGAATTCATGGAAGCCGTAAAGGCCGACGCCGAGTGGAAGCTGGCTTTCCCCGTCACCGCCAAGGAGGCCTCCGCCGACAGCCTGAATCTGGAAGACCTCGCCCAGGTCGTCTGGCGCGAATGGCCAGTAAAAGGCAAATACCTGACCCGCGACACCGATGGCAAGACCGCCTGCCGCGTGTACAAGACCATCAAGGCCCGCCGCCTGTGGGACGTGATCATGTCGTCCACCTACGACTTTGCCGAACCGGGTTTCATCCTGATCGACAAGGTCAACGAGATGAACAACAACTGGTTCTGCGAAAACATCCGCGCCACCAACCCCTGCGGTGAACAACCGCTGCCGCCCTACGGCGCCTGCCTGCTGGGTTCGGTCAACCTCACCACCTTCGTGCGCCAGCCGTTTACCGACAAGGCGCATTTCGACTGGGAAGAGTACCGCGAAGTCGTCGCCATCTTTACCCGCATGCTGGATAACGTGGTTGAGATCAACGGCCTGCCGCTGCAACAGCAGCGCGACGAAATCGCCTCCAAGCGCCGTCACGGCATGGGCTACCTGGGCTTAGGGTCTACCCTCACCATGCTCAAGCTGCCTTACGGCTCTGAAGATTCGATCAAGTTCACCGAAGAAGTCACCCGCGTGATGGCCGAAACCGGCTGGGAAGTCGGCGTAGAACTGGCCGAAGAAAAAGGCCCTGCCCCCATCATGGAGCAGGACTTTGAAATCACCCCCGACCTTCTGGCCAAGCGCCCCGAGATGCTCAAGGACGGTATTAAGCTCGGCGACAAGATCAAGGGCAAGGTGCTGCTGGGCAAGTACAGCAAATACATGCAGCAGTTCCCCAAGGCGCTGCGCAACCAGATCGCCGAAAAGGGCGTGCGCTTTACACACCACAGTTCCATCGCCCCGACCGGCACCATTTCGCTGTCTTTGGGCAACAACGCCAGCAACGGCATCGAGCCTTCTTTCGCACACCACTACAGCCGCAACGTGATCCGCGAAGGCAAGAAATCCAAAGAGAAGGTCGACGTCTGGTCGTACGAACTGCTGGCCTACCGCGAGTTGGTCAACCCCAACGCCATGCCGTTCTCGGACAAGGAAGAAGAAAAGCTGCCGGAATACTTCGTCGATTCTTCCACCATCCCGGCCAAGGCGCACGTCGATATCCAGGCGGCGGCGCAAAAGTGGATCGACAGCTCGATCTCCAAGACCATCAACGTACCGACCGATTACCCATACGAAGATTTCAAGGACATCTACTTCTACGCCTACGAAAAGGGCCTCAAGGGCTGCACCACCTTCCGCTTCAACCCGGAAGCCTTCCAAGGCGTGCTGGTGACCGAGAAGGATCTCGAAAGCACTACCTACAAGTTCACCCTGGATGACGGCAGTATCGTCGAATGCAAGGGCAACGAAGAAATCGAATACGACGGCGAAATCCACACCGCCGCAAACCTCTATGATGCACTGAAGGAGGGCTACTACGGAAAGTTCTAGCCCGGGGCAACGGATTTTAAGTCCGTTGCTCCAGCTGGCAACCCCGTAATAGCAAACAGGAGAACAACATGGCTATCAAAATCGAAAAGAAAATCACCGGCTACAACGTGGTGACAGAGGAAGACAAGGCCAAGGCCGAAATCGCCGCCCAACAGGCTGCCGCGCCCGCCGCTACCGAAAAAACCGCAACCGTGGTGCAACTGGGGGAACCCCTGAGCCGCCCGGAAAAACTGGTCGGCAACACCTACAAGATCAAAACCCCGGTCACCGACCACGCGCTCTACATCACCATCAACGATGTGATCATGAACGAAGGCACCCCGCAGGAGCACCGCCGCCCGTTCGAGATATTCATCAACTCGAAAAACATGGAACACTTTCAGTGGATCGTCGCGCTCACCCGCGTCATGTCCGCCGTGTTCCGCAAGGGCGGCGATATCACCTTCCTCGTCGAAGAACTGCACAGCGTGTTCGACCCACGCGGCGGCTACTTCAAGAAGGGTGGCAAATACATCCCCAGCCTGGTCGCTGAAATCGGCGAAGTGGTCGAGCAACACCTCATCGAAATCGGTATGCTCAAAGGCAACGGCCCCGACGAGCACCAACAAAAGCTCATCAACGAAAAACGCGCCGAATACATGGAGCGCAACGGCGCAAAAACCGACGAGGCCGCGGCCGAAGAAAGCAGCGCCTTTCCGGCTGGCGCCCAGTTATGCAACAAATGTCAGACCAAGGCCGCGATTGTGATGGATGGGTGTTTGACCTGTTTAAATTGTGGTGAGAGTAAGTGCGGGTAAGTGTTCTTGACACCATAAGTTGCGGGTTGTTTGTTCTTGACACCATAAGTTGCAGGTTTTACAGCATAAGCTGCAAGTTTTGACACCATAAAGTGCAACTTAAAGAAGCCCGCTTATGCGGGCTTCTTTGTAACTCAACCTCGGCATCAACCCATAGCAGTCATTCAACATTAGGCTCATTAGTGCGCTAATATGAACTCAAAAGTTTTTACTAACGATACTTTTTGCCATGAATGAAGTTGATCAACTTGTCGCGACACTAAAACGGCGACTCAAGATTGAGGGCATGACCTACCGTGATATCGCCAAGGCGATCGGAATGTCTGAGCCGAGCGTTAAGCGGATGTTTGCTTCCGGCCGATTTACCGTGGATCGGATTGTCGAAATCAGTAATCTGATCGGCTTCACGCTGGCAGAGCTTGCCCATGAAGCCGCCGTCTCGGAAAGTCGCCTGCACACCCTGACCGAAGTGCAGGAAAAGGAATTGGTCTCGGACCAGAAGCTACTTCTGGTAGCCGTGTGCGTATTGAATCAATGGTGCATTGAAGACATCACGAAGACTTACCGGATCAGCGAACCAGAGTGTATCCAGCACCTAGTTAAGCTTGATCGTTTGCGTTTGGTTACGTTGTTACCCGGAAACCGGATTCGGCTCAACGTCGCCCGCGATTTCGACTGGCGTCCCCGCGGCCCCATCCGAATGTTCTTCTTGAGTCACGGTCTTAATGATTTTCTGGCTAGCGATTTTTCGAGAGAAGATGAGTCGCTGTCGTTCTCACACGCAATGCTGACGGAGGCTGCAATGGCCAAAATGCAGTCGGAGATCCGGAAACTGCGCCAACGTTTCGCCGAACTACACGAAGAGAGCCTTGCTACGCCACTTCCGAAACGACATGGAACGGGCTTACTGCTGGCGATCAAAGAATGGGAAATCGCCGCATTTACACATCTGCGACGATAGCCGGTACCCTAAGATAAATACCGGAATGGGTTCATCTATCAGAAAGCGCCTTTGGCCATTTGAGCGTTGCCTGCTGCGCGGGCGCTGCTCGTAACATGCAGCACGCCTAGTCCCAAGGCTGCCCCTGCCAAAATATCCAAGGTTAAATGCTGCCGGAGACAGATTGCCCCGCAACAAATGGCAATTACCCAAACCAAATGTAGTATGTTGGATATGACCTGGTCACGCCGGCCATGGCGGCATGAAGGCTCGGGAGACAATTTCCCCTCGTGTCGGTATCAAGGATAAATTGGCAAAGATCCGCTCCGATGTTCCCAATCCCACATGGCTGCCCCTCTCCGATGTAGGTAGGGGCCAAGACAAATACGCATGCACCTAACATTGACGCGATAGGAATTTGCCATGTTAATTTACGAACCTTGTCATCCGAAGAGCGTATAAAACTCCATAAAATAAACGGGAAGAGCGAGAGATAGGGCCATACCGCTTGAGGACTGAAGGAGAGGTAGTCATCCAGAAACACACGGTGTATCGGCGTCGCGCTTTGATAATCTCTATATCCGGTCCCCGCATAAAACACGGTGTTTCCTGCGATTGCTATAGCAAAGCGGATCAGCCTTGCCACCAAAGTCATAGTATGTTCCTCTGCAAGTACGGAACAGCAAGGCGCCAGAGCAATTCAGAAACCGCACCGAGCGCAATTCGCCGATAGCGTGGAAGACGGTCGGCTGAGACAGCCGCAAATTCGACCGCGTAATGCGCCCCTCGTTGTTTCTTGAATGACCCTGCACCTCCACTGCAATGAAGGAAACCACCAGCACTCTCAACCGTGGTGAAAGCCTTGAGCATAAGCCTGCGATATAAGCCTCGCCGCTGATTTGCTGCCAAGTCATACCCTAAGACGGGCGTCGCAAATAATTTGTTTTTGGCAAGAACGCCGACAATTCCGGACAAAGATGTTCCGCCATCGCGCAGCCCAAATATTCTTAGCCATCCAGTTTCGATCGCAATTCGAAAAAATTTCTCGTTATATGCGGGGTTGTGATGGGGGTATTTTTTTCGATACAGGGCGTTGTAGAGAAAGAGGGTTCGCTGGAAATCTTCATCGGTAAACAACTCACCAGAGACCCATTCACTCTCGCCAGACGAGCGATGCTCCAATGCAATATCCTTTTTTGAATCGCTATGCTTTCGCCACGCTCCAGAAGGTAGGTTGTCCATTAGCCAAACTTGCCGGGTTGGAATGAGATGAAACCCTTCGCGTACTAGGTTATCCAGTAGCGGAGCATGCAACTCCGGCGTCAATGAACGGACAATCAAGGGTGTGCGGGGATATTCCGTCGACAGTTTTTCTCTTGCCTCCAGAATGGTTTTTATATCGAATTCATTGGAATACAGATTGGTTGCCAACAACCAGTTATTGAGGAAGATGCCTCCCCGCAAACCCGACAAAGTCAGAAGTGATTCTGCGAATACTGAGGCTGCGCGGTAGCAATACCCGGTTACTTTTGTCATGCCCACAATATCGGTTTCTGCACGAGCGTATGGCCCATAGCTGTTCCGCAAACTTGCAACCCATGACGTATCGGCCGCACCGTCCAGATTCAGAGTGACGGGTAGATGCTGCCCATTGAAAACACGGATGCTGGTATCGAGCGGCACGTTATCGACCAGCCGCTGAGGAGCGAGTCCTTGAGCCAAAAAATCATCCCACGTGGGGGCGAGTTGCATGTCAGGAGCCATTCCATTCGATGTCCATTGTGCTGACGGTTAGCGGAGAGCATCCGTGCCGAACCGACTTGGCCAGTATCTCTACGGTTGAGAGCATGCTTCCCCATAGCGGAACGTGGGAGCCCTTCATGGCCTCAATGGCACACCGGACGTCTGCGCGAACATTTGCGTCGCATAACCAATGCTTGGCCTGATACAAGAAGAAGGGAATTCCCAGCATCATTGCCTGATATTGGTTGCCCTGCTTCCCCGGAGGCCCTGATTGCTCGCCGATCAGAGCAGCGGCAAATGCGTGCGGATGCTGTGCCGCCAGATGCACACCGCTCGTCCCCCGAGGATTGCACTCCAAGGCAACAAGTCCGTCATCCGTCAGTATTACGTCGAAACAGATTTGCCCGCTAAGGTTCAACGTCCCGATAACCTGTGTTGAAAACTCGATCAGTCTGGTATCGAAAACAGGTTCGAAATAAATGCTGGCGCCACGCCCCGCTTTGTAGCGAGGACGGTAAGCGAGGTGAAGCAAGGTTTGGCCTTTTGACGCGATGGCGTAAATGCAGACTTCATCGCCATAGATACGCGACTGGGCAAGCCACGCCTGACGGTAATCCAATCCGCGAATCTCATCACTTGAAGGCGAAATGAGCGTCTTGGTTGCAAACCGGGAAAATACCGGTTTCACGACATAGTCCCGGCTCGTGCCTGAGTCAATGATGGACGCCGCATCGCCGACTGATCGCAGCAACAGGTTATTTCTGGTACCGTACCCGAGTTCCATCATTAACAGTGCAAAGCGGTGCTTGTCGTGAAGGCGCAGCAACACATCAAGCGGTGGCGCAAACAAGCGCTCCTCAAGCGACGCAATGTTTGCCATCCAGAAGACTTCCTCCGAAGTTGGGACAACCCAGTCGATCGCATATTGCCGGATCAGCAATTCGATCCCTTGCATGAACGCCTGGAAATCAGCTTTCGGCGAGGTCAGTCTGAAATACCTTTGAACGTACGGACTGAAACGCCCGACCGGCAAGGCCCAGCTGTCGGCTAGATAAACAGTATGCCCCGCCGCGTGCAATACTCTGGCTATATCGGCGCTGATGGGTGCCCTAGCCCCAGTGACAAGTATTTTCATGCGAAAGCCTCTCGCCGAATTCGCCGCCGTTTTGCGGCGGGATCAAACGGCGGCTCCGCCAATCGCGTTATCCATTCCAGGCGATCCACAGCCACCCCCTGATGCTCTAAGAGTTTATTGGCAAGGTGAATGGCCCTTGCTTGCTGAGCGGGGGTCATTGCGCATTCAAGCAGCAGGCGATTAGCCGCCGTTTGGGTCAAGCGATAATCGAGGTGCAAAGGAAGTGCTTGCAGGCAAATTCTGGACATGCAGTCTGCAAAGACGCTCACTGTCGCCCCATTTTTTGCGGGAAGGTTAAGTTGATCATCGCAACGGCCTTCGATATGTAGCAACGCGGTAGCAGGATTTCCGCAAGGACAGGGTTCCTGACGAACCGTGAGAACGTCATTCAGGCGATAACGAACAACCGGCTGTGTTGTCCGCGAAAAATCTGTAATGATCGGGACCATCCGGGTATGCGATGAGTCAATCCACTCAGGTTCGACATGCAAGTATTCCTCGTTGAGATGCATTATCCCGTGATGGCAGGTGTAGCCAATAAATCCCTCGGTCGCCTGATACACTTCCGCCAGTGCCGCTAAATATTTATAAATCAACTGCCGATCCGATTCTTCCAACACTTCGGCGACGGAAATGACGCGTTTGGGGCGAATACTGATATTTCGAGCGTGTTGCTCGAGTGCGATACGGCGCAAGACCTGAGCAGGAGCGACAATGATGCTTGGTTGGTAGAGTTCTAGTCGCGTAAGTTGGCTATCGAAGGGCTCCAGAAGATCGAAAAACTGGAAGTTGATCCAGGATGTTTCTACGCTGGAATACAGATTGCTGCCTGCGCGCAGAAAGAATGCAATACGCTCGCCACCCAACAAACCGTCGGGGAGCAGACGCGCCAACGCAATACCGGCCCATTTCGCCCGCTCCGCCGGACTGACAACGAACACGCCCCTCTTCCCGGATGTTCCGGAAGAAAGCCCGACGGTATAGCCTGCGATTGTGGGCGAAAAATCACGGGTTAGTTCGGCTTTCAGTGCGACATCCTGAATTGTTGCCAGAGACAGCCCCGCCGTATTCATCGCGTCGAAATGAGCTAGGCACGCTTGCTTGTCAACCAACGGAAATTCGCTAAGGTGCTTGCCACGGTAAGGCCGATAATAGGCGCTATGCCGCGTCAGCCAATCGAGATGTTGCTCAATCGCATCGTCCTGGTGGCGCAAAAGTGCTGGTCGGGAAGAAAATTTAGTCTTCCGTGCTGATCGGTACTGCCACAACAATGAAATGAGTTGTTTCATTCGTGGGTAAGCAGGATGGAGATGTCGTTATTGTGGAGTTGGCGCAGCCCGGCAAGCGTATTGTAGTAATCGCGCTTGTTGTCCTGAATCAGGAACGTCACGCTGGCAGGCCCCCGCAATTCCCGGTACGCTTCTGGTGACCATGCGGCATCGGCGGCTAGTAGCGACCAACGCCCGCGGTCTTCTGCAAACACCCCGATTTGGCCTTTGGCATGCCCCGGAAGCGGCACAGCCCACAACTCACCGAATTCATCGAGTTTCCAACCATAGAAAAATGGGGCCAAGATGTCAGGCAATGGATTTTGCTCTTCCTCTCGAAGTGGGTTGATCCGTTGATAGAAGTCGTCTGGCAACAAGCTGGGGATGAATGCTTTTCTGAGCGCACGCCATCCATCGAGTCCACGAATATCATTCAGGGCGGTTGCAGAGGCGTATAGCGGTACGTTGGGGAGGTCTCGAAGCCCGGCTATATGGTCAGCATGAAAATGCGAAATCACGATGGCCCGGAGGTCATGCGGTCGAATCCCTTGCGAGCGAAGTTGTGCAACCAGACTCTCATGCTCGTGGCGGTAGGTGACCGGGGTCACCATGCGATAAATCGTGAAAATACCTTGGGCTGCCTCATGGAAATGAGATGCGTAACCCGTATCGAGCAAGAATAGGCCTGCTCGCGTTTCAATCAGAAATGCGCGTGCAGGAAAGCGTCTTGGCATGATCCCGGCTCCGCTTTGTGCCACGCATGCCGGGTGACTGCAATAGCCAACGATGAATGAATGGATATTAGCCATTCCGGAGCCACTTAACCGTATGCTCAAACGCAGCCGGCATCGAGATAATGGGGCGATATCCAAGTTCGTTCTTGGCGCGGGAAATATCCAACGTCATGTCATAAGACAGGACGCCAAGGCTGTAAGGGGTCAGAGGTGGCTCTCGTCCAGTTACGGAGGCAATGCGGTCGAGCACGTGGGCTGTTGCCATCAGCATTGGATACGGGACTCCCTTGAGGGTCATCCGGCGCCCCAGTCCATTAACAACTAACTCTTGAAGCGCTGTTGCAATTGAGATCGGGTCATCATTCGTAATGTTGTAGATGCTGCCACTTGGCACCGGTGCATGCGTAGCCAGCCACATCGCGTGTGCGACATTCCCGACATAAGTGAGATCGAGGACAGTTTTTCCTTTACGCGGTAGAAAGAGCGTGTCCTTTCCTTTCTCCAGCAGCCGTAGAAGCCTGGGAAACAGTGCCTGGTCGTGCGGCCCGAATATCGCTCTGGGGCGAATAATGATGAGCTTGGTCGAGGGGAATTCATTGGCGAGGAAAAGCAGCCTTTGTTCCGCCTGCGCCTTGGTGGCGGCGTAGTGGCAAGCAAATGAGTCGGCAGCCCAGTCCTCGCGGACTGCGTAGCGATGCCTGAAATCAAAGTAGATCGCTGGCGTAGAGACGTGGATAAACACCGGGACTCCGGCACCTGCGGCTGCTCTAAACAGGCGCTCACTCGCTATTACGTTGGCAGCGTAGAAATCCTGATAATTCCCCCAAGGGGATGACAAGGCAGCGCAGTGCCAGATGGCAGTTCTCCCGTCGACCAGATCGACCAATGGGGAATTGCTCAGATCCGCCTGAGTTGATGCAATGTTCCGGGCGTTAGCGATCAGCGCCAACTTGTCCGCGTTTCTTCCCGTAGCGGTCACAACGCATCCGGCGCTTATCAGATAGTCGATCGCGTTGCGCCCGAGTCCGCCGGTGGCGCCAGTGACGAGGATGTTATTCATAGGTCCAATACAGCCGCCCCGGCGGTAAAACCTGCGGCTGTTCCGAGCAGCAGCAATCGCTTCCCGGGAACAGCTTTCCCACTGGTCATCGCGTGGAACAGGGCCGTTGGCATTGAGGCCGAGACTTGATTGCCGTGAGTGCGATAAATATCGACAACTTTGTCTTTGCAGAAGCCAAGGCGGTCTATCATATGTTTCATTGCCAAGTGACTTGCCTGATGTGGAACGATGACATCAATTTCGTCCAAACAGACGGCGGCGCTATGAAGAGCTTTATCGATTAGCCGCGGAACCACCTGTGATGCAAGTTTGAATACTGATTTGCCGTCCATCCGAAAGAGATAATCCTTTGCCTCAACGCCTATGCGAGGATTGCGGCGTGTTCCTCCTGCACGGATCTCGCAATGGCCGAAACCCACTGGATAAGTCTCTAAATAAAAAGACCGGAACCCTTTATGTACCGAACTCTCAACGACCACGGCAGCAGCGCCATCCCCGAAAATCAGCGATGCTTCTGGCTGATCCCAATCTACTCCTCGGCTGGCCAGGTCTGAGGCCACAACCACGATCCGTCGATATGCCCGCGATGAGAGCAAGCCGGACGCCACTTGCAATCCAGTCATGAAACTGAGGCAGCTCGCATTGATATCGAAAGCAGGAGTTCCCGGCTTCATTTCGAGCCATCTGGCAATGGCGCAGGCGGTTGAGGGCAGTGCTTGCTCAGAAACGCCCGTCGTCGAAATAAGCAGATCGATATCACTGATCTTGATATCCGCCCTTCTCAGCGCATCCTTGACCGCTTCGGCCGCAAGCTTGCTCTGAAGCGTCGAATCTTCAACAAAGCGCCGCTCTTGAACTCCACTTTTCCGTTCAACCGTGCCTGGCGCGTAGCCCAGCTTAGCATCAAGCGATACTGAGGTAACAACACAACTCGGCGATGCACAGCCTGCCGAAATAATGCGTATCGGAAATTTTACTGAGGGTAGGCATGCTTCAGATAGGTTAATGTCTGGCGAGAGTTCAAGCTCATTGATCATGGTATACATGCACACCTTTCTTCTCGATGACATTTGCAGTGTGCATTGGGCCGCCAAATATTGGAACTAATTCGTAATAAATAGCACTTTTTCTTTATAAAAGTATCAACCAAAGATACCGAACTCCTATTTCCGGCGGGCTTGCCACTCTAAAGACTAAAAAGCGGGAAGTTCGGACTTCCTTAATTTTGCTGGTTTGCCTATTTTCGCTATGGAGTTTGGGTTGGGCTCTAGTATCGACAAACGATCACCTTGGTTTCCAGGAAATAAGTAAAAATAGCCCCATCTACGTACTAGCGTGGGCACCAATGGCTATCCGCTGACTCGAACAATTTTGAGCTTGCGTACTTCGTTCGGCAGGAATCAGCCTGGCTGCATCCATGATTTCCGCGGGAGACATTCCGACACATCTGGCCTTGAATGCAGCCTGACGTGCTGATTTCGTATTAGGAGAGCTTGGTGGAAGCTTGACAAGCTTTACTCTTTTTTGGGCCACCCGAGGTTCTTTCGCAACCAGATACGAACCATCTTCCTGCTTGATGTTTTCTTCTTCGTTAGACACGAGGCTCATGCTAGCACGCGATGTTTGTCGGTTTCAACATGCGATGTTGCTTGAGTTAGGGCCTAGGAATCAGCCTCTCTAGCCCCATTCTGTACGGAAATTCCGATTATTGTCGGCTGAGTTCTCCCTAGCTTTGTGATAAAGCTATCAGCTTCTTCATAAATTTCGCTTCTATCGAAATTTGCGCAAATTAATTTCTCTGCTAGTTTCAATTTCAGGAGCGATGTAGCACAGAAATGTGCTCACTTCGTCTTGATAAGACGGCGACGAGTGCGTTGCCATTTCTGGAAAGGAAGAACGCTAGGAAATTTGAGTTGATGTGAGTCCCAGCGGGACTGGTAATGCAAACGGCCCAAATGCGCCAACACTTGAGCCGTTTTATGAATATCTGTTTGGTACCAGATGTTCGCATTCTACGTTTCAGGACCGGCTAGTCAATAGTCCAAGTCCTTTCACGACATTACCCCTCCCGAAACCCCTGCAAAAACGATAGTGCATGAGCAGAGGTATAGGTCTTTCTACGCCAGAAATTCCCCACGTTCCTCCCTTCCGATTCAACGAAGGAGGAAATATGAAATCCCTTATCAAACCAGAACTGGCGATTCGCTTTGCCCCGCCCGGCACCCTCGCTAGGCCGGTGGTCAAGCGTTCGAACGCTCGTAAAACCAGCAAATATCCAAGCTGGAAGATGGGCAGCATGCTGCAGTGCGAATCGGAAAATGAGCGCAATTGCATGTTGCTGTTTGATATCTGCCCATGGGTCAAAAGCTACCGCCCACAACCCTGTGTCATCGAGTATAGGCTGAATGGTCATGAGTTCATGCACTTCCCGGACGTGCTGGCGAATACTCATTCCGGCAATGAGCTGATTGAAGTGAAACCCCGGAAATTAGCGAATCAGCCGGATATCGTCAGGCGCACGGTGCATCTCACTGAAATCTTGCCGGTTTATGGCTACCGCTATCGCCTGCTGCTGGCAGAAGACCTAGCAAGCAACCCCCGCCTGGAAAACGCCGAGTTGATCAAGCGCTTGGGCAAGCCAGAGGTGCCTGCGCTACAGCGTGAACACATCCGCATCATGTTCCAGCAGCATCCCAGCATACCGTGGGGCGCACTGCAGCAGGACCAGCACTTGGTAATGCATGTTTGCCGCATGGCGTTGGAAGGCTATCTCAGCATCGATCTTAACCAGCCATTGACCGACAACATACCGGTGCGCTGGGTCATCAATCCAATTCAATCAGGAGGTGCATCATGGGAATCGCTTATTTCCAGAAAGGCGCAGTAATCCAGATCAATGAATTTCAGCATGTATTACGGCGCGAAGTGGACAAGGGGGTATGGCAAACCGAGGAGACGGCCGGCGGCCGGTTACACCGGTTCACCACGCAGGAGTTGCTGGAGCTCTATGAGAAAGGTGAACTCATCTTCTTTGATGATAGGAAACTGACGCCGGTAAAACCCAAGCAGGCAAGTGCCCAATGCATCATGGTCCGGCCAGAACCTCGCGAAGAACTGTGGGATACGGCCAAGTTACGCCGCGTCTACGTCAAGGCTGTGCAGGACTTGCCGGCAACCCGGCAGCTTTTCGAGCGAGCCATCATGACGGTCTGGGAGCAATGCCGGCAACCCAAGGTGCCTCCGCACTGGGTAACGGTCTTGCGCTGGCGCAATCGTTTCATCAACTATGGCGGCGATACTCATAGCCTGGTCGAGCAGCATCAGGACAAGGGCAACCGTAACCATCGCTATCCCGACCTGGTACTGCAACTGATCGAGGAAATGATCGAGAACGTCTACCTGACACGTGAGCGCAACGGTGTCACCAAGGTGATGGAGTTCGCGATCGACGCCGTCGACAAGGAAAACCGTCAGCGCCCCGAGTCGATGCGCTTGCCTCTGCCAACACGCCGACTCATCCAGGGCATGATCAATCTCCTTCCCGCCTTCGATAAACACGCAGCTCGCTATGGCCGGACCGCAGCGATTCGCAAGTTCCGCGCAGTCCTCAACCATGCGGTGACCGAGAAGCGGCTGGAAATCGCCGAGATCGACCACACCAAGCTCGACCTGTTCGTGTTGAGCGACGATGGGGCCTACCCGTTGGGACGGCCTTGGGTCACCGTCTGCATCGACAACCACACGCGCTGCATTCTGGGCATCTACATCGGATTCGAGCCGCCGAGCTACCTGTCAGTGGCGAGTGTCAATTTTCACCCCAATGGAGCCAAAACGTTTTCGGCATATTGGAGCCACTGGATTTGCGGCGTAATGGAGCCAGTTGTTTTTCACCGTAATGGAGCCACGCTGTTTTCGGCGTAATGGCGCCAGTCTGGAGTATCCAGCAGAGGGTTCGAACTTTCGTTAATGGACTATCCTCCCGGCATTTTGCCGAGGGAAGTCATGAGCAAACGGAGGTTCGAAATGTATCAGTATCGCCAAGTCCTGGTGCGTATGCGCCAGGGTGATTCCGACCGTGAGATTGCGCGATCCCGTGTCATGGGTCGCAGGAAGATTTCCGAGATTCGTGAAGTAGCCACAGCCCGCGGCTGGCTTTCTTCCACGACCCCACTACCCGATGACACGGCACTTGCACAGGTCTTTGCCCACCGGGAGAAGCTCCCCGTCATCTGCCAGTCTACGCTTGCACCTTGGCGCGAGCAGGTGGCAAAGTGGCAAGCCGCCGGCATCCAGGGCACTACCATTCATGCCGCACTGGTCCGCAACCACGGTTATACCGGCAGCTACTCATCCGTTTACCGCCTGTTACGGCAATTGCAGGGAGAAGCGCAACCTGAGGTACCGATGCGCCTCGACTTCGCACCAGGCGACGCCGCACAGGTCGACTTCGGTGCCGGTCCCGCAATCACCGACGTGCATACCGGCGAAGTGTTCAAGAGCTGGTTCTTCGTCATGACCCTATGCTGGTCTCGCCACCAGTACGTCGAAATGGTGCGTGACCAGACCATCGCCACCTGGCTGGCCTGTCACCGGCATGCGTTCGAATGGTTCGGCGGCGTGCCAGGGCGTGTGGTCATCGACAACCCCAAATGCGCCATCACGCGTGCCTGCATCCACGAACCGGATGTGCAGCGCGCTTATGCCGACTGTGCGGAAGGCTACGGTTTCCGGATTGATCCTTGCCCACCACGCGACCCGCAGAAGAAAGGTATCGTCGAATCCGGCGTGAAATACGTCAAACGCGGCTTTCTGCCATTACGCACATTCCGAGATCTGGCAGACGCCAACCGGCAGATGCAGGCATGGGTCATGGAGGTTGCGGGAAACCGCACCCATGGCACCACGCGTGAACAGCCACTGGAGCGCTTTGCCTCTGTCGAGCGGTCTCTGCTCAGCCGCCTGCCGGATGCTCCGCCAGTTCTCGCGACCTGGGCCCGGGTCAAGGTGCATCGCGATGCGCATGTACAGTATGCCAAATGCCTGTACTCGGTGCCGTTCCGTCTGGCTGGACTGTCGCTATGGCTGAAGGCGACCGACAGCATGGTACAACTTTACCGCGAGCACGAACTGGTCGCTACCCATGTGCGTCAGACCCGGCCCGGGTCTCGCAGCACAGTGGAGGATCATATGCCGCCGGAGGCACAAGCCTGGCAGATGCACGATGCGCAGTGGTGTCTCCGCGAGGCTGAGCGTATTGGCCCAGCCTGTCATGCGCTGGTACACGCGATGTTCAGCGACCGCGTACTGGTTCGCCTGCGCGCGGTGCAGGGGTTGCTGGGGCTGGCAAGAAAGCATGGCCATGTCCGTCTGGAAGCAGCCTGCTCGCGTGCCAACCATTTCGGCACACCCACCTACCGTGCCGTCAAGATCATCCTGCAGAAGGGACTGGAGTCACAAGCCGCCCTGCCTGCCTTCGATGCATTGTCTCCCACCTATACCGAGGGTGGTCGCTTCCTGCGTGACACCCATACTTTACTGATCCATTGAGGAACCATCATGAACCCCATTCCTGAACTGACCCCGCTACTCAAACAACTGCGTCTGTCCGGCATCCTCGATTCGTTGGAGGCGCGCAACCGGGAGGCTGTCGACCGCAAGCTGGCACATACCGATTTCCTGGCACTCCTTATCCAGGACGAGGTGGCGCGCCGGGAACAGAAGAAACTGCAGTTGCGGCTGCGCCGCGCCAACTTCCGGGGGCAGAAGACAATCGAGGGCTTCGATTTCGATCGTCTGCCTACACTCAATCGTGCCCTGGTTCACGACCTGGCAACCTGCAGATTCATCACAGAGAAAGTGTCGGTGCTGATCGCCGGCCCCTGCGGTACGGGCAAAAGCCATCTGGCACAGGCCCTGGGACACGCTGCAGCCAGGCAGGGGCATGATGTGCTGTTCACCACTCAAAGCCAGTTGCTGCAAAGCATGCGTGCCGCTCAGGCAGTCGGAAGTTACGACCGTAAGCTACAGGCGCTGGCGCGTGTGGATCTGCTGATCATCGACGACTTCGGGCTGAAGCCGTTGCGTGCGCCGGAAGATGAAGATTTCCATGATCTCATCGCAGAACGTTATGAGCGCGCTGCGACTATCCTGACCAGCAACCTGGACTTCACCGAGTGGGGCGATGCCTTCGCCGCTAACCGGATGCTCGGGGCCGCCACTCTGGACCGGTTGCGTCACGGCGCCTATCGCGTCGTCCTGGATGGCGAGAGTTACCGCGCTCCAAAACCACTTCCCGAATCATCAAAATCAAGCCTTGCGAAAGGAGCTAAAATCAGCCATTCTTAAACACCGTTCGAACCCCTGTTTCAGGCTATTCCAACTGGCGCCATTACGCCGAAAACGCATGGCTCCTTAACGGCGAAAAGTGACAAAGGCGCATATCGGCGTGGATGCGAACAGCGGACTAGTGCATACGCTGGTGGGCACGGCGGCCAACGTCGCCGACATCACCCAGGCGCAAACGCTGCTGCATGGCGAGGAAACGGACGTGTTCGGGG
>WBZX01001460.1_pt1 | contig 17752 bp, 10 predicted proteins | sample 5204211 | NCBI WGS metagenome assembly WBZX01 (sample SAMN12344362, study PRJNA552823) | activated sludge metagenome | biome: Activated sludge suspended growth; feature: Nitrification reactor; material: Wastewater; isolation source: activated sludge from nitrification reactor of wastewater... | reverse complement strand
ACAACCCCTCCACCGGCAACGTCCACGCCATCAACGCCGCCGCCGGCATCGTGCTCGAGGCCTGCCGTCAACGAGTTGACCGCGCCGACCTGATCGCCGCCATCGTTCAGGCTGGCGGGCCTACAGCACCACAGGTCCACGCCGACGTCGACGCCGCCCTGACCATGTTCCACCGGTGCGGGATGCTCGCATCCCAACCCGATGCATCCCAACCCGCAGCGTCCCAACCCGCAGCATCCCAGCCCGCTGTATCCCAGCCCGCTGTATCCCAGCCCGCGGCGTCCGTACCAACGTCATCGGCGCCTGGGGACGGGCCCACGGAGTCGGACACCTCACCGCCTCGACGTCCCTCACCTAGCCGGCCCGCCGCCGTCGCGGCTTCCGGGCATGTCCATTCGGGGCTCCATTCGGTCCGGGTCGAGGTCTTGAACCAGGTGGTCGAGATCCGATGCGACGACACCTCGATCCTCACCCGAGCATCGTCGGTGCTGGTCGACCTGGCCCCCCTCGACTGCAACCCGCCTCAAGGCGGGTACGAGCCCGACGGGGAGACCACGACCGGGAACCGGGTCGACACGCCATCCCCGGCCAGGACCTGGGTGATGGAGGTAGACCAGGAACGGGGCCGGTCTGCGACCGTCCGGATCAGCGGGCCACCGTGGGGTGTACGGACCTGGGCGGGGGTCGGGGCCTTCCTCGACGAACTGCCCACCGTGCTCAACGTGGTCACCCCATTCGCCGCCGACATGTTGGTGCTCCACGCCGGAGCGCTTCGCCACCCCGACGGCGGGGTCGTCGTGGTGGCCGGAGACTCCGGCGCCGGCAAGTCCACGCTCACCGCCGCCCTGGTCCAAGCCGGATGGGGCTACATCACCGATGAGGCGGTCGGAATCCGACCCGGTGACCTGAGCGTGGTCGCCTTTCACAAGCCGCTGGCCCTCGCCCCCGAGGCCCGCCGCCTCCTCGGCCTGGGCCCGGGTGGAGCTCACACGCCACCGCGGGAGCTGAACCTCCAGGGCGCCCTCAACCCGACAAGCGCCGGCGACGTGGTGCGGGCGGTAGTTCTTCCCTGCCGTCGACCCGATCCCACCCCCCGGCTCACTCCAGTGGGCGGTCCCGTCGACGCGGCCTTGGCCATCGCCCCCCACAGCCTCAACCTGAGGGCCGACGGCCCCGCCGCGTTGGGTGTGCTGGGCCAGTTGGCCATGCATCTCCCCGTGACCCGCTTCGACCATCCCGGAATCGAAGCAGGAGCCGCAGATGAACTTGCTTCCCTTCTCCTTGACCTGTCGGGTCCCTGAGCGGGACCTGAAGCGCCCGCGAATCGTCCACGACCCAAGCGGATCACCTTTCACGGATCCTTGCTGCGCAACCTCTCCCCGCGGGGGGATGTGACCAAAACCACCAAGATCTGGGCCTCTGGACCCGACCGGAGGCCAACTTTGAGCCGTCTGGATCACGTTTGAATGCCCGCGCGTTGCTATTCTACGGCTTGAACTGCAACAACCGGAGCGGGCACGGGTCCGCTGTGGAGGGAGAATCCGCATGAACCTCAACGAGACCCAGAACGGTCGCGCCAACACCATCGCCGACCAGGACAGGCGCAAGTTGTTGGCCCAGATCGGGGTCGGCGGAGCGATCGTGTGGGCCGCCCCCGCCCTGTCGGGCACTGCACTCGCCCAGGGAACGCCCAGCGGATGCACGCCCCTGACTGTGGACTGGAACACGTTCACCACTGGCTCCTCGTTCACCTCCACCACCGTCGGCGGCGTCACCGTGGGCGTCACCACCACCTACTTCGGCGGTAGCTCGGCCAGCTCATCGGGCGGTGGCAACCTCACCATCCAGGCCGCTCCCCACGGTGGAATCAACGGCAAGTCGCTGCGGATCAACCAGAACGCGGTGACAGACGGCGGCTCAACGGTCACCATCACCTTCTCTCAAGCCGTCCAGAACCTGACGTTCACCGTCACCGACATCGACAACTCCTCTGGAAACTGGAGCGATCGGATCACCCCGACCACCACCGGCTGGGGTTACACCATCCCCCCCACCAGCACGATCATCGGGGTCGGTGGCACCGGTAACGGCACGGGCGGCACCACCACCGACGGCAACGGCGGCGACAACACCGGCACCGGCGCCTTCCGCAACAGCCAGAACAACATCAACCTCAACGACAACAGCGACGACGGCAACCTCGTCCTCACCCACGCCGGCCCTGTCACCAGCTTCGCCTGGCAGTTCTGGTGCGGTGGTCAACAGGGCGCCAACCAGCGCATCAACCTCTCCAACATCGACTTCATGACCTGCGCCTGAGCTTCGTCTCCCCCCGTTTCACCAAGATGCCGCCGGCCACCAGCTGGCGGCATCTTGCGTTTTGGCCGCTAGTGCCGAGACCGGCCGCCTTTGCAGGCGTTGGGAGTCACCTGCACTTCCACAGGAAGGCTCTGCCATTCCGGCGGATCGAGGCTGGTCAGCGGCCCTTGCCTTCGCCGCCGAGGGTGGAGCGGATGGTGCGGAACATGATCCGCAGGTCGAACCAGATGCTTTGGCGACGTAGGTAGAAGAACTCGTACTGGAGTTTCTCGAGGGCATCGCGTTCGTCGGCGGCGTAGCCGTACTTGACCTGGGCCCAACCGGTCAGGCCCGGTCGCACCAGGTGGCGCATGTCGTAGAACGGGAGCTGCTGGTTCAACTGCTCCACGTAGTGAGGTTGTTCGGGCCGGGGACCGACCATGGACAGTTCGCCCCGCAAGATGTTGATCACCTGGGGTAGCTCGTCGATGTGGGTGATCCGCATGAACTTGCCGAACGGGGTGATGCGAGGGTCATCGGCTGCCGTCCACTCCCCCGCCCCCCCTTTGGTCTTGGACGGAGACATGGTTCGGAACTTGAGGATCTGGAACGTCTCACCACCTCGCCCCACCCGGTCCTGGCGGAACAGCAACGGCCCCCGGTTGGCCACCAGGTTTCCCAGGATCACCAGCGGAACCACAAGCACCAGAGGAACCAGACTCACCGAGGCCAGGGCCACATCGATGATGCGCTTGGTCCTGGCGTACTGGACGTGGTGCACCTCGCTGATGTCGAAGAACAGCGACTCCCGCTGGAGCTCGCCCAACGGGAGCTTGCCCAGCCACTCCTCGTAGAACTCGAGCAGGGTACGAACCCGGATGCCGCGCTCGTGAAGCTCGGCGGCTTGGGCGATCACCGACTCGTCCATCTGAGCGCCACGGTCGATCACCAACACCGTGGCCTGTTCGTGGTCCACCAGATCAACCAGCAGGCGATGCCCCGAGCGGGTACTGGTCGCGGCACCATCGGCCAGGTGGGCCACCAACGTCGATGCCCGTTCGGGGGCCAAGGTGAGGTCGCTGCGAAGCTGAGCCGCCTCTTCGTCGCCGCCAACGAACACCAACCGGTCGCGGGCTTCGGCTCGGCTGCGACCCGAGTTGGCCAGGGCACTGGCCGCCACCTGCACCGGGACTGCCACCGCCGCCGACACGAAGATCACGAAGCGACCCACCAGGGGCTGCCCGGCGATGAGCGCCAGCACCGACATGATCCCGGCGGCCGCCACCGAAACACCAAGCGCCACCGTGAGCGATTTGCCCCGTTCGACGGTCACCTCGGGCAGCCCCATGCCATAGGCCGCCACAGCCAAGATCAGGGCATAGAGAATCCCGAACACGAAGTACCACGAAGGGAACACGTTGTAGGTGGGCGAGGCGACCCAGGTTGCGTGCGCCTTCTGCACGGCAACGACGACGACCATCGGGAACACGAAGGTGAGGAACCGGGCCAACGCCTACACGACCGACCAGCCTACGCCACCGACGATGACCCGATCGCGCGGTTAGCGCGCACCACCGCGCGCTACGTATTCCGAGATGCTTTCCCGATGATGGTCGCTTCGTCTCGTGCTTTTCGACTCAAGGCCGGTGCTGCTCGGGACCGGGAGGCGGAAGAGGTGAGCCACCGTGCCCAACCTCATCCTCCGAGGTGGGGCCGACTCGAACGCACCCAGCGTTCTGCAACACTTCAGCGGTGACCACCGACACCCCACCCACGCCCGAACCCCCCAATGCTGCCCTCGCTGGCCCGGTGGTGCTGGTGGCAGGGGCCCGACCCAACTTCATGAAGGTGGGTCCGCTCCAAGCCGAACTCGACCGCCGACAGATCCACAACGTGTTGGTCCACACCGGCCAGCACTACGACCCGGCCATGAGCGATGTGTTCTTCGAGGAGCTGGGCATCCGGCGACCCGACCACCACCTCGAGGTCGGATCGGGCAGCCACGCCGCCCAGACCGCCCGGATCATGGAGGCGTTCGAACCGGTGGTGATCGCCGAGCAACCGAGCTGGGTCGTGGTCCCCGGCGACGTCAACTCCACCCTGGCCGCCAGCCTGGTAGCGGCCAAGCTCGGAGTTCGGGTCGCCCACCTCGAAGCCGGTCTGCGAAGCCGGGACTGGGCCATGCCCGAAGAGGTCAACCGGGTGGTCACCGACCGGGTCAGCGACCTGCTCCTGGCCCCCTCCTTCGACGCCGTCGACAACCTGGCCGCCGAAGGCTATCCCGCAACCGCCGTGGCCCTGGTGGGCAACATCATGGCCGACACGCTGCTGGCCAACCTGGAACGGGCCCGAGCCCGGCCGATCCTGGTCGAGAACGCCCTCACCCCCGGCGGCTACGGGCTGATCACCCTCCACCGCCCCTCCAACGTGGACGACCCCGACATCTTGGCCGCCCTCCTGTCCGTGCTCGGTGAGATCGCCGAACGACTACCGCTCATCTGGCCCGTCCACCCCCGCGTCAACTCGGCGCTGGCCCGCATCGACGTGCCGGCCGGGATAACCCGGATCGAACCGGTGAGCTACCTGGACTCCATCGCCCTCCAAGCCGACGCCCGCGTCGTGCTCACCGACTCCGGCGGCGTGCAAGAGGAGACGACGGTGCTGGGCGTGCCGTGCGTGACCCTGCGCACCACCACCGAACGGCCCATCACCATCAGCCACGGCACCAACCAACTGGTGGGTACCGACCCCCACGAGATTCGCCTCGCCGTCCACCGAGCCCTGTCCGGCGAGATCGCCGGCACCCGCCCCGACCTGTGGGACGGCGAAACCGCCCGCCGTTGCGTCGACGCCATGCTCACCTACACCGCCGCGGGCACCGCCCACCACTAGGAGATAGCCCGGCAAGGCCGATCTCCGCAGGTCTGGGGCTCCGCCACGAGGGGCTCTGCCCCCCGAACCCCCGCCCTGACCACGGCGGCGATCAGCCCGACAACGACCTCGGTGCGGTCAGGCGGGAGACGAGGCTGAACACCGGTGGCGCCAGACGCAACAGCACCAACATCGCCGACCACCCACGATCACCGCCCACTACCCCGCTGAGGGCCTGACCCATGGTCGTCTGGTGCATGACGTTCCGACGAACGTCGGCGAAACATCCGTCGCGCCGTCGGGCCGCCGCCAGTGCGGCCGCCGCCAGCACGCGGGGCGCGAACCACCGCTCCCAACACCGCCCCTGATCGCCCACCACACCAGACGCCGAGATCAACCGGTAGACCTCGGCCACATGTCCACCTTCGGGTGAGGTGTAGGCCACCAGGTCGCCGGTCTGGCTGAGGGTGTCAGCCCCCACCACGTAGTCGAGCAACACGGACCGAACCCTTCGTGCCCGAGGGTGGACCTGAAGGACGCGGATCAACGTTGGGACGTCTTCTCCCAACCTCGCCAGGACGAAGTCATCGGTACTCAATCCCTCACGTGGAAAGACCTTGTTCCACATGAACGGGCTCATCTCGGCTCGCAGGATCGCCGCCACCGACTCCCCTGGGACTCGGAGCAGATCGGCATCCATGCCTGCCTCCACCCGGGTCCGGCCACCGACCACGACCCCGTAGTCGAAAACCACCACCGTGTTGGCCGGTTCAGTGTCCACCGCCGACACAACCGCGTCGAGGGCACCGGCGCGCAACACATCGTCGACGTCCAGGCACATGACATGGGCGCCGACCCCGGCCTGAAAGCCGGCACGCCGGGCCGCACCCAAGCCCTGGTTCTGCTCCAAGGTCACCACCTGCACGCGCCACCGGGAGGTTGCGGCGAACGTACCGATGATCGCCGCGGTCTCATCGGTGCTGCCGTCGTCGACCAGCACCAGTTCCATGTCGGGCCGGAACTGAGCCTCTATGCCCTCGAAGAACGGACCCAGGTGCCGGGCCCCGTTGTACACGGGAACGATGATGCTGACCCGTGGCCCATCCCGATCCCCACCATCAGGACGCGGTTCTCCCGTCTCGCCGAGCGATCCTCCACCAGCGTCGTCCCCCATCACCGGGGCCGACGGTAACAGCCCGTACGGGTCTCGATGAACGTGGTGGGCGGTGGCCTCAGGGCTTGGCGGCACGGATGGTGGCCTCGCTGACCTCCAACAACTCCTGCACCGGAATCGGGGCCGGACCACCGGACCGAACAGCACCTATGAACGCTGCCATCCCGGCTCCGTGTCCCTTGTCTTGGGATCGGAGACGCAACGTCCGCACCCCAGGCCACCCATAGGCCCGCATGGTCCGGAAGTTGTCGTTGACCAGCACCCTTCCGCCGCTGAACACCTCTACCCGTTCCTTGGGGAACTTCTTGGAACCGTTGGCGAAGTAGTTGATCGTGGCCACCGAGCCATCTTCGAACCCCAATACGATCGCCGCGGTGTCAGCGGGGGTGGTCGGCCCGGCCTGCCCCAGGAAGGTCGACTTCACGGATTCGATCGGCGAACCGGCCAGGAACCGGGCCAGGTCGATGAAGTGGCAGGCCTCACCGATGATCCGGCCGCCGCCGGTCACTTGGTCCTGGGTCCAGTGGTCGGCGGGGATCTGACCCGCGTTCATGGTGAGGGTGAGGGCCTTCGGCCCGCTCTGGGTAGCCAACAACTCGGCCATGCGCTGGGTGATCGGAGCGAAACGCCGGTTGAATCCGACCATCAACAAGGGCATGGGCCCGGCGGCATCGGCAAGCTCCTGCACCGTCGACCGAACAACCTCCAGATCGTCGGCGGTGACGGCCAGAGGCTTCTCGACGAACACGTGCTGACCCGCTCTCAACGCCCGTTCCACATAGCGAGCGTGAGAGTCATGGCGAGTGGCGACCACCACCGTGTCGATGTCGGCCGAACCGAACACGTCCTCGACGTCGGTGCTGGCCTGGCGGGCGCCGAACTTGGCCGCCGCCAAGCTGGCCGAAGCTCCGCCGCTGGACACGATGGTGTGGATGGCTCCCCCCGCTTCGCGCACCGCGGGCAACAGCACCTGCGTAGCGAAGTTGCCGGCCCCCAGGACACCGACCTGGCCCCGGCCAGCGGCGGTGGTCGACGAAGACCCGATGCTCACCCGACTGGTCAGCAGACCACCGCCGGCGGCATCGCTCACCTCCACCGGCGGGTAGGTGAGCACGATGCCCAACGCCGCAGGATCACCGATCAGCGTGTCATAGGCGGCGGGAGCCTCGTCGAAGGGGAAGTCATGCGTCACCAGCGACGCCACATCTACCCGGCCCTGGTCGATCAGGTCGAGCACCGCGCCCATGTTGCGCGACGCAGTCCAACGCACCAGGCCGAACGGGTAGTCGTTGCCACCGTCCTCGTAGGAGGCGTCGTAGCGCCCCGGCCCGTAGCTGGCCGACACCTGGAAGGTCAGCTCCTTCTCGTAGAAGTCGGCCCGCTGGAGCTCCAGTCCGGTAACACCCACCAGGATGATGCGGCCTCGCTGACGACACATCTGGGCGGCCTGGTGCATCGGGTCGTTGGAGGTGGTCGACGCGCAGATGATCACGCCGTCCATCCCCCGTCCAGCCGACAGATCGGTAGCCGCAGCCAACACGTCGTGGGACGAGTCGACCGTGACGGCACCGAAGGACTCGGCCCGCTTGCGGCGCTCACCGTTGGGATCGATCCCCAACACCCGACAGCCCTGAGCGGCGAGGAGTTGGACCGTGATCAACCCGACCAGTCCGAGACCCACCACAGCGAAGCGCTCCCCGACCGTGGGCTGAGCCAAGCGAAGACCCTGAAGGGCGATGCTGCCTATGGTGGCAAAGGCACCGTCGGCAGGGCTGACCCCGTCTGGCACCGCGGTGGTCAGGTTGACCGGGATCGATGCCAGCTCGGCGTGACCACCAGCGGTGGCCACCAGATCCCCCACCGACACCCCGACCACGTCTCGGCCGACCTCTACCACCACGCCCGAACTGGAGTATCCCAGCGGGAGAGGTTGGGCCAGCTTGGAGCGAACCGCGTTCACCGTGGTGGCGATGCCGTCGGTCCGGGCCTTGTCCACCACCTCGGCCACCCGGTGAGGTTGGCTGCGGGCCTTGCCGATCAAGCTGGCCCGACCGAAGTCCACCAACATCCGTTCGGTGCCCGCCGACACCACCGAGGTGTGGGTGGCGATCACCAATCCGTTTCGACCCGCGGTCGGAGCCGGGGACTCGACGAGGCGGGTGGCACCATCGGCCAGATCCTGGAGAACAACGCGGGGCATGAACGCTCCTAGACGAGGGACGACCGAACATTGTACGGGTCGGGACGTCGTGTAGTTTGCGGCGCCGACCCGCGGCGCACCGCCCTGGGACATCCTGCTCACCGCTCCGCGAACCACATGGCCGACCTCCTCACCCCCCAGACAATCGCGGTGGCGGTGTTGGCCGGCGCCGCGTTGGCCCTGTCGTTCCGAGACATCACCAAGTTCGCGTTCGCCTGGGCTTTCACGTTCCCTATCGACGTGATCAACGGGGTGCCCGGCTGGGTGTTCGACGGATTGCGCTACGGAGGCGCAGCCTGGGTGGTCCTACGGGTAGGGGCAGATCTGCCCCAAACACGTCGACCGATCCTGAGGAACATGGCCATCCTCCTCGCCGTGCTCGCCACCATCAGAGGCTCCATGGCCATCGTCAACCACGACCAACCCAACGTGCGGGTCGGGCTCATGATGGCGTCGGGGACCGCGCTCGGGTACCTGGTGGCCCTTAGGACCAAAGTCCACCCCCCCATCATCACCGGCTACCTCGCCGGCGTTACCTTCAGCGCCTCCGTCTCGGTCTTGCAGTCGCTCCATTGGACGGTCATCGCCCCAGCGAACATCTACGGCAGCCGCTACCCCGGATTGTCCACCTACACCGCGGTGTTCAGCTGGCATGCGGCCACCGCCCTGATAGTGGCCGCCTACCTGGTTGCAAGCAGGGTCCGGTACCGAGATCGCACCTTCTGGTTCGCCCTGATCGTGGCGCCCACATGCCTGTTGGGCCTTGTCACCAACGGAGCGCAAGGGGGCATGCTCGGGGTGGCCGCTGCCACCCTCGCCGTCGCGTGGACACAACGGCGCCTGGCCAGTGGCAAACATGTCGCCACGGTGGCAGCCGGCGCCCTTGCCGCGGCCATCGTGGTGATGGGAGCGGTGGCAGTCGCGGGTATCGACATCCCCAGCATCAGCGATTACGACCGAAGCTTCACCAACGAACGCAGTCGGATCGACTCCTGGCAGCAAGGCATCGAGGCGCTGATCGACCACCCCCTGACGGGGACCTCCAGCCACGACTACCTGTTCGGACGAGGGAACCGGATCATGCCCCACCTGTTACCCCTCGAATCGGCGGCCGTGGCCGGAATCGCCGGACTGGTCGCCGCGTCGGCGGTGGTCGGGTACCTGGCATGGCTGATCCTGAAGGGACCCGTCGACCGGCGTAGCCACACCATCGCCGCCTACGGCGTGCTGGTTTCGCTACTGGTCAACACGCTCACCGAACCTCAGGGCCCGTTCATGGGCGTCGGTCGGGCAGTCCCGTTGTTCCTCATCATCCTGTACGCGTGCGTCGGGACCGTCGCTTCGGGCGAGACCACCGAGGCAGGTCAAGCACCTCAACCCGGACAACTTCCGAACCGAGCAAGCTGAGGACTCCCAACCGATCCTTCGCCGCGGCCGGATCCGTCAGCACCCGTCGGACACATCCTGTGGGTCTTGGGGGCCGGCGGCCGATCCCCCAGAGGCAACAGGCTGGTCGATGCCGACCGTAGTGGCGGGGTGTGAGCCGTTGTCGTAGGAAGCCAGCGCCCGCAGGAACGCCTTCCAGAACCAGATCACGTTCCACCACACCGACAGGGCCAAGCCGATGGCCAGCCCCCGTCCACCGTCCAGCAGCGCCCCACCCACCGGAAGGACGATGGCGGCCGGGGTGGTGATGACCCGGGTCCGCAGCAGGGCATCGGCCGCAGCGATCGAGCGCAGTCCGGCGAGCGCGCCCGCCACCACACCACCGGCCATGGCCGCGACACCGATCGGCACCATCACCGAATGGGCTCCACCCCAGGTCTCACCCAAGATCTTGGACCCAAGGCTGGCCGGAAGGAATTCGAAGGTGACCGTCACCACCGCTGCCATCACCGTGAAGACACCGGCCGCGGCCATGCACATGGTCACCAGCCGCTTCGGCGAACTGGCCGCTATCCGCCGACCCTCGGGCACCAACACCATGGTGCTCCCCAACAGCACCACGTTCACGGGACCGAACAAGGTCAACGCCCCGCGGATGGCCCCAACCGCGGCCACACCGGCCACACCGGCCAACACGTAGGAGGCGATCAGGCTCGCCCCCTGGCCGCTCACCATGTCGGCCAGATACCTCACGCTCAGATCCTTGTTGGCCTTCACCCAACCCAGCCCACCGCCAAAGGCGGGAACGATGCGATCCACCCACATGTGCAGGACCCCGCCCAGGATCCCCACCACTCCCCAGGCCACCACCAAACGGGCGGGACCGAGCAGGTCGAGCCGCATCAGGGTGAACAGGACAGCCACCTGGGACACCAACCAGAAGCCGTCGTTGATCACCGCGGATCGGGGACGACCATGTGCGAACGACACGTAGCGCATGGTGTCCTGGGCCAGCAGGCCGGGCGTGAGCACCCCCAGTGCGATCAGCGAACCACGAACGGTCTTGTCCAACATCAGCCCCGAACCGACGTAGGCCGCGCCCAGGATGACGCCGATCCACACCGCCGATCCCACTGCGGCAGCACCGCGCCGGCGCCGCTCATCCTCGGAATCACCGGGACGGACCAGAATCGCCTCCGAACACAATGCCCTGACGATCAAAAGGTTCATGGTGTAGGCCACGATCGCCAGCGAGAACGCACCGAAGGCGTTGGGGTCCAGGTAGCGAGCTGCCATGACGGTGGTGACGAAGTTGGAGGTGCTGGACAGCACCTGGTCCACCACGCCAACACCGACCCGACGGACGAACCCCAACCGCGACGGCACGAACGACTACCTACCCGCCACGCTGGTGTGCGTTGCCGCGGCCACCGAGCGGACTGCGCCGACCGTCTGTTCCGCGGCCCGCGGCCAACTGAAACGCCGCGACCGTTCCCGCCCACGAGCCGAACGATCCTCGGACTCGGCCACAGCGGTCACCAGAGCGCGCCCCAACGAACCGGCATCGCCCTCGGTGTAGGTCACGGCCACATCTCCACAGATCTCGCGCACCAGTGCGCCTTCTGGGGCCACCACCACCGCACCACATCGCATTGCTTCGACCAGCGGATGACAGAAGGACTCGAACGTGGTCCCCACCACCACCACGTCGGCCGACCGGTACGCCGATTCCAGGTCCTCGCCGTAGGCCGGGCCCCGAAGCACCGACTCCCCTAGGAGCTCCACCGACAGGTCTTCCAACATCGAGGCGTAGGCAGGATCCGTACGGTTGCCGTAGATACTTAACTTCCAACCCACATCGGCCAACGTGCGAGCCTCGGCCACTCCCCCGATGACGTTCTCGAAGCCCTTGTTCTCGAGCAGGTTGCCCACGGTGACCACCACGGGAGCACCCGACTCCTCTCTGGTCGGGCGTTCGAACTCGGCCAACTGGCAGCCGTGATGAACCACTGTGCCAACCGCTCGAGGACGGACGTGGCGAGCGATGTTGTGCGACACCGCCAGCACGGCCGACGCTCGCGCTGCCGACAACCACGCCGCCCGTCGCAGCAAGAACGCAGGTACTCGACCGCCGATCGGACCACCGTCGCCCAACGGCACCCAGGCGTACATGTTCCGGGCCAGGACCACGGTGGGCACCCCGAGCGAGGGGGCTACCTCGCTCGGGATGAAAGCGGCCCGAACTCCCATCTCCCTGGCGACCTGGGCCAGGATCCGACCCCGGCCCAGTCGGGCCTTCCAGGTACCCGGCGCCGGAAAGGTGCGGGCGGAAACGACCACACCGGCGGCCTGCATCTCTTCGACGAGGTCCGTGTTGACCTCGGCCCACCGCGAATCGATCACCACCACTATCTGGTCCTTGTGGGGAATGTCGCCGTCGATCAACCCACGGCAGAACCCGCTGACGTAGGTGGCCGCACCCCCCGGCGGCGCCACCGACAGACCCACCATGATCCGGGCTCGGTCCCGCTCGTCCACACCCACGCTCGGCCCGAACCGAGACGGTCGCCACAACCGAAGGGCCACCCGATCCACCACCGACCCGCGGTGCTCATCACGGGCTGCGTCGCGCACGGCGCGCAAGGTCTGGTCAACGGTGTCGGCCCATCTGAACCGGCGGGAACGCTCGATACCAGCCTGAGACCGATCCACCCGCTCCCGCTCGGCAACCTCCAGGGCTCGGGCCAGGTCCTCGGCATCTCCTTCCCGGTACAACACCGCAGCGTCACCGCATATCTCCCGCACAAGGTCGGTGTCGGGGGCGACGACAACACAACCCGACCTCATCCCCTCGACGAGCGGATGACAGAACGACTCGAAGGCACCGCCCATGACCAGAACGTCAGCCCAGCGGTAAGCGTCCACCATCTCGCCTGCCGCCATCGGAGGCTTGATCACCGACTCCCCCAAAAGACGCCAGGAGAGCGCCTCCACCTGGTCGGCGTAGGTCTCGTCCATCCGGGTGCCGTGGACGCGCAGGTCCCAACTACCGCCCTTGCGTCTAACCGCGGCCAAACCCTCCAGCACAACCTCAACCCGCTTGTTCTCGATGAGGTTGCCCACCATCAGGACCTGGACCGGCCGGTTCGGTGAGGTGGCGACAGCATCACCGCTGCGGGGGTACTCGGGAAGCGAGCAACCGTGATGGACCACGGCATCCACCCGTGCCGATCGGGCCGCCGCCGCCATCGTCTCAGACACGGCCAGCACCGAGGCGGCCCGCCTCGACGTGAGGTAGGCCACAACCCTGAGCAGATGGGCGGGCAACCAGCCGCCGATGGCTTGGCCCGAAGCGAACGATGCCCACGCATACCGGTTGTTCAGCAGCACCACGGTGGGAACAGAAAGGCGCGGTGCCGCATCGCGAGGGAAGAAGGCCACGTCCACACCGTGGTCTCGGACCACGCGGGCTACCACGCGTCCCCGGGAGAGGCGTGCCCTCCAGGACCCCGGAGGCGGGAAGGTCTCGGCCACCACCGTGACCCCCGCCCGCCTCATGGCCGAGACCAAGTCGGCGTTGTCCTCGGCCCACGCCGTGTCTACCAAGGCCACCACGTCGGTCTTGTCGGCATCGTCGGAGTCGATGAGGCCCTGGGCGAAGCCTCGGCTGTAGGTGGCCGCGCCACCGGCCGCTGCCACCGACAAATCCACCAGCACCCGCGGCATCACCGTCGCCAAGTCAGGCCCGGCTACATCGGGCTCGTCGGCCACGCCATCGTGGTCGGTCACAGTCATCAGATTCCCCCCGCGTCGGCCTGAACCAGCAGTCGGGATCGGTCAGGCACGGTCGACGAGCGTAGTTGCCAGCCTGGCCACCAGCCGGACGAGAACTAACGTCGACCCGTCCCGGCCCCGTCCTTGGTTCATCGATGCGCATCGTCTACTTCCACCAGTTCTTCTCCACCCCTCAGGGCTCGTGGGGCACCCGCGTGTACGAGTTCTGCAAAGACTGGGCCGCGGCAGGCCACGACGTCACCGTGGTGACCAGCACCTTCGCCAAGTCCGACCTGGTCACCACCAAACTGGTGGAGGACCAGGAATTCGAGGGCTTCAAGGTCAAGGTCATCGACCTCAAGATGAACAACAAGGAATCGGTGGCCAAGCGCATCCGGTCCTTCGTGGTCTATGCCGCGCTCTGCTCCTGGTACGCGGTGACCCTGCGTGCCGACGTGGTCATCGCATCGTCGGGGCCGATAACCATCGGCATGCCCGCCCTGGCCGCCCGCTGGATCCGGCGACGAAAGCTGGTGTTCGAGGTCCGAGACCTGTGGCCCGACGGAGCCATCGAGATGGGCATGCTCCAGAACAGGGCCGTCCAACGCGCCGCCTATGCCCTCGAGGCTGCCTGCTACCGCAGCGCCGACCACATCGTGTGCCTTTCTCCGGGCATGGTCGACAACATCGTGGGCCGCTTCGGCGTGCGCGACATCTCCTCGATCACCAACGCCGCCGACCTAGACCTGTTCGGAACCCCCCGCCAAGCCACCGACCTCCCAGCGGTGTTCGCTGACCACAAGGTGGCCATCTACACGGGCAACATCGGCCAGGTGAACAACTCGGACCTGCTCCTGCGGGCCGCCCGTCTACTCACCGAGCGAGGCAGGACCGACATCGCCATCGTGTTGGTGGGAGATGGCCAGCTCAAGGAACAGCTCATCGCCGAACGAGACGAGCTGGGCCTGACCAACCTGGTCTTCTGCGACCTCATGCCCAAGGTGGATCTGGTCGCCCTCATCCAAAGCTCGTTCGTGTCGCTCGTCCCGCTCCGGGGTCAGCCCATCTTGGACACGTCCTCCCCCAACAAGCTCTACGAGTCGCTGGCGGCCGGCAAGCCCGTCATCCAGAACACGAAGGGCTGGATCAGGTCCCTCCTGGACGACAACGAGTGCGGCTTCACCGTCGACCCCACCGATGAGACCGACCTGGCCGACCGTTTGGAGCAGTTGGCCGACGACCCAACCCTCACCGCCAAGATGGGCTCCAACGGCCGGTCGTTGGCCGAGCGGGAGTTCGACCAGAACATCCTCTCGGCCCGCTACCTGTCGGTGATCGAAGCGACCAGGTCCTGACCTCCCCACCGACGGGTCGGCCACCGGTGTCGGTGTCAGGCCAGTGACGCTACCGGGAGTTGGCCAACGTCGTCGTCGTCCACCTCCTCGGACCGAGCAAGACCCGACGAACCCCTGTCCCAGGGCCCATCGAACGGTGACCTCCGCTGCATCAACGAGGCCGCCAACACGAAGATGGCGAAGAACACCGAACCACCCGCGAATATCCAGCCCTCGAAGATGCCGTGGACGATCATGAAGGCGAAGACGGTCCTGAACACCGAGGACCGCCCACGAGCGGCTCGGATACCCACAAAGGCCACCACACCCAGCGGCAACAACCCAGGCCATCCCAGCTCGACCAACGGGCGCAATACCGACGATGACACCGGAATGCCTTCCTCGGAGCTCTTGAAGTCGTTCCCCGGACCAAGGCCCCCGATCGGGTTGGCCTGTAAGGCATCGACCGCGCCCGACCACGACTTCTGTCTCGTGTTGGTCGTCCGAACCAGGTTCTGGTTGGTGATGTCCACCGGTTGGGTGCTCTCACTGAACAACACCGTCCACAGGAGCGGGATCGCCACCACCAACGCGACCGCCACCGAAAGTCGCTTGATGGTGCCGCCCCACCCCCGAAGCAATTGGGGACCGGCCACGATGCCGAGAGCCAAGGCTGCGGCCCGAGAGGCGGTACCGAACATCACCACCAGAGCCGGCGCCAAGCTCACCATCGCCGCGGTCATGGTTCCGGCCGTCAGGAAGAACAGAGCGGCGTAGGTAGACAAGGCGTTGGGGTTCTGGGTCAGACCGCGCCAACGGTTGGCGACTATGTCGAGCTCGTATCCGCCGATCGCCGCGCTCGGCATCACGATCACCAGCACCATGCTGATCGCCACCACCAACCCGGACGTCCACCTCAGCACCACCCGGACGTCTTCGCCGTCGGCGGCGCTTAGCAGGCACCAGCAGAAGACGATCAGGTACACCAACAAGAAGATCGATTTCAGGCTCTCGCCCATGTCCACCGAACGAGGCAGCAAGAGCAGCGCCAGAGCCAGGTACACGTAGATGGCGGGAAAGACCCCGGTGACCAACACCCCGAAGCGGGGCAGCCGCTTGCGAAGGATGCCGGCCAACAAAACGCAGACCAAGGCCAAGGCGGCGTAGCCGTTGGCGCTGACGGGCACGACCGCGCCGTTGAACATCTGGGCGGCATAGAGGAGTAGACCCGCACCCATCAAGAACCTCTGATCGGCCAACCCTAAGACCAGAACGAACAATGCGATGCCCATGGCCAGAACCAGCACCAGCGGGCGAAAAAGGGACTCGAGCCCGAGAACCCCGCCCGCACCCGCAGTGCCGCCCACCACATCGAGCATCTTGATCATCGCGATCCCACGAACTGTGACGGCAGCGCTTCGGATTCCCTCGATCTGGGGCTGGCCTCATCTACCAACTCGGCAAGTCGGACCATTGCCCGAGTCGAAATCTCGATGCTGCGACGCGAATCACCAGAGGAGTCCTCGCTGATGCGACGAGCGAACTCGACGTACATGTCCTCATGGGATCGGAGCCGTGAACACGAGGCGCTACGGCTCCGACCGAAGCCCTGCTCGCTCCGGTAACGGGAGTTGTCTTCGATCGTCACCGTTGCATCGTCATGCCACAACGAGATGAGGTCACGGACGCCGAGGCGCGGAGACCCGACGTGGCGAAGCGATATCGCACAAGAGGCGCCGGTGCTCAACTCCAAGACCAACACCACCTGATCAGCCAGAACCAACGCCCGGTGTTCACTCACCTGGGCGAAGTCGTTCAGGTACAAGAAATAGTCGATCCAATGGCACCCGTTGGACACCACCGAGTTGCCCACCACCGGCCACCGATACCAATGAAGGGCAGGTAGTGGTACCTCATAGACCGTGGCCGACATCGAGATCGGCCCAGACCCGAGGTCCCGTCGGATGAGACGGTTGAACGGCGAGTGACGGCGTTGGAATGCGGCATGGACCCGGGCATCGGGGTGTCGATCCATGGCCGCCAAAAGATCGTCGAGCTGGGCTTCTGTGGTGGTGAGCGGCTTCTCGATGATCACATGTCGGGCACCTCGCTCGATCAGCTCCACCGCCAATGGGCCGTGGGAATGGTGATACCCAGCCAACACCACGTTCTCGATCTTTTCATCGGCACGGGGAACCGGCGACGTGTCCAACGCCGGGCCCGGAGTGGCGGGAACGGGACCGAGCTGGGCCGGGTTGATCTCGTGGATCCCGGCCAGATGAAGCTTCAGGTCCAGGTTGGCGATGGCGTTCACCTTGGCGTACTGGCCGTAGCCGAACACGTGGTAACTCGGCCGATCCCCGGGAACGGGACCCCCCTCTGCTCGTTCCCTCACCGAACTCTCCGGCGGCCTCTCCTCGGTAGACATCCAACTCGACGGCGGCGACAACACGACCTTGGCTATGCGGGCCTTCATCGCGTCGTCCAGGGCAGGCTGAACCAGAGTCTCGGGCTGCCACCCGGCCAGGCTCGACAGCACCTCGGCAACCTCTACCCCGAAATCCCGGGCCAGGCTCACCCCTGACACGTAGTGAACCCGACGACGCTCAATGTCATCGGGACCGGACAACTTCCACACCAACGCCTCGGGAAGGACCACTCGCTCCACCCCTCGGGGGGCACTGGTAGCCACGAAGCCAACCAGATCGCCATCCT